>Ga0307512_10001645_pt1 | contig 30927 bp, 24 predicted proteins | sample 14_EM_MG_FD_200267 | JGI IMG/M metagenome (GOLD analysis project Ga0307512, IMG submission 200267) | Populus trichocarpa ectomycorrhiza microbial communities from riparian zone in the Pacific Northwest, United States - 14_EM | ecosystem: Host-associated > Plants > Roots > Unclassified | place... | reverse complement strand
TATGCTTACCCTGAATGATCATACGAAAAAGACCTTAGCGAAAGCAAGGAGAGCGCAAAATAGAGTGAGATCCTTGATGACGAAGAAAGGATTAAGTTCGGAAGGGTGTAAGAGAATTCAAGTTGCGGCGGTTCAGGCAGTGGTGTTGTATGGGTCTGAATTGTGGTGGCATGGACAAGAAGGTCGGGCTCAGGAAATACAAAGGTTGTTGAACGAACAGGGCAGAAGGGTAACCAGATGCTTCAGAACGACACCTCAAGGAGCTCTGATGAATGATGCGGGTTTACGACCGGCAAAGGCTCTTCTTAATAACCGGGTACGACGGTATAAGTTGAGACAGATGATGATGCCCGATGCTCAAGGCGGAGGGAAAATGTTAGATATACGAAGGAATGTCTTACAAGGGGTGGAGGGGATTGATGAGTTGATCCCAGAGGATAAACCTTTCGAAAGGAGGAGTTATGAAAGAACGACATTACCGACGGAAAAAAGATGCCTCGAGGGCAAAGTGATAATTCAGGACAAAGAACAAGCAATGAAAGAGGCGAAGGCGGAAAGAAGTGGTCTTGTTTTTTGGACGGATGGAGCGAGAAAAGAAGATGAGTGGGTAGGATGTGCAGTGGTATGGAAGGAAGGGGAAAGGTGGAATAAGAGAAGGACACATCTAGGCCGACAGAAGGAAGCATTTGATGCGGAAATGTATGCGATGTCAGAAGCGATGAAGATCGCGGATGAGATGGCAGAAGAAAAGAAGGTTACCAGGGTTACGGTGTTTACGGATTCCCAGGCAACTTTAAGACGAATACAATCGGACGAGCCAGGACCAGGACAGGTGCTAGCGCTACGAACGATGAACTGGACCGACGCATTAGCCAGAAAAAATATTCAGGTGGAGTACCGGTGGGTACCCACACATAAAGGGATAGAAGGCAATGAAGAAGCGGATCAACAAGCAACAAAGGCGGCGTATAAGCATTGCGGCAGTTATACCGAAACGCAAAATCCGCTACCGTTTTTAGATTATGTTTCTTTCTCCCATATTAGCCGAAGGCTGACTGAGGTGAAATGGGAAGAAAGTAAAAAAGAAATAAAAGAGATGGGGAAGAAGTCAAAGCATAGTTACCGGTATGAGTTGGTGAAGAGGGGAGGTAACGGTGCAGTGATGGGAGCCAAAAAGACGATTGCGGCGAGGTTTTATCAGCTTAAGTCAGGACATGCACTGATAGTGAAATACCTATTGCGGATCGGAAAAAGAAGAGATATGAAATGTTGGTGGTGCAGGCATGAATATCAGACAAGAGACCACCTTTTTAAGTGGTGTAAGAGATGGAAACGAGAACAAAAAAGGCTTTGAGTTGATGGGCAAGAGGGGGAGGATGGGTATGAGGGTGTTGAAAAGGTTTTGAAGAAGCCAAAGATTTCATTGCCAATGTCTCTCGTTTTTGCAGAAGAAAAATGTTCGCAGGCTCTGATGGATTTTTTATCATGTACAGATGTCGGCAGAATTAGCGGAGTGGCGGAGGAGGCGGAGAACTCAGATCACGAGGAGTCGAGTGATGGGGGGGTGTAAAAGATGATGTTGTTTTTTGGCGGTTTTCTTTTGTAAATGGGGGAAGAGGACTCGCGACTTTGCTTTTGTTTCTTTACGTTACGGAAGAAGCGGGGAGGAAATATGTACGGGATATATGCCATGGCCGCCAGCGGCCGAATGCAATATGATTACAAACAAACAAACAAACCCCGAAACCGATTTTATAGCAAAAAGCAACTTGTAATGCAATGTTCGATGCACAAGGTCGGGACATGTTTCTGGAATAGCTATTTTCTAGGTCTTCTCTAATTCGGATCCGTACGCGATAGTCCGCCTCCACAAATTCGGCAAGGTTTTCAGCAATCTTGGTGATTACTAGTCAGTCAAATTTGTAGGGTAATATGGACATAGAGCTTACTCTGAAATTTTCACCCGCTAGGGGCTCCTCCGTGGTTTCCAGCTCACTTCTGAGGGGGTCGATGTCTAGCGGCCTGATCCTAGAAATTTTCAGCCAAGGTGGCTGTGTTTTGAAGCATTTGAATTTGGTGCACTCACCGTTCTTGACCGAAGAGATCCACTAAGATTCCAATGCCAGATTCCCGCTTTTCAAAATTGCAGGTAACAGTCGAGCTAAAAAATCGCTTCAGAGAGCTTTCGTGTTCGCGATCCAAGCGTGTCTCGATAAGTTTGTTGGCAATATCTTCCATTTTGTCATCATTCTTTAAGCGCTCAAGCAATGTGAGCCCGCTGCGTGCTAGTGGCTCGTCGAATGAAACGCACTCGGTTTCGCCATCGGTAGTAACAGTCAACAGCTTATCCCCGAACAGAACCCAAAGACATAACATCCCAAACGAATAAATATCTGCATTTTTGGCTTCAGAGAATTTGAATTCCTCGAAATGGTGCTCAGGGGCATTCCATGGCCTTGACTTTGGCAAAAAAATTCCTGCATCACCAGCGTTTGCAGAAAGCGTTGAATACCCGAAATCAATCACTTTGGGTGTAATCTTGCCCGAACCATCCTCGAAAACCAGAACATTTTGGGGTTTGATATCGCCATGAATCACGCCTATACTTATGTTAATAAAATTCCAAAACGAACAATCGTAGAATAGCTAACCGTAAGCATGCAAAGCCATAATGGCACTCCCTATATCCGCACACATGCTGAGCCGTTCATTTATCGACATGTTCATGCCTTTGTCCACTTTCATAAATTGCTGTAGATCCCATGCCGCTTTTTCAAAAATTAAAACAGGTACGGCTTCCGTTCTCGGGTTTATCTCCCAGCAAACTCCCTCAAGGTTGATTATATTCGGATGGTTCCGAATATGTGGCTGACTCAAAATGGACACCTCCGATATCAATGGTGAAAAGTACCCGTCTGAATATCCGGAGCCATGAAACCGCTTGAATGCAAGGCACATTTCGGCGCTGATAGTTGAATGGCTTATCGTTCCAGAACCGCCCTCGCCCAGAGAACCCAGAGCAGGATTCCACATAATGGGGACGATATCGACCTTGTATTTCTGGACAATGGAAAGAAATGCGATTAGGTCGCTATGAACGTTGTCGTCGACACGCTTCGGCGTTGAGGCGGCGTAACGAGTGAAGATACCATCGGTATACGAAACTAGAGCGTGTTTGTTGTGTTTAGAAAACATGGGGTGGTGTTGTGTAGCGAGAAAAGAAAACTGTTGTCGATAGTTCGGAAGATGACAATGGCTGTAGTTTTGATGTAACTGTTTCCGTCAGCGCCACTTGTGCATGTTACGACATTGCATAATTGATATATAGAGAACAATAAAGCACTAACCAAACAATTGTTGCCCTGAGTTGCCGCTTGCTAACTGGTATCCAATTCAGACCCGGGCACTTTAATTACAATTCCCTTCTCCGCTTCCCCGATATAGAGCAACAACGCACTGCCAAGGTTGAATTAACAACACCAAGCAGTGGTATGATCGATTGCATGAAAATAATAGTTAAAAATTCAGTCTCATGCAAGGCCAAGAGGTTGAACCACACCTACTGCTAGTTTCGATGCAGGTGAAAGGCCGTTCTCTGGGACCGATATATCGAGAAAACAGGATCAAACCCATCAGCAGTAGTCCCAAAAAGAGACCTAAGATTTAGACCTCCTACCACTAACTCTCCAAACGTTATCTACACCTCTACCATTCGGCGTCTGATAATACCTGTATTCATAATTGCTTCAGTGAAATTGGTTGTTACTCATAGTACACCCCGACCCCGAAACATTAATAGCTCACCGCATGCATGCATAGTGTCAAGTCTTCCAGGAATTTATGATTCGACTATAGCCCTGTTTGTCGCCACTCACTTCCTAGTCGCTGCAGGCGTACTGTGCACTGTCACGATGAAGGTATCACTTTAGCGGGCAGAATTAAAACAAATTTCAGCGGATGGAATTTGCACGGCTTGTCTTGAATTACTAAAAATATCTGTTACTGATATTTGTTCTTAACCATCATGAACATGGTCCAAGGCAACTGGCCATGGTTGCTTTGAGCTTGTGACATCACCCTGAATACGAAAACAATTTACTTATTACATTAAAGACCTTAAACAAAGGTTTGAAAGACTCCGCCAGGTATACGTAGAGTTCAATGTTTGTAAATGTAGTAGTGGGGGTGGGTTGGAGAAATTTATTAGTGGTGGAGTAAGGTGGGTGGGTGTCCCAAAATAATCGATACCCAGTGGTTCAGTTGTAATTGGATCAGTAGTGGGGTGCTGGTACAAATGCTGTGCGTAATCGGCTTCATAGCGCTAGCGGAGGTTGCATCGATATCGTCGAAACTGAGCAATGCATTGAAAATCCGTGAACATCAGGATGTGTTTACAGTAAATTCCAAGTGTATACGACGACCCATCTAAGCGCAGCAGAACCTTGTCTCCTCCTACAATATACAAGACTAGAGTTTGCATATGCCGGTATCTCAGGCTAAAGAAAGAACTTTTGTTCGAATTCGCTCCACATTCACGGATCTACCGTCCGCGGATGGGGTGGCGCTCTTGAATGGGTAGTTGTGTGGTGTGCTGGTTGTGGCGACGACGGTTGCACCACACGGAAGTTTCTTCACCCTATTCACAGATCTGCCCCATCCGTACTTAAGTAGATGGGCGCTATGCTAGTAGTAGATGGGTGGTCCTATCCGCCGACGGAGTAACGGCGCCTTTAAGTAATTGAGTCCTTTGCAAAGAAACAACCTCCATCACATGACACCTCTGCCATCTCAAACCCCAGCACTCACAACAGTCCTGGAACGAGACAAAAAGAACTTGTATCTCCTTTTTCTCCCTCAATTATAATAAATTTGTTGCAATAGAGTAAAACACGAACGACTAAAAACTTTACATATAAATACCGCAGTTCCCAACAGGTCCTCCAATACCTAATCCTATTCTCTCTGCCCTCACTAGCATCCACCTCCGAATACCTCGTCCGAATTTCGACTCGAAGAACGCAGCACGAATTGCAATTAACCGGTTAACTTTACACGGACAACCTCGACAATGTTGACTCGGGTTTGGAGACGAGACAAGCCAATCCCAGTAATGTCAAGGTTTAAGGTCAAACTCTCTACAGAGCCTCGTGATTGATTGGTTGATTACCTGCGTTTGACATGACGGGCGGAGACTGTAGCAGAAGACAAAGTAGAATTGAGAACGTAACTGCCAATCTTCATCAGATCTCCATGCACACCTTATATACCAAACTTCTGTAGATAGAAGGCTGCGATATGCTTCTGTTCATTGTATGTCTTCTAGCATAGTTGCGCTAGCGCTCTCCCACCGCATTGTGTTTGGTGTTTTGGTGTGATTCTAGGTAACTTTATTACATCAGATATGTCCTAACTTGCTATTTCTCCAACCGATGTAGCAGCTGGTAAGGTCTGCTGATTGTTTGCTTCTTATTCTTCCTTGGGCGTTAAGGCCCTCAGGGTAGTAATTCCATCGAAGTTTGTATTGATGAACAGAACCCCATTGCAAAGCCATATGGCAACGTCAGCAAGTAATAAAATATGCTCACATAACAGCTTATGCGGGCATGCCTTAGTATACAACCGTACATGCACCCCAGCGTACGCCTAAGCTGTAAACTTTACTGTCAACATTTGAAGTTTGAAAATCAGGCGACATCAGGGTGCGCCTCGGTGTACCTAGATGTACATCGTTTTAACAACACTACCCACTTAGGCTGTGACCATCTACCACCGAAACAATACTGCTGTGTACCCCCACTCATTGCCACCCCCGCAAGAGGGAGAATCAAAAAACGACAGGCGGTGCAGATGAATGCAGGTAGTCCCGCTTAGCTATTTACGGTGGGTTTCTCTTTAACCTATCTCTTTTTTGAGTTTGGTTATGGTCTTTAATTTCTCAAAAATAGGATAATAATAATAACCCTATACCCCAGAGCATTGTCACGACATATAAACGAAACCTTAGCTTGGTTAATACTGGCCATTTTGCTACACGAAGACTATTGTCTTAAGTAGCGGATTTTCACCAACGCAAGACCCCGCAGAGGCTCACTGGCATATTTCCCCTATGAACACCCACCTCATGCTCATGAGGATTATCATGGTAATTGACGCCAGACTCTCCCACTCAATAGGCTGCTAGTCTGTGAGGCTATATGGTGAGTTCCTGCGCGTCGTTCCCTTAACCACATCTGAGCCTCATAACCCTCACTCAATTCGTAATCACTAATTATCACTCGTTTGTCACGTGTCTAAGTAATTAAGTTTTACTACCATCGGCATAAGTCTTAAGCAAGCTTAAGACCATAATCGACTTCAAAGCTTCCACAAACGAGTGGCATACAACGGGTTTCCCAAGAATCCCGCAGGCCTATACTCAGTATCCCACAACAATAGAACCAACAGGTATACGTAGCGTCCGATGACCGGCTTAATTATTCCTCCGAACCAACCACTAAGGTCACTGAGGTCACTCCGGTGAACCTCGGATGCATGTTCCACTTCCAACGGCTCCTCACCCAAAGATTACTGCGTTTACCTTCTTAAAATTTAGAAATGTGCGCAATTCCAATGCAAGTCTACGTGCATCCGCAGCGACGCGTAGTTAGCCGTGCAGCCCTCAATGCGATATGACTCCGGGCGATAGCTGTTAAGCAAGCCCGACCAGACCAGACCACGCGAACGACTCGCCGAATTCTATAAAAGGCCGGCCATAACTCCTCTTAGCTTCTCGCACCCGACGACGAGAAAGCACCAACAATACAATCGCCGAAACCATGTCTCCCAAGCCCCTCCAAATCGGCGTTATGCTCGAAGCCGTTCAACTCTCCGACATCATGGGCATTGACATCCTCGGATCCTGCTCAAAGGCGTACATCACCGCCTCTCTCGCTTTCGGCGCCATCCCTGCCACTTTCGCAGACCTTGCCCCGGAAATAACTTTCCACTACATCTCATCGTCTCTAGAGCCGTCATTCGTTACTCCTTCTCTCCGTTTCCTCCCCACACACACCTACGACTCCTGTCCTCGAGATCTCGACATCCTCCTTGTCGGCGGTCCCTTGCCAGATCATCGCCCTGCAGCAGCAGATAAGTTCCTGAAGGAGGCGGCGGAGAAGACAGAGGTGATCATGAGTGTTTGTACGGGCGGGATGTGGCTGGCAGATGCCGGAGTGCTGGAAGGGAAGAAAGCAACTGCGAACCGCGGGGTACTGGAGATTTTGAGGAAGACGCATCCGGAGGTGGAATGGAAAGACGAGAGGTGGGTTGTGGATGGGAAGTTCTGGACTGCCGGAGGTGCAGGTTGCGGGGTGGATATGGTGGTAGAATACGTAAAACAAGTGCTTGATGAGAGGGTGGTTGCGTATGCACTTGAGGCGTTGCAGCTGGGGAGTGGGAATGGGAGGTTTTATGAGTAGGTGTGTTGTGTGGGTCAGGTTTGGGCAGCTGTTCTCACTCCTGAAATATAAAAGCGACTATAATGAGGCATGTGGACTTGTTGTTCAACGGACCGTCGAAGCTTTGGAGTTTTAAACTCCCCTGCATCTCTGCTTAGAACATGGGGTGTAGAGTACACGCCACACGACCACTCAAACTACTTCTAATCTAACTTTCTACGCGGGTCGTCCCGAATGGCCACTTAAACTGACCCCTTGAAATTCCGGATCCGGAGCAAAGGTAACGTTAGATTAAGGTTAGTATATTAGCAGTGCGAGTAAGCTAATATTAATGCAAGTCTAGTTTGCCGGGCCAACCGCTGTCGCTAGCGCTACCTAGATAATTACCTAGGTAGGTAGGCAGAACAGGAAAGACATGATATACGAATAGTGTTTCCGCTTGGACTCTCTATCATCGTTTGTTGGAAAGCACTTCGAGGGTGGACATTTGATGTGCTACTTCCTTCGGTGGTCACTAATCGGCTCCGTAGTAGCGTCGTGGTACTAAGGCAAATAATGAAAGTGAAGCATACATGCACAGGATCCAGGCTGCGCAACGGTCAACTGCAATATAATTTCAGAACCTGAGACTGAAGTTTGATACTTGCTCAAAAATTTGCGAATTTCGCAGATCCGGGATTTGGATGGCCACCAAAATTTCTCGATTTAAATATTATATACTTATACACGTACAATGTGTCTCTTACGATTCTCATTGGTCAGAATTGGTTTCAGTGTGGTAGGACAAGCATTTGGTGGCAGTGCTCAGCCTCTTTGGTGCCACAATTCCTTATATGTCTACAGGTTAGTCTAGTGTTAGCAATAGTTCCGGGTTACCCGGCCTCGGTCCGGGTTGGAACCGGAACCGTGGCCCCAGTTCGGTTCTGGAACTGCCAAGGAACCGAACCGCACCTAAAACCGCGGTTTTTTGGCAAGGTTTTGCATACAGCAGAGCCTCATTTTTGCGAACTCAGAACTTTGGCTCCAATTAAGTATTTGAGTTCTGATTGTATCACAATATGATATATACATAAATTATGCAGCTTTGGATGCTCTTTCACCTTCCAGTCATTAATTTGTAATCCAATCAATATTCGTTGAGTCTCTGCGAAACAACCCCAAAAAATGGGTATTTTTTGCAGTGACTGAATGAATATTGATCAGATCACAAATTGGAGAATGAGAGGTGAAAGAGCATCTAAAACTGCATAATTTGCATATATATAATATTGTGATATGATCAGAACTCAAATATTTAATTAAAGCCAAAGTTCTGAGTTTGCGAAAATGTGGAACCAGCCAAAAAACTGCGAGTTCGGTGCGGTTCGGTTTTTTGATGGGGTAAAACCTATTGCAACGGTTCCAGTTCGGTTCCAACCTGGAAATGGAACTGAACCGCAAATTTGGAACTGTTGCTAACACTATACCTATGCTACATCTGAGTCCTTTTCATACTTTATGAATGACAATGAGGATATCTTGAGCTGCTGAAGCAAGTAACTTGACGCCTGATTGGCTGACTTTTTTTTGCAACCTTTGAATTTGTGTAACATGCTGAAAGTGGTTAGAAGACTTGACTTAAGTGCAAATTAACCACAATTGTAGCCGCAAATAGAGGTCACATAGAGGTCGCCGGTTCGAATCTCGAGGGCGGCGAAGCCTCCCCCGTATCTTGTAATATAAAGGCCTGAATAAGTAGATTCTACGCTGTTTATCGGTCAACATCGACTAAGGAATCGCCCAAATCATTTCTCAGTTGATCATTCTAGATCTTGCTATAGTAGAGCTGCTACTTAGGAGGTGTAGAATATACACGACCTCAGAGGAACTTCCCCGAAAACCAACATTTGTAAGACTATCAGCCCTTCTTTGAAATAATGCGTCAATTGATGTAAAGGGTAGGCGGGGACAGAATAGAGAGAAAGTTCTTGTGTCTCGTTAGTTGATTAGTTGGCATAATTTCCAATCGCCATTGGGAGGGCGTTTTGTTGGTATGTGTGGAGACTATTGTGTCGAGTGGAACAGTACTTCATAATGAGATTAGCTCGATCTTCATTGGTCGAATTACAAGCCTGGCCACTTTACGCACAGCCTGCATGTGCACGCACCTGGAAGATTTTGTAATTGATGATTGGATGGCAACTGCAGAGGCTGTGTGTGGCGGCATGTCTGCAGCTAGCGCAGCCTGATGGACCACCAATGTATTGCCTCTCCGCCTTCCCCTCCGTTGCGTCGCAGGAATTATTGCGGGCATTATAGGCAACCATACGTACAGTGCTGATGGAGCTCTCGGCCGCTAGAGCCTCCATCTCCAAATCTCGCCTACGCTTAGATCCACCTCTTCCGCAGCCAAACTAGATCGCCCGCTGTTTCGAGGTATACAGCATGTCTGACGGCTTCGAGATACTTTACGCAGGTGAAGGCAAAGTTGTTGCAGAGTCAGTCGCCCAGCCTAGTACACGATCGCGAGCACTTCACATCAGTGGACAGCCGGGCTGACCTCATTGAAAATAGCGTCGTATTCGTCCACGGACTTCAAGGAAACCGGATTACATCGTGGTCCAAGTCTAAGCCCGCGCCGGATAGGGAGCCAGTGGAAGGGAATGGCGATCCCCATGATCCGGGATATTGGCTCACAACGAAGTGGTTTAACTCAAAGAAACGACCCCGGCCTGAGGACGATATCGATGTGTTATGGCCGAAAGACCTACTACCGCAAAAGATCAAAAACATCCGCATCCTTACCTACGGTTATGATTCCCAACTCACACGGTTATATAAGAGCGTAAACAAAAATGGAATATACCAACATGCGGAGAATCTTCTACACGCACTAGCTCGTGAGCGATTAGAGGTAGACAGCTTCGCTTCTTTGGCTTAACAATAATTTTGCTGACTAGAATCCACAGCTCGGATCAGATTCTAAGCTGATATTCGTCTGTCACTCCATGGGTGGAATCATAGTTAAAGATATGATCTACCTTTCCGCCTTCTTGTCATTCCGATCTGACAGTTGTGAACAGGCCCTACGGCAGTCGAAGGAAGCAACCCGTCATACACACTTATTGTCAATTTTAGATTCGACTTACGGAATCGTATTCCTTGGTTGTCCGCATCGGGGGAGTGATGTCACCAATTGGGGTCTGCTTGCAGCGAATATGTTGAATCTGGCAGGCATGTCGTCAAACGAAGATTTGATTCGCTCATTGGGGATCGACAGTCAAACTCTTCAAATGGTCAATTCCGCGTTCAGCATTATTTTCAGGGAAAAGTCTCTCAAAATACACTCGTTTCGAGAAGAAAAGGGCATGAGTGGTATCAAAGGGATCAGTGGGAAAGTAAGCAAGCGAAGCCATACCTTTCGGAGTCTAGACTAATGAAGGGAATCATACAGGTTGTTGGGGATATGTCTGCTATCATTGGTGATGCGGATGAAGGCAAAGAAGGTATCAACAGCAACCATAGTGATATGTGCAAGTTTGCATCGCTTGAGGATGAAGGGTTTCGGAAGGTCGCTGGAGTTCTATTGAGATATGTTCAGGAAATTACAAAATGTATGCAAGTTTAGCGTTATAGCTGTCTGAATTGGTTGACATAAAATCTTACCATTAAAAGTCGAACAGAAACGAAATCGCGAGACACCACTTTACCGAGCACTCCTCTCTAGCCTAGAAGACCCTAAAGACGTTTTGACCGACATTTTCCATAGAAAAGGGTTCCGCAGCCCAGACACATGCGAGTGGATTTTGCGCGAACAGAAGTATAATTCCTGGCTTCTATCTGGACACTCCGGACTCCTCTGGTTATATGGGGATCCTGGGATTGGAAAGACCATGCTTGCTACGCAGATAATTGAAAGACTACAACAAAGAGCCAAAACCGAAGGCACGATGATCGTCGTATACCATTTTTGTGATCATCAAAACAAACAGAAAAGCACACCATGTTCAATATTACGTGGGCTGATGTCGCAACTTGTCGAAGCAGATCCAGCGTTGATCAAAAATCTCGAACAGGACTATGAGAGGGTCGGAAACGATATGTTTTCCGATTTCCGCATTATGGTCCGACTGTTTGTGGATATTGTGAATGGTATGCGGCCCCATGTACCGTACTGCGTTATCGACGGCTTGGATGAGTGCGACCCCGAGTCAATACCACTACTGCTCAGGGAGATGTTCGCGCCTCGTCATTCAACCACCACCACGGAATCGTCAATTTTCAAACTCGTTTTGATCTCCCGCAGAATGCTTGCAATTGAGCAGACTCTATCTGAACTAGGATTGGAAGGGTATTTTGACACGATCTCGATTGGCAAGGAGATGGTTCGTGCCGACATTGATAAATTCATTCAGGAAAAAATTTCTGGCCTATCATATCCTGAAGAGTTATCTAACTGGTTTGTATCTCAGCTCAGCGACAAGGCCGAGGGATCGTTCCTGTGGGCGGCTTTAACTGTTGAACGACTTCGCAATGCCACAGCGTCTGACATACAGACGCAGCTCCAGCTTCTTAAATCCCCGCACAAGATGTTCGATTTTTACAAAAGTATTCTAGAGAAAATCCACCCGAACCATAAGGACACCGTTCTTGAGATTCTGGAATTAATCTTGGGAGCGGTACGACCGTTGACTGTCTCGGAATTGGCGACGGCGCGGAGTGTTCTTCATGTCAACTCGTCCAAAGGCTTCGGATGGCAAACCTGTGTTCAGACCTTCGAACAGGATCTTAAATGGTGCAGGTATCTGGTCACCGTTCAAGGCCAAAAAGTTAGTCTCGTCCACTTTACTGCCAAGGAATATCTCCTAGATGCTGCCAAGGAAATCGGATATCGCATCGATCAAACTGTCGCACACGCAAAACTTGCGGCAGCGAGCTTCTCGTTCTTCACAAAACTCGAAAGCTTTGTAGGTACTGGAATATCTGGGCAATATGTTCCGAGTAATGAGGCACATATTGAAGGATATGACTCGTTTTGTACTCCACCGACTACCCTTGGGCCGCCACCAAACAGCGCCGAGCGTCACTCTTTCTTACGATATGCTATACACCATTGGATTGATCACTTTGAGGAGGCAGCATCTTCAGAAATAGATATCGACTGGGGTCACAAATTCTTCGACAACGACTCTCCATTACGTGACACTTGGCTACAGGCTTACTGGGCAAGTCATGAACAAAGTCCTGAATTCCCGAAGAAGTTTACAGCGCTACATATAGCCAGCTATTGCGGCTCGAAAAAATTAGCTGAGAAGCTCTTCTCTGTTAGGTCTGACCTCGAAGTTGACTCTGTGGATGATCAGCACCAATCGCCACTTTTTATGGCGGCATCCAGGAGCAGAGTAGTAGTAGCGGAATATCTACTGGAGTCGAGAAAAGCAAACGTAAACATCATAGACGATTCTCAATTTCGCCCGCTCGACATTGCAGTATGTCGTGGCGACACAGAAATGGTGACAATACTCCTAAAGCACGGTGCATCAACTTTTGCCTCCAGTCCAGAGGAACCCAGCCCATTACACATTTGTGCTCAGCCCGGATTCACCGACATCGCCGAAATTCTACTACAGAATGGTGCCAATGTCAACCTGAAGGATGATGAAGGAAATACCGCATTACATATCGCTACAGAATTTGATCATCCAGAAATGGTCAAATTATTGCTACGTCACCATGCAAGCACAACCACCACAAACGAGCTATCCCAAACACCACTAATTGCTGGTATCGCTGCGGGAAATATGGCTGTGGTGCGGATACTGCTGGACCATACACTGCAAGGTCTTCTGAATCACATTGCACGCGGCCATACTTCCAGAACGAGCCAGAGCGAATTGGTTGATCGGATGAACACACTGAGACTTGGTATTGGTCTCGGTAAAGACTGGGTTTGCAGTTTTCGGGAATTTCTTGACTCTAGTGTTAGCAAAGAGTTCATAGAAATACAGCTAGACTCATATAAGCTACAACTGAGCAGGCCAATGGAGAGAGCGGTCACAATGAGGCACCTTGATATTGTTAAACTCCTCGTCGAATACGGAGCCGATGTGGACAAGCCAGGGAACTCATGTTCACCCCTGGAAATGGCACTTAAAAAAGGTTACGACGATGTTCTTGAATCCTTATTATCTGCTGTTCCACCTCCGAAAGCTGCGATAGCAAATCTCCTGAAAGCTGTGTGGCACACGCCAATCGCGACGATGCTGGTGGACCACATTCGAAGGTATGGCATAGTTGTCAACGAAGTACACTTTAGCCACATTGCAGCATCATTCGATGCGAGCATCATGAATATGTTCCTAAGCTTAGAACGAATTCCGAGCGATTACATTAGCGAAAGCATTTTACTAGCGGCAACCAGGAACTTCTATCACGGCAAGGATATCCTACGGTTGATTCTGAACTTAGACAGTTGGTTAGAAATTACAGGTAATGTTTTGAGCGCAGTGATAAATATGGACAAGAATTACGCGCATTTAGTCATTCCGCTTCTACTTGAGCGAGCAGCTAGTAACTACAATACTGAAGTGTGGTCTGAATTTGCAGTAACTAGGGTACCTGTCGTTGTTGCGATAGTGGACTCCACTATGATGGAGACGCTGCAATCAAAATATCCTGACGTCCAGATCTATGAGAATGTTATAGTTACATTTGCAAAGGAGTCCAATATTATACCAGTTTTGCATTCCCAACAGCCCGACATCCAGATCCCCAAGGAAGATATGGTTACAATCGCAGAGAAAGGCGATATGAATACGATTTGTATATTGTTGTCCGAACGGCCCGACATACAGATCCCCGAAGGAGTTTTAGTTACAACTGCAGAGCAGCACAATATCGGAATGATACAGATACTAATATCTCAAGGACTCAACATCCAGATCCCAGGATCCACTGTTTCTACCGTCATAGGGTCGTATTATGGGTGCAGAAGATTTGTGAAAGAGTTGACTACAACATACCCCGAAATCCAAATCACCGAAGAAGCTGTGGCTCTAATTGCAAGGAATTTCGATACCGAACTGATGCGACTATTGCTATCTCCAGTGTCCGACAACCAGACCCCACGACCCGACATCCAGATTACGGAGTCCATTGTTATGGCTGCTATCGAAAACCCGCTATTTGGCAAAGAGGTGCTAGAGTATTTATTGACATTACAGCCCAAATTTCAAGTTACGGCGCCCATTTTCTCTACGTTAACCGCCAACCCGTATAGACACATAGATAAGATGGTGCTGTTGTGGACCACCCCCGGAATCCAGTTCACTGAAGGAGCTGTGGCTGCAATTGTGGATAGTGATTGCAAGCAGCTATTGTTCGACCGATTTGACACCCCCGAGTCCATCGTTATGGCTGCTGTTGGTAATAGGGTGACACTAGAGCAGCTGTTGACCTTGCGACCCAAGATCCAGGTCACGGAATCTATTGCCTCTGCAATAGCCGTCAATTTGCATGAATGCGATAGTGTAATGGGGCGGTTGTTGGCCTCTCGCAACACCCAGTTCACAGAGGGAGCCGTGGCTGTAATTGCCGAGCAATTTCATTACAATACCATGAGAAAATTATTCTCTCAACACAACTTTCAGATCACACCGCTTATTGTGACTGCTGTAAAGAGAAACCGGTTTTACACCGATCGCGAGGGTGGAGCAATTTTGGAGCTGTTGGAGCCAAGATCTACATGATGCGATAGATTCCACGCACTTTTAGTATTACGGATAGCTATAGGCTCCAGCGTGTATTTTCTCACTTGGGCATGCTAGGAGGGATTCATGTTTCTTCGTTTTCAATTTGACGTTCTCTAATTTGTTGAATTCATTACGAGTAACTCGGTTGGTCACTTTTTGGATTTCCTTGGTTCCATCATCTTTCGTCGTCCTTCAATACCTCATGATTCTCTTTGTTTGGGTTCCACTTCTATTCATGCTTTTATAACATTTCATAATATTTGCGATTCATAGTGCTCTCTATGTCCCAAGTTTTAATTTTTACTGCTGAGCTGAGCTAGTATTTCCTTGCTTGCGTTGAAGTTTTAATCTCCTTATCATTAACGGCTGTACTGGGTCTGAACGGATGGGCTCCCAAATGTGACACTTTTCTTTTAAGCTACTGACGGAATATCTGTGACACCTTTGAATCTAACTCCCAAGGACATGTGATACTAAATTGGAGGCATTGATTGCACATTCTAGTCAGATGGATTTTTGCGGTAAACACAAGGCTGGATGATAGACTATGAAGCTACTTAAGTACGCTACTGAGTATACGCACACAGAGTTGCACTTAAGGTACCCCAATTTTAGCACACTCTGTGGCGTGGCTCACCACCGGAACTTCAGGAGCTGCTTCAATATCAACAAAAGGGTACACACTACCAGTATTTACTTATATTGGAAGCACTGCATTGACCCGCTTTCAACGGTACTCGTCGTGGGACTGTAAAGTGGGAAGTATTTTTAGAAATTTTACCACCTTGGGTGCAACGCAACTTAGATTGCGACTAGCCGCATGCTCCACCCCCTAACAATCAATTTCAGCTCGAGCACTTAACCCCACCTCCTTCTACCTTCCCCTACGACAAAACCCCTCGCACGAACGCATCGACAGTGGACCTCTTCAGCAAAAAAGGCACGGAAAGAAAAGACGAACAAGACGCCGCAGCGCGATTGCAGCTCTTCGGCTCTCGCGACGAAAAGAAGCTCCCGTACGCGGCGCCACCTCCACCCTACCGATCCCAGCCGCAGCAACCATCACAATGTGGATACGGAGGCTACGGAGCCGAGTCGACCAGCACCATTGATCGTAGCCGCGACGCATTATTCTCCAAACGCGCCAACCCAACAGCAACGCCCTCCCTCTGAAGGAAGCAACAGCAGTGACAACAGCGGACGGCCCGATGACTACTCGCAACCTGCCGGCAGGAGTAGCTACGGATAGAGTTGGTACGGCCAGGACAGCGTCCTAACCGCTGAGGAAGAAGAGGAAGAAGACGTCGAAGCCGTAAAGCAGCAGATTCGTTTCACCAAGCAAGAATCGGTGTCCTCGACGCGCAATGTGCACCGCATCGCCGCACAAGCCGAAGAAACCGGTAGCAACACACTCGCCCGCCTCGGAACACAGGGTGAGCGTCTCTATAACACGAAAAGAACCTGGATGTGGCGACGGCACACAACCGTGTCGCGGAGGAAAAGGCCCGCGAGCTCAAAGCACTCAATGGAAGCATGTTCGCCGTTCACATGAAGAACCTGATGAAATTGAAACCCCGTGCCGAAGCGGGGGAATGCAAGATCCTGGATAGACACCGATCGGAGCGTGAAGAACGCGAGCGCACACGCTAGTTCGGATATGAAGGCAGAGACGCAGTCGGAAAGGCCCTCAATGACACCGCGTAAAGGCCGGGTTTGGGACACACTAAGTTGAGTATGGCTGAAAAGAACAAGTACCAATTTGAGGCCGACGAAAGCGACGAGCAGAAGGAGATCCACAACAATCTTAACCAGTTGAGTGGGGTTACGGTAAGGCTTAAGGGCCTTGCGATGGCAACCGGACAGGAGGTGGATTGGCAGAATAAACAAATCGATAAGATCATACAGAAAATAGATTTTGTTGTGTTATACTTCACCCGCAGGTTCTCTAGCCTACTCCCGGCCAGCTCAGGTCAACCATCTCCAGCCTACTCCCGACGAGCCCATCTCTACTGTCTCCAGCATACTCTAGAGAATCCATCTCTATCGTGTCCAGTATGCACCCGGCCAGCTCCCGAGCACCGTCTCCAGCATACTCCCAGAGAATCCATCTCTATCGTGTCCAGTATGCACCCAGCCAGCTCCCGAGCACCGTCTCCAGCCAGCCCAAATCGACCGTCACCAAGTGCACCCCCAAGAGCACCCGAGCGCAGTCTCCAAGTGCACCTCCGAGTGCATTTAAGTATCATCTCCAGCCAGCCCAGATCGACCGTATGTACATATATAGATACAGAATAACATCTGAATACATGACTTTTGCAATCGTTCAATTAACAGTAGGAACTGAATCTTCTGCCTTAAGCTTCGTAGCTCGCTCGTGCGCTCATAAAGATAAGCGGAGAGCCCTTCGTTGGACGGAGAGCACTAAAATATTCGTATTACACTCGCTCGTGTGTCTAGTGTGTCGGACGAGGAGCGGAGATACCCATTCTCCCGATGCCGTTTGTGACATAAAGAGGATACGAAAATCTAGCGAGAATCTAAACGGCAAGTTTAAAAAGCCAAACTTTATCTAATCGATCCATCTAATCTCTCCTCTCTCTCTTCTACTCTATTTCGCCTAAGAGTGCTCTCGTGCCTAGACTTTTTCGCTGAGTGAGGTGAAAAACCGTGAAGCGAAAAAGAACGTCTGGCAATGCAGCGACAAGAAATATGGAGATTTAGAGTATAATAGCTGTTGAAAATAAAGTTTAGTCTGTAGAGAATACCGCAGCGGCTAACTAAGGATGGTATGGTATCTCATTCTATAGTTGGAGTCAGCGAAAGATAAATACCAAACGCTAAAACATACCATACTTAAACCAATATCTACTCAGGACTTTCAATACTTACGTACTTAAGCATGTACCATACCCCAGGTAATAAGAACGTCCGAACACAGAGTTGCTTTTACGTGTGCCTCGCATCAGCCTGCTGTTGATGTAGGGTTTTGGTGTCGCCGGAACTGCAAAAGCGGGGAAGCCTACCACCTCCTTCACTTCCACCAACAGGACAACGATATGCTTGCGTCACGTTGAGCTGCAGCTATGGTAATGGTAGGCAGGCGATTTGCGCCAAAGCTGCACTGCTTTTAGGCAGATGCCACGTCAGTTGCCGACTTCTGGAGGTGTGTAGAGATGATTATTCCATGTTCCGACTGCCAGTCGGGCTGAGCACCGCCTTCTTGAAATTCTATGCCATCGGTCATAACTATAGCAGTCGTAACGCAGCTATTCCGATACCCATAACTAATTACCACCGCTACACAGCTCTTCGAAATAAAAAGATCTGTAGCCAACGATACAGAACCACACCCGGAGCCACACTATCTGAGGCAAGCATGCATGCCCCATCTTGTGCTACGCCAACGTCTACTTCTATCGAGGTCAAAAATTTACTCATTCTCAGTCCAATTTAGACATACAGCGGAGCACGCAGGTCCCAAACGCGTCTAAGAATTCGCTTTCACCGATGTCCCGCCGCACATTACGGCTATCTCAAATTCCTAGATCCGTAGAAGAGGATAGTTTCCGAAACTATCTCAACAACCTGGAACGTCAAACCTCATCCACGAAGGAGAATATATTAGCTTTCTCTCTTGCGCCGTACATCGACTGGCTGGTGGCTACTGTTACTTTTGATCGGGAGCCCTCGGCCTTCTTCCAGTGCAGTCATGGTCAACGGTTATCTTTTCAACTTCCCGCCGAGCTCGGTGGAGCTACCGTATACGTCGACTGTGACTTTTACGGAATAACCCCTCTCCACCATCCTCAGCCAGAGCCTGAATATGAGTAAGTTGGGCAACTATCCCGGCTCAGCATAGTATAGAAGCTGATCAGTCACCAACAGTGTAGTCGCCGTTTCCGGGCTTGCCGCGCACGCGTTTGGATCATGGAAGTCGCCGCATGAACCTCATGTAATGTGGTTGCGGGATATCCTCCCAGTAGATTTCCCTGACTTTAGGGTGCTTACGTGGGGTTACGAATCCGATCTACAGGACAACACAGCTGCTAGTTCCATTGCCGACTTGTCACGACAGCTTTTAACCGCCGTAGACACAGCACGAGCCGAAGATGGAAGTAATGTAATATCTCCTAGCTTAAATTATGCCCAAGCTACTTCTAACCGCAACAGGGAAGAAACCGGCCATTAATCTTCGTAGGACATAGCCTTGGGGGTCTAGTCATTAAGCATGTAAGTTGAATGCTCCAATATGTATGGGTTGGATGACTCAATAAAATACAGGCATTGGTAGATGCCGCACAAGGAAGTTCTGAGGACGATCTTGCCATTCTGCGCTGCTGTGTTGGCCTTTTCTTTTTCGGAGTGCCCAATCGGGGCCTCAACAATAAAAACATGCTGTCGTTAGTAAAGGGCGAGAGAAATAAACCATTTGTACGCGACCTGATGGAGGGTTCTGCACTACTACGGGATCTCGATGTTGCGTTTCAGCGTAGCTTTAAGAAGGAACTAGCATCGTGTTTCGTTGCGTCCTTCTTTGAGACTCGAGATACACCAACTGTTGAAGTATGTACTACGTATCCAGCACATGCAAAGCCCCTACTGACCTGTTTTCAAGAAAACACCAGATGGTGGATGGAGGCGATCCGGTAAACCAATCCGCGTAGTTACCAAGGAGTCTGCAACGTGGTCCACGATGGCCGAGGAGGTTCATAACCAGATACCCATCGGGACCGACCATTCCAAACTTGTGAAGTTCAAGAGTCGAGATGATGAAAACTATTTGCATGTCCGTTCCAAGATGAAGACAGCGTTCGGTAAGGCTCCGGAGGTCCTTCGGCAGCACACTTGATACAGCGTCTAGTGGGTTGGTGGTGCGCCTTGGACTAACAGATATTGCCCAGATTCACCGTGGAGGAAACTCTTATTAGAAATAAAATTCGTGCATCCGGATCGTTTCCTGGAAATTCTATCCAAGCATAATCAAGAAACGAAGTTGTCACCACTGTCAATTCCCCATTGGAATAGCCCGGACCAGTACTGGATCTCCAGAAATATCGACTTCAAAGAATGGTCTTCCGTAGACAGTGCCCCAGTGCTTTGGATATCAGGACCCCCCCAATGCAGACTCCACCAAATAGCCTCACACATTATAGACCGACCAAATACCACGACTTCTAATACACGTTTGGTTCTTTATTTTTTTGCTGCAAAGCAATCCAGCGCTCATTCTGTTGTTCTGGCTTTCCTCCGTCAATTCCTCTTAAGTGTACCAGGGCCCAGACAGAAGGAAGTCATTACAAAATTCCTTCATATAATTGTGGACACAGCCTTTGGCATAGAAGAATCGACAAGGAAACCCAAGCGTAGCTGTCTGATACCAGCTACAATACCGGAACTCCTTAACGTAGCAGCAGACAATGTGCTCTGGAAAGCTTTTCAGAACGTTCTGGATATTGAGCGGGGGCTGGACTTGTTAATTGTGGTGGATGTCACGCACGAAATGAAGAAATATATCGGAAGTTTGTTGTCACTCGTCAACCATTTGTTGGCGCGACAATTGAAGGTTAAGGCATTGCTGACTAGCCTACCTGAGTCCGAAATAAAGGCTCAGCTTCAAGATCAAGTGATATGCATTGAGTACGATGCTGAGAGAAAAGGTTCGACAGTAATTCTGCGTAACCAATTCAATATGTAAAGCTAATGAAACGATATAACAGCCTATCTTAAAGCTCTTCGGTTTGAGAATACACGCTACGAAAAGATTACAAGTGAACATAAAGGCTCTTTGGAGTGGCTCTGGACGCACGAGCAGTACCGCCAATGGTCTATCTCAAAGCGTTCTCATCTTTTTTATATTCAAGGGAAGCCGGGAAGTGGGAAAAGCACTCTAATGAAGTATATGAAGGATCATCTCCTGGAATATGAACCAGATGCGAAAAGAGCAATCATAGCCAAATTTTTTTACAGCTACCGCGAGGGCGAGAGTCAAATTAGTCACTATAATATGCTGAGATCGATTCTTTACGACATCCTGAATCAAAATGGGAGCTTCTTCTACCACTTCCAACGCGAGTTCAGAAAACATCAAACCTCACCACGTGAAACTGGACACGACGGTCTCAGCGATCCCGAAGTGCCTTATGGGGCTTTAAAGGACGTTCTGCGATCCATCGGAAAGCATGATGGAAGAGAACAAATTTATCTCCTTATCGACGCAGTGGACGAATCCACTGATAAAGACAGACGAAGTGTTCTCCAGTTATTGTTCGACCTCTGCTCTAACAATAACCGCTGCATCATCAAGGCGATCGTTGCAAGCAGGCCTGTTGTGGAGCTCGAAGCCTTGATCCGGAAGTCACAAGCATATATAAGGATGCAAGATGTGAATTATTCCGACATAAGGAAATTTGTACGTGCCTTTCTGGGCTCAGAGCTCCAGCTTACAGAAGGAGCCTTGCGACATGCCACAGAAGAATATATACTTGAAAATGCCCAGGGAGTATTCTTATGGGTGCATCTTGTCAGAGGCCAACTGGTCAAGTTTGTCGAGAAGGGATGCTCGAAAAGCGAGATCTTTGGCTTTCTAAAAAGTCTTCCAACAGAGCTAGAAGATTTTTATAAACACATTCTTAAAGATTTGGAAAAGAACGAAGTGAGTGATGCCGCAGTCGGAAAAAGAATGTTTGAACTGGTTCTTTTCGCAAGCCGTCCACTTAGGGTTCCGGAATTCCAACATGCTTTCGCCATCACGGATTATGTTGACTCTGGACTGAATCCTTCAGGTGAATCCTTTCAGGATTGCCTGATTGTCGAAATAGAGAAGCGCATCATCCATTGCAGTGGCAACTTACTAGAAATCAAGGGCCGTGATGGTATATTCCCTTCCAAGAATAATTACAGTAACTGTTTATCTAAAGGTTATATAGATCCCGTCGTTCAAGTAATGCACCAAACAGTTCGCGAGTTCTTACTCCGGCCCAAGGGTCCGTGCTCATCGGTGGACTTCGGGGTGATTGAGGATTATATCGAGGTACATGCCAAGATAGCTACAACTTGTATACGCTATCTCATCTTCGCCGTACTTGCTAGAACTCGGATATCCGAATCTCCTCGTATTGAGGCTTGGACATCGGAACACTTCGAGGCGTATGTCAAACATCTCCATGACATGCCACTGCTTAACTATGCATTGAGCCACCTCCAAGACCACTTGCAGAGGTGCAGAGGAGCTCCAGACAACGAAGACCTATTGTCACAACTTGTTAAGCATTTGACTGCTAGCAACCCGTCATCCTACCTATTGACGGAATGGATTACCTCCTATCGGAACAAAACTCCTCCGGGCAACGTATTGGGTAAGAGTGCCAAAAAGTCCAGATATTGGGTACTACTGTTTGCGGTTAGTATAGGACTAGATCGAATCATCAAGCGGCATTAACATATACACAGATCAATTGGCATCGGAGTGAAGCCGCCAATATTTTCAGAAATCGAATTTTATGGTTCGCAGCAAGAAGTGGGTTCAGTCGAGTAGCTGAAGTCGCATTGATAGCCGGCGCTCAAGTGGAATCTTGTAATCAATCACATGTTGCAAGTTGGCGCGACCCCATGATCCGACTGCTCGAACGCAAAGCCAGTGTTGATGCCAAAGCTGACATCGATGACGTGTTTGGCTACAACTACACTGCATTGCATCTGGCGGCCAAAAACGGACATGAGGCGTCAGTCCGGCTGCTCCTCGATCGCAAAGCGAACATCAAGGCAGAGGCTAACGACTGTGGCACCGCGCTGCACATGGCGGCCGCGAAAGGGCACGAGACCACGGTCCGGCTGCTCCTCGACCACAAAGCGGATATCGAGGCCCAGGCCAGCAGTACCTACAACGCGCTGCATATGGCAGCTTCCAATGGGCACGAGGCCACGGTCCTGCTGCTCCTTGACCGCAAAGCGGATATCGAGGCTCAGGCTAGCAACACCTATGCTGCGCTGCACATGGTGGCTTCTAATGGGAATGAGGCCATGGTTCGGCTGCTCCTCGACCGCGGGGCCAACATCGAAGCACAGAGCAGGGACGGCCACGCCGCATTGCATCTGGCGGCCACGAATGGGCACGAGGCTACGGTCCGGTTGCTCCTTGACCGCAAAGCGAACTTAGAGGCCCAGGCTAGCAACGCCTACGCCGCGCTGCACATGGCGGCTTCTAACGGGAATGAGGCCATGGTCCGGCTGCTCCTCGACCGCGGGGCCAACATCGAAGCACAGAGCAGGGGCGGCTGCACTGCATTGCATCTAGCGGCCGCGAACGGGCGCGAGGCCACGACCCGGCTGCTCCTTGACTGCAGAGCAGATATCGAGGCCCTCACGCACACCATCATCAGTATCCACACCAAGATCGAGCACCACACCGCGCTACACCTGGCGGCCACGAATGGGCATGAGGCCATAGTCCGGCTGCTTCTCGACCGCAAAGCAAACATCGAGTCCCAGGCCGACAGCCGTAGCCGCACCGCACTGCACCTGGCAGTCGTGAACGGGCACGAGACTACGATTCGACTGCTCCTCGACCGCGGGGCCAACATTGAGGCAAAGAGCGGGGGCGGCCGCACCGCATTGCATCTGGCGGCCGTAAACGGGTACGAGGCAACGACCCGGCTACTCCTCGACCATGGGGCAAGCGCTATGGCCCTCACCATCGATAACCAAACCGTACTACACATAGCGGCCGATAATGGGTATGTAGCCATAGTCCAACTGCTCCTTGATCATAGCAACAACGCAAACATCGAGGCTCTCACCCTCACTAATGATCACACCGCACTGCACCTGGCGGCCGCGAACGGGCATGAGGCCACGGTCCGGCTGCTCCTCGATCGCAGGGCGAATATCGATACCCAGGACAGGCTCGACGGCCACACCGCACTGCACCTAGCGGCCGAGAATGGGCACGAGGCCACAGTCCGGCTGCTCCTCGATCGCGGGGCGAATATCGGCGCCATGAACAGGCTCAACGACACCGCACTGCACCTGGCGGCCGCGAACGGTCACGAGCGTACGGTCCGGCTACTGAAGAGACATTTAAGATAGCGTTCCTCATCCCATCCCTCGATCTCTAGATTCTTTTAAATTGCGAGATTGTGGGTTCTGGAAGGTTCTAATTTCTCAGCAATAACTATTTATCGCAACTGACCATCGGCCTACGCGGATTCGAAACTCCTTCGCTCCATCAAATATTTGTATCAGTTAACTAGTGGTGGTATCGGTAGTGTTGGAAGTTTACGGGGTGCAGGTGTGGAATCGACCGAACTCTTGTTTAGGAATAAAGATGTATGTGGCAGTTTACTTTGTGAAGGAACAGGGTGGTATGTGCAAATGTATACATGTCCGAGTGTGGATTGAGGGGTTTGGATATGGGTTAATGGGAAGTTAATGAAGATGTGTTGCATGATCAACTCCATCATTCTAAATTAGAAGGATTCGACGATGCTCCACTGATTTCCTGTGGGAAATTAGTCCACAGAAGTGAATGTTATTGAAGATCGAGCGACATCTCGCTAAAACTACACTACTTAATGCACAATCGCGGGTGTGCTAGCGTGGAGCCGCACTAACCTGTTCACCTACCTGCTCCATCTAGTTAGTTACCACTGAGCTGCATCCGTGACGGCCGTGAACACCTATACCAACTGGATTACACCTTCTGACTCCCCGGTCAGCCAAACTCCGACATGATGCTTTCCGTCTGGTGTTCCCGCCGGGCAAGCTTCTCTTTACTTGTCTACTTTTACTAGGTCTCTCCTGCCGTTAGACCACCCTCGGTTCGGCTGTGCTGCTGTCGCTATCGTCGTCGATTGCGGGAGATTGTGAGCATGTGAGAGGACCGTGGCATGTAGAAATGAATGTACATAAACGTGCTGGGTTCACCGGTAATCTCTTTCGAAGGTACCACTCCAACCGGCTGGAGCATCGTCATCCCCGTCATCGTCATCGTCATCACATGTACCAGGCGGAGGAGTTGCAGATCAGATAGATGACGTCAACCCATCCATCCAACATTCTAGAAACCATCTCAAAAAACGCCGTGAATGCGTAAGTACAATATCAACAATCCATTTCTACCAGCAACATGATATCAAACCCCACAAACACACATCGCACACAACCAGCACCATCCCCTCTCCCACGCCACTCACTTCCCGCCCTTCAAGCTCGTTATCAACCTCTCCACCTCGACCTGATCCCTCCCCATCGCCTTACCCCTCAAAGCCTCCAACGCACCCAAATCCTTATTCTTACTCGCCTCCTCGGCCGCCCTCAACACGAGTCCACAGCGCATGTACATATCGATCCTCTCCTGGTACGGCACCGTAGTGCACTTGACCACAAAGCCCGCGGCAACCTTGGTATTCCCGGCCGCCAGACACTCGTTAAAGAACGGCTCCCACCCGATCGGACTCTTCTTCGTTTTCCCCCACTCTTCGATCTCGCTCCAATCCCTCTTCGCCACCAGCGCGCGCAATCGCAGCCACCAGTAGCGCTTCTCAGGAACTCGGAATTCGTTCTTTACCTTTACGGCTCGCGACGAGTAGCCAGTGTGGATGAGTCGGAAGATGGTTTCGTTGACTGAGATGCCCATGAACCGTTCTTGGATCTCCCGTTCAAAGGTTTCTTGCATGTGGAGGAGCTTCGCTGATTCATCGAGAGCTTTGGCTTCGAGGACGTGGTCTTTCGAATCAGATAGTAATTTCTGTGCGACCTTCAACTTTTCCTGCTTCAGCTGCAGGTCCTTTGCCTCGAGACTTTCTCTCAGGATAACATGAGCACCATCCGCACGGCGGTCATCCTGGTAATAAAAGTCTTTCAATAACTCTAGGTCTGTTTCTCTCGCCGAAGACTCCACGAGCGCGGCGGCAAAAGGGCGGTCGTTGATGATGCGGAAGAAACCGGCGAGAGGGTGCTTCTTCTTTAGGTGGAGGAGGACATAGAAGACAAGATCCGTATCACCCGATTCGATAGCCTTGTCGAGGGCGATCTCGTCTTCTTCCATGTTCAGAAGCAATGGGACTTGACTTCCAGCTTGGGGCTCGTAGTTGAGGAGCTGGGTAGCGAGTCGACCGCGGCCTTCATCGTAGGCTGTACGCGCGATTTCTTCAAACGAGATGCCACGTTTGCCATTGAGTTTAGCGACTACCATGCGGCAGATGGTTTCTTCGTCATCGGATGACATTCGAACCTATGATTAGATTAGTAAATGCTAACGAAAGTGGAGCGCGGATGTGATTTTTCACCTTCATGCAGGCCCAGTGGATGTATATCCGGTTTGTCGGCAATCTCAAATGCTCCGACACTCGCAAGGCTAGTAGATGCTGCTGTCTGTTGACCAACCGTTGTATCAACTTTTCGGGGGTGAGCCGAATAAATCTGCCAACATCAATACCACAGCCATAAACAGAAGAGACAAGAAGGGTGCACACACTGTTCATAGGTGATAGGCATTCCGACTTCAAAGAATCTCACAGCATTGAGCACTCTCAAAGTCTCGCACATATCCACAAAGTCATCGCTCGAGTACAGCGCCGGCACGCTCTTTCCAAACGACGCAGCTTTCAGCAGTTGCTTCTGCCAGTGCACTGAAAATTCATGACCAGCTGCCTTGATACACGTATCCACAGCCTCTGTTAGATGCATTCGAATCAGCTGGATATTGTCGTCTGCCTTTGGTGATTTCCGCTCCAACTGGTCGACGGCATCCAGTAATATCGACGCCGGAGAGGTTGCTCCAATCTTGAAGATTTCCTCCGTCACATCCGGAACTTTCTGCAACAGCTCGCACTTATCAGCAGTGATAAGGCGAACTCCGTCAATATCAGGTATCAGATGCACCCGGCTTTCGTAGTAGTACTTCAACGCTTCACCCTTTGGGCCAACCATGTGTACCTCATCATCCCATGCAATAACAACAGAGTCATTTCCGCACCATTCCACCGCCCGTGGCAGCATCACACTTCCCATCCCCGAATCATATTCGCTCAGCTTGTCCTGGAAATCAGCCTTGATGACCCAAAGCTTCCCCTCAGTCGTGTAAAGTGCAACATATCTCCCGTTTGGAGAAACCGAGATATGGGTAAATGGCCCGCTCTGTAGATCTTGGTCTTGCGCATCCGTCGGATCCAACACGATTATCGTCTGCCCGGTCGAAAGCAGCACCTCAACATGGCGGGAGAGGGTGTAGGCTGGTGGTATGAGGGCCCACGAGTGGATAAGACTGTCCTCAACATGCGGCGACGGATCGGTCAGGAATCGCGGGCGGGGTTCATCGTATCGCGATACGGCAACAAGTCGGTTTGTCCGAAGGAGCGCCACAAATCCGGTTGCCCAGAAGCGCACCTCCTTTACACGCACAAGCTCGGCACCCTACACCCAACATTAGACTTCGCTGTTTATCGGCGGCGGCGGCGGTGGGCAGCGGTACATGTCCGAGTGAAAATTGTGTGAAGTCTCCCTGGAGGTCGGAATAACACCGGACCATCCCATCCTCCGCAATGACAAGTAACTTCTCGTCCTCCGACCAGCCCAGACCTCGAATCGAGCCTTTGTCGTACTTTTGCGAACATAACTATTAGTTCCCCGATTGCGGTACGCTGAGGAATAAAAACGCACGTATATCCGGCGGATCAATCGCCCGGCAGAGTTGTAGATCTCTATACTCGGTTTCGTTTGGGCCGACCCTCGGTATTCTTGCAGCGCTGCTTCGTTCTTGTAGAGAGCTGTTTCCGCATATGGGGTCTTAGCTTTGTTGCGTTGCATTGGCGGAACCGGAAGGACTGACCTATAGCTCCACTGTAGGGAGCTCCCGCAATAATGTAGTCATCGAGTTCGCGGTCTTCGCCGAAGAGCTCGGAGTAGAGGAGGATCTTGCGATAGAATCTGTCTTCGAGTCGTTCCCAGTCGGCGGTGGCGGAGACGGGGGAGGTCATGTCCTGAGGATGGCGGAGGGAAGTCGCGGAGGAGGAAGTCGCGGAGGAGCTTGTGGGTTGATGAGGTTAGGGATGCAGGGATTGTGCATGGTGCTAAACCTACTCGGCGACCTTTCAAGTTTCCGCCCACCACAAATCCCTAACCCTTGAAAAATCGCCGAATACTATGTACTTGACAACAAACGCGGTTTTCTCTACTCAAATCGAAATCTAAGCACAATCCTTTATCAGAGCTCGGGCCTTCTCGATTTTCGCACTTCTATTTCAGATACTTTATACTTTTGCACATAAAACAAAACCACTCACTACAATGTCCAATGAAAGAACCCAAAAAGCAGCCCATCACCATTCACAATTACCCGCCTACCAGTTCTCCGAGTCACTCCATAGGTGTTTATCATTCAAAGAAACAGCGAGCCATTGTCAGGATGAGGAACCGTAATGCGAAACTCACATGCTGCCATGTTGAAGCTAGGCATACATTGTTACGGCCATAACAGAAGAAAAACTTACACTCTACAATCGATAATGAAGCAATCAAAATCGTATTAGTCCGGGACAAGTGTGGCGGGAAATTGGTAGAACTATTGAGTTAATACGTGGGTTCGAAGTTAACCACTAGTCAGAAGCCCCCACGTGGTCTCCTCATCCGGATACCCTTCCCATCGGGAGCCTGCTGTCCTTATCGCTCGTGTACCACTTCGGAATAGCTTCCACCGTATACTCAAATCGGCGGTGGGCTTCCCGCCTGGAAGAAAAAAACACCAAACCCTCCCCAATCTGTCCGTAGCCTGCTCAGCAACTGCATCTGATCCCCCTCGCTCGGCTGGTGCTCCCGCAGGACCGCCGAAGATACTGCCCCAACCGGTTGAAGCATCGTCATCCCCGCCATCATCCCATTGTCGCCGTCGCCGTCGACATCCTCTTGGCGCCACATCACAGGCGAAGGAATCAACTTATTACTGTCGGTGTCGGTGTAGGTCTCCGTATCATAAATTTTTACCCCTAAGATCTCTATCCTGGATCACATACCCAGTGCGCTTTCCTCTGACGACACCTCCCCGGCGCTCACCATGGGTTTCTCTTTGTGCATCCGGCCGACGTCTCCCCTCAAGTCTCCAAGGTCTATCCCGTACGTGTTCCCCACTCGGAATATCTCTGTCACGTTGTCATCGTCGTTGTCATCCCAAACAGCATGCTATGTGTCGATATCCGCGCACGACTCAATTGCTTCGTAATCTCGTCCCCGTAACTTCGAACTCATGCTGAGTGCGTTCTTGATCTCGTCCCGTTGATGCGTAATTCTGTTGTCGTGTTCTCGTCCCGTGTGGCTGCTAGGTCCTCTCGATCTGCTCAATTGCTCCCTTGTACAAGCTCTAGAATAGAGGTAAGAATGAGTCGAATAGAGTAGATAACATTGCTGTGTTCTGGTATCGTGTCGCCGCAGGTCCTATCGAACTAGACTCGATTGTTCGCAATAAGCAAGTAAAAGAGACTACTCACTGTCCGATCACTGATACGAGGGTAGAATGAATTATTACTACTAAATTATAAGGTGCAAAGCGCGTAAAGTGTATTCTTGATGTCGCCAGGTATACTGTTTCCGCCCATACTGCAACAGCAAGTGCCAATTGGCCACCGTCACTTCAGTAGACTCGGACGATGGCGCGGAGGAAAGACGACGGTGGGTGAGAACGGCGACGGCAGTGGGGCAAATGACAGTAGTGGGGCAGATGATGCCGGATAAGGTCGTAGACGACGGTACGTAGGAGAAACACGGGCGGAAGAGAGACGAGGGCGAAGGGTAGATGGCGGCGTAGACAAGCTGCACTTAAATGAGCGCGAAGAATACGAAGGCCAAGGACCAAGCGAGGACTGAGGAGAGACGAGGGCGGAGGAATGGACAAAGGCAGAGAAGAGACGGCACCAGAGAACGGAGGGCTTGAGATGATGAAGTGACTTGTGGCCATCTATCTGATGCAACACTCCCTCCTCTTGCTACACTCCGCAATGAACAAAAATTTCTTGGTGCTTATGTCAGGTTCGGGCGGGTGCTAGTGACTTTAGCGTCCGCCTGAACCTGCTATGTATCAATAAGTTTTATCATATTATCCTAAAATATTAGTGAGTTATAGGTCGCACAGTGGGAATACTCAACGCACACAGCAACTTAGACGACGGTGTGCAAAACCGAGAGGAGTCTTGCCGTACGCGTAACGCGGGGGGACATTATTAGAGGTGTTGAGATCAATCGAGTATGAATAGAAATATTGAATTGACTATCGTATAAAAGTGATTGTCTACAGAACAAAGAGAGAGAAAGGTAGGCATATAAATGTGACAAAGAAGGCGCGATACTCGACGATGGCGAGCATCATACCTGGACCCGATGGCGAGTATCGCTGCCGAGACTAGGCCTCCTCCTCGGCATGGGAGCTGATGACGGCCCATGGGGGCCATAAGCCACCGGCTGAAATGCCCGCAGCCTTAGGCCAATGGGAGCTTACAGCCCCCGAACGCCACCGAATCCACCAGGCCAAATTCCACGCCAACAAGAGGGTCTAGCATTTAATGGAATAGGCGACGCGTAGATGTGCGTGTAGAGTGCTAGACGAGGGCAGTGGAAAAGCATGAGTGCGGAGACGTGGGAGAGGATGAGGGTTTGTTTGTTTGTAATCATTTTGCATTCACCCCCGAAGGGAGGTGCCCGACTAAGTTACCATAAGCCGGCCGACCACTGGTGGTCATGGCATATAACTACACTTTTCTTAAATACCACAATTCCCC
>Ga0307512_10001644_pt1 | contig 30933 bp, 46 predicted proteins | sample 14_EM_MG_FD_200267 | JGI IMG/M metagenome (GOLD analysis project Ga0307512, IMG submission 200267) | Populus trichocarpa ectomycorrhiza microbial communities from riparian zone in the Pacific Northwest, United States - 14_EM | ecosystem: Host-associated > Plants > Roots > Unclassified | place... | reverse complement strand
TGCGCAATGTGGTCAAAAGCGCATCTTCGGCCCCACTTGAAATAGAATGCAAGGCATTGCTAAGAGCGCGCAACATTTTGTAGAGATGGATGGCATGGACTCCAAAGCCATGATACACATACACGGTATCCCCGTGTATCGGATCTGGAAGAAAGACGGGATAATTGCCCTCCAGGAGATCAAGGCAAGGTGGCTGAGTTGTCGAGAGTATGTTGATCAAGCCAAGGTCAACAGTCTCGTATACTGCTAGCATAGGCAGTTCGGCATTCGGAGACTGTGAATGAATCAGGATACGGACCGTGTTGGTAGAGCGACTTACACTGACCTGTCGAGTTTCCCAGCGAGCTTCCACCTTGTCTACGTCAAGACAGACATCAACCTTGCCTTCTTGGGTAACGACCAAAACTACTCCTAGCCGCTCCGTTTCGCCATCATCGTCGGTTTCATCATCTTTATCAAATGAAAGGTATAGAATGTCGGTGGCATCACCACCCTCGCTTCCATCAAGCATTAACGGTGCAGGCTGCAGAAGGAAAGGGCCTTGACGCAAGGGGGGTGTTTTCATCGTCGTTGGTGGGTGGAGGGAAACGCAACGAGACGCAGCAGGGAAAACTGTCCCTGGAGGGAGTTGCTTGATGAGTGCGCTAATGTACTTATGTTGACTGGCGTATGTAGTTGATAGTGATTGAGACTCGGATGAAGGATTTTGAGAGAGGTATTCTTGCTTGGCGGCTACGAAGCACTCGAGGGCGTGGATGTATGACGAGGGTATTGACCTAAATACAACTATCAGAGGGAACGTGGTTCAAACAATGGGCAACGTACGCGTTTTGTGGCATATAGGGACAGACTGCATACACATCCCCACTCTTCATCACGGCGTAAATGGCCAGAGGACCCCAATCAGCCTTTCCCTTGCCCAGCGTGAATGAGGCGACCTCGCGCTCGGTTGAATCGATAGCATTGAACGCTTTAGACGACCTACGCCGTTCGGGGACAAAGGAAATGACTTGTAGAGGCTCTTCCGCGTCCACAGAGATGTCATACTCGCTGGCCGTTGGGGGGTAACCATAAGCGGAGATATCAAGCGAAGAGGTAAAAAGTCTCACCGAAGCTTCCCATCCACAGTCATCACCATGAGTGTTGAACATGCCTCACCCCATGGATGCCATTCAACCTTGGCTATGGGAGCCGAAGCAGAGGAGGCATGAAAGTACTGCCCGACTTGAATAGACCTAAATAAAACGGCTTAGAGACAAAAAGACCTGATACGCGTGGGATCAACGCGTACTTGCAGTCTATGGTTGTGGGCACAAGGCGCATGAAACCTGGTCGAGGAAGGACCACAACCGCGACTTGGAAGGTACCTGCCACGGCCAATAACTTTCTTGTTGGATTAAGAGCCAGATGGGAGATATCGAACTGAATGTTGGGCGTGTGTAGAACCTGAAGAAGCAAGTCAGGCGTCGCACGAAATGACTTTACAGTAACGCGCACCTTGTATGACTTTGACTTGCCTCTACCAAGTTTTGCGTCTCCAAGGGATGTCATTCGTATTTCCTTCCCGACGGAAACTATCAAATCGGCGTCCTTTAGGACCATAGTCTGTCGTCTACCCGACGGCGAAGAGGTGTCATTGTGCGGCTCGCGTCGCGTGAAGTCGGGAAGCGAGTTGGTCGAAAGTTCTAGCTGTTGGGATGTCCCAGTATCCGTTGGGGAGGAGAAGATGGGGTGGCCTTTGAGTACAGATGACCAGTCATCGGAGTGTTCGTGTTCGGATGCGTCGAGAGGTTGCATGGCCAGTGCAGCCAGCTCAAGCTCGCGTTCAGAATAATGATATAGGTGCCGTGTTGGGCGGGCCGGGTATCCGCTGATTCTCCCACGAAGGGCAACGCGTTTGCGTTTGGGCTTGCGCGTCCAGTCCAATCGAATCCCAGTCGCAGTTTCCAGGTTAACCAATGACTTCCATCGGTACAGGATATGATCTCTCCGCTAGCACTTACTCTCCAGATGGCCGCATATTTCAGGTCACATCTCTTACCCACTCGCATTCTGGTCGTCGCTCTTACTCCCTTTCCTACAGGTCGAATACGCGAACAAGGCGGTAGATAACTCTGGGTATGCATCCTCGTTTGGATCACCGTAGTGTCACGATACTATATTCCCACTAGAACTGCCATCGGCCTCCGTGTCAAAGATGGTGTTGTTTTAGCTGTGGAGAAGCTTGTCCACTCAAAACTCCTGGTGCCTGCGGCGAATCGCAGGATTCAAACAATAGACCGTCATATTGGTTTGGTGCGTTCTCGCATGTACCACTGCGACCCTCGCTCACAGCCGCCCAGGCTAGCTCCGGACTCTTGGCTGATGGACGACACCTCGCCAACAGAGCGCGAGACGAGGCCGCGAACTATCGCGACAATTATCGCGAGCCGGGGCCTCTTAAGGTCTGTCGCTCTTGTGCTGTCGGCCGGTTGTCCACGTCTCACCGTTCTACATGATGCAGGCGTTGGCGGACCGTCTAAGCCTTTACGTCCAGGCGTATACCCTTTACTCATCTGTACGGCCGTTCGGTTGCAGTACTATCCTTGGGGGTGTCGATAAAGATGGCCCATCGATATATATACTCGAACCCAGCGGTGTCTTCTACGTGCGTATGGGATGCCACGCTGACCAACCCTTTTGCTAACCTGTCGTTCCATAAGGGCTACCACGGCGCTGCCATTGGTAAAGGCCGCCAACTTGCAAAGACTGAGCTGGAAAAGCTGAAGCTCTCTGAGCTAACGACGCGCGAGGCCGTCTTCGAAGCTGCACGAATGTAAGTATCACGCTGTCTCTTAGACTACCCTATCACCAATACTATGACAGCATTCACCTCGTTCACGACGATGCCAAAGAGAAAGAATTCGAGTTAGAGCTATCGTGGATCGGGGATGAGACCAATGGTCGTCATGTACCCGTACCACAGGATCTTTTCGAGGAAGCGGACCGGAAAGCAAAGGAAGCATTAGAGAATTTTGAATGACCAACTCTTCACTTTGTTGTACTGTACCACGACCCAACCATCCTGTGTTGCATGTCCGCCTCTCTAGATCCCTCGATAGTGGTGTCTTCAGGACGAGGTAGTTCAGCCTCTCACTCCCTATGTAGATCTCAGGGATTTACAAAGCGTTTGATGATAAATTGCAGGGAAAGGGACCAGTGTATACAATCTAGACCAGAGTCCAGGTATTCGATTATACAATCTGCTCCAACTCGCGTGCATACGCGAGATTGTTGGCGATCAGCTTCTCTTTTGGTATCTCCACTTTCTCCTCTCCTTTCTGAGCGAATGTAATCACTCCTTGTGACAAGTCTATCTGCCAACCCCGCTGAAAGGTGATACGAGAGGGTGAGCGCATAGACATGCATAACGAGATCTTGGGCGTACCTGCTTGGCAAAGTCCAATACTTCTGATTGTGACCTGAAGAAAAGTAGCGTTGCTGCGTCCTTGAGCGGCAGACTCTCGTACGCCGCTTCTTCACAGCTCGCGATCTCGTTCCTATTGCGTCGAGTAAGTCTCCAGCGATGCGGTCACGGAGGGGAGAGGAAGAAAGGATAAAAGAAAAATGCACGGACCGGATGGTGCCCATCAAACTGTCGACAAAGAACTTGTATTCCTCCGCCGGAGCCTCCTCTCGTGCGTTCCAGACTTTACTGTAGCTACCCTCCATGAGCCACCGTTCGAGATTGACGGGGTGCCGGATGAACGGGTTCGCGATGAGTTCGTCAGCGGGGAGTGGGAGGGACTCGAGAGTCGTGTGGAAATCGGCGATGCGGTTTTGGATGAGTAGGCGGATGAGGTTCAGGCCGCGAATGGGGAATTCACGCTCGGATCGCGGGAGGATGGAACTACACAGATTCGACGGTATGAGCAACGGACGTATATGACAGTCCGGAGGGGGGGGGCTGCAAGTGTCGGAAAACAACAGCTCACCTATAGTCATTGTAGAACGTCTGTAGTTGAGAAAAGTACCGGTCGAACGAAGGCACCTCTTTCGTCCTTATGCTCCAGAATGCCCCAATCTCGAGAATTTCCCCTGTTGTTGTTAGTTACATCAGGGACATCTCGTCTAGAGCGTGGATCGGTAAAAGGTAAAGCAAGCAGAGGTACTCACGGGCAATCACCAGGTCCTGGGTGCTGTAGTCACCCTGGGGGAAGATGAGTCCCGTCTCGATTAAAACGACCTAACGACGGGGTTCGCGTCTGTGAGAACTTAGGGCATAACTAGAGTAGACGAGACGCACTTTGAGCTCTGCCAATAGTCTACCAGATGTTTTCAGGTCTGACGGTCGTGATGTAAAAGCCCTGACCAGTTGCTTGTGTAGGGTATGGAGTTTTGACGAGGACATGATGAAGCCGAGGTCGAATAATGGTTTGTGACGCACTGTATTCGCAGTATGCTAACCAGGTCAAGGAGAATAACGCGACGCGCGTTCGTTTGATCATGAACGCGTCATCCACCAATCCGTGATCATATCTCTTCTCTCCTCATCTGCTCGCTCATCTACGACACACTCTCAAACATCGTTCACAGTAGACAAAGCAAACCATGGAGGCTATCAACATGGACAGACTCAAAACTGGCGAGGTCAACCTCGGTGTACGTCTTGCCTCTTAATAATCACCACCATCGCCGTCTTCTTTCGGCAAACGGTGCTGTATCTGACACGCTCATCCATCAACAAACATGTGCAGACCTCGATCATGGCCGTTCAATTCGATGGTGGCGTGATAGTCGGCGCAGACAGCCGAACGACAACAGGGAGCTACATCGTGCGTTTCGTCTCGTATACCCATAGGCTCACAGAACACCGAGAGCTCATTCGCTCGTACGCATACGAAAAAGGCCAATCGTGTGACAGACAAGCTGACTTACGTCCATGACCGCATCTACTGCTGTCGATCCGGCTCGGCGGCAGATACGCAAGCCGTCGCGGACGTCGTGCACATGGCGCTGCAGCAATTTTCGTGCGTGCCAAGCTTTGCTTCCCCTCTCCTTCACTCTGGGAGTCTTCTTATTTTTCTCTAATTGTACTGGGGATACAGACAAGCGAACGGCGGACCGCCGTCTGTCCATGTCGCCGCGACGTTGTTCGAAAGTATATGCTATTCGAACAAGGACGCGCTGACCGCTGGCATCATCGTTGCGGGGTGGGACAAGGAGGTCGGTCCGAGCGTGTACAACATCCCACTGGGTGGCGGACTCTTCCGCCAGCCGTGGGCGATTGGGGGCTCCGGATCTACCTATGTCTACGGCTACTGCGACGCGACATATAGGGATGGTTGGGGGCGTGATGAGACGGTTCAGTTCGTCAAGAACAGTGAGCACCCCACTTCCTTTTTTCACACTCCCGGAAATTGGGTGGCAGAACTCACGCTCATGTCCTGTAGCGCTCGCACTGGCTATGGCTCGCGACGGCTCGTCGGGAGGCGTCATCCGTATGGCTGTGATCACGGAAGACGGTGTGGAGAGGCTATTTGTACCTGGTAACGAGCTACCCACGTTCTGGGAGGGTCTAGAAGTGCTTGGTACACCCGCCAAGCAAACAGGTGTTGTCCCCATGGCTATTGAGCCGTTGTAACTTGAACCGTACATTGAGCTTTGCATCTGAATCCAAATTTACGCTTCTGTCCGGAGCTGTATTACATCGCGTCGAAGGTAATCTACACGCTCATGCTGGTGGACGCCGTGTCCGAACCACCTTCTGACCCCGGTCCCGCTTGGTGCTCCACATACGAGCGAAAGTATAGAGTCCTAGTGCGACCACAAGAAGCATGAGCAAGGATACGGTCAATGCTACCCAAGCGCCGTCCCATCTCCCCGTGCCGGAAACTCCCATCAAGTCCTGTACTGTGTATGCAATGAAGCCGATCGCAAATGCAATGATGCCCCACACAAGCAGGACTGGTGGCAAGCTGAGGATCATCGCATGACCATGTAACCCAAAGACGCCATGATGGGCATTGTGTAGATATGTGAACTGACGGGTATCACTGATATGCCGCACTCGGAAATTAAAGGGTACATACTGATTGCGACCGTTTGACATTGGTTTGGTGTCTCCAGAGACAAAAGACTCCCGTGATCATGCTTCCCATTGAAGCAAAAACGGAAGCGATGCCTGCTGACCTGGAGGTTGCTTGGATATCAGGTACGGAAAGGAGGCCCACAGTCGCCCTATGAGATTAATCGGGTTTAAGGAATTGATTGCAGATCATGTATCATACTCACGACAAGAGTACAGTAGCCTTCCCAACGACATCAGCCTTCCGAAGAGGACGAGGGAAAATGCATCAATCTTACGATGAGGAGAAAGTCTTGATATTCCTTGACAAGGCGACAAGTATATTGATCCCAGATTTCTTGCACAGTACTGAGTCTCCCGTGATATTGGCTCACAACTTTGATGTGTTCTAAATATGAGTTGGGAATCGTGAAAAATAGGGCGCTGATGGTGAAATTTAGAGGGATCCGGATGTAACCTGAAAACGGAGCGCTCGGTAAAGGCCCAGTCGGTATCCTTTCGGCGTAGTGCTCGTCCCATTGACGATATGTGTCTTGTCCATAACGCTCCGTGACACGGAAGCCCCCTGACGAGTCATGATGTCTAGATATGTGCGCGGCAGAAGAAAACCAGACGCCGGACGTACAGATCGTTCTCAAGATCCAGCTGAGGAAGACTGTTCGTCCTGGCGAGTTGTCCCCAAAATCGGCTGAAAGCACGCGTGAGGGAAATTGCGGGGCAAATGAGGCTGTGTGGCTCACAATTGATTCGGGATATTGCGCCAAGCAGGTCCTCACACTCCTGCTTCGAAAAGGGAACGGTGCTACGGGATCCCCACCTGAGGTTGTCTGATATGGTATGAGACCCGGGAACAGCCCCAGAAAGAGAAGTACGCATACCAAGGTGAAACCAAGCTAGTGCGTCTCTTGCTTCCTGCTCAGCGTTTGGAGGGAGAAGAATATGGTTTGGATGTCTTTCAAGGTAATTCCAGTACATCCTTCGCCGCTTGTTTACTGTGGACGCACGTCAGGGAGGTGTACAACCCACTTTGTTAATACACACCATGATCAGCTTCCATACCCTCAGTGGACATCACATCCTTCAGACTATAGCCAGCCATGCATGCATTGTGGTTTACAATCAGCGAGAACATGTGCTCGCCAGGCTGGGGATCATGGGGGACGAGGAGTTCCATTCCATCTACCAAGTCACCCAGAGAATATGTCATGGTGTACTTTTCGACGGTGTCCAGAACCTTTGGCGCTCGAATGTCGTCGTTGGTGACAACACGGGTCTCGGGATGATAAAAGTAAACCCATCCTTGAGGGTGAACGTGCGACATCCATCCTTTTGGTGTTGGATGTGTGGAATGGACAGGTGGTACTTGCAGATCATGTCTGTGCGCCGTCGCCGGCGTGAGTTATTAGTGGTGGTTCAACCGATCTCAAGAGTAAAGTAAACTCACTGGGACATTCGTATAGTCACTGTACAGGACGCTACAGGTATTGCAGTATCACTACATTTAAAAAGGATTGACAGTGGGAAAAATGGCTATTTAATACTGCCGGACCAAAGCGCCAAAGAGTAAGATTTGAGATCTCATGTTCGTGTCGATTGACGCGTGTCTCGTGTCTTCACTTCACTCTAAACCAACCATGAGCAACTTTGGAACTGGTCAAGGCATTTTTGGCGGCACGTCAAATCAAAATCAAACCTCATCGACGCCTGGCGCCGCTCCAGCCGCTAGTGCAAGCCCGTTTGGGGGTCTGGGTGCAAACACAACCAACAGTCCCTTGTTCGGCGGTCCTGGCACCAGCACCGGGGCGGGAAACACGCCTGGCAGCGGTGGGATGACCTCTGGAACTACTGGAAGCGCCTTTGGAACAACTGGGAGCGCGTTTGGCGGTGGAAACACAGGCGCGACTACGCCAACTCTCGTTGGAACTGGAACTGGTACTGGTACGGCTAGTCCATTCGGTGGTGGTGGATTGTTCGGAGGTGTGCACGCGCCTTACTCCTTGTTCATGGAACTGTCTCATCTGAATTATCACTTAGCAAAACCTGTGACAACCACAGCAGCCACGGGGACAGCGACCGGGGGCTCGCTATTCCCGAGCGCAAGTTCGAACACGGGCACTTCTGGGACGACGCCTGGGGGTCTCTTCGGAAATACCACCAGCACAAATACAGCGACCACTGGAGGTACGCGCGAACCAACTACCCATGAATTCGGTTTTCTGAAATGATCTCTTTTTGTCGATTCCAGGTTCCTTCTTAAACTTCCCTAAACCCGCGTCCTCTGGCGGGGGCCTCTTCGGGCCAGGAACCACAGGTTCTGCTGGCACTAGTGGGATCGGTACAGCCGGTGGTGGCCTATTTTCCGGTACAACGAATGCGACAGGTGGGGCAGCGAATCCCAGTGCAACCGGCAGCACCATGCCAGCGACCACCGCCGGCGCAAATTCCTTCGGTGGAGGCCCTTTCGCGAGTATCAAACCAGCCGATAGCGCCGCCAAGCCCGCGACTAACTCCTGTGAGTACAGAATTAAGATAAAGAGAGGTTGTTAATACTGATGAACCCCAGTCTTTAGCCCTCCTGCGACAGCGACAGGGACCTCTACAGGTATGGCCGGAGCAGGTGACATACTCACTACTTCCCAAGCAAAATGTGGTCTGACACGGTGCCATAGGCGGTAGTCTGTTCCCTGGTCTCGCGCCCAAGCCCACCGAGATCTCAACACCATCTCCCGCTCCACCCAGCACCCTCAGTGGTAGTGCCTTTAAACTTCCAGGCTCGAGCACGACTGCCACAGCCCCAGCAACTAGTACTCCATCTACTTTCAGTCTAGGCGGCACCACCGCAACAGGGCTAGCCTCGACCACTAACACCGGTAAGGGTCCATTCTTTCATCTTCATTGGTCATTTAATCAAAAACAGCCGCAGCTGGTGGCGGTCTCTTTGGTAATCTTGGTGCTGCCACAAACAAAGATGGAAGGCCCGAAGAGAAAAAGGACGGCGCATCTAGTATGTTATCAAAGCACTTATTTGCCTCCCCACTTTTTCACGTTGTATCCCGTCAGCCACTCAGCCACCTTTCTCCCTCGGTGGCCAGCCGACAGGGAAGGCCGCGGCAGCGCCTACTACAGAAAAAAAGGATGGAGCTGCTGCCCCATGTGAGTATTTCCCTTGGCCATGGGGATTTGTCATCGTCTGACTTCGTGCTCGTAAAGCATTGTTCCCTGGTTTGGGTGGTGCGACTTCGGGTGGCACCAAAGCTGCAACGCCATTTGCGGGGTCCACCACAAGTGGGTCGTCCATCTTTATCAGCGCTTTACAATGTTCACAATTTTCTAACAGCCCCCGCTGCTGGACAACTGGCTTTAACTACAACCTCCACTTCGGCCATTTCCGTGCCTCCGCCGTCGATGCTTAAGGGGAAAAGCATCGAAGAGATCATCAACAGGTGGTCGACTGAACTGGAATCCCATGTGCGCGACTTCAATAAATTCGCAACAGAAGTGGCAGTTTGGGACCGCGCTCTGATCGAGAATGGCAATAACGTGGGTCTGCTATGTCACACGTTCCTCGGTGTAGGTCTGACACGATGCTGTCTCGCAGCTTGCGGCTTTGTACAGCCATGTTTTGGCCGCCGAACGGGAGCAAAATGATATTGACCAGTCGTTGGACCACATCGAACAGCAAGAAAAGGAGCTCACTGCTACAGTTGATATGTACGAGAAGCAAATGGCAGATATCCTCGGTGGTCAGGGTGGAACCCTACGGACGCTTGATACTGGCCCTGCCGACACTGAGCGAGACAAAAAGCAGGTGTTGGCTTTCGTCAATGAGTCATACATGCTGACTCTTTCCTTACAGTTACATGCTCGCGACCGAGCTTCATAACCACCTCGACGATCTTTCGTCCTCGTTGACACAGCTCATTGATTCTGTCAATTCGATGTCCATAGCCCAAGGCGACAGTAAAGTGGTATCGGCGGACGACCCGATGGCGCAGATTGCTCAAGTGCTCAGCAACCACCTGGAAAGCCTGCAGTGGATCGATGGCGCCTCGCGAGAACTGGAAGAGAAGGTCGTGGAGGTGGAAAAGAGGATCAAGGACGTGGGCAGCGTTTCTCAGAACACTTACTCACTGGGGGGCGGAAGCAGATCACGGGGCTTTGGTTTGAATCGCTAATTTTGCTCCCGCTTGTCACGTACACGTCCTCTCTGTCTCTCCACATATATCACCGTCCAGCTTGCGGTATATGTATTGCGTACCGGTATTATGAGGTGTATACATTACGATTTGATGGTCGCCCATGTACCCTCTCCACGCTCCCAGCTGTCACCCTCCCACATCCTCAGTCGCCACAGGGCGATGACTAAAGGAACTGTATCTGCCCTTAGAACGGTCTCGGGGCCTGACCGAAGGAGGAAGGCGGGGCTTGCAACATCCTTCGGGCGCTGTGTAACAGGTCTATCGTCGCCCGACACTAAGGTCGAGATAGGGCCGTGTTCGCGCCAACGCGCACGCCGCTCAACCATAAGAAGCTTGCACAAACGATCGTGTAATGCCGCACGTTGTGGCCTTGAAGGAAACAGGGCAATGCCATTATAGAGAGGGACCTTCATGGGGGTCATGATGTCCGGTAAACCCTCAGGCTGGTGGCCCTTTGTCGTAAGGACATGACACATCGTAGATAGTGGCAACGGGTTCCCTTGATGTGTCGACGTCGATTGCCCTTCTTTTTCCGAGGGCGGTTCTGGAGGAAGAGGGGACGTGCTGGGCACCGGCCGCATCTTGGTGGCGGGATCCCGATTGAGCGGGGGCACGACGAGAATGGCCACGGCGTCCTGGTCCTGTAGAGGCTTACCGGTACGTACGGCCGAGAATTCCTTCCAAGAGAGTCTCCGCAATAGCGGTGATTCCTTCGCTCCTTGCGGGCTAGCTTGCATCCGTTCGATCAAGAGCTCCAGCTCTTGCAGAATACGCAGGCGGAGAAGGTGGCCGATATATGCCGGTAATGTGGAGGGCAACTTGGACACAAAGCGGCGGTAGCTCCCTTGAAAGAAAAAAGAAAAAAAATGCAAGGTTCGTTTTACTCAATTCAATGCGGTTCCCTCTGAAGGCTGGGAGTGAGTGAAAGAGGACGTAGTACCTCTCTTATCAAACTCTTGCATGGCGGCACGACGACAGACAATGTAGTACCCTTTGCGGTCGTCGGGACCTTTGAATTTGGGATGCTGCAGGCCGTCGGGTAGTAAGGTGTACGTTGGTCGGCTGGGGCCTGTCCGCGGAGAGGGTAACCGCTTTACAGAAAGGCGAACCAAAAAGTCTGGGTGCATGCTCAGGGTCAGTCGGTCGCATACAGGCATAGAGTGGATATAGGTGACATGCCACTTGGGAGATATCGCAAGGACTGGACACATCTCCGTATTGGCGTCGAGAGCATTCGAACTAGGGCGCTGTATGTCAGCGGGACACTCTGACGGAACGGAGAGGAAAAGGGTGAACATACGGTAAGGGTTTGCCCACCACTCCCTCTCCTCCGCCGTCATTTCGCGACGAACATCGACCTCGACTGTCCCATCCCTCGAAACGGTCCTCGTCTCCTTTTGAGAATCGGGAAGTCTGACTTGGGGAGGTAGGCCCTTGTGCCGCCTGTATGCCTTTGGGTGCATGATGGGATTGACGTCATCGAGGAGGATAGATCGAGAACGGCCAAAGAAGACGGGCACAGGTGGTAGTTGCTTGCGCAGGGATTTGGCACCTTTCGCAGGAGGGCGTAGAGGTCTGATTTTCTCGGACGCGAGGGATCTTGCCTTCAACCGCCTGAGCAGGCGCGGAATCAGTTGTCGCATCTAGCAAGTAAGGCAAACTCGCGACGCGACACGCGTGGTTGTGGGTACCCAGCGTTTCCTATAACGGTCTCGGTCTCGACGTGCCCAGTCTACACTGGACCCTCACCAAAACCTCTATATATCACTTCCACGGGCATGAGGCGACTGAACATCTCCTGTTTCATTGGAACGTTTATGCAACGATGAGCACTAACCCTGTCAGGCTAGCTGTCATTGGTTATGGGGATTGGAGCCATGCCAGTGTACGCCGCGTGAACTCACACCAAACACCCGTGCTGACACTTCTGGAATACCAAACTCTGCATCTAGGCCTACGCACGGTATGCTATCTTAGAGCCCTCCAGATGCAAGGTGGTGGCCATCGCTGGCCCTCGGACTCAGATGCAGGCGCTCTTTGCAGATCGATTTGGTGTCGACCGCAATCGCGTGTTTGAAACCTGGGAACAATTTTACAAGGCTTCTGCAGAGATGATCCAAGTCGGAAAGCGTTTTGCGGACGCCATCATCATCGTCGCCCAGGACTGCCTGCGGGCGGAACTGGTCGTTGCGTTCGCCGCGCAGGGATACCATATTCTTTGCGAGGCGCTGATGGCTACATCGGTCGAACATTGCCTTCAGATTGAAGATGCTGTGAAGAAAGCAGGCATTATCTTTGGGTTGGGTCGTATGCTGCACCCTTCCTGTCCACCCCTCTCACAATACTGTGCCTGATCGCCGTATCAGATTTACGGTATTCGTCATATTAAGTTCCCGTGCGATGACCGCATGGGTAAGGTCGGAGGGGCTTGGTCACGGTAGGGTAATGTACTAGGTCTGCCTGGTGGGGCGTGCATTTACAGGTGAGGATGTTGTACAGAGGCTGACGTTACTCGTGAGATATTGCCCATCCTTGCCCCAGCTTTTTCCGTAGGGAAACTGCTCCTGGTGCTGGTAGCGGTTGTTCAAGGGGTACTGGGTGTTCGTCAGATTCTGCCAGTGTTAGCGTGAGAAATTCAGGTGAGTCACCCTAACACTCGCTCTTAGCGTGGGTCTCTCCAAGACTACCATGAGTGGTGCTGGTGCTCAATGGTCGCTTCATGGGTACTCTCATCTGTTCCCTGACAACACCCAGATCCTGTTCGCGATTTGATGAACTTCTTGCAAGAGGTCAACAGTCCAGGCAATCTGGTCCCATTTTTGCAGTTCGCGAGCGTGCAAGCAGGACTAAACAACCAGGCCCACACCGGCACATACACTTGTGGGCCAGTTCCACGCCATCTTCGAGTTGCCGACCCGCGATACTGACTTTGACTGCCCCAGTCCGCAGTGTCGTCGTTGGCCAAGGCTCTGGCACTGCAAAAACCCATGCTAGGCGCGAGGCCGCCACGCAGGCGCTGCAGTATTTCCATACGAATGGGATTCCCGAGTAACTTTTGGGCGTCAACTGTGTTCCGAGTAAACGCATGCCAGTGGATTCCTGGGCGATTGTAGGATATTTTCTTAGCGATAGATCATCGGGTTAACCTGAATCCGGAGAATTTCCACGTCTCCCGGATTGATCAACACGTTGGTTTGGTTTATGTTACCTCTCATGTGTTGAGCTGAGCAATATCTTAGCACCCATGATACCCTTTACCGCAGCATTCCACTGACAATCTGCCATTAAGCAACACATCTTCACATGTCCTTTACCACCCATACTCGCATCCCACAGGCCAACAAGGTGACGTAATTATACGCATCCCTGGGTCACATCACGTAGCGTAGTTAGCGTAGTTGGCTGTCTCTCAAATTACCGACAGTTCTGGTCATGTGGCATCACACTTTGTACGGCTTCCTCCAAAACTGATCCTGCGCATCTTTGCGGCGGCGGGGTTCTCCTTGATAGAAGTCCCATATATAAGCGCAGCAGACATGAGGTGAATGGACACCCCCTGTTTCAAGTTCGCCGCAGCGTTTATGCAACGATGAGCACCGACATCGAGAATCCCATTGGGCCTGTCACGCTCGCTATTCTTGGCTGCGGGCAAAGGGGCTCCGTGAGCTGCACTTACCCCAACCAACGACCCGTGCTGACCCTTTTGGACTAACCCAATTCCATATCCAGGCCTACGCAGAATATTCCATCCTAGACCCTTCTAGATGCAAGGTCGTCGCCATCGCCGAGCCACGACCTCAGACACGAGCGCTCTTCGTAGATGGATTCCGTATCGACCCCAGTCTCGCGTTTGAAACCTGGGAACAGTTTCACAAAGCTTCTGCGGAGACGATCCAGACGGCCGGAAAGCGACTCGCGGATGCCGTTCTCGTCACCGTCCAGGACAACATGCACGCGGAACTGGTCGTGGCGTTTGCTGCGCAGGGATACGATATTCTGTGCGAGAAGCCGTTGGCTACGTCGGTCGAACACTGCCTTCAGATCGAGGAGGCCGTGAAGAAAGCGGGCATCATCTTCGGGCTAGGACATGGTGTGCCGCCTCCCTGTTCACTTGCACGCGCGCCCCTCTCACAATGCTGCATCTACTAATCGCCCCGCGCGTCAGTTTTGCGATATTCGCCATATAACCGCGCTATAACCGCATTGGTAAGATCAGAGAAACTCGGTCAACTCGTCAATATCCAGCATATCGAGCCCGTCGGTCACTGGCACTTTGCTCACTCCTACGTCCGGGGAAACTGGTCGAAGGAGAGCGAAAGTAGCTTCTCGTTGATGACAAAGAGCTGCCAGTACGTCGGGCGTGGCGCGTGCCACATGCCAAATGCTGGAACTTGAAGGGCTGTCGCATGATTGACTGAATCCTTGTTACGCAGCGATGTAGACATCATGTGCCACTGGTTCTCCCCTGATACCCCCGTCCGCGTATCGTCTTTCGGTGGACTCCAACATTTCCGCAAATCAGGCAAGCCCGCTGCGGCCGGGGATGCAACACGCTGCTTGGATTGCGCGTACGAAGCGCAGTGTCCGTACAGCGCGAAGAAGAGTGAGTTTCCCCGCTTTGCCGCTCGGTCGTTGTGGGAAAGGGGAATTCAACAACTTTCGACAGTCTATTTGGACAGGGTCAGTAGGGGTCGCATCAGCTGGCCAGTTCGGCCCCTCGTCGACGGAATCCCGGATATCGAGAACGTCACAGAAGCGCTCGCTCATGGGCCTTACGGGAAGTGCGTATACGAGTGCGATAACGATGTCTGCGATAACCAGGTATGTGTATCGACGCGACCATAGTCTTACCCTCTGCTGGACTGACAACGCATGCCCTACCAAAAAGGTCGTCAACATCCAATATGCATCGGGCGCAACTGCCTCTTTCACGATGGTCGCCTACACCACGTTGGTCTGTGACCGACAGACCCGCATGCATTTCACCTTCGGCGAGATCGTCGGCGATATGTACCAGTTCACCGTGACCGATTTTCGCACCGGACAATCGACCCTACATCGGCCGCCTGCCGAAGGTGGGGGCCACGGCGGCGGCGACGTCGGCCTCATGAGGAACTTCGTCGAGGCCGTGAAGACCAGACGGCAGGATTTGTTGGGTACAGATGTTACGGACGTCCTCAAGAGCCACCTGGCCGTTTTTGCGGCGGAACACAGTCGGAAGACCGGAACTGTCGTTGACTGCTTGGAGTTTGAGAACGTTGCTCGTCGTGCCTTTGACGGGAGCGTCCAAAACTCGATGACTAACACGTAGCTAGGCAGCCGTCGCTGTAGAGCAGTTTCAGGAAATGTCCATGAATAATATTGAGTGATAAGTTCATTACATCGACAATAACGTGGGACAGAGCTAGGTATCGCGAATTCGAGAAAAAGCATGACGCAGAGATAACAGGTGTCGCAAAGGTATTACAAAACGAGGTGTGTGGAGTGCGTTGGATAGAGGAAGGGAGAACATCAATCGTAAATGCAGCAATGAACAAAGCAGTAGATCGTGAGTATTTTGTAACATGTCAGTCTTGCAATTCAATCTCCCGTCGAATGCGTTCGCGAACATCACGGAGGCCGCCGCCTTCCTTCTTGACTCGTCGCGGACTGCGAGTTAGCACATCTTCTAAACCGTTATCCTTTCCTCGGCTAGAGCCTGGGCTCGTGGGTACAAGCCGCTCGTTGGATGCGTGGGCGGAGGCAGGCATCTCAAGCCACTCCTGTCCATCGATATCTAGAGGTTTGAGAAAAGACGGACATAGGCTTGTCAAGATAGAAAGAGATTCTCGGGCCTCGGCGCCGGACATAGGTACCGGTGATGACTTTAAGACTGCGGCAGCTACCTCAGAGGCAGGAAGAGCGCGTCGCTTGCGAGCGGAGATCCCGACGTTCGTTGTCGACGGTCCTGAGAAGAGCCTGGATAATGACGCAATTAGAATTGAAACCTGTTGGAAAGGTGAAGACCTACATCCAGACGCTCTCAGCGACGCCCTCTAGTCGACCAAGCAGAACACGACGCCGCATTTCTTCCTGACTTAACTTTAGCAGTTGATCGCGACTCAGTTTCCCTCCCGGAATGTCCTTGCTTTTGCTAGGCGTTTTCGTTGGGGTGCCAGTCAACGATTTCTGCCTGATACGCTCGTATAGGGCCTGTCTTCGAGAGGAAGTCGGGGTCTGGGGGACAGTATCCGCATTTGAACCTCTTTGGTGGACAGGGGTGGATGGTAAAGAATCGCTGGGGTCTGTCTTGGAGGGTGAAACAGAAGGCGTCCTCGGAGTCAAGAGCCCGGTTAAATCATCAAGCAAAGCACGGCGGGAAGGCGTTTTTGGGAATGGTACGGAACTAGTGGCAATATGTCTTGCCTTGAGTGCTGATACCTTGTTCGGTGAGGGTGTATGTTCGCGAGGAGTACCAATTCTCGGCAGAGTAAATGATCCCTTCTCGGGAGACTTCGAAGATGAGGCCTTCAAAGCCTTCGCCGGGGAGGTAGGGGAAGGGGGTGTCGACAAGATCTTTATCGAAGATGGGGCTTTGGGGGAGGCAGATGCAAGGAGTTGAGTGAGTTTCGAGGGTTTGTTAGGGACGATCAATTGTGGTAGATCAGCCATGGGAATGTTTGGTATTTGGGTTACATCTGCATGCAGCTATAACCGATAGTTAGGCTGAAATATTCCTTCACAAAGTTCAAGGTGAAACGTGCCTCAACCCAATGCCGCAATTTCGACAGGACAGTCTGCCTTCTTTTTTCACTGTCAGCCGTCCAGCGTGCGACGGAAGCCATGCCGCTACCCATATCTTTGTCTAGATCCATCTCTACTTCGATGCCGATGCCGAATGCTGGGATTCGTGATTTGGACGTCTTGGAGAAATGGGTCGTAGGACTAATCACAAAGCCCATAGACCCACGCGTCCAATCTTTGGGCTGTTGGGATACGGACGGATCTTCCAAGAAGGGATTCGAGTCATCGTCCTTTTCTCGAGATGACGCTTTCGGGGATGGAACCACGTCCCCTTTCCATTCCCAGAGCCAGCATAGGCGAGAGAGATCGTCCGTGTCCAACTTCACTGTGAGACCGGAGTATGCATTCAAGGAATGGTGATTCACTACACTTCGCATAATCCCAGTTTCGGAAGAAGGTGAAACGGCAGATGAGGCAAGGGCATGGGAAAGGGCATGTTGTAGAGCGGTCTGAACCTTGAAAAGTCGTGACAGATGTTGAGGAAGAGCAGGGAGGCTAGGACTACATTTGGAGGTGCCACTGGCCTTGGACCGGACCGTCTTTGGGGGTGAAAGTGGTCTTCGTCCCCGTCAGAAGGAAATCCGCGAAGCAGGAAGAGGAATCAAATGACTTACGCGGTCCTCAGTCTCTTCGGCGTCAGAGTGGTGTCGTCCTCATCATCAGATAAAAAGCGCTTCTTTTTGGGTGATATATGCAATGAAGTGTAAAGATCGGACATGGGTATGATACAGGAATAAGAAGAAACGAAGTTGGAAATCGAGAGCGACGCGTCGGCCGCTTCAAGTTGTAATTTACGCGATCACATGATCGTTGTGCGACCGTCGTGTGACATTCTTGCGATGCCAATATGAAACACAATAGTCCGCCACAACCATCTCTTTTCCGCTCCAAGACGAAGCGTGGTTGGCAACTGGTTGGCACTGCCGGTCACTACATGCCGTACGACACCATTGTATCGCCGTATTCATGCCCTATTTCTGGAGAGACGATTCCTGGTTCCCCTCCTAAAGTCAAATAGCGCAACACACGTGGCGTGTTGATAAAGAACGAGATACACATGTCTTTTGGAGGCAAGGCTTGCTGCATGTTGAGATACGAATCAGGGTGTCCATCGGTCGACCACTTTCTCAGCCTCATACTGAAATCTGATTGGCGCCGACATCCTAGCATAGGGGCATCCCCCATATCTCAAGATGGTAACCCTCCTCAGGCTTATCTGCGCACAATTTGCGTTGGGGAACGGGGCGCCCGTGTATTTGGGTTTACAAGCGCCAGCAAGGGTCTTCACAGAACTCTATGTCACAGCCTGGTTTCTTTCACCTCGCCACGCCCCGTCCGCAGCTCTATTGCTGCGAACATATATAAGTCGTGTCCTTGAAAGCGTTCAACACATTGAAGTTTCACTTCCTGAACCCTACATAAGGTTGCTGCTCTCACAGCGCCGTTCTTTTTTTTTTCATCCCTGTATGCTGGTCTCTCAAATGGAATCTATGGGTAAGCAAGAACAATGGTAAGGTTCCTACAAATGGTGATTCCCTCGATGGGTTTCCCACTGAAGTGAATTCTCCAGGCAGGATCTTCTGTCCAAAGTGCAGCGTGCGTGCCTCGGGAATTCTGAGCTCATATTCCACTTAAACCATCAACAGAGCTCGCTAGGGCGACATCTGATGAGAATGCTCAGCTTGTTCAGAAAGTGAAGGAATTGCAAGTCGAAGTAGATGTTTGGAAGACAGCCCTCTCCGCGACGAGGACTACCCAAGACAACAGACCAGTGGTATCATTTGCCGACCCAGGGAAGAATGTCGCGCTTTGCGTGATTGACGGAACTCGCAGCTTCTTTTCTGCGAAATACACGACTCATGGAGAGGAAGGCGGGAGACGGGCAGGGAAAGAGGTTGTTCAAGGCATTACAAATCACCTCGCCGATGATAGGTCCCTTCAAGCCAAGCTCTTTATCACGATATACATCCGTAAAACTCAGCTCCGAAACGATGTGGCGACTAGTGGCCTCTGTACTCCCGAGCAATTCGACGACTTTTTGGTCGGCTTGAACGAGACATCTTATTTAAATATAGTTGAGGTGAGCAACAAAAGGGGCGCTGATAAGAAGATAGAAGGTGAGCCACCTCGAAGTCAAGTTAAACTCTCCTAACACCCTCATTTAGAACACTTGCAACTTTTCGCTGGTCTTCCTCAGACGGTTCGCGTCTTCTTCCACGGTTCGTACTGCTTTGTACCATGTTGTTGCTGATACTATTTTGATGGTCGTCGCTGTGGCTAGGTGGAAATGGGCCCATTATTCCTACCCTCGATGCGTGCTCTGCCTCTAGCAAGCTGGTCATCCTACGAAGCCAACCCAACCGGCCTTACAGCCCGCTTTCCCACCTTCCTTCCCTGGTGTTGGCTGGGTTATTTACTCCTGCCAGCATGTTGATCCCCACGACCCCAGTCGCTGCTGCGACTCCATTTCCGCTGGAAGAACCTGAGGAACCCGAAGGTCGCACCGACTATCGCACTGCTTCGGAGTCCACCTACATGCCGCGCAGGCAGAGCGTCATCGACCCAACACTCGTAAGTTTTAACACCCTACGCGCATGTGTCACGCTGAAATACTGGCATAGCCCCTGTACAAGCGTAAGTTTTTGAAGTAAATATCATATTTACTCTCTTCACCGTCTCATCGCAGAAAACCCACCTCCATGCAATGAATATTACCTGATGGAGTCTTGTTCCAAAGAGGTAAGTCAAAGGTTTCAGATGCTGTAGATTGCGCTCAGTGGTTTGGGATTAGGGCCGCTGCAGGTACTCCCATGAATATGACTTGACCGATGAGCAACTCGCTATGCTTTCCAAGAGTGCAAAGCAGTCCCCATGCTGGTTCTTGAATAATGGTGCGCTGTTGTCCGCATGTTAAAACGAAGCACTTCACAACAGTGATGTTCAGACACCGACTGTCCGCACGGAATGAGTTGCTGCTGGGGCCATGTTTGCCCACACGGTGTGAAGTGTATGTATTCCCTCAGGGACAGATGTCGCTTCAAGGGAGGTGAGTGAAGAATAACAATTTATGACGCGAAATTTTCAAAGTGATGATATTGTCATAGCTGGAATGCATCGCCCGAGGGGTGACCTTAGTAACTAGGCCCCCAACACAACCCATAACGATTCGGCCGCTAAGGCCAAAGAGAAGATTGGATATTGGATATTGAACACGGAGGGGATGTGCGAGACTGCTTAGTGGTTTGATCAATATTTGCGTTACAAGACCTTGATAGCTTTTGAAATTGAATTGAACTGATTGACGCGCTGACCGGAACATTCCGCCAGTGATCGTGGGAACATCGATCATGGTTTTCGCCGCATGGTGGCCATTGTGTCCCACTCTCTTTTCTTTACCATACGACCCAATCACTGTGGTGCACATCAACGACTGGGAGATAAGATACAATGGCAGACAACAACAAAAGCGAAGATGCTAATGACTTCGCAGCCATCAACACCCCAGGCGGGCACATCCTCTCGTGGTCATTTCCTAAATTCTGATAACTTTCACAGGATACAAGCCCGCTCCGGGTAAGAGTGTGGATGAATATCAAACCTTGGACGCGGGGGATGAGAGTTTGGCACGGTGGAAAGCTAGCCTTGGACTTGCCTCAGCTTCCGGTGGGGATACAAGCCAGCCCAAGGTAAGTCTTTGTCTAGTTGGCTTGCTCGCTGTTTTCATTTATCCCTCACGCAGCTTAGCATTCTTTCCTTGGAGTTGACTTCTCCCTCACTTCCTGAGGGGAAATCGATCGTGCTTGATTTTTCTAGCGAGGAACGGCGAGAGTATTACGCGAATAACCCCGTCCAGGTGAAGGAAGGTGTACCGTATAAGTGAGTGTGTCTGCAAGCCCTTTCGCGTGCGGTTGTGTCATAGTTGTACGCAAACAGGGCGATCATTACATATAAAGTTAACCACTCTATCGTCACTGTATGCTTTTCTCCAAGAAAGGGCCATCACACTGAGCTGATAATCGGACCAGGGTGCCCGTTACGTTCAAGTGATGAAACGCGGGCTCATTAAAGGTATCGTAATTAAGGTAGTAACCACACCGAGCTAGCCCTGACCTTTGATGCAGACAAGGTGGAAGCTATGCTTGGCTCATACAGTGCAGACCCGAATCCACGTAGCACGGAAGTGATTAGCGATGACTTTCCTTCGGGGATGATAGCCAGGGGAACATACAATGTCCAGAGCAAAGTCATTGACCTCGATGAGCACGAGTGGCTCGGTGAGTCGATCTTGTCGATTACTTGATTAGTACGTCAGGATAACGGTCGACGGCCCAGATTGTAAATGGCAGCTTAAGATTTCAAAGGACTGGTGAGGATGCTTGAGGTTGTCTGTGGATCTGTGAATGTCGCGAATGTAATGTAGCTCTCAGCCGTTTTCAAGCCATTTTTAATGAGATAGGCGCGCTGTGATAAGATAAGATTGTCTGATTCACGATCACGATCACGAGCTCGCTGTAACTGTGATGTCACCTCACCCCATCAACGTCCATGGCGCTACCGAAGTGCCACATCCCTTTTCCTCCTCTCCGGGCGGTCTCCTTCAGGCCCAAATTTAATCCAAACCAGATACAGCGCATTTTATCATTCCACACCACACACCCGTCAAGGCAAACGACTCAGGTTTCGACAACTCCGACAACATGGGTGGACCGACTCCCCGCAAAGGTTAAACCGTACCTCTATCTCACCCGGATTGACAAACCCACCGGGACCCTTTTGTTATTCTATCCCTGCGGTACGTCTCCGCAGCTTCTGGTCCGCGTCGGGGTGCCCATGTAACTAACCATCACGAATTCCTTACATCACAGCCTGGTCGATCACCATGGCCTCATACGCACTCAACGTGCCCCCATCCGTCCCCCTGAAATACACCCTCCTCTTCGGTACTGGTGCGCTCATCATGCGTGGGGCGGGGTGCACGATCAACGATCTGTGGGACCGGAACCTAGACAACGCCGTCGGTACGTCCTTCCAGCCGTCCGTTCGTCACGCTCGTCCAACCCGCGCTTTATTCCATTCCCTTTCCAAACTCCCCTTCCCCTGCCCTTCCTCTTTTTTTTTTATTTTATCCGTGCGTGTCCCTTGCCCTGACGGACGTTTACCCCTTCCTGTGTTAGAGCGCACCAAGACGCGTCCGCTGGCGCGGGGTGACATCACACCTCGTCAGGCCATCACGTTTCTCGCGCCGCAACTGACCGCTGGCCTCGCGGTGCTCACGCAACTAAACTGGTACAGGTGCGTCCCCGCGTAGTTAATTCCTCTTCCCTCCCCCTCCTCCACCCGGGCTCCTTGGGGAGCTCTTGGCCCCCATCCCCACACCTCGCTCCCCCTCCATTCTTCCCACCATCTCAGCCGAACAACGAAGAACTCAAATCTAATAACTCCCCTCCTCCCCTTCAAAACGGCAGCATCCTCCTGGGCGCGTCCTCGCTGTCCCTGGTGACCACTTACCCGCTCATGAAACGCATCACCTACTGGCCCCAAGCTGTCCTCGGTACGTCGTACATTCCCTTCGACCGTCCTCTCCCAACTGCCCGAAACCAACCCACCATCATTCCACGCACGCATCCGCGCCCGCAACCGAACAAATGCATGTTTTCGTTTTAGGTCTTGCGTTCAATTGGGGTGCGCTCCTCGGCTGGTCCGCCGTGTCTGGCGCCGTCAACTGGCCCATCGCCGGGACGCTATATGCCGGTGGCGTGCTCTGGACGCTCGTGTACGACAGCATCTACGCGCATCAGGATAAAGCGGACGACGTGCGCGTCGGCATCCGCTCGACGGCGCTGCTGTTCGGCGAACACACGCGCGTCGTCCTCGCTGCCTTCTCCACGTCCGCGGTCGGCTGCATCACCCTCGCGGGTTACCTCAATGCCCACGGCGCACCCTTCTTCCTCGGAACCGCCCTCGCTGCCGCGCAGCTTGCGCGCGTCGTACATAGGACGAATTTCAATGATCGCGCGAGCTGTGGAAAGGGCTTTATTGCTTGCGGATGGGCAGGCTTTTGGGTGTGGATGGGTGCTCTGGGAGACTTTGTTTGGTTACAAGTTCAAGCGGATGACGAACCCGATGGTAGTCCTGCCTCATAGATAAACTCGTAGAAATGTATGTCATTAGAACTAATTCTAGAACAGTGAGAACGTATTAAAGTCGTAGGAAGTCGTTCAAAGTGGCATGGGAGGGCAGTGGTTGATGTGGTGTAAAGGAAATGAAAACAAATTAGAGTTACAACAAAAGAACAAAAGAAACCCTCCCTGATGAAACATGCGAATACAAAAGGGGAAAAAAATACAATGGCTTACACGGACGGATGGAAAGATACAGCAGCATGGGTTCTGGACTTTAGCCAGCCTTTAAAGCCGACGACGAGCATAGTCCAGCAAAATGCAAAGCAAGTGATAGCAACAGCAACGTTGAGAAACATCATGACATCTGTCGTCGAGAGTTACGTTAGCTGTCGCGCCGTGGAGAGAAAGATGAGCCTGGAATACCATCGTAACCCCTACGCATGGCAGCAAACGTGATTTCCTCACCACTCAAGATGAAAATCAGACCTCCGCACGCCAGGAGGAAACTGGCCAGGGCTTCAGACGGAGGACGAGAGGGAAGGATAGAGCGCGGGGGGCTGATCCAGACGAAGAAATAGGTCAGGCATCGCAAGACGGCAAACCCGGCTAGGCAAAACCCCCAAAGGGCATGTATTCGGACCTGTTTCTTTGGGCATTGGCAAACAAACACATTAGCCATGGGTGGAAGTGGAGCGACCCACCTGGAAAAGATATGTCTGGAAGTGGGCGCTCATCGCGGCTCCGGTTACGCCGATCACGAGGGCGGGAAATGGGTTGAAGCTGCCCGCGTAACTGGCCGGTTCCGCGACGCCGTCGCTGTGTTGGCGCGAGGCGTTCAAGGAGGCGGTGGCCATCGCCGCAAGCCAACGCCGCAGGCGACGAGATTCGAGACCCATCCCGACCAGACCCGCGAACCAAAACATGACGGCGATGCTGATATGCTGGATCTGCTTGTTGGTGTAAGGGTCGCCCGGGTCCGCGCCGAAACGCTCCATCCACGTATTGGTGATGCCGTAAAAGAATATCACAAAGGACTCGACAAATTCCGCGGAGATGTGCTGGCCGGATGGCGCGCGGTTCCACGCCCAGCCAAACTCGGAAAACGATCCAAGGAACCGGGCAAAACTAGCAAGACCGTAGCACCAGAAGATGCCACCCTCTGCATGGCCAAGGATAAGATGAGTCAGGGAGCGTGTCGGAAATCGGAGAAATTGGGATATTTGCTCACTAATAACGTGGGCGAGGCACCCGTTCAAATAATCACCTCGGCAACCGCCGGTATATATGATAATCCCATGCATCACCTGAGCAAAGCCAGCAAAGACAAGGAACCGCTGCAGAGTCCCAAACAATAGTTGGCCAAGGCGACGTGGGTATGAGATGTCGTTGACGACGCGACTCTGGTCCTGAAGGGTGTCGTCAGAGTGCTGGGAGTCCCGTGAGGATCGGTAGCCAATGAACGTGCGGTCGGACACAGGCGTCTCCAGGAAGTCCTCTGAGTTGTGCCGAACTTTGTTTACCCATTGGGCAGTCTCGTGGTCACGTATGTTCGCGTCATCTGTTGCGAGTACAGCAACGCGACGGTGATGGTGGTAGGCGTCGGCCTTGGGAAACTCTAACTCTTCCGCTTCTTCAGAGACCAAACTGGTGTACTCGGCGTTGGCGCTATCGTTATTAATAACGCGCACGTGGTCGTCTCCCTTACTAAGAATTACGCGATTCCAGAATGATCGAATCGAGAACTGCCCATCTCGTTCTCGTTCGATGGACCACACGAACGAGACTACGCGGCCAGCCCCAGCAAAGGCATCAATCGCTGACAAAGTGAACGCCAAGGCAAGGACGATGTATCCGTGGGTGCAATGCATCTGACCCTCATACCTGCAAGAGCAAAGTTACTCAAGTGTCTCTAGGGGCAAGGACCAGCAGCGACCTACATGTTAGGTGTGAGCTTCCGATACAATCCGCTCGCCCCACAACCCAAGACGATACACGTCCAGAAGAAAATCATGGAAAAGCCGTACCACGCATGATTGACGGAACGAAGGGCGATCCCTGTCGCAAGGGATCAGAACGCACGGAAGCGAATAAGGAGGCGTGCCGAGACGAACCGGCTGGAAGGGCACCGAGAAAAGCCAACATCATGAACAAAGCATGGAGGGTCATGAGACCAGGATGTCTGGATTTCCCGGAATCGGGTTCGTCAATGTCGATGGACCAATAGGACGGTGGAGTTGGATCGTGATGGAGAAGGACCTCGGTCTCGTTGAGCTCGACAAGAGGTGCCATATTCCCATGATGACCGTGGCCATGACCGTGCTCATCGCCATCACGGAGGTACAGGAGTGGTGTGGTGTCACCAACCCCTACCCTCTCAGCTAGGTCGGGGTGAGATGGATTCCGCACGGAGAGATCGGCGGGAGATGCGATCGACGACGGGGTGCCAATGACTGGGTTGGCAGCATATAATGCAAGAGAGGGCAGGAGAAAAGTAAAAGTGATGGGGTGCATGAGGATGTGGGTGTGTAGTAAGGAAACGACGAGCTCAGATCGTAAGGCGGCAGCAGGTCTTTGACCATTTCTTTATTTAAGACAGATTACAGCAAGGAATCTCGCCGACGGATCTCGGGAATACCAGATAACTTTCCTTAGCGCTGTGCTAACTTCGCCCCCACCCATCCCTTCAACCCTCAACCCCTCCACTTGTGTAAACCGTATTGGTGTCCACCCTTTCGCTATTGCTGGGGGGAGTAGAAACACACTTCAAGTATATCCCCAGGGCAATCAGGGAGGGGAGATGACGATGCGGAGATGTACCTTTCCTTGGCTCGAGGAGGGATTATTCATCGCCATTGCATCATCGTGTGGTGTGACCTCTGAACGGCTCATCGGCAAGGTCCGGCTACATCGCACAGTTCTGACTCCAGCGGGATCATGCCGCACACATGCACGATAAAGTATTTGTGCAGTATACCCCATTTGTCTTTGGCCTTCCATTCTCTCGATATCGTCAATTGGCGTGGAATGTGCCAGAAGGTCAAAAGAAGCGCCCTCCGGGCCGACGCACCTGACCGGACCCACTCCCACCTGATGTTTCGTTCGTTCGTAATCCCTTTTTTTTTGTCCCGGGCTGAGCACCGAGTCCTTATTCTGTCAACGCCAATGAAGGAAAGTCGCATGATAGTCAAATCGGTGTTACCAGGCGGGTTGAGTTTTTTCACAGTTATTGAACCCTCTTCTGACTTCAAGATCACCGAATTTAGTCAAGTGTGTACTGCCTACGTGCTTCTCTTGCGCCTGGTTTCCCCTTGGACCTTAGTCTTCACATGGACTATCTCCCACGTGTTGATGCGTACCGGGAGGGGAGCCTCGAACCTTATTGTATGAAGTAAAGTATCAACTTCTAGTATGCATTCCGATACAGGGGGTTCTCTGAGCAGAGCTTAGGGGCGGTAGGCTGAGTGTAGCATTCGAACTCGCAGCAGCGGTACTCCTAAAGTCATGTCATAAAGTCATGGTGTCACTTGCTGACAATTATCTCCTATCGTATCGCATGATTAATTATGTTACGATCACAAGTGTAATGAATGGTACTAAAATAGTACAGTACAATGGCGGCGCAATTGAGGCGTTTTCTCCATACAGTATTAGTAGACCGGTGTATTGTGTTGATTGGTCAACGGATCCTGGCAATTCCACCTACTCCTGTAAGGTAACTTATAATTGGGCATGGCACGGATTCATCCAACGTCATGTGCGGGCAATACCATTAATTGGTGTAACTTATTGAATGGCTACTAGATTAATGTTGTTGTCAAAGTTATTCGCCGTTCTATGAACTGTGATAAATTCGGCCAACTACGCCCCATAATACGGCCATATTGTCACGTGACGTCGGATGAACACGTGTGCCCCAGACTACCGTCCCCGTCCAAGCGGAATTGACCGACCAGGGATTTCCACCTCACTCAGCCCAGCCTTCTGAAATATATACTTGGATCAGAGGGCCGTACCGATGGTCACTCAATGACTAGGTAGGCTTTTAGGTCCTTTGCTATGAAACCCACCTGCTCACTTATTTGGCCACCAGTTCGCTGACCTGGCTCCTTTGCTTGGTTCTTTACAGTAATTCATGGCGTGCTGGCAGGCATGATTGTTCATACGTCGAAGGCATGCATTGGTCAATATTCTTCGTAGCAGGTTTTCAGCAGCCACGCGTTTTGGTTCTCACAGTCGTCCAAAGTCGCATCGTGACTGGATTCCAGAGTTTACGCGAGCTATGTGAGGCCGACCGCCTTTGGTATTACATCCAACAACCGAAGGACGTCGTACTCAACAATATAGCGTTCTTATATGCCCCATCCCTCCGGTCTCTAGTCTTGGATCGGAGCAATCCCAACGAAACCAAACGACCAGGCGAATTTGTATCTTTAAGATTTACTTTCACAGCAATCGGATCCCTGCCCTCCGTTGACCTTTTCAGCACCTTCTCCTGCTTTCGAGCACGATACGCAGGCGGTGCTCGCCATTCTCCCAAACACGTTCATTTTCAGGCTTTTCCTACTCCTATTCATCTTATGGAAAGCTTGGAGGTGTGCTATTGGATTTGATTGTGCAGCGCTCTTGGCACGTTCGCCCAGTCATCGAAACACAGACAGGCCCGCATTCTGGGAACTTCCTTTTTGTGGTCGAAGATGACTTCCCCTGGCGAACATTTGCTGAAAGCTCAGTTGTAGGCGTCAATGTTTAGCATAGGATCGAGGACAGTTAAATGGACATTCACCATTAGGCCATTGAGCAGGTACAAACTACCAAGGCGTGATCAAGACATCCCAATCGAACGACGTCTGTCAGCCACGACTGCATCGCTCGATGTTTTTGAAATCTTAAGCAACCAAGTGGGATCGAGTGGTCGTGGTCTCGGAACCCATTTCCCCTCCCCGCGAGAGCACCCCGCCTCCTTCGATTACCCTTCTTTCCGCCAAGGCACTCTTAAAATTGACGGTGTTTGACCCATCGCGATATATCATTCAACGTGCCTGCTCCCCCGTGAACAACTCAGGAGGCAGCAGTACAGTATTTTCGACCCGACACGCTGCCCCACTGCGGGTATCACGTTTCGGCATTAGTCTGACGAATCATTTTTCGCCAGCCGGCTGCCGTGTGGCCTTTTCACCAACCGTGGGTGTCTACCTCAATTCAGCAGCCGGCACCGACTTTGTCGACACGTTTTTATAGTTTTTGGTGCCCGTCCCGGTGGAGTACTCTTTGGAAAGTCCGGCGCCATCATGAGTGCGTTCGCTGTATCTGCCATCCCTCACCGTATTGGCGTGTGGGGATTTACCACGGTTGGGGGGTTCTTCCTTCTCATAGTCGTCGGTGCGGTCATGGAAGTCGCGTTTACGAAGTTAGCAGGGCTGCAGGTTCGAGTATGGTTAGGTTGATTGTGGACGATGCTGTGGACGGCACTGTGGGGTATGTCCGTGCGTGATCGATGCGTGGGTTCAACGTCGTATGCTGACCAGTGAAAATTTCCCGGGTGAATTTCGAGTGGGGAAAATTGTCGTCGACGCCATCATCGCGCTGTCAAATAAAATAACGGCCCCATGACATTAGGTGTTCGGAGGCCTTGCATTAAATGGTTGAATTTCATTGCATCATGCCAAAGTCGGTGCTAGTCAGCCTACACCCATCTCGCTTATTTTACCCTCAAGGTAATTATTTGATATGCTGTAACAGCCATGCGTTTTGGTCCTCTCAGTTGCCTGAGGGCCACTCATTATGCCTCTATCTACCGTGCTGCCGTGATGTCGTCAGACTCGGAAGGGAGGCGAGACGACGTCGCACTTGTGACAGGACTCCGGAGTTTAGGTGAGGCCGCCTAAGCCACCTTCGGTTCGGCTCGGATGTTGTATCTGACAAATTCGGTAGCGTTCTTGCATGCATTAGTGTCAAACAAGGCTAACTTGAATGGAACCATGCCATCACAACGTTCTGGCCAAATGCGTTTGACACCACCACTGGTGTCCTTTAAAATCTCTTTCACAATTATCGATATCTCCTGACACCGTCAGCTCTCTTTTAATGACCATCTATTCTCCAAATCCCGCTCTCCGTGAGCCGTTGACTCTGGCGGCAGTCCTCCCGCTGTTTCTGAGCTATTATGCACAGGCAGTGCTCGCCATACTCCCAAACACCTTCATTTTCAAGCTTCTTCTACTCCCTTTCATTCTATGGCAAGCGTGGAAGTGTATGGTTGGATTTGATTGTGCATTCCGTTTGGCACAATTGTTCGGACATCAAAATACGGGTAGGCTCACTTTCTGGAATTACCTCTTTGTGGTGAGCTTCTCTCAAAGACATTTTCCCCCGGTGAACAGTTACTAAAACCTTGCGTGCAGGATGCAATATTAAAAATGGGACTCAAATCATTTGAATGGACGTTCACCAAGAGGCCGTTAAGGAGGTATGAACCATCAAAGCATAGTCAAGACGCCCCCATCGAACGACGTCCATCGGCATCAACCGTCCTTGTCGACGCATTTGACCTCTTAAACAACCCGCGTGGAGTCGGGTGGTCGTGGTCTCGGAACTCAATTCCCCGTGAGAGCACCCCGCCGCCTTCGACCACCCTTCTTTTGGCCAAGACGCTCTTAAAATTGACAATGTTTGATGCTTCGCAATACATCATTCAACGTATTTTCCCGTCCGTAAGCGACCCAAGAGGTGGCAGTATTTTCGACCCAAGTCTTGCACTTGCGCCTCGCATTGCTTTGGCGGCATTCTGCAGTGTTTGTGGTGGCGTGTGGGCGTACGCGATGATAGACTCCGGATATTACGTTTCAGCATTGGTCGGACGAATTACCACCTTTCGCCAGCCAGCCTCCCTGCCCCCACCTCTCTTTCACCGACCATGGATGTCCACCTCACTCTGTGATTTTTGGAACTTCCGCTGGCACCAGCTTCTTCGACCCCTTTTTATATTTTATGGCGCCCGTCCCGGTGGAGCCCTCCTTGGAAAGCCTGGCGCCGTCATGGGCGCATTTGCCGTATCCGCCATCATTCATCATATTGGCATGTGGGGGATGGGGAATGGGACGGAATTCACCTCAGTCGGAGGGTTCTTCCTTCTTATGGGTGTCGGTGTGGTCATGGAGGTCGCGTTTACGAGGGCGACGGGGTTGCGAGTTCGAGGATGGATTGGTTGGTCATGGGCGATGACATGGTCGACTCTGTGGGGTACGTTGATCATGGATGCATGGACTCGACATGGGATGTTGGCCAATGTATTTTTACCAAATGGATTTCGGCCCGGGAAGAAGGTCGTCGACGCCATCATCGCACTGTCAAGCAAGTGACTATCGCATGATATTAGGTGGCTTCGGAGAGATGGGGACTTGCATTGGATGTCACAATTCATGCAGAACGTCTCGAGAAGTCTGCCTTTGCTATGAAAAGTACAGTATCCGCCTCGCAGCGTTTCGGTAGCCAGAGGGGAGGCAAAGTTGGTTACTTAGTTCTAGACTGATCTCGAGCTTGTTCGCCCAGCTCGGTTGCGTGTTGACTTGACATGCGATATCCTTGTTTGTTTACATTCATGTTCTCACGTTCACACGCCCATACTTCATACTAATCGATCTTAATCAATCTTTGTTCCGGCGATAACAGGTTTCAGTAATCACATGGTTTGACCCTCTCAGTCGTCCAAATTTTATTTATCGTGCCTCTCTGTAGTCAGATGCCATCATGATGTCGTCAAAAA
>Ga0307512_10001643_pt1 | contig 30942 bp, 21 predicted proteins | sample 14_EM_MG_FD_200267 | JGI IMG/M metagenome (GOLD analysis project Ga0307512, IMG submission 200267) | Populus trichocarpa ectomycorrhiza microbial communities from riparian zone in the Pacific Northwest, United States - 14_EM | ecosystem: Host-associated > Plants > Roots > Unclassified | place... | reverse complement strand
GTGGGCCCCGGCTATGTATTCGGCTTCGGTGCTCGAGAGTGCTACGGAGGATTGTTTCTTTGAGCTCCAACTGATTGCTCCTCCTGCGAGTTTGAAGACGTAGCCGGAGGTTGATTTGCGGTCGCCTAGATCGTTGGCCCAATCAGCGTCGGCGTAGCCAGTCAGTGTTGAACTTTCCGGGGCGCCGCGTTGATACGTGAGGCACCAGTCCTTCATTGCGCGGAGATAGCGGAAGACTCTGTCAAGAGCCCGCTGATGTTCTTCTCCGGGTGTTGCTGCGTGTCGTCCTAGAGCTCCGACAGCATACGCGAGGTTGGGACGAGTCCCCAGCATCGGATACATTATGGCCCCGAGGGCGCGCTGATATGACTTGACGTCAACGTTGGGTGATGTGAGTTTGGTGAGGTGTTCATTTGTAAGAGCGGGGGTGTTGATTGGGCGAACATCGGACTTGCCGTAGCGTTCGAGGATTTCTTCGATGTATCGCTGCTGCGATAGTTCGATTCGTCCAGCCTTCCGGTCCCGCTTGACATGAATCCTGAGGATGTATGTGAGTTCGCCGAGATCGGTCATATTGTATGCCGCCTTTAAGGCCTCCTTGTCGCGTAGAATCACCTTAATGTCTTCGCAGACTAGGGTGAAGTCATCAACGTAAAGGACGATGATGGACACGATACCGTCTCGATAGCGAACGAAGACCGCGTGGTCGGCCTCGGTGCGAGTGTATCCCATCGACTCCAGCTCCGCTTTCACGTTCTTGTACCAAACGCGGCTGCCCTGTTTGGTGCCGTACACCGCCTTGTTGAGTTTGAGGACCATGCCTTCGGGAATGCCGAAACCGGGAGGAGGTTCCATGTAGATTTCTTCCTCCAATTCCCCGTTGAGGTAGGCCGACTTGACGTCCATCTGATGGACTTCGAGGTTGAACTCGGCGGCGAGAGCCAGGATGGCGCGAAGCGATGAGAGTTTAGCGACGGGTGCGAAGGTCTCATCGAAATCGATGCCTTCGACTTGTGTGAAGCCCTGCGCGACGACGCGGGCCTTGTACTTTTGGATCTTGCCATCGGGTCCTCGTTTTTCGCGGTAGACCCACTTGCTGCCAACTACCTTCTTGTTGTCCGGTCGCGGTACCACCTCGAAGACTTCCATGGCCTCGAACGACTTCCTTTCCTCTTCGCATGCTGCTTCCCACATGGCCGCGTCCGGTCGCGCCATAGCCTCAGCGTAGGTCTTAGGTTCCGAGGCGTCCGTGCGTGCCACGCTTGCGTGTTCGGCGGCGCGTGGTCGCAGCTTGTACGACGAAATATTGTAGCGTGGATCGTCGTCGCGGACTGGTGCGCGGACATTGCGTTTCGGGCGCACGGTTGTTACGGTGGGAGCTGGTAGGTCGGGAGGATTGGATGGGGCAGTCGGATGAGTTGATTGCGATGGAGCTTGCGGTTGCAGAGGTGCAGGTTGCGATGGCGGAGATGGTAGTGGAGGCGATGGAGTTGATCCGGTAACGGCGCTGTTAGGCGCGCTGTTGGGTTCGATGGTAACGCGTTCAAAACGCGATGAACCCCCCCCTTCGTCGAATACAACATCGCGCGATTCATGGAATTGGCGACTTGGGCGATGGATGAGTTTGTAGGCCTTGCGTTGCGGGGTGAAGCCGATGAAGTTGCAAGTCAGAGAGCGGACTCCGAGTTTGCTCCGCTGGGCTTTAGGGACATGCATGAATGCTTTTGCCCCGAAAATGCGGAGGTCGGAGACGTCGGGTTTGTTTCCGCTCCAAGCTTCTTCTGGCGTTATACCGTCAAGAGCTTGCGTGGGCGTAACGTTGTGGATGTGGGCGGCGTATCGAAGGGCGTCGTACCAGTAGGCGTCGGGCAACTGCGAGTCTCTGAGCATGGCGCGAACTCTGTCGAGCAGGGTCCGGTTCATGCGTTCAGCCACGCCATTGTGCTGCAGCGTGTCCGGGGTTGTTATCTCATGTCGAATGCCCTTGTCCTTGAGGTAGTGTTGCAGTTCGCCGGCGATGTACTCGCCCCCTCCGTCGGACCGGAGGGACACGACGCGGCGCCCTGTCTCGACTTCAGCCCTTTCCACGAACGTTTTGAAGCATCCCGCGACCTCAGATTTGAGTTTGATGCCGTTTACGAAGACTTTTCGAGACTTGTCGTCAATCCATGTCACAAAGTAAATGAAATTGTCGTGTGAGGGGGACATGCGACCGCATACATCTGAGAAGATGCGGCTGAGGATGACGTCGGCTCGGGTGTCTGTCGATTTGCGGATCTCGGCGCGGGTTTGCTTGCCCTTCAAGCACGGCTCGCAAGGCGTAACGAGGGTGGTACCCTTCGTGATTTCCATCCCGGTGACCATGCCTTTGGTGTGCATGAGCGTCACGTCCTCGGCGTTGAGATGGCCGAGGCGTCGATGCCATGTGGTGAGGTCGGCGGTGGCGGTAGACGTGTGTGTGGCTAAGGCGGTAGGTGGCGTGTCCTCTCCCTCCGTTGGGAAACGGTCAACGATGGCGATCTTGGCGTGTTCATTAGTGATCACCGTCATGTCCATGATGTACAGGTTTCCGCGGAGGTGGCCAACGCAAGTTACTTCTTCGCGTTGGTTGAGGAGTTTGCACCCTTCGCCTTTGAAGCGCATCTCGGCTCCATGGCGCGCAAAATGAGAGACGGACAGTAGGTTTCCACCCATGTCCGGGACGTACAAGACGTCTTGCAGCATGATGCGCTCGTAGTGTCCGCCAGCGTTCATCCGGACCAGAATTCTACCGTGGCCGGTTGCGGGAATGGTACTGTTATCGCCCAATGTGATCATGATGTGGTTTGGAAGGGGGTTAAACTGGTGGAACCAGTGACGATTGGAGCACATGATCCGGGATGCACCGGAATCGATGAGCCACTTGTCCGAGAGGTCGATATCTTCGACGCGGGCACGGGCCGTGTGGGCGTGGCCGACGTCAAGGGGGATATCATCGTCGACATCGGTGAGGGGGAAATATTCATAGGCGGCGGAGATGTCATTGTCGGGTAGGGGGGAATCGAGAAGCTGGATGAGGTCATCTTCAGTGGCTGCCAGGAAGGCGCCGGTGATGCGCGTGTCCTCAGAAGGGTCGATGAGAGTGATAAGGTCGTCTTCAGCAATTGCGACGTTGGCCTTCGTCGCAGATGATCCGGAGCCAGCCCCGGTCACCTTGGAAGCGTTCGCTTTTTCCTCTTCGTCCTTCTTCTTTTTGTTGCATTCCGAGGCCTCGTGCCCTTTCCTTTTGCAGTAGGTGCACTTCTTTTTGTCTCGGTTCTTGTCTCGGTTTTTTCCGTTTGCCCCCCTTTTGCCTGCCTTGGCGAAATAAGCCGAGGCGCTGCCTCCCGCGGCATTGACTCTGCGCTCTTCATCAGCAAGGATCTGCGCTACGACAGCCTCCGATGTAATCGTGACGTCGTTGTTGTTGAAGAGAATGGCTTGAAGTGTCGAAAGCGAATCCGGAAGGGCCATAACGATAATGTACGCGAGAGCTTTGTCGTTCACTCCGCATCCGATGGTTTCCAGATTTCGATTCGCTTCCACGAGCTTGTTCAGCTGTGGCTCCATAGGCTTGGTGTCGGTCAGCGGCATGCGATAAAAGCTTTGCATGAGATATGCGACGTGACGATTTCCTCTTCCTTGGTATCGGGCAGTGAGCCGATCCCAGCAATCCTTGGCTGAGGTAGCCTGTAATATAACGTTGAGTGCCCCCTTGCATAGCGTAGTCGCGATTTGGAGCTGGGCTTTCAAATCCCTGGATACCCAATCGGCGTACGCATCCGGATCGGTCACCACGTTTGGCTTTGCGACTGTCCCGTCGACGACAGACAGGAGGTCGTTATCCCGCAGTGCTAGCTTCATGCAGAAGTGCCAGTGTGTGAAACCGTTGGCGTCTTCGAGGATCGGAATCTCGTAACGAATCTGTGCGGCGCGAGATTGCGTCGTGGTGGTTCCCGTGCCAGTGGTAGGAGTACCGGTGGTGGGAGCGTTACCGGTGGGAGCAGATGGGGCGGAGTTCCCCTGCGAGGACGAGCCTGCGTTCTGTCCACTCATCGTCGTGAGATCGGGAGTCGAAGTAAAATGGAAGGCGAGTTCAATGTGTGCGTGTGTGTGTGTGCTTGGATCTGCATTAGATATATGATGATTAGGACGTTAGCTTGTGATTATCGACAATGGACTTAAGTAGATACGCGTTTGCCTCTTTTACTCCAGAGCTTCCTATGGCACACATAAGCAAATGCCTTTATATTCGTCGCTTTTCTGCGCCTGTAATCCCTCAGTCTTTTCTCTCGAGACTGAGGTGAGCTTTTCTTTTACCTACGTACAACGCACGGTAGCTAACTGTAGATAGGATAATGCTTCGCGCGTCACAGGTTAGCTTACTCGAATCTTAGTCTTTTCTCTCGAGACTGAGGATAACGCTTCGCGCGTCACAGATCTCGAACATCTTTTGCATTTTTCATGCTCCCCCTCACCCTCGTCATCCACACAACCGCTGTTGCACATGTAGATACATTTTGCATACTCGTATATAATCCTTCCTGTCTGGCCTCAGCACCCCATGTGAATATAGACTCGTTTTTCCCCCTTTCTTCTGCATTTCCGATTCCCCTCGCGCGTTCTCGGTCCTCTGGGATCGCAGCCACTTTCTCTCTCATATCTAGGGACTACCCTTCGAACTTGCATGTAGACCAACTGCCTACATTATAAAACAGTCATGAGTCTGAGGATAATATATGTTCGGGGTGGGTGGAGAGGGGGCGACAGGCGCGACAGGGGAGATGCATCGGACGAGGGGCGACGGAGGAGGGAGACGAGGAGGCGGAGGTGTGGCGTGCAGAGGCGAAGTGGCAAGGGGCTGACGTGTCGTAGTGATATAAGTGATAAGTGATATAGTGATAAGTGATCATAATACGGCCAACTACGCTATGTAGTACAGCTCAGCGTCAACGCCGCGCTCGTCACTCACAATAAAGTCTACGTTACGCAACGATGGCCACCGTGCTATGGGGGTAGAAAGCCGCACGATAAAGACACTCATACATACATTCACAGATCAGCATGTAAACATACACAGAAACTACATGGGGCACCGCTCCCCGAGGCGCACAGAAATGGATCCAAAAAAAAAAAAATTCAGCTCAGATATAAATACGACCAAGTTGTCGGCGGAGTCACGTGGTCCGGGGTGCACCTATCCGAGGTCACAGCGAATCCATACCTTACAGTGGATAACGATGAAAAGAGTCCAGAAAAGGCGTTCCGACAAGGAGTCGAGAAGATGGAACGGAAGAGACAAAGAGTGTATAAAAGAGGGGGGGCGATGATTGAGAGGATAACTGGCGCGCTGACAAGGAGGATGGCGAAGATGAAAATAAGAGGAGTTGAGATGGTCATTACGTTGTTGTTGGTCCAAGAGTGGAAGACGATGGAGCGAGACAGGTAGTGATGAAGTGGACGGGCGTCGGACGTCTGCATTCCGTTTTAAGCCCAGAAATGATGTGGATATGGACACCTTACAGGGATTAGGAGATCACACTACCATGAACCATGATCAGTGGCCCGGCGAAATATGGGGTCGAATGATAGATCCGCTCACCTTTTGGTTCCTGGGTTTCTGTATGCCGGCGCCGGCCACTTCCCAAAGCAAACAAGAGCTCTCTAAGGAGAAGGGTGCATACCATGAACGGAAGGACGAGCGTGCATGTTGCTATGAGAACAAGAAATACAACGGCAGACCATTGGGACACAGAGGTGAAGGTCTGCCAACGGTGCGTCTGACTTCCATCAGGTGGCTGGGCGGCCAATACAACCTGCATAGCAGATAATGCAGCCGATACGAGGGCAAAGATGAATGCAAAAGGCGTGACGAAACTACCCAGATAATCGTTGTACTCCCAATGCATTTTTTTGTAATATAGCCGGAATTCATAGAATTTGATGTAGAGGTTTATCCGGCTGAGGCGAAGTTCACCGTACTTGTAGCGGGGAGTAACGTCGTTGTCAGATACTGATTTGAAGGAATGCAGGAAGCGGAGAAGGGCCTTGTCGTCCACGTCTTCTCCAATATTAATGAGCTTCTTCTCCTTCGCGATGTTGATGTCGGATTGGCATTTTATAAGGTGAAAGTATGAGCGCATATAGCCCAAAGCGGCTCTGCGAAGTTCATCGGAACCCGGGCCATCGCGGCAAAGGAATACCTCCCAGAATGCGTGACTGGTGAGGCAAGGCGGCAGAGGCTTTATGAACACTCTGTTGTGATACCACAGCAAGTGCAAGCCCGGATCTTCCGTTACGACAATCTCTCTTCCTCTGACGATCTGGTCATGCAGTGCGGGTATGTGGTCACTTCGCTGGGTAGCGAGGAGCCAGAAGAGAGGGTAGAGCCTGTTCAAATGATCATGACGGAGATCAACTTCTAGAAATTTGATGATCTCGGTTTCTCCAGATAGTGGGAGCAATGGTTGTCCGGGTACACAAGGGTCCATGTCTTGTTCCATTGTCGAAGACATCGAGTTTGAAGTGCGCTGAAATTTGGTGAGATCGCAGTAGCAATCAGGGACAATCGACACACCCTTGAAGTTGGCACTGACTCCCTGGACCAAGTTAGGTTGATCAGCTCTCTGTGCTTCTTGAATGGGGGTTCAGGAGAAGACATGGGCTATGTTTGATCAATCCCAACCCTAATGGTCGTTTCAGGCTGTCCGAAAAAGCGCAGAGCTACAGAGATCAACATGGTCACTTTAAAGAGACGTAGTAATCTAGCAAAAAAAATGCACCTTCAAGTCGGTGGCACTGTCCTACTTGTTACCACTACGGCCTAATTGCTTTGCTTGAGGTCAGGTTCGTAATCGGGCTAAGTCGGTCAGTTGGGAGGCGTGGAGTTGGGAGGTGTAGAGTTGGGAGGTGTAGAGTTGGGAGGTGTAGAGTTGGGAGGTGTAGAGTTGGGAGGTGTAGAGTTGGGAGGCTTAGATGTGGGAGGCGTGGAGGAGGCGTGGTGTTAAAAGGCATGGTATCGGCGTTCCGTGGAGCGTGTCATGAAGCCAACACACGGCGTTTCCCTCCTTTCTTTGTGTCAATGATAGTAAGTTAGGTACATTTCATTTTAATTGTGTGCTGATGGATGTTCTCGAAAATTGACCAATCGGATTGCAGAGTTTAGCCGCTTGGGTTGAAGAATGAGTCTGTGTTCCACGTTTGGAAACGCCTTACGTTCGCTGCATGCATGGGTATAATATTATGCGGACGGGGTGTGGTCCCTGTAGCCCTTTACCCTCTATATAAGAGAGGCAAAATGTGGTACCGTGAGTCCGTGACTCGGACCGTTGACCTTGTCTCGTCCCCAGACGTTTCTACGATCAGATTTTGTCGGGGGAAGAGAGGGAGGGGTAACCATGCGCCATATGTAAAGGCCAGAAACCTAAATTTTGCGGAGCCAACCACATCGAGGTGCGTGCGCCAAAACCGCGCCCCGAGTCTGCCCAGCTTCTGCGGCGCGGCGAACACCCTTGCGGACCTCAAGCGGACTTAATCTGAGTGTGAGCTCCGAGGCTAAGCGGAGTGTGAAGCAGAACGGCTGTGACTGGTTGCGAGTCTAATGGTATGGGCAAGGGCATAGGGCATGGGGGCGTATTTCTCGACACCGACGAGGAAACAGTCGTGAGTTGTAACTCATGTCGTCGCAAATTGATCTGGTCACTGTAAATTTGCCGTCTTTTTTATTTCCCACTAGCATCACTCATCTTGTTCACCCACCAGCTGTCGAAGATTGGGCTCCCTTTAGCCGCCGGCGCGTATGCGATACATAGCTACTTGAAGAAGGAGAAGTCGCCCGTTCAGGGTCATTTAAAAGAAGTGCTGGACGCGGACGACCCGAGGAAACCCAAGAAACCGATCGTAGAGTATGTCTGTACTGCCTCGACAACTTCGCCAGGACTGATCATTTCCAGTGTTATTGCCGTCCATGGCTTGGGCTCGGAGTACCCTCGATGTTGGACCAAAGACAACAAAATGTGGCTGAAGGACTTTCTTCCGGACGATCTTCCTCTTGCCAGGATTTTGGCGTTCGTATATCCATCTGAAGCCTTCAATAATCCTGATCTCGTGGATTTTCAAGACCTTGCTGGCAAACTTCTTCGTTGCATAGTGAACGATAGGGAAGGCCTGCATTCAAACTCGGAAGTAGGTAGCATCTACTTTACTCTGAATCGCTATTGAGCCAGCATTTACAGCGTAATCGTCCCATAATCTTCATTGGCCACAGCTTTGGAGGCTTGTTGATCAAGCAGGTGTGTGATATCATCTCAGCTTTGATTCCCATTCATGTTTCGCTGTTCAGGCATTAGTGTTCAGCCAGTCCCAAAATTCATTCGCCCCGGGAGACCATCGCTACATTGCAAATGCCACCTGCGGTATTCTGTTTTTCGGCACACCCCATCGTGGTTCGCACTATGCTTCTCTGGGGCTCTGGAAGGCTTGGGTGTTAAGCTTGCGTGGTCAAGTTCATGTCAGCCTTTACAAGACGCTGCAGTCACTCTCCCCGCAGCTGGAAGATCTCAACCAAGATTTCCTTCGCATTGATGTCATACGCAAACTCCCTCAGAGCAGCTTGGCATGCTTCTATGAGACAAAGGCCATGTTGTTTGGGGTGAGTGTCCAGTCACTATTCTCAGTTGCGAGTTTAAACGGGATCTCAGCGTGTGGTGGAAGAAGACTCGGCTTGCCTCTCTATCGCCATGCGCGTGTTTATGAACGTGGACCATAAAGGCATAAACAAGTTCTCCAGTCGCGAAGGTCCCTACAATGACGTTAAATGTTTCCTGCGGGGAATCTATGACGACTCCGTGGTGCAAAACGCCCTCTCACGGATTCATGGAAACTGCTATGTATACGCTGTGGAGACAAACGCACCAGAATTTGAACTCTCGGACTGCCATCCTAAGGATTCATGGAAGGAACAATTGGGATTTCTGTGCCTGTCCATGGGCGGCAGCGGAACTTCTGGGTGCATTGTGCTCAAGGACAAGACGAATGGTGAAAAAGTTGCGGTGACATTTGGAGTCCATAACTGGCAGCCTTGGATCGATCTCGTTACAGACTTTGAAGAGACGGCTCAAGAGATAAGAGACTCATATTATGGAGAAGGGAAGCGAGATGTTTGGATTGCATGTGATGGTCTAGATTCCAAACACAAGGATCTCAACGGGAGGTCTGCATCGGCGAAGTTCAATAATGTGCTAGGTACCAAAGTTTATCTCTCAAAAGTTACGATTGACTACTAGTAGGCGAGTATTTATATGGAATTTGGACTATGTACTTTTTGATTCGGCTTTCTTCCTCGGTCATACTGTCAATTTCGGATTGTATATATCTCTACATGTGTGTACACTTAAGGTGTTTCAGTCTCTGCTGGACAATTCAATTCCATTGGTCGGCTAATCGTGGGTTCCGATTGGTCGTTTTACGATCGTCTCTCTCCCACCCCTTTCCTCCCTTTTTGTTCTCCCCTCCGCACTCCTGTTCTCTGACGCTGTGCTTTCCGCCCTGTTGGGTGCCTGCAAGCTATGGGACAAGACGATGGGCCTTCTTGCTTTCACGCAGGCCCGTGTTGCCATTCGCTGCCTGTGTCTTCGTGAATGATGACTATTGGCAGTGAAACTGAATGGAGGTGAGGATCAAGCACTCAGAGCAGACGACATGTGGGTCGACGGAAGGGGGCATTCGGAGGGCGGAGGGTAGGTAGACTTGTAGAAAATTTACGTCGTCGCTGATGTACTTGATACTAGTGCGCACAATAGACGCTCGTTAGGCATTCCGTTGTTATGAGACAGGTGGATCATATATGCTTGCTCTCGAGTCGGGGCGTGCAGTAGTAGCTTTCGAGAAGGTCATCCCGCCAAACTTCACACTGGTATTGAGCGTCCATAAGGAAAACCGGAATCACCGAGTTCGCAAGGGCTAAGGCACCCGACTTAGCCGACTATCGGTTACGCATTGTCGTGCCCTGGTTTGAAACCCCGCAAGGCTGCTTGGCGAGTGCTCGGTATCAATCCGTATTATTACAGCACTCTACTAAAAGATTGGTGGTGATCAACGTGTACGCTCCATCAATCAATCGAATTGATCAAGTTCTGCGGTAATCAAACACTGTCGCAGCACTACAGTAGTCAACAGGCATAATAAAGGGAACATTTCTATCATCTCAACATACAATTGGAATTTCATCAAAAGAATATTTAGAAACTGTCTGAAGGAAGTATGAGCGACTGCTAGTAGATTTATATGACTTGTTAGATGCCACGCAAGACAGCCTACTAAATTGAGTGGTTACACAGTAGGCGACTATATTGTTTGCGCCCATATACAATGAAAAGCTTGTTGGTGGTAATGGCACCAACCTGATGTAGATTAGTATCGTCGGAAGGGATAGTGGTAGTCCGCAATATCTGTCCTTGTCCATCGCGGGAAAACTCAACAAGCCGAAATTAGAAAGCAGTATTGAGACAATCACCCCGATCGGGCGCAAGCCTCGACCCGTTCGTGGGAAGAAGAAGTACAAACAGGGGTGCGTCGGGTTCCCTACATGACATGATCCTAACATTTGCGGTGCTCTCACACGACGACCCACCCGTCATCGGTGGGCTGTTCCCCACGAGAGCGATGACCACCTTTAACGGCATCCAGCGTGCGCCCAAGTACGCGCAGCGCAAGACGGGGCGCACAAACGCCACCATTACCACCGCCACCAGGTGAGACCGACGAAATGTCCTTCGGAGGGGGCACAGGCGGGAGCGACGGGAGCAGCGCATCGGCAGAGGCAGACCACCACGGGGACTTCTTCTCGTCTTCGTAAGGCGGAGGTGGGGGCGATTGCGAGCGCGAGCGCGACGACGGAGGCAAGGGCGCCTTCTTTTCTAGGTGTGGTACTGGCGGCGCTCCTCGTCCCCGTGCGTATGACGCCGGTTTGGGAGGGGGTGGTGGGGAGTTCTGAGACTTTGATGCGCTCGTGATCAGGTGCGGAGGGAGGAGGTCCGAGAACGAAGCGCTGCGCTTGTGTCCGCCGCCTCCGTGTCCGTGTTTGCGTACGGTGGTAGAGCTGCGGTGTACCGGCGTCGAAGGGGCACTCTTGTTGCCTTTAGAAGGCGAGCTGTGCCGTTGATGCATTGTATCATCGGCGAAAAATACAGGACGATCGTAGGCTTGAACTGCGATGATTTAATGAGGGAAAGTCAGTGTGGGGTGATTGGCATGGCAAAACAGTATGGGGGGGGGACGATGTTACTGTACGTACGGGTGGGCTTGCGACCGGCGCTCCGGCTTGACTTTGGAAAGTTGGCGGTTGCTGCGGGGACGAGGGTGCCATATGCTTCTCCTGGCGCACTGACATAGCGTGTTTGGGAGGTGGTGTCGAGGAACGTGTATTGGCGCGTGTCTGCATCGTAGGCAGTACGGACCATACCATGAGGCAAACGATCTATATCCTGAAAGAGGGAATGAGAACCGAGGGATGTGCGTTCGGTAGCAAGGGGTAAGAGGAGGGGCGACGGGAAATTGGAAGTACCTCTTCGTGCTTGACCCAGCGACGATAAGAACTCATAGTTGTGAAGGGAATGGAAGAAGTGCTAGTGTTGGTGTTGGTAGGAATAGAGATAAAGGAGCTTGTCCGAGAGCCATGGCATTTAACCAACCCTCGCAACCAAAGCACACTGCCATGTTCCGATCGATCTGTACAGCCATACAAGTCACGTGAAGGGTCATCTGAGCTGACGCGTTGCCAATTTCTTTGCCTGGTCCTGCTCTTGATTCATCCAGACTCTCAAACATGCCGCTCGAGGCCACCATGATTGTGCTCGACAATTCAGAGTACATGAGAAACGGCGATTATCAGCCCACGCGCTTCGGCGCACTCGCGGACGCGGTCACGACGGTGTTCCAAACCAAGATAGACTCCAATCCAGAGAACACCGTCGGCGTGATGACCATGGCCAACAAGGGGTGCGTGCGCTTCAACAGAAACCCAACCAATCAACTCACAAGCATTTTTAATCAAATATAATACCAGGCCGGAGGTGCTCGTCACGCACACAAAGGAGCTCGGACAGATCCTCGCAGCCGTGCACAACACGTCCACCAACCTCGGCCGGACGGCCTCCATCCCGACCGCGATCGCGATCGCGCAGCTCGCGCTCAAGCACCGGCAGAACAAGACCCTGCGCCAGCGCGTCGTCGTCTTTGTCGGTTCGCCCCTCGAGGACGTCTCGCCCGACGCCGAACGCGCGCTCGTCCGCCTCGCCAAGAAGCTCAAAAAGAACAACGTCGCGCTCGACGTCATCGCGTTTGGAGACGGCATCGAGGAGGCGGGCGAAGGCGGCCGCAGCATCCTCCGCACCTTTGTCGAAACCGCATCCTCGTCCGATAACTCGTATGTTCTTCTCCCTGCCCTGCTTTTGAAAATGCTTGTCTTGCGAACCGACACGTTTCTCTCTCTCTTCTCTATATAGGCATTACCTTGCCGTCCCACCAGGACGCCACCTCCTCTCCTCCGTCATCCTCAACTCCCCAATCCTAGCCAGCGACCGCGGCGTCCCAGACGAACTCGCAGCCGCCGTACCCGGTGGCGTGGGTGCACCCAGCGGCGGAGGCACATCGCAATTCGACTTTGGCGTCGACCCGAGTCTCGATCCCGAGCTTGCAATGGTGCGTTTTGTCCCTCGTTTCTCATTAAGAACTCAAGATATCATATCGACAAAAAAATAGGCTCTACGGATGTCGATGGAAGAGGAAGCTGCCCGGCAAGCAGCTGCCAACACACCACCGCCGCCATCGTCGGATGCGGCCGATCCAGCAGCGGAAGCCGTAATTTCCGACGGTGCGTCCACCCCACGGCCGTCCCAACCGGCAACAGCACTAGCAGTCACGGACGAGAACGACGAAGCACTCTTACAGCAAGCGCTCGCTCTCTCCTCCGAAGGCGGCAGTGGTGACGTTGAGATGACCGAGACTCGTGGTGATGGGGATGAGGATCTGACAGAAGAAGAAATGATCGCACGGGCCATCGAGATGAGCATGCGTTCAGGGTCCTCCGATTCGGAAGAAAAAAAGACGTAATCCCCTCACTTGTTGTACACTCACCCACCTGCTCCTCACAATATACTTCCTTTGAAAGCTCACAAAACCTGAGACGCCAAGCAGCATCGTTTGTGGGTATATGTGTGACATCTACACAGCTAGATTTCCCAGATGGGACGGAATACACTCATCTCCCTTTACCCTCTCAGTATACAGCCAAAAATGGGAAACGAAAAACGGAAAAAGGTGAAGATGTTATGAAACAAGTTCTGTATGATATTATAGGGTCTACGTCGCCTCACCCTCCACTGGTGCCTCCAACTGTCCCCGCTCCAGCTCGTCTTTCCAAGGACCGACGTCGCTCATGCTACATCCACAATCGCACTCGCACGTCCCTCCAAACTCCTTGGGCAAGTTCTCAGCGGGTATCTGCGCGAGGAGCTTGTCCTTGTACTGACTCCCGATGATGTCGATCTTGCTCACGGTGACCTCGTCGAGCCAGACCTTGATGATGGACCAGATGGCGCTGAACGCCCAAGGCGCGTTGATGATGTAGAACTTGCCCATGATCTCCGGGTAACGGTCCTGCCCGATCGCGGCAGCCGCCATCACGTAGTCCTTGACGCGGTAAAAGTTGGAGAGCGACACGTTCTGCAGGTCCATGATGGTGCAGAATGTCTCGACGGGGTGTCCCACCGTCCGCGAGGCCGCTGGCATCCGCGTCATCAACGACCGCTCATACTCGCATATCAGCCGCTTTAGCAGTCGGTCCTGCGTCGTGACCGCATAGAGCGCCTTGAAGTCTAGCTTGCCAAGTTGCTCAATGTAGACCGGACGACCGTCCTAGAAAGTCCACGACCATGATCAGAGCGAGCCCTTCATTATTGAGAATCACGAAGCGTTTATTTTTATCTACCTACCTTGTCGATTTTGTGGTAATACTGTGGGTAATACTTGTCTACATCTGCCTTCTCCTTGAATTCAAATGTTCTGTATGATGTGCGAGGAGGGGAGAGGGGCGTCTCAACAGGGAGTATTTGTGATTTAACAAAACAAACGCACCGCACGAGCTCGTCGACATTCTCGTCTTTCCGCCACTGTTCCGCCGACAAGAGCATCGCCTTGGCTTTGGGCACGTCGAATTTACGCGCGCGTAAGAACCTACGCCAAGCATTCCAAAAACACCAAAAAAAGAAAAGAAAGAAAAAATGGAATGGAATGGAATATGAAATGAAAATGTGGGACGATAAGGACGGGAAAAAAATGGTCAGGCACCAATGGAGGGAAGGGGTGTGTGTGTGCGTGTGGGCGAGGCGAGGCGAAGGGTAGATAGGGAGAGCTCCACGACTCACCTGAGGAGCGTAGCATCGTCCATCCGCTCGGGGACGAATGCCCCTTCGTCCTGTATCTCTTTCTTGATCGTGTCGAGCGCGTGCTGCTGCGGCACAGTCATGTTCCCAAGACGGCCAGGCAGCGGCACGTAATTCGGGTCGGTCACGCCTGGCGGGAGCGCAGACGCGCTTGCGGGTGCTGGTGCGGCGGACATGGCTATGTGTGCGTCTGTGTGTCTGTGTGTGGTGTGTGGTATCGTGAACTGTCTTGAGGCTTGTGTAAATTTTGCCGCCTTGTTCGTGAGTTTGAGATCAAATGCGACTTTTACCGAGGGATTCTAAGATCGATGGGGTACGTTGGTCGATCGCGATGGTTCAAGGACGAGATGGAGGACGCGAGAGGTGGATTGGTGTATGATGTGGGGCAGAAGAGGAGAATGACGACCGAGATGAGACACTTTTAAGAATTTGATTTCCTCATTCGGACATCTCCTCTGTCTTGGTTACGGTACCATAGGTCATTGTACTCTTTACAGTAAGTTAGTTATATTCGTTACAACGCTCGTACGGTCGCAAGTTGAGTTGCGATGTTACACGAGCGCAGGTTGGGTAGTGCCACGACACATGTACTTGTACTGTACAGGAGGTGGGGTGTGCCAGTGTATGACTAAAACATGAGCACATGGTGGATGCGGGTGATGAATGAAGGACGGGAAGTTCGGTAATGGGTGAGAATTGCATGTCATGGTCAGTACGATGTGATGCGTGACGGTGAGCGTCGATAAAGAATGGAATAAATAGATGCGCAGGTTGAAATGCACTGATGTTCAATCTAATCCAACGCTGTCTCTGCAAAAAAATCGAAACCATCAAAACGGGTGGGCGCTGCCCCCTGGGAAGGAATTCAAAGATGAGCGGTCAATGCAGAAAGTCACCAGCGACAAGACCTCGCCCTCATCCTCGAATTACGGGTACCCTAATGCTACATGTTTTTGAGTGTTGATGACGAGAATAAGTTCAGACGATATCCCAAAGCTCTTCCAGGGCGCAGCAAAACTGTCGAGCCATCAATCACGATCCAGGCACGGCACAGAACACAACTCGTACCTTGCCGCAAGCTACGCTCGCACTGAGTGGGTAGTCGCTGATGCTGATCTTCTCATCGACAATGTGGTCCGCAAAGTCATCCCTTCCACGGGCCATCGCGCCGACAAACACGGCGATGTGGTGTGTTTGGGGCACCGTAGGTAAGAATCGTGACAAACGCACGGTTTGTGAGTCACCAGACAAGGCTATCCAGTCATCAATGAGCTAAACTGTCGCGATCATTGTCAACCTCGTGGACATACTGAGTTTGTATGTGTTCACCGGAAGATGGTCAGTGATTGGGTTCTGTGAAGGGGTGGGGTCAAAAAAGAGTGGGAATTTCCGATACGCGAAGACGTACCTTGATAACTTTTAGAAGCTTCTCTGGCCCGTTTACGCCTCGAATGGACAACTTGTGCAACAATTGCACTGCCAAATCCAGAAAAGTCAATCAGGGCGGGAATCAAGGACGTAAAGTCATCAACTGACCCATGAGCCCGCTAAAGCGCTTGAAGGTGCGAGGTATTCGGACGTGTGGGTTCACTTCGATCAGCGTTCCCTTTGCGGTGTGTATGTAAACCTGCAGCAGGCCCGCCTTGTTAAGCGGCGAGTCGAGCAGCGTCAAGAGACACTGATGAGTGATATCCGGCCGGGCATCCGCAATGTCGCGGCCCGTTTTTGCGAGGATGCTTTGATGATCGTCACAGTTAAGCAGGGTGTATTTTGCCACCCCCTCGCGCCCGTTACGTGCCTTGCCGGCGCTACTGACCTTGTACGCCTCGAGGCACGCCTGCTCCAACACGACGAATAGACGGCGGGGTCCCTTCGCTGCAGCTGATGGCCCACGCGGGACCTGGGCCTGCACAGGGACCATCGATGGATTCGCGTTGGGCATGCCCCGAGAACGACCGGAGGGCAACGGTCGCGTCGGCCTCGAAGCAACCTCCTCACCCTTGTCTGTGCCTTCGTGTTCCCCCCGGGCACGTTGCGCGGGCGGTGGTCGCACACCGCTGCGAGGTACAGGAGCTGCCATTGCTTCATCGCCCGAGGAGGTCTCGCTCGAGTTGTCGCTTCCCTCGTAAATGCGTTTTCGCGACGGCACTGGCGTTCGCTCGTCCACAGGAGTTGATTTTGGTCGAGGTGGTTGATCATCGGGGATCTGAATCATGTTTCTCAGTGTTGCGAGTGCTGGGGGGAGTGTCGTCGAGGATCCAGAGTGCCTGCGCCTGAGGGAGGAAGGAGACGAGAGGGATGGATCTGACGACATTTTTTTACAACGCAAGGGGTGGTGCGAGGGTGAAACGAGTGCGATGAAAAGTCGAATTGAAGGAAGTGACCAAGATCAAAGGTCAGGCCGGTCAGGTCCAAGGATGGGCACGAATCAGTATTTTTAGTGCGTCCTTAAAGACTTTGCTCCACACGGGCAATCACTCTCCCACGGTCAAATCGTTTCATTTATCACCATCTTCTCATCACATGCATCCCAACCAGATGACCTCTTTCTCTCAGATGAACTTCTTACATAGGATATGACGTATCCTTCCAACCAGCATCCCATCTCCTTGTCTCCACCTCTTATTCTGTTTTCTTACAGGTGGTGGTTGGTTCATCTACTAAAGGGCCTGTTCGGCTGAATCAGGCTTGAAGCCGATGCACGCCAAACGTACAGTGATGGACCCAAAGTGGGCGTCGGTTTCAAACCCGATGCAGCCGAACAGACCCTAAAAAGCTAAATGTGGGTGTCTAAATGCCATGGACGTTACAACGGACCCTACGCCAATATTATCATGCAGGGAAGGGGCACTGGAATCACTCCCCTGTGGTCGACCCAGTGCCTTCGCAGCAGTCCGGTTTGAAAACGCTTCGAGCGCAGCAGAGCTTTTTTCCACGTGGGGAAGAAGACAGTAATAAGCATCACCGAATCACCAGCTCACATGCGGGGTTTGCGCCGTCGGAGCGCGCCTAATAAGTAAAATGGGGTTCTCCCAAGGTAGGAAAAGATACACGGTTCTGTGGGGCCTGGGCGCAGATTTCATGCGCTTAGTAGGATGGCGTGGCATCGCCTAAGTTTGCCCTGAACTTGGCCAGTAGGAAGTGCGTCTCGATTCCGTATGATCCACGCCAGCGACCCAACTGTATGTGGACGTCAATACAGCCGCGGGGTAAGCCCTTCATAGGTATGCGTCACTGGTCCATGGTACCTGCTTACGGGATCCGACATCGGACGTCTGCATGTAGGAAGAGATAGGTCCTGGAGGTCGAGTGACATAATAGTCATGACGGTTTTGTTTCGCCACAGACGAATGCGGCGCCCCGCGCGGCCACTGTTGAGGGGCACTTACAGAGTCGACCAATGTTGATTACGAGCGCGTTCGTTCTTAATTTATCTCGTGTTACTACGATAGTGTTTTGTGAAGTGCTTCTCGTCACTTTATTTTTGCTATAGGTTTTCACACGCGCGCTTGCTCCGAGTCCTGTTTCGTTTGTCCAAACGACGAGAGTTGCTCTGTTGCTTTCTGATCCAAATACACTGCCTATCAGCGTGCACACTTCGACAAAGTGACGCGGTAGATGCGTCGACGATGTCCTCATTGTTTCTTTTTCTTCTCGTCATCACAAAAGGCCTCATATTAAGGATCGGTTACGCAGATGTTCCCTTACACAACGCCACAGCCACCATTTTACCTCAACTTAACTTATAAAAAAACGGCCCGAAAATGGAGCGTATCTGCATCGTTTGCGTGTACTCGCTGACGTCATCGTCACGTCGCGCGGTGCTCGAGTCCCTTTGAATACCGTCGTCCGGGTAATTTTACCATGTCAAAACGGTGATTCTCGCTCACGCCTACTCTTCCACCATGTGGTATGCACTCAGCATGCTACGCAGGTGCCCAAGACAGTCATTGAAAATTCCCCAATCCGACCATCACTCCGTGTTGTGGTGACCCTGACCACAGGCACCCGCAACTTATGGCCGAGCTCAACATCGACCGAATAGCACGCGACCGTCCGAGTCCTGACCGAGTTGTGAAACGATTTCGCACATTTACAGGAGAATCGTGATTCGGCGCTTTGTAGGCATGCATGGAAGCACATCTCCTAGGATTTGCAGATTGTGGCGTTGGCGCGCTTTGATCCTCAGCCCCATACACACGTTATCTTTCGCTAAGGCTCCATCGAGGACCTTCTACTATAGATCCCAACCTCTATCTACGCTCCACACCGAACCCTTCTTTTTTTTTGAATGTGTCAGTCTGAAGGTCAAGACGTTGAGAGGGGCGATGTCACAGGTATGTTGTCCACGGCTCGTCTTTTGCGCTGATCAAAATTCACCTGCCTATACAGTGGATGGCGAACTCAGGAAGATCTCAACAACACCAACTTCGCCACCTCAGGGAGAAAGCGTACTCTGTGATAGCTCCGGGCCTCTTTTTTCCATGTATTCAAAAATCGCAGAGGAGGAAGACGATAAGATGGCCGAACGCTGGCAAAAGGACGCCGAGGGAATCATTATCTTTGTGTGTCACAGAGTTGCTTTTCATACTGCCGCGAACTCATTTAAAAGCCAATTAGACCGGTTTGTTCTCTGCGGTCGTCGCTGCGTTTGTGGTTGTTTCAGTCCAGGACCTCAGACCCAACTCGCAGGATATTTCCGCGTTTTATCTCGAGAATACCTACCAGCTCCTTGCCGATCCCAACCTACCCCGCCCGACCAACTCTTCCACTCTGGAAAAGCCTTTGGCATTCTCTCCGCCAACATATGCCATCTGGGTGAACACCCTCTGGTTCTTGAGCTTGGTTATCAGTCTTACATGTGCGATACTGGCAACATCCTTACAACAGTGGACACGTCGACACATAAGAATTACTCAACCAGCACGGCGCTGTCCGCACAAACGGGCACCGGCGCGTGCATACTTTGCGAATGGCATCGACAAATTTCGTGTTCCCTCGGCGGTCGAAGCATTGCTAGCCTTGTACATCTTTCCCTGTTCACTTTCTTCACCAGCCTCCTCGTCTACGTGTTCAACATAAATCACACCGTTTTAGTGCGGTTATATGCTGGGTCGCACTTTTGTCAGCGACTTACGCATGCATCACGATAATGCCATTTTTTTTGGCATGACAGCCCGTACTATGCACCGCTTTCTTCGACAGCTTAGACCCTTTATTCAGCTATTTCATATACTCTCTTTAACTCCCACGCCTTTATTTCGGACCATCGTCACCATTATGCATCCTGTCGTCGCTTTTGTGAATGGCGCGATTACTATTATGGCCGCATCTTTGTGTCCATGGAGAGGGTAGCTGAAGAAGCTGCGTTGAAACGATCATCCGAGCTGGGCGTTCGTGTCTTGGAGTGGACGCTTGATGCTTTGGGTGAAGACGATGCACTGGAAAGATTCCTGGTGTCCATACCTGGTTTCTATAAATCTGATGTGGTTAAGACCCGGGACTTTCCACGTGGCCTCATGAAGACTTCCTGCGGAAGATCCGCTGACATTACGCTACTTCTTGTCGCGCAGCTTTTCATCAAATTCAGTCTCCGAACTGGTCACAATCCGCCGGCTCGCCCTTTGTCTCGACGCCGCCAATGCAGTTAATGCGAGTTGGGTAATTCTTGAACACTTTAGCAGCCGGCGTAGGGTACCGCATTTTGTTGAGATCGGGCATTTTTTGAGATCCTGGGTCGAAAGCAGCGATGTGCGGACCGCCTCATATGTACAAGTAAGTCGTCGTCGCGCACATTATCGCAAGGGTATAGGAGCACGATGACCGTTGGATTGCGCTTGCCACTGGCACGGACTACCTGGGCGTCCCGGAAGGTGTCCTCCGGAACTATCTCGCACATGGAGCCACCTTTCCATCCATTTTTTCTCGTATATTGGCGTTGTAACATACTTTGAAAGTCGTGCCCATGAGTTTCGATAGCGGTGTTGCAAACCAGAGTTGAGCTCGTTCGGTGAATCGGCTCGCATGGGACACCCAACAAGAAATTCGTTTATTTTGAAAGATTTTAACAGACATGTATGCGGATTTACCGGAGGAAGGATAATAATAAGGTGTACGCCAGTGATCTGTTTGGAAGCATTGGAAAGTTGTTCTCACCTTCTCAACTCAGTCCATCACCACAATTAGACGTCCGCGCCACAGCAGCAGCCATGCGTCTCCCATCACCCCCTCGATGCCAACATCTGAAGGCCCAAATGCAAAGGAAGGTGTTACCCAGGAGTTAAGGGCCAGAGTGGTTGAGCATGGGTGTTGAGAGGCAACGATCAGTAGTCGCCCAGCCTCGTATTAAAGTACAGAAGGCCGTACACTGCATTTCGTCTGCTGTGACTACAGTCTACCCAGTGAGGACCTCGCATTAACCCGGCGCGGACTTTACTACTAGTTTAATTGACCTAGATGCCATGAGAGCTGTCACGCGTCCCAGTTTCGAAGCCCCGGTCCTTCTTCCTCTTCTACCTTATCCGAGTCGTCGCGCTGTGGCCCTGCCAGGGGCGCTACACCCACCCCCCCAAGGTTTCAGTTTCTCATCGGTCTTATCACCCATCTCCTTCCTCCTGAACTCGCGAGCGCCGTGCTCCGTCGGCAAGAAACAACCAACAGTTTTCAGATTGGGAAATCGATTTCAATTTGAGGTTTATACGTTTATGCCCCACGCCATGTGTTAGATTTTAATCATCTGAGGCCTTTGTTTGAACTTGCGAGCTGATGGGCTGAGATCCAATAACCTGTCCTCTAATTTATTGCTGGTAGCATCGGCGGCGGGTGCAATTTTTCACGTAATGCGAGCTAGCCCTGCAGTATCATGGCTAGCGTTGCCGTGGTCCGGTTCAGGCCAATTCAGTAGGCCTGAACCGGACCAAAAATGGCCCTGTTCCTGGTGACCCGAACCGAACTGCGGCAACGCTAATCATGGCTTGTCCTGTGCAGGTGGTCGCCTGAGCCCCCATGTGGCCGATACCGTCACCGGGTGCCTCAATAGTGCAGCAATTTCTCGCGCCGACGGGCGTTCGCAAAATCTCAGTCATAGTCATGGACCTTCTGTAAATCGTAATGCCGCTGAATCACGGGCCTTCCCAAATCCTTGCTTTATCCGTCTTGCTCTTCTACGGTTCTCGTACCTATCACACGAAGCACCTCCACGCACTTCTTGCGGGCATTGCTGTAAGCATGTTGATAGGCCGGATAGATCCGTGAAGTGTAGCGCCGTGTTCCTAGAGTAGTCAGCTGATGTTTGCACAGTGATTATAACATAAAGTCCCAGCGGATTCCAACGTCTGATCATCACCTTCGCCAGTCTTTCTTCCTACAACCCTTTTGTACAATGGCTACACAACAGGATCGCCCCCGACTCCCGAATGTCAAGTTCAGAGTGCTCATTATCGGAAGAGCGAATGCAGGGAAGACAACCATTCTACAGAGAGTTTGCGATACAACGGAGAGTCCGGAGATCTACAGGCTTGATCAATGGGGAACTCGCTATCAGGTATGTTCTCGTTCCTGATGGGACTTTCGATCTCATTGTCTAGTTAGGTTACACTCGACCCCACAATAGAGGTTTGACCGGCTCATTGTTGTTGGCCATGGCTGATCATGAGAACCCTGCTTGCAGCGTGGCCTACACGACATCAACGACGAACTCATCTTCACGAACCATGATGGCTATATTTTCCACGACTCCCGTGGATTTGAGGCAGGCGGTGAAGGCGAGTTGAAGACTGTACAAGAATTTGTCAAACGCAAATCGCAAAAGAGACGATTGAAGGACAGATTGCATGCAATCTGGTTTGTTCAGTTGTTCTTTCATGTATCTACAGTTGTAAATTCACAAGGTCACGGTCCCTTTACAGGTATTGTGTTCCGATGGACAATGATCGGCCATCGCTAGATTTGAAGTATTTTGGGGAAATTTGCCCGGACAAGAATGGTACGCCTATGTCGAAATGCGACTATGGATAGAGATTGACAACATGATTTGGGATTTTCCAGTCCCTGTAATTGCGGTTTTTACAAAATACGACCAATTCAAGCGCGACATCAAGATGAAGTTAGAGGATGAAGGCCGTGATCCAGAAATGGACCTCAATGCTGAGGTGGAAAACATATTCAATCAGCACTATCTGGCCAGCCTTAACGGACCTCCCCCGTTTGTCCGTTTGGAGAGTGAGGACCATGATGTTGTTAACTGATGAATGCGTGCTGTATTAATATCCATTCTGCAGAGATGCAAAAGCCTGGAAGACGATGTGCTGGTCTCATTGAAATGACTGCCAACGCACTCAGCGGTGGCGTGGTTACCCTCATGCTTGTGGCTGTACAGAAGGATAACTTGGAGCTCAGTATACATCAGGCCATCCGTCGGTATGTTCCTATGCATAGCAGGGTAAGGACAAGATGAGTGTAGTCCCATTCCAGGACCCATCGTGATGTTGTACAAGGAAGGAGTACAGAAGTAGTAATGCAGAAATGCATAGTGGCCTTTCCGTTGCTCTGGGTAAGCTGCAATACCATCACATGAATTGTCACTTGGCGCTGAAAGAATGTTACTATTAGTATCAGGTCAGTCTTTCCTTCTTTATCCCTTATTTTGTAATTTCTCATCCTTTTTTTTTTTCTCTGTCCTGACTTGTCCCTCCCTCTGCCATCTCTAGTTTGTGAGTGCCCCTTGCTTGGTCTCATTTTTTCTGTATCCTGACAAGTCCCTCCCTCTGCTGTCTCCAGTTTGTGAGTGCCCCTTGCTTAGTTGCTTTCTTCCATGTCCTGACTTGTCCCTCCCTCTGCTGTCTTCAGACAGTAAGTGCTACTTGCTCAGTCACTTTCTTTCCATGTCCTGACTTGTCCCTCCCTCTGCCATCTCCAGTCTGTGATTGCCCCTTGCTTGGTTACTTTCTTTCTGTGTCCTGACTTGTTCCTCTGCTGTCTCCAGTCTGTAAGTGCCACTTGCTTGGTCACTTTCTTTCCATGTCCTGACTTGTCCCTCCCTCTGCCATCTCCAGTTTGTGAGTGCCCCTTGCTTGGTCACTTTCTTTCTGTGTCCTAACTTGTCTCTCTGCCATCTTCAGGGAGTGAGTGCCCCTCACTTGGTCACTTTCTTTCCATATCCTGACTTGTCCCTCCCTCTGCTGTCTCCAGGGAGTGAGTGCCCCTTGCTCAGTCACTTTCTTTCTGTGTCCTGACTTGTCCCTCCCTCTGCCATCTCCAGGGAGTGGGTGCCCCTTGCTTGGTCACTTTTTCCATGTTCTGACTTGTCCCTCCCTCTACCATCTCCAGGGAGTGAGTTCCCCTTTCTTGGTTGCTTTCTTTCCATGTCCTGACCTGTCCCTCCATCTACCATCTCTAGGAAGTGAGTACCCCTTGCTTGGTCACTTTCTTTCTGTGTCCTGACTTATCCCTCCCACTGCCATCTCCAGTCTGTAAGTGCCCCTTGCTTGGTCATTTTCATTCCATGTCCTGACTTGTCCCTCCTCTGCCATCTCCAGTTGGTGAGTGCCCCTTGCTCAGTCACTTTTTTTCCATGTCATAACTTGTTCTTCCCTCTGCTGTCTCCAGTTGGTGAGTGCCCCTCACTTGGTCACTTTCATTCTATGTCCTGACTTGTCCCTCTCTCTGCCATCTCCAGGAAGTGAGTGCCCCTCACTTGGTCACTTTCTTTCTATGTTCTGACTTGTCCCTCTCTCTGCTGTCTCCAGGAAGTGAGTGCTGACAAGAAAGAGAACAGTACAACATCCTTCTGTTTTCTTCCCATGTGCTGACTTTTCCATCCCACTGCCCTCTCCAGGAAGTGAGTGCCCCTTTCTTGGTCACTTTCTTTCTGTGTCCTGACTTGTCCCTCCCTCTGCCATCTCCAGTTTGTGAGTGCCCCTTGCTTGGTTGCTTTCTTTCCATGTCCTGACTTATCCCTCCCTCTGCTATCTCCAGTCTGTGAGTGCCTCTTGCTTGGTCACTTTGTTTCCATGTCCTGACTTGTCCCTCCCTCTGCCATCTCCAGTCTGTGAGTGCCCTCACTCAGTTGCTTTCTTTCCATGTCCTGACTTGTCCCTCCCTCTGCTGTCTCCAGGCTGTGAGTGCCTCTTGCTCAGGTGCTTTCCTTCTATGCTCTGACATGTCCCTCCCTCTATCATCTCCAGTCTATGAGTGCCCCTTGCTTGGTTGCTTTCTTTCCATGTCCTGACTTGTCTCTCCCTCTGCCATCTCCAGGGAGTAAGTGCCCCTTGCTTGGTTGCTTTCTTTCCATGTCCTGACTTGCCCCTCTCTGCCATCTCCAGTTCGTGAGTGCTCCTTGCTCAGTTGCTTTCTTTCCATGTCCTGACTTGTCCCTCTGTCTGTCATTTCCAGGAAGTGAGTGCCCCTTGCTTGGTCACTTTCTTTCCATGTCCTGACTTGTCCCTCCCTCTGCCATCTCCAGACAGTGAGTACCCCTTGCTTGGTTACTTTCTTTCTGTGTCCTGACTTGTCCCTCCCTCTGCTGTCTCCAGAGAGTGAGTACCCCTTGCTTGGTCACTTCCTTTCCATGTCCTGACTTGCCCCTCCCTCTGCCATCTCCAGATGGTGAGTGCCCCTTGCTCAGTCAGTTTCTTTCCATGTCCTGACATGTCCCTCCCACTGCTATCTCCAGGAAGTGAGTCCCCCTCTCTCAGTCACTTTCTTTCCATGTCCTGAATTGTCCCTCCCTTTGTCCTCTCCAGGAAGTGAGTGCCCCTTGCTTGGTCACTTTCATTCCATGTCCTGACTTGTTCCTCCCTCTGCCATCTCCAGTCTGTGAGTGCCCCTTGTTTTGTCACTTCCTTTCCATGTCCTAACTTGTCCCTCCCTCTGCCATCCCCAGTCTGTGAGTGCCCCTTGCTTGGTCACTTTCATTCCATGTCCTGACTTGTCCCTCTCTCTGCTGTCTCCAGACAGTGAGTGCCCCTTGCTTGGTCACTTTCTTTCCATGTCCTAACTTGTCCCTCCCACTGCCATCTCCAGTTTGTGAGTGCCCCTACATGGTTGCTTTCTTTCTGTGTCCTGACTTGTCCCTTCCTCTGCCATCTCCAGTTGGTGAGTGCCTCTTGCTTGGTCCCTTTCTTTCTGTGTCCTGACTTGTCCTTCCATCTGCCATCTCCAGGAAGTGAGTGCCCCTTTCTTGGCCGATTGCCTTCCATATCCTGACTTCGCCCCTCTTTCTGCTTTCTCCAGGGAGTAAGTGCCCCTTCAATGTGCTCGTCTATTTTCAGTGTACTAACATATTTTATCCTCTCTTCATTGTTTAGAACGTGAACCTTTCTTTTGTATCTTCATGCGCCCTGTGTTCTCACTTCTTTGCTTCCCTGCACCGCAGCAATTATTCTCCAAACTGCAATCATTTAACTCCAATGTACTGTTGTTATTTTTTTCTGGCTTCATCCTGGTTTCACCAATGAAATTTCAGCCGCCTCTCTGTATATCTAGTGATGACACACATCACACCATGATCGGTACACTTCTGCTATGTGCATCTATAATTTCTAACATCCAAAATAGTGACAACTCTTATTTTGGACTGTGCCTCCCTTTTTCTAGCCTCCCCATCCTGTCCGACTCTCGAGGATGCTTTGGATCAGGCATGTTCCCAATACAAATCCTCTGACACTCATAATGTGGTCAAAGAGCAGTTTTTACTACCTCCCAAACAATATTCTATTTTGCAATTCACCGAATTTGTACTTAGTCATCGTCTCTGATGACGGCTCTTTATAAGCTTTACTTCCCGCTATTCATCATTTCGTCCGATTTGTATGGGCTGTTTGATGTCTGTAAACGGAGGAGTATACTCTCTATGATAAACACAGATACTGTGACTTCTTAAATTCATATGATGGTTTGCGCTTTCGAATCGCATTCTGAATAGAACTAGAACAAGGAGAAGTGCAACGAACCTGTAGTTCACCCAGTAAGTGTAGGTTGTGTTCGGGCACTAATTGCTCAGCGGCTGGCTCGACTACCCAAGCGCAATGTCTGCTACCACTGCGTAGTGTATTAAGTACTCTCGCTCTGCCCTCGACTTAACGAGGATATCACACTAGACCTATTCTTACTCTGGCAGGACAAATGCCCCAGCTATTGTCATCAATCACGCAGAGTCAAATAACGAGGCAGCTCTCGGGTCGCCGCGCTGGACACTGGTCATCCAACATGTATCACGCCTTCTAAAACCGGAGGTCGGGTTTGAACGGAAGAGGGATAGCACAAATGACGTCCTCTGTTAGGGGTCCCGTGCGCTCTCTCTCTCCACTAATCTGTCTATCTGTCCAATTTGGAACCCCCCACCCACAAATCACACACCCGCACTCACCGAGAAAATTCCCAGGGCCGCTTGACAACGGACAGCCCCCCGACATGAGAGTAGCAAAACGTGTGTTCTATCGACGCAGTCCAGTACGTCCCAAGGCAAAAGGGATAACCGCGGCAAACTTGATGAATGCAAGAAAGGAAAGTCAGATCAAAAGAAAGATGGGCGAACGACAATAGGGTGAATGAGTCTGGGGGAAACATGGCAATAGTAGGCAGACGCGGTGCATAAGCAGTACTGGTGACAGGTGGGAATTGGGAAACAAGCCAGGCAGAGGATACGGTAGTCCTAATGTTTCAGAAAATTTTCAGGAGATAAACGATGACTGTAGCTCGCTAAAGGCCCTGAATAAAGCTAAGAGAGATCGTGTCAGCAGGGGAGAAATAGTTCACTCACGAGAAAGACCGTCCATCAATACACCTAGGTATAGTGATCGAATGTCACATCTCAAAATCCCAAAGTCCAAAAGGGTCTAGCTTTCCTCTCAGCCGTACTCTCCAGCGAACCGGCGAATGACAATACACGCCGTTGACTCTATCAAGCGAACAACGAAAGAAAACGTTGGGGGGAAAGCGTCAAGAATAGCCAGCTTCGGAGAGAACGGAGGGAATGTGACGAATGGGCGAGGAAGACGATAGAGTAGAGGATAGAAATGAGGGTTCTGTTGGCTGTTTTGTTCGCGCCACTCGTCCCTGCGCTCTTGTTCTTAGTGCTGCCGGGTCAGCGAGCGCAGATATGCGGGGGCAATGTAGACAAGCACTTACAGAATACGGTGAACAACACGCCTGAATAATGAGTTACACGTAAGTCATCTCTAATGGAGTTTGAACCGACCAATCACCCACATTTGAAAGTACTGTAGCGCGGGTGGTAAGTGCAGGCTTGTGAGTTCGGGGTAGTTCTTAGATCCGAGGCGGGTTCGCGATCCCGAAGGGAAAGCGAAGGCGCAAGGGGGGATGAGAGAAGGGAGAGGCCGCGTCCCCGAGAGAATGAGAACGCGCGGAAGGGGTTTCGAAACAGGCGTAACGAAAGGTTTGAGGCGGCGGCACACGAACGGAGAGGGAAAGGAAAGCGGTCTATTGCATCGAGAGGGTTCTCTGATGTCTCTTTCGCCGATGCCAGGCGAGGGTTATATACAAGTACACGAACAGTTTCTATGCGTGCGTCGGCGAGCGCGAGGAGACAAGGAACAGCGACGGTCGACAGAAAGGGCTAAGGTATAACAGGAAGGTATAGAATGGAGAGTAAAGGTCTAAAGCAAAAGAAGATACATAGCAAACGTACAAAGAGTGTCCTGAATGCTCCAAAATACAGTAAAATGCGAGTCCAGCGATGTGTGGTCCCGAGCGAGGGCCCGACTGGCGAGGTGGCACGTATGCTGTTGTCTGGACAGAGTAGGCGATGTGCGTGGCGTCGGCAGCAGGGTTTGAGGCGAGACAAAAGGGGACTTGAGGGTGAGGGGCGACGGACTCGGAGGCGGAGGAGGAGATGGTGGCGATGGTGAGCGGCTGACGTGTCGCGTTGGCGCGCCGAAGGGTCATCACGTGGTTGAGGCTACAGACAGTAACAGACTACAGTGCGTCCATACTTTACAGTACCCAAGCCATCAAATTCCTTTTTGAAACGCATACTTCGTCCGGAAGTTGCAGTAATGATCTCCCTGTGCAGTTGCTACAACCACCTTTTCTCCTCCCTGGGTGGCTCGACAACATATGTTTCGCGTCTTCGTACGCCGCGTTGATGTCCGTCTCGGCCGTCTGCATAGCCACGTCGACGGCATTCTACCCTTTGTTCGTCTTGACAACGCCCAGATCTGTGCTGACCTTGTTGTAAGGATATATAAGACGTAGCCAACAGTCACGGAGATAGCCTCTCCATCGGTAGTATGATGTTCACTTCTTTGGAAGAGCGGTTTGAACCTGTGACCAACATGTCTTACAAAACAAAGCCAGGCGAAAACTAATCATTGAAAACCTTTCCCTCGAGAGACATCGTTGGCTCTAGCCAGTAGCAAAAGATAGCAAGGATAGTAGACCAACAATGCGATGTATTCCCGTAATCAATTGAAAGTCAGATAAGGAGATGACACGTCTATGCAACGCATCATGCACAATACCTAAAAGATGTCAGTTTGTCCTATTATCCTGTCCTGCCAGGTAGGGCGTACCTGCGCTCGCCAAAGTCGCCAAGTCCCGGCACGATATAAGCTCGCTCATTGAGGCCATCGTCAATCCATCCCGTGATCTGAGAAGAATCGCCAGTGAGACTTGGGTGGGTGAGGCGGAACTGGTATGAAACGTGGCCTACCACTTTAAGCGACGGGTAGCGCGCAGCGAACCTTTTCAAGCCTTCGGGTGAAGAGATCTGCGCTCACCCTACATGAGACATCTAAAAATAGAATAGAGGGAGAAGGCTACGCCCACCAAGTTGATGAAGATGATGCGATCCTCAGGAACGCCATGCTCCATTATTACCTCAACGGCCTTCATGGCCGATCCGCCCGTAGCTGTTTGTCGTCCCTGAGCTGTCATTCGAGGGTCGCTAAGCGAGGAGGACATACCAAGCATAGGGTCCAGAAGGAGCACGTAGCGCTGTGCAATATCCTGAGGGAGCTGGGGACGCGTAGGGCTCGGTCATTCCAGTATGATGAGAAGCTCGGAAGACCACGACGTGCCTTGGAGTAGAAGAGTTTCGGCCGCGTTGTCTCCTCGTCCTAAAAGGGAGGTGAGCTCCACGTGGTGGTGGGGTGCGTAACAAGCCTTATTCACTCTCTGAATGAGGATCTTCCCAATGCGCACGCTACGGCAAACTTCCCTGAGACCCTGTTCCATCGCCTGAACAAAACATGTTGATGAATTGAGTAAACATGACATTAGGTGGAGAGGCCAGCACACGCACCTCCCCCGCGCGCAAAATGGACACGCCGCAGATCTTTCCCTCAAAACCGACGCCTTCGTAACTGGCCCCCTGCATGCGTTCAGTATGGGTAGTTGGAACGTCAGGGTACGTTCAGGAGCGCATACGGTTGGTGTTTCGACAATTTTGGGCAAAACGGGCAGATGATTCAGGCCCTCTTCGACGAGCAAACGAATGATGCGGTCCGAATAGAAGATGAAATCTCCTCGAGACGTGTTCTTGTCCCTAATAATCGTGTACAGCGCCTCCAGCTGCGCGGTTCGACGGAGCGTAAACACGGAAGGTGGGACGTCGTATTGCGCGTTGGGTTTGGCGCCGTGGTTCGTGACGGTCGTCGAGGAAGACATGATGAAGGATCAACGAGTGTTGTGAGGCAAAGGAGAAGGGGATGGGGATGAGGCTGGCGCGTTCCTAATACAGGTCGCCGTTCATCATCTCATCAGGAGGATCTTGACTTATACGCGTGACCCGCGGCGGGCGCCCCCGAGTCAGGCCTAGCCAGTCATAGCCATCAACCACAACTCCATCACCCGTCGGTCGACTAATCTGGGCTACCGGCCACCCTTAAAAGCTCATATTTGACCCTATTGGGTCGTAGGAGCAAGGATGGAGAGCAATTTGACCTTACCCTCCGACCATGCTCCAGCGACGCAATCACACCACCCACCACCGTGCCACTGATCGCACGGAACATCCTAATGCTGATTCGGAGTGTACCCGGAAACAGGATCTCCCCTCTTTAAACATAGCAATGACAAATCGGAACCGGAACACCGGGTTAGGCTCAGATTGATTGTGCTCGATGGGCAGGCAGGAACACCGTTATGGGTTCGTGTCATACCTTCAGGCCGTTCATCTCCGTCCGTTGCTTTCAAATCAGGCTTGGCTTACCTACGTTTCCCCATATATCTCTATCTTGTACCTTGTGTACAGAATGATTACACTCTCGTTACTCCTGATCTGCTTTACGGGATAGAGTGTGTAAGGATGGGGAATGCGCTGACCCTGGAAATGCAGATTATCTTATCTTGGAGTGCAGATCCGCCGTTGCGCCGCACGTGACCGTTCCAGGACGCTGACAAAGCCATGCAATGCTGCCAGCATGCCTCCACTCATTCTCATCGCCTTGCCTGCCCATCATCACCTTGCCTTTTTTTTTTTTTTTTTTTTTTTTTTTTTTTAAAACAAATTTTTTTTATGTAA
>Ga0307512_10001642_pt1 | contig 30951 bp, 41 predicted proteins | sample 14_EM_MG_FD_200267 | JGI IMG/M metagenome (GOLD analysis project Ga0307512, IMG submission 200267) | Populus trichocarpa ectomycorrhiza microbial communities from riparian zone in the Pacific Northwest, United States - 14_EM | ecosystem: Host-associated > Plants > Roots > Unclassified | place... | reverse complement strand
GACGCGGTACGAGCGCTTCTCTCATAACCTGAACACATAACAGACGATTTCTGTCTCGTAGATATTCGAACTCGAAGGGCAGCTCGACAGTGCATTGGATACACATGACCAGGGTACAGCCCCTCAGATAGGACACACGCGAAGCAGTTCCGTCAGGCGATCGATCGGGAGTAACTCATATCCGCGAATGCCATCGCAATCGTCAAAAAAACCAGACAGCTCACCGGGTCCTCAGACGCGACTTCGCGTATTGCCTCCGTTGAGTCGGCCTGCGGAGACAATGGTTCACGCGAGTCCGCTGGCACAGCTATTCCACCCACTGATCGTGGACGATGCGATACCTGAGGATGCGCAGCCGAACGCTGGGACTCGGGATGGGGTGAGTTACGGGCCTCTAAGTCGGCGGCGGCTATCATCCGCGACAACTCTACAAAGGATGTTTCAATCGAGTCGAGAAGGCGACAATGCGATTGTGCAGAGTCCGGATCAACGGTCGGAGGCGTTATGGGAGCCGGAGACGGCGGAAGAGACGGAAGAGAAGGAATCGACGTTGGGAAGTTTAGAATGGGCAAGACGGTTGGATTCGATTGAGAAGAGACAACAGCGGATCGAAGAGCTCCTGCTTGAGGTTGTGAGCGGCATACGAGTTGAAAGGAGCGAGTCTGGCAGTGGCAGCAGTGGCAGTGGGAGGAGAGTGTGACGAAGTGACAGAGTGACTGTGACCTCGTAACCCCTTTGTTTTTCTATGTTTTTTTTTTTTTTGCCGAAATGACGCAAAGGCTTTGCCTTGTGGCCTGGCCTGAAGAAAGGGACCGACCGAGTGACCGACCGAACGACCGAACGAGCCGGGAATTCCGCCTCGCCTGAACTGGACAACAGAACGACAAAGAGAGCAACGACGAGAGGGGAGGTCGGCTACCATCATCACTCCTCCCCTGTGACAACCATCTCCTTCAAAATACTTTTAATTCGTTCTGGCTCGCTCATAGCGCATCTCCTTCACCGGTCATGGGCTACTCCCAAGATCACCCCGCCGTCCCCTCCCAGGACCACTCATCGTTCTCCACCAACGGCCTACGCATCCCCTTCTCTCCTAAGTACGGTTCCCCTCACCAATCCCCTCGCAGACTTTCCCCTGCTGCCGACGAGCCGTCCTCTCTACCCTCTCCTTCCCTCCTGAGCGGCTCAGAACGGCCTTCCCTACCGACACGCGCTTCCACGCTTGGATCAGAGAGCGAACTTGATCCAAGGTCTTATTCCGATCCGTCGTTGCCAAAATATTCTCGCAGCGAAGACCTGAACCATGCCTCCGCATTCGCTGCCCCGTCTCCATCCTTCCTTACGACCAGTCGCCCGACTACCCCGGGCAGCAGTTCCCGCGACCGCAATCAGCCCTCCTCATTCGAGCACCTGGGTAATACGTCTGCCAGGCGACTGAGTGGAGCTTCTGGGAGCTCTCACTCCACCTCGTCGGGTCTTGCGGAGAGCCGTCCACCTACGTCTGTCACCTCTGCTAGTAGTGCTACACTAGTCTCGTGAGTCTTCTCCTTACTGTTTTTCACCGACACACTCCCCCTCTCCTCTTTTGTCCCCTCCGTCCCCTTCGCAGTTCTTAATCTAACGATTCGACCATCACTATGTCTCAGGACATGTTCCGCTTGTGCACTCCCCATGCACGGCGCATTCGTTCGGGCCCTCGGTACAGTCTATCATCTTCAGTGCTTCAAGTGTATCGTATGTACTGCTCCCCTCTTAGTTTGAGCGCTGCGTCAGCTCTTGACAGGACTGCGGGGAGGTCGTCGCCTCCAAATTCTTCCCTATCGATGGTCCGGATGCCAAGCAACAGCCGCTGTGCGAACGGGATTACTTCCGGCGACTCAATCTTATTTGTGCCAAGTGCGGCATGGCATTAAGAGGGAGTTACATTACGGCGTGTAGTGCGTTGCATCCACGCTTTATGATGACTCAGACCCACCTCACGACCATACAGACAGAAAGTTCCACGTCGAGCACTTCACATGCTCCATATGTCCAACGCTGTTCGGGCCCCAGGACTCATATTATGAACACGACAACGACGTGTACTGCCATTACCATTATTCGACGCGCTTTGCTACAAAATGTGCAGGCTGTAATACTGCAATCTTGAAGCAATTCGTGGAGATCAATCGGAACATGCGTGACGAATGCTGGCATCCAGAATGTTACATGATTAACAAGGTTTGTCGTAATCGCGGTCCCAGTATATATTTCTGTTATTCATGATCCGTTTCTTCCCTATCTGAAGTTCTGGAACGTCAAAGTTGTTTCCCGACGGCCAACAAGTCTCACAGATGTACCACATGACTCAAGCGAACCGGCCTATGCGGAGGAAGAGCGGAGGGAGACACATTCGTCGTTGAAGGAAAAGCAAATACGAATGGAACAACAGGTCTATCGCATTTGGACGTGAGTTTCTCACCAGAACGTTTATCAAATTGCCCTTTCTAATGATTCTCAACGCTCGTGCCGTGTCAGGGTACTTTCTGCATTCGAGGAGTCAAGTGCAGCGTGCATATCGGACATGCTACGACACGTGAGCAGCGGTCAATACTTAGAAGCGATACGAATGGCGGAAAAGTTCATCCTCCACGTGGAGGTCCTTTTCGCGACTATCGATGACCTTGAATGGCACTTCGCTCAGCTGACTATGAAAGGTAACGTCACCCGACCTCCCATGACTACAACGCACAATGACACATTTCTCACGATCACATCTAGGCATGTCACATGTTCGGGAAGCGCGCATGCTCTGCCGGAAGACGGTCGATTTGTTCACCCTTCTATCACACACGCAGGAGACAGGCACCCGTCGGATGGGCATGACCCAAGAACTCCTCGCATTGGTCACGGGACTCGCTCACTACCTCAAGATCCTCATCCGCATAGCTCTCACAGGAGCGCTCAAGCTTGAGCGCGAGCATGGTGTACGCGAAGCGATGCAGTCATTCCTCGACAAACTGCATTTGCTCGCAGTCCAAGGCGGTAACCCATCTGCACGCCGGATGTTAAAAGGGGCCAAGGGCGAGATCATCTCCACCCAGCGTTCCGCTTCGGGCAACGCAGGTACGAATGGGGTCACGTATGGCTTCCGTAGCCTTGCTCCAGAAAACGCTGGAGAGTCACCGTTCCTTGGCACTCCGCGTGACCCTGGGCTCAGCACCGTGCCAGTCGTGAACCCTCCGAGCGACCTCTGTGTCCAGTGCAACCTCACCGTCGAGGAGGATTGCGTTCGGCTTGGCACATACCAACGTTGGCATTCCCAATGCGTACACTGTAAGTCATGTGGAAAAGTTGCGGCTCCGCCAGCAGCTGTGACTGCGGAAGACAAAGCAAAGGAGAAAGAGAAAGCCGAAGAAGGTAACCAAGCGCCAAGGATCACAACTGCGCGGCGACCTCCAGCCAACGTGGAGATCTTCGGTTATGAGCTTGACAGCATCATGGACACGCAGTCATTTGGTGCAGTGCCAACGGTTATTTATTGCACGGACCATGTGCATCAGGGCTGCCGTGGTGGCTTCCAGGCAGTGTCGCGCCTCGAGCAGTATGCGTTTTTGCTAAACGTCGCCCTAAGGAGGCTGTACCTCCTCCTCAAGAAACGGAAGGTCATTCCGCTGACACCCAGTATGTGCCTCCTCCTCTCCATCATCACACGGGCCACTGATCCCTCATCCCCCACAACCGCAGCTAATGTCCCCCCGTCCCCCGCCGAGGCTGAACACGATCCGTATCGTAATTCTCAAGACATCATGCGTATGAAGACGGTCCACCTCGATAGGAAGCTCTCCGCTACGGCACATGTACCAAAGCGATCAACCATCATCGAGAGCCCCAGCGGTAAGGTTGCACATCCAAGCGACGTGGTCACGTCACAAGGACAGGGCAGCGGGCGTTCGCAGTCACAGGCTCAAATGCAGCAAGCTGATCCCACTCCCGTTTCTCAAGGGCAACAACGCCCCGCTGCCCAGCAGAATGTCCAAGGTTCTAGTGCTGGCCCTGGGCGCCCACAGCGGCCACCGCAAGCCCCGGGGCAGCACCAACAACCCCCGCAATCCCAACAACCAGCTCCACAAGCACGGCCCCAACGTCCTACCCTAAACCCAGCCACCCACACTCCATCCCCAGCTGACGCGCGACCTTACTACTTACGCAAGAACACCGAAGTCAAGATTGTCGACGACGAATCCACACCACCAACACCGTCTGCCACCGCCCCGTCCGAAGGTGGTCCACTGGATAGCGTACCAACACTCGAGGGGCTTACACTCGCGGACATACCGCAACTTGCCGAGGCTGCGCAGGCGATGGAGCAGCGTCGCTCGCTACCTCGTCAGACCATGGCTCCCTACATCGCAGAATTGACACCGCTGGAGCTCACTATCGTGCGACACGCGGCCGTAGTGGTACTACACCGCTCACCGTTGCGTGATCAAGTGGATCTAGACGAGATCTTGGAGATGGTCGAGGTCAAGAAGCAGGGATTTTGGGGTAAGCTATTCAAAGGGAATGATAAGAAGAACATCAAGAAGAAGGGTGCGTCACTACCTTTTTTTGATTGGATTTGTCGGGCTGATGTCGGGTCGCAAGGTCTCTTTGGGGTGCCTTTGGAGCTCCTTGTCGAACGAGAAGGTGCGGACACACTGCATGGCGCATCAAGGGCCACTTTAAGAGTACCAAGCTTTATCGATGATGTGATCTCAGCAATGCGACAAATGGGTGCGTGTTGCACGTAGTCTATCAATTCATCCCGCTCACAAGGTCACCGTTGCACCGCAGATATGTCGGTCGAAGGAATATTTAGGAAGACGGGCAACATCCGACGGCGGAAGGAGCTCATAGTCGCGCTTGACCGCGACTCGGCTTCTGTGGATTGGAGTACCGAACACCCAGTTCAAATTGCCGCTTTACTGAAGCAATTCTTCCGTGACCTTCCTGATCCCCTGATGACGTACAAGTTGCACCGACTTTTTATTGCGGCATCTGGTGCGTAGCAAGAACCCCCCCTGGCCTAGGCTGCCTATCATTGACTCTTCGCCGATCTTTATCAGGTCTGCAAAATGACGACGACCGCAAGCGGTTGCTCCATGTGCTGACGCTCATCTTGCCCAAGAGTCACCGAGATACGTTGGAGGTCCTTCTCGTCTTCCTCAAGTGGGTTGCATCTTTCGCGCACAGCCTTGACGACACCGGAAGCAAGATGGACCTTCTGAACCTTGCAACCGTGATAGGTCCGAGTATTCTCTTCTCGGCCGGCCGCGACCCTGCGTTCGAATCGAGCTTTGGCGTCATCAGGGTGGTGACAGAGTTATTGGAGAACCAGGACGAATTCTTCACCGTTCCCGAGGACTTTTTACCACTGGTGCATGACCAGGAGCATTTTGCCCACAGCATGGAGCTTCCAAGTAAGGACTTCATGAAGAAGTGCGAGGCATACATGCGTCAGAGGTCGAGTGGTCGCACCACGGGACCTTTGATGTCACCCATCTCTGGTTCGTCACCCTTCAATTCTAACAATTCCAGCCTGGCACATCCGAACCGGTCGGGAGATCTACTGGATTCTCGGTACGCCTCCTGTTTTTTTTGTTTGACGTCATGATAGTGGATCCCTCATGCCCAACACACCTACAGTAATGGACCGCTAACATCACGAGGCGATAGGCCAGGCACGATACCCGCTGCCCAGTCCGAGACCACCCTGATCCGAAATGGCTATCAATCGCGGCAACAGTCTCCGCAGCCCGGATTGCCCCACTCACCTGCCTCCTATCCGCCCCCAGGATCGACCGCGACGTCGTTCTCCCAAAGCGGCATGATGATCCAAACGCCACAGCCGCGACCACCCCTAAACCTAATCAACAACAACGGCAGCAACGACCATCAGCATCAGCCGCCGCCGCCGGACGCGGAGTGGGCGTACGCACAAGCGCAAGCACAACAACAACAACGTGCGCCGCAACTGCCTCCTTCGTCCCGGCCAAACTCGGGGAGCTTTGTCCGTCCAGGCGGAGATCTGTCACCGTCGTCGACGCCCAATTACGCCCTAAACGGCCATGGCCCACTGACGACACCAGTACAGCTACGGCAGCGCACGTGAGGTGCTAGCTAATCTACCCGCTACCCGTACTGGTACAGTCTAGACTCGCTCTTGCGGCACGTTGCCTGTGCATATTGTGGGTTTGGGGGAGAAGGGGGGGAATGGAGGCTACCTCCGCCGCTCGTCTTCCTTGTTGTTCGTCACACACATTGCGCCTATCTTTTGTTCTTTTTTTCTTCCTCTTCTCTTCTCTCTTTACTGCGTCACCGTATCTGTAAACCACGTTTTCCTCCGTTCTTGTCCTAACATCTGGCCCCACCCACCACTCCTTGTTTACCACACACTTACGAAGATGGACAAAAAAGAACTTTATTTTTTTTTTGTCTTTTTCCATTTTACCCCTTTCTCTATCTCTCTATTTTTCTCCTTTTTTTTTCGGCAATTATTCATGATACCCTCGCCATCCCCTGATGTATCCTCTGCGCCCTTTTCCGGCTCCCGTGTAGCCGCATGAAATAACAAAGTGATTCCCGTGGCGCGTGGGGAGGGATGATATGATCGGGTTTGTGGACCCGATAATCAGAGAGAGGATCTCCGTACTGGCGTTCTTGGCGTGGAAATCTAGTCAGGGACTGCTCGGGGTTGCTTGGAGCAACCCCTTAAAATGCGGTGCCCCGAGTCGGTACCGGAGTTGCGAGCCCAAACACATTCATTCATTCACATTCACACCACGGCACCGGGACGTTTTCAGCATCCGCGCCAATCTATGGCCGTGATTCCATTCCGTGTATATTACTTAACGAACTTATCTCTTGACAGAATTTCAGACATTCAGGTTCACCGCAGTCAAGGTTGGGGTGACGCCACTGTCATGAGGGACCGAGGTCGAACTTTGTTGCCTCGGACTGAGAAACGGAAAGCCAAGTACACGGCCAGGGAACAGAGCTCAATAGGCCATACGCATAATGGATTTTTTTTTTCTGTGTAGCAGACGTGAAAGTATAAAACAATACAGGCGTGTGCAATTACTTGAGGGGAATACTGAATTAACTTGAAGTGAGCCACTAAGAGCGGAAACGTACAAGAAAAAACGTACAAGCGAGATGCTGTGCAGGGTTAGGGTGACAGGAATGATGAATGATGTTCATTATCACAAATTCAATGCATAACTTACAGTGTGTTGCACCGATCTGTTTTCACATGGTCAGTTGAGAAGGGACATATGACTAGAGACAGACGAACACCAGGGCGACCGTGCTTGACGGGCTTGTACGATACGGAGAATTCCCCAAGATAGTGGCCGACCATCTCTGGTTTGATTTCGACCGAGTTGAAAACCTGGGAAGCACAAATGCTCAGCACAGACGCCCCACTGCTCGAGCCACGGTATGAGCATACCTTGCCATTGTAGATACCGACAACAGAACCAATCATCTCGGGAACGATAATCATATCACGCAGATGTGTCTTGACCACGGCGGGCTTCTCGTTCGGCGGTGCCTCCTTCTTTGCCTTGCGTAGCTTTTTGATGAGACCCATGGGCCGGCGCTTTAGGCCACGTTGGAACCGACGGCGTGCGCGGGCATGGACCATCTAGAGTAGACAAAGATTGCATCCTTGCTGGGCGAACAATCACGGGTGATGAGCGCATACCTCAACGAACTACGGATACCAGTCAATGAGAGAACAAAACGGGCTACGACGAATTGCCAACTCACCTCCTCATTGCTCAGATCGAGGAGCTTGTCAAGCTCGATTCCACGGTATGAAAATGTACGGAATGTACGCTTCTTCTTGAGATCAGCAGCGACTTGCGGATCGGTGACAGTTGAATCAGCCTAAAGCCATATGTTCATCAAACTCACTGCGCTATAATAGCAATACACACCATGGCAATATGTTGTTGGGTCTTGCCAATGTCGACTCTTTGTGTGGATGACCCTTGGACCAAGTTGAGTTCAGTCGGAGCTTGAAATAGCCAACCACCGATGTAAAGTTTAAATTGGTACTGTACAGTCGACGAGCCTCTCCAATTTCTGGGTGGGTGAGAGGTAATATCATCTCAAGTCACGACGGATAGAATCCACAGGTCCTCCCATTGCGGATTAAACGTGAGCATTTTCGCGCAAGAACATAGCTTGTTTCTAACCAGACATGAGTTGCAGTGATTTGTGGCTACCCACTCACATACGATCCAGAACCACAACCAAAGTATCATCTCTTACTTCGCTGTATTTCCTCGTTTAGACTGACCCGGCACTGACAGATGCGCTACATCGCTGCCTACCTGCTTTTGAAAATTGCTGGAAACGAGTCACCATCCGCTGCTGATATCAAGAAGGTCCTTCAAGCCGTCGGTATTGAATGTGACGACGAGCGACTTGACTCCCTCCTTTCTGAGCTCGACGGTAAAGATATCAACGCCGTGCGTTTCCCATCTCTCGTCCCTTATTAAAAAAAAGTCAATGTATCGTTCCATAGCTTATCGCTGAGGGCACTGGCAAATTAGCCTCAGTACGTGCTCAAGAGTGGTCATAGGTTGACCAAACTGACACAGTCGATTCTAACCACTTGCAGGTGCCATCTGGTGGTGGAGGTGCCTCTGCGGCATCTGCTGCCGGCGGCGGGGCTGCCGCCGCCGCCGCCGCAGAGACTAAGGAAGAAGAGAAGCAGGAAGAAAAGGTCCGTGCTCCCATTCATCCATTCTTATCTGACCTGACACTCATTCACCGCCTGTGCAGGAAGAGTCTGATGATGATATGGGCTTCGGTTTGTTCGATTAGAATAAAGTTTTATCGATGCAATGCCACCATCTTCCTAGCATGATGTTTCGCAATGTTTTTCGTTGAGCCAGTGGATTTCTTCAGTATGGAAGATCTCACAAGGACCCAGCGCTGAGAGACCCCCTTCGGTATTCGGACCTGTCTTTCATTCCTATTTCCTGTTTGCGATTAGTCTTGACTGGCTCGACGCCGTAAGTCAGTGGCACGCCGCGTTCGGGACGGGCCCCCGGGTCGTTTTTGACTTCTGCTGTCCGCAGCATCATCGGAGTTGGTTCGTGCGAGTTAACGGGCGCATGATAACGTGTTTTCAGAACTCAATACCCAAGCAGGGTGCTGCTATTATGGGTTATCAGACCCGTTCAGTCAATTGATTTGTCAGATATACTTTTCCACCCTTGTCAACCCTCAGTCCCCGGGGAATATAACTGTACATTCTCGTTGAACTTTGGTGTCATACCCACTGCCGAGTATTCTGTTGGGTGGCCAGCAGGTGACCGTCTGATACCGCAGTGCTTCCGTAGCGAAGTGTATCCCAAGTAAGCAGCCCAGGAAGAATCACATAAATTTGATGATCACCCACGGCGGCTGGCGATCCTCACTGAGTAGTGCGGTTACTAAATACAAATACATACAAAGTTTGTGACCCACTAATTTGACCAATTTGACTAGGGCCGCAAAATGCCATATTCGGAAGCTTGCAGGACGGACGACACTACGAATGATCAAAGTCATTGAAGGCCGCCAAAGGCCAAATTGCGTCGTCATTGAGCGGCTAATCCCTGAACGAAGGGGAAATGATACTGTACCGGGGTTTGCGCCGCTTTACAGGGCTGACGCCCGTGTGAGAATGTGATACTGGGCGGGTTTGGGCTGTCAATCCAAACGTGGTGTACCGTACCACCCACTCAGGCGCTGATGCGCTGACCTGGTTGGGATTAAGGGTCGGAGTCGGGTTGGCGCAACATCAGCTTCGACGTGGGGTTGCGATGACCGGCGCATCCGAGGGAAGGATTGCATCGAGGCATTGGTTACGAGCCACCGCGGCGCATTTCCGAAGGCACACGGGCCCGTGGGCGAGATATCATCGAGTCCGGTCCGTGCGAATGAGATGATATGGTCAGCAACGAGTGCGTCCCCATCGTCATGTTTCGGATTTGATGGACGCGATAAACCGGTCCAGAATCCAGATCAGAAAGTGTCACAAGGGGGTATTGATCAAAAGGCATTGCAGTGCAGATTTTGCTAACTAGCCGGACATCAGTACATCAGTGCGTGACCGGCGGCTGATGGCCAGCCGCGGAGCGTTTATTGTTGGGGCCGGCGGTAGTTATCTAGAAGAACGAAGCGAGGCGGTTGTTGTGCGCTGTCGGGTTCAGTCGACGGTATCGCGCGCATTCTTGATCGGTACTGATAGGACTCACACCTCTGCCGGTCTCGTTTCGCCCTCGTCGAATAACCATGTAGCCGCGGAATGCAAGCAGTCACGGATCCACCGATGCTTCCGAATTTCGCAAAGCCGGCGGCGAAACGGCGAAGGTACCGTATAAGGCATAGCTGGGCCAGGGACCGCAAGACTATCTTAGCGTCTGTTTTATTTTTGTCAGTGGCTCGGCGGAGGTGGCGGAGGATGGAGAAAGGTGATGTTTGTGTGAGAAATTTATTTTTTTGTGTTTACAGGACTTGTGGGGGGAAATGATAAGTAGGCGTGGAGGAAGAAGATTTAGATCGGGAATGGTCGATCTAAAGACCGGTGCGCTGGTGACGCTGACGTTGTCGAATTTGCCGCTTAGAACCGCATATAGTCCTGCTCCGTGACGACCGAGTGCCGTCCTACCCCTCCCTCCCCTTTTATTCTGCGCTTCAACCTTCACTCCCAACTCGCCTCTCATGGACCACTTTCCCCTAGACCGTTTCCCTAATGATCATCCAACCCCCACTTCGTTTTCTTCCTCACACTCACCATCCATGCCCCCACCTCAGTCTTCCTTTCGCTCTCCAGACGAGCCTGACCCGTTCAAAATATCTTTCCTCAAAGGTCCCAAGCGCAAGCGCCTCGCCAAGGTCTCTATCCGCATATTTCGTTAAGAGTTTACAGTGTTGACCCCCCATTTTGGTATATATCCCACAGGCCTGCGATGCTTGCCATAAGAGCAAGCGGCGATGTGACGGCACCGGTCAGTTGACATCCTCCTGGTTTATCCCTCGCGCTCCTGTACTGATCATACTATTAGCGCCTTGCAGCAATTGGTATGTCCCCCTCCCCGATGTTTCCCTTTATGGGCGTCCATCTTTCTAATCCTCCGCTGCGTCCGTCAGCTATTTTGCCGCCAAAGACTGCACCTACACAGACTCTTCTGGCCGGCCTGTTCCCGCACCCCTGGCATCAAAAACTGACAAGCCCTCGCGGGCTCCCCCGAGTCAATCCCGACGGCGTCCACAAAAGGATTCCTACTCGAGATCACCGGCTTCTGCCTCCACAAGCACTCTGCCACCTACACGCGGAGAACCTTTGACGTCACTACAAGATCATCCCTCCGACCCCCGTGATGATTACGCCGACTCTTCGAAACGGGTCCGATTGGTATCCTTTCCATCTCCAGAATCTCAGGTACCTGCCACTCTGGTACCCCGTTCGACGTTCGCCGCGACCCGTTTTGAAATACCCGTCGTGCGTGAGCTTGTGAGCCGTGCGTATTTTTTTCTTTTTTTTTGTTCTTTCCTCCATTCACCCCTTACCTCCTTTTGAACTTAGTATTCTTTGCGCATTGTCATCCTCACCGTCTCGTCATCCACCAACCCACCTTCATGGCCGATGTCAGCCTGGGGCGCATCCCTTCCTACTTATTATACGCCCTATGTGCTCTCGCCGCCCCTCTCTCCAAGCACCCTGCTGTACGGACGGATCCTCTTCGCACTGCTGGCTTGGCATATGCAAAAGCAGCCGAAGAAGCGATGTTTGATTCGCATGGTCGGCTAATTGTGGACAGGAACGTCATAACTGCTCAGGCGCTTTGCCTTCTGGAGTCCCACCAGTCTTTCCTATCGTGCCCTTGGCCTTCCCCCAGTACGCATCATCGTGAGTGCCTCGGCTATCCGGGGTCTCGGCCGTAATGACGTCGTTACTTACTCTCATGTTTTGTCGCAGAACTTCTTCTGAGTATCTTGAAGGAGGACCTCCGTATTCAGGATGAGTATCCCACCAGCCTATCTTCGACTCCCACGTCTAGCTTTGAACTTGATGCAATTGGCCGCGAGTGCGCCCGCCGCGCATTCTGGTACCTCAGATTGATGCACCTAACCACATTCACGTACTTCCAAATACCGGCGACCCCTATTCCCATGCACTTGAATTTGCGCCTCCCTGTGGACGAGGCAAGCTTCGAGTTTGGCGCACACAACAGTCAAACGGGTTCGTCTCTTTCCCCGTTTCCTGTTCTCCGTGACTGAAATCAATGTCTGATATTGGGCGCTCACTGGTAGAGTATTTGCACCTGCCTGCGCCACGGACGCAATATGTGTCCGAATTTGGTCATCTTTTGCGTATCGCCTTAGTGCATGGCCGCCTCGAAGCAGCCCTAAACACTGCAGGCAAGAAGACTTATTGCCACGTTTGCAATGCTCTCACCCTTGTCTCGGTATTCTCACAGTTCGCCCTACCGCACATGATGGGGCAAGGGCGACCATAGACGAGGCTGAACAAGAGATTTCGGTGCGCACACCTCTTTGGAAGGTGAATGACAATAAAAACTGACCACAACTCGCATTTTCTCTCTCGATTGTCGTCCTTACCGACGTGCTGGCAGGCGTGGGAGACGTCCCTGGCCGATCACGTCCGCTTCAGCGAGGAGAGCGCAGCACACCATCAAGCCATGTTCGAGACAAGCTCGAATGGTGGCGCTTGGTGTTTCTTTATGATGCACACGTTGTATGCGTGGTGTGTCCTCAGGCTCGAGGAGGTACGCCCAACACACGTTTCCTTCCGTCTGTACGTCTCCCTGACGCGCTCGGGGCTTCTAAGGCGAAGCTACGCGGGTCCAGTGCTGTGGTGAACAGTTGCCGCGAGTGGGCTCGTGACCGCCTCATGTTGATCGGAACAAAACTGGGCAATAGATTAAAGAACAGTGTCTTGCGTATGTACCTTCTTCGGTGGTGAATGCTGGTGCAATGCTGATCTGGCTTCGGAACTCCTATAGTAGTGGCGATTATCTTGGTGAGATCGTCCGCTGCTGGTCTAAGCTTTTGATTGACGATGACATTTAATTCAGCCGCTGAGTAGGTTTGGTATGAGTGATCATCCGCAGGTTCAAGCGTGGGAGAGAGAATACACAGAGGCCTGTGGAATGGAGCCCCCGACAATATCTGCGGCGGGCAAGCCGATGCCAGTTGCAGAGGCATTTGCTTCTGCGATGCGCCCAACCCTACCACCACTTCCTTCCACGTCAAACTTGGATCGTGTTGAGGATCGCAGCGACACATCAAGCGCTGGGTCTGCTTACTTCAGTTCTCTACGGAGTTCATACAACAAGCTTCGTCTCACAAGTCATGAACCAGTTGCCCAGGGATCAGCGCCGTCCCTCCCATCATTGAAATCATGTGGGTTGCTGGAGCCATGGGCGCATCAGCCTCAACCCCCGTCACAGCAGCTCCCAGACGCTGGTATGTCAGAACGTTCAACATCACCCACTCCCCCATGGATCGCCCTACGAACTGCTTCCAAAGATCCCACCGCAGGCTCCTCTGATGCCACGGCGTCACCGTCTGCACAGTCCCGCAGTTCAAAATCGACGATGCCAGTGGGACTGCCTTGGCTTGCCAATGAGCCATGACCCTGTTGTACAGGCTTGCTTTCGTTCGGACTATTCCTTTGTTTTTATCCGTTTTATTTACCGTACCGTGGACATAAGAACTTGGTTTGCATGTAGTGCCTTCTCGGTTTCTTGGCGATCCGTCTGCGGCTCGGCATGGGACAGTTAATGTAGAGCATGGGCTATTCGGTGCTATCTATCGTGCTTTCGTTCGTTGGTGTCGTTGGGCACACCTGATTTGTACATTATTCCATTATACGTCACAATCATTCAGCCACAGTCGGTCATTGCTGCTTCTGTAGATTACGATGGAGCTCTGGCTCAACTAAGACAACTCGGTCGAGGAGCTTCCCAAGCACATCGTCTTTGTGTGTCTTATATGCGTCCGTAATGTTGCCCAGTCTATCTTCCGTCTCTTTATCGATGATGGACTGTGCGTCTTGCGTTGTTCCAGCGTGCTATGGTAGTGTCATAGGTGACTGAGCGCAAAGCAAAAGAAGAATGATAGTACTCACGGCACTTTGGAAGGCAGAGAACTCCTGCTCCTTCGTCTTACGATACGCCTCTATCTCATTGGTAGCTTCAGTACGTGCGTCCTTCAGTCGCTGCACCCTGTCTGGGAGAATAGGTCGGAATAAGAACCGACGTGAATGCGTGATAAGCGGCAGGGAATAGCTACACACATTGGCGAGCTTGTTGTACGACTTTGGCGGCCTCCTTCTCGGCCTCGAGGAGAGTCTGAATACTTTGCGATTGTTGTGCAGCCTATACACACGTTAGGTAGACGGCGAAGAAGAGTTGCGGAGGAGCATCTCACCATATAGTAGCAGTATCGGGCCTGAGGACAGTCACTGAGAGGTCAAGTGGTAGGTAATCAGTGGTGGGTAAACTTCAAACTCCGGAACGCCCAAAGAACTCTGCGACCCAACCCGTGTGCCTGTGCGCCCAAGCTCTTGGGCTCAGTGTATAAGTCAAGTTACACCGCAGTTGCTTTGCATCTAGTAGCACCTGAACCACCATTTGTGGCGGCTATCATATATCCCTACGACGTCGAAAACAAAAAAGAGAGGAACTCTTAGAAAAACAAAACGAGTTCCAACCCCCATCATCACATCACCCTTGAGCTCGTCAGCTTCCGACAACAGAGTCTTCGCTGCGGAACCTGCTGCTCACTCCGGCCCTAACAAGAACACACGGCGTCGATGGACCCGCTCCAGGCACTCACCGCCGCGCTCAGCGTGCCCGCAGACTCGAAGGAGCAGGCCGACCTGCTCACAGCCCTCCGCGAGACGCTAGAGGCCCAGCCGCACCCGATCCCGGTCCTGTGCAACACGCTCCTCAAGACCGCCGCCGGCTCGAACGACTCGTTGCTCAGACGCTGGGTGCTGGACCTGTTGCATTTCGGGATCGCGCGCGCGCCTCTGGCAGTCGAGGCGCGTACAAGCCGTGCGTCCTCGTTCTTTCTCTTTCTCCCCCATACCCCCCCCCCCCCTCTCGTTCCCTCCCCACCCACCCCACCCGTGTCGAACTGATGACTCATTCGCGCGCGCGCACTGCCATTTGTTTCCATTTCCAGTCGCGCTGCAGTCTCTGGACATCCTAGTTGGTCTTTTGAGCGACGATAATGTCTGGACCGTCAAAATTGCCGTGCAGACGCTCGCGGGCGTGTACCCGCTTCTCTTTCGTAGACTGTGCGTCATACACACAAATTTCGGGATTTCCGCGGGAGCTGATGTCTCTCCCTCCCTCTCTATCCTTGAACATGAACATAGATGTACGAACAAGAACGAACGGCTGCAGTGGGACACGCTGTCGCGTGCGAAGAGCCGCATAATTGACTTCATGTGGGCGCCGAATGCGCATGCTGGCGTGCAGCTTGCTGCCGTCAAGTTCCTGCAGAGGGTCATCCTGGTACAGTCGCGCGGCGTTGCGGATCCAAGGGTGAGTTGGTCCTTCCTTCCATTTCCACATACTTTGCAGGTCTAAAGGCGTCCGTCTTCCTTGTTCCCTTCAAAGCTACAAAACAAAAACGACCCAAACCTAGCGATCGTCCCGGGAGACCATCCATTCCTCAATGCCGCGGCTCTCGAGGCTGAGGGCGTTACTCTCCTGCAGCGTCTGATCACCGATTTATACACAAAACAGTACGTCGGATTTGTGATTGGGCTGTGGCCTTGACGAACTGCATGGCTCATGCCTCGCTTTTGCAGAAACCCGGACCTCATATCCGCCATCCTGAACAGCTGGTCAAGTCTCATCAAGCTGCGGCCTGGCTTCGTCCAGATTGTAGTATCTTCCCTTACACTATGGACACCCGCCCCCCTCTCGGGCCTTCCCTTCACTAGCATCAAGAGTGTCGAAAAGTCCGTTCGTATCCTCTTGACACATATATCCCGGTGCGTGCGTCTGTCAAACCTATTTTTCTCCATTGTCACTCAAGCGATCCCTGCTGTACAGCTCACAAGCTGGCGCAAATTTTGCGCGCGATATCAACGAAGCTCTTACAAAACAAGCCCAGCGCATGGAACAAGCCGCAGCAGAGGAGAGAACACGCAAGGCCATGGCCACGCAGGCCCAAGCGGATTCTCGCAAGCGTCCGCCATCCAATGCGGGCCCCAGCGAAGACGACACGAAGCGCCAGAAGGTCGAGGGCGACCCTAACGCAGATGCCACTGCGCTCCTGGCCGCATTCGACTTCACAAGCCTCCCTGTCGCGTTGATCGCAGAGCTCATCGTCGCGAACTTGCAGGCATTCTCGGAAGAGACCCTGCAGGCACGCATTAATGCATATCGTCCCGCTTCCGCTCCCGCTACTGTTGCCGCTCCTGCTCCCGTGCCTGCAGGTGCTGCCCCGGTGTCAGCTGCGGCTCTTGAAATAGCGGTAGCATCGGAGAACGCGGTGCCGGTGAAAATGCCACCGACCATGCCAGCAGCGGACCGGGCGCGCGAGCGGGCGTTAGCCCAGGCGGGGTCATCGCAGGTGGAGGAGGCAAGCTCATCTAATAAGGTCAAGGAGGAGCCCGTGGACCCATTGCAGATGGATATAGATGAAGATTTCGAGTATGAGCCTGAAAGACTCAATCTCGAGGTATATGCTTTCTGCTGACCTTTGCGTTGTGTGTGTCTCATCCACCTTTCCGCGACAGCTGGAACCTATGCAAGAGGATGACGATACACTAGCTAAAGCGGGGCTTGATGCCAATGAACTACTCCCAATAGAATTCCAGGTCCCACCACCGTCGGTTCTTGACGAGGAGGAGCGTGCAGCAACGGCCAAATCCGCAGCCACACGGATATGGCAAAGCTCAGGGGACCTCGCAGTTGGTCCGCAGACTGGTGGGCGAGACGTGTGGATGCTGGTCCTTGTGCGTATGATCACACGTGTGGTCGATCCGGTGGATAGCAAAGGCAAGGCCAAGGCAGATGGAACAACCAGCAAGGCCTCAGGTTCGGATGCGGATGCGGAGATGGACGAAGAAATGGTCGAGTTGTATGAGCGACAGGACCGGTTGAGGAGGGTTTTGTGTGAGTACATCATGGCTGACTTCTCTGGGCGGTGAGAATCAACTTTATTTGTGTTCGACGATAACGAACTAACAACCACCCTAGGATACGGCTTGCCACTACATGGATGAACGAGGAGTGGTACAACGATCGAGTAAGGCTCTCGTTAGACAGCGACTGGGTAGGTACACCCCATTGGTTTTCATCACGGGCATTAACACTGTTGCAGCGCCCCAACTACGACGTCTGGCTAAACCAAATCGTGGCCGAGTATCAATTGCGCCTTGACCGAAAAGACAGGATGTTCGCCCGTTTCCTTCTCGACTTGCCCTCCGTTCCCTCGGACGTATTCACGTTACTACGCGATCTGTGCGCCGAACCAGACAGGTGTGTGCCGTTGTCACTGCTCAATATTCACCTACTTATCGATAAATAATCTACACGCGCCAGAATGCAGGTCGGTTTCCAAACCTTACGCGACTTCGTTACCCAGCGCCCAACGCTCCGCGGAGAGGCCATAACTATCCTTTTGGAGCTAACAACACATCCAGGTACGGGCATATCCCGCACGACGTTAATAACACAATGTGGCTGATAAGGGGCGACACCTCTTTTCTAGAAAAGGTGACGCGAAACGCGGCAATTTTGACTGTGAAACGATGCATGGGCGAATTCCAAATTACGGATGGCATGATACGCGAATTTGCCCTGCAACTGCTCCGCCGACTTCAGACGCCCCGTCCGGTCGATAAGCCCCCAGGAGGAGATGCCGCGGCGACTGCAGGCGTCGATAGTATGGAAGATGGGCAGCTTCCGCCGGAAGATCTGCTGCAAACACCATACTTACCGGAGCGCATGGAGCTTCCTGCCCAGAAGTTACAGGTGGTGCAACATGTCGAGTTGCTATTCGCCCTGTCGTCAAAGGCCCCGGACTTCTTGGACGAGTGCGTACCTTGGCGCTCCCGCGCGCCTCCACTAATTGTTGTGCCAGGATCTTTGCAGCCTATGGGGAAATGGACGTCAGCGTTCAGGTGGCGGTCCAAGATCTAATAACTGCTCTCATTCGATCCCTTGGCCCAGGACACGGGAAACTTCTCACACTAATGCGCACCTTCCCACCGGGCGCCGAGACGCTGGCACTCCGTATCCTAAACATCTTCACGGAACAAGGGCGGCCGAACGCACAGCTCGTTGCCCTCGTCCGGGGACTTATGTCTGAGCGGGACCTCGATGCTCGCTTCCTTATTCCCATTATCGCCGAAATGGACAAGCCGGACATCGTGAAACACTTGCCACGCATCGTCTCGATCTTGAATGGGACGCAGGAGACGAAGGAACTGGTTCGGAGCGTCTTTGGAGCCGTCGTAACCACGCCGCCGCAGACGTTCGGAAGTGTGACTAGCAACCTACCACGCGTGAGGCAAAGCGAGCTCCTTACACCCGCGGAACTGATGGTACTTCTTCACGATACGGAGAAGGAGATCGGTATCAAGAGCGCGATTGAGGGTGCGTGTGTCGTTATGGTCGTACCAGAGTGTCCGTGTTCTTTGTCTCTGATGGCGTTCTTTGTAGCCATCGGAATCTGTTTCTCGATGACAGACGTTTTCCGCTCTGAGATTCTCGCCGTGGTCATGCAACAGATTCTCGATGAGCCAGTCCTTCCGACGTTGTTCATGCGCACTGTGAGCTTTCAAAGTTCCTTGTAATCCACGAACCGAAACGTTTACACACACCCATTTCCAAGGTGATCCAAGCCGTCAAGACGTACAAGTCGCTTACCGGTTTCGTCTCGACGACGTTACTGTCACGACTGATCACGAAAAAGATCTGGACTACGCCTCCGCTCTGGGAGGGCTTCATTCGCTGTGCGGAGATCGTCAAGCCCGCGAGCTTTCCGGTGCTGCTACAGCTCCCGAAAGATCAACTACGGGAAATTGTGACCAAACAGCCACTCCTGCGAGTCCCACTGCGCGAATTTGTCCAGAGTAGAGGGGGCAATCCCGCCCGCGCCGCTGTTTACTTGGAAATCATTGGCGGGGATGGGCCACAGCCTAGCGGATCGGTACCGACGCCTACGTCGGTCCCTGAGACGCCTCCGCCGAGTTTGCCGTCCACCGCCGCACCCGCACCTGCACCCGCCGCAACCGAGCCGATGCCATCATAGTTTACAGTATGATGCACGTAGGGTGTAATCTTTACATGGCTATGAGACGATTAGATGTACCTATGTATCACTTGTCTTTCATCCTTTTGTTGAACTGTTGAACTGTTCCGCTTTGTTTGAAGCGCCAATCCGCTGGGTCCACCACAGCCCAGCCCTGACTGCCCTGACTCGGAGGGATGTGACTTAGTCGTCAACTGAACGAGCTGAGACGGGCAGCCAACTGACTAACACTCTCTGTTTGCCTTTCACAACTTTGATCTGCCTCCAGCGGTTGGCCATAGGGGCCAAACGCATAATCGCCATCACCAAACGACCAACACACACGACAATGCCCACCGACGCCACCGATGAAAATGGAGGACCGCTGTCGAAAGCACAAAGACCGCCGCCCTCGTCTTCACCCTCGCCCGAGGGCTCGCCATCATCTTCGCTCATCGTAGCACGCGGTAGATCGAGAGTTAGGAGGATCTCCAGCGACGCAGACCCCTTTTCGGAGGAAATTTTACGCAAGCGGTGCGTATCTGTTTTTGGATGGGGAGCAATCCAGTCACTCAATCAATCATACTGCTGTTGCTGTTATCTCGTCCTTTTATGATCATCGCAGTGGATACCATAGCATCAAATCATTCGACCAAACTTTCCACCTCGAAAAGCGATGGAAGCTTGTGCGCGAGATGGGCTCTGGAGCATACGGCGTCGTAATGTCAGTACGCGTTCCCGTTTCCCCCATTCTTCATCGTTTCCCCGCAGGGGTTTTTCTTTGTTTTTTGCTTGGTTCTTATTTCAATTCCCGATGTCGTCAGCTCAGCCGCAGACGAGATCTCGGGCGAGACGGTCGCGATCAAGATGGTGACGCGTATATTCGCAAAGACGACGCTCGCGAAACGCGCGTTGCGCGAGATCACGCTCCTTCGACATTTCAGCAACCACGAGAACATCACAGGGCTCATTGACGTCGATGGCATCACGGAGAGTTTCAATGAGATGTGAGTGTTTCTATTGTCAACTATCCTGGGCGTTCTTTGCTGATCTATCGCCACTGTAGGTATCTCTTTATGGAGGTAAGATTTCTTCAAAGTACCCGTCGTTCGGCCTGTATGTGACTCCGAAACTTCAATATAGCCCATGGAAGGTATGCACCCCTCCCCCAAGCTAAACCAATTATTCCTACATTGTGCTCAACCCCTCCATTTACCCCAAAGCGGACTTGCACCAAATTATAAAATCAGGGCAGACCTTGACTAATGAGCACGTCCAATATTTTACGTACCAGATCCTGAGAGGTACCAGGCACGCCCTCGGTTCCCTCGTTTCTCGTCACTCATCCTTTTATTCGCGTGTGCCTGGTATCATAGGCATGAAGTATGTGCACTCCGCTTCGGTGATCCATCGGGACCTCAAGCCCGGAAATCTGCTCGTCAACTCGGACTGCGAGCTCAAGATATGTGACTTTGGCTTGAGTCGCGGCTTCGACTCGCTTTCCGAAGACGGCACGACGCCGATGACAGAATACGTCGCGACGCGCTGGTATCGTGCTCCGGAGATTATGCTCGCCCTCAGGTTCCTTTCATTTCTGTGCTTCTTTGTCCCGATGTGACACCTTTGACATTTTTTTACTCCAGGCGGTATGGCACGGCAAGTATGTAAAAGTCCACACTATGGAGCCAAGTTTTACTCTCTCTGTCCTAGTCGATGTTTGGTCAATAGGCTGCATACTTGCCGAACTTCTCCTCGGACGTCCTCTGTTCAAGGGCAAGGAGTGAGCGCGACGACTCTGCAGTACTTGCACTTGCTCTAATCTTGCCTTTTCACATCTAGCTATGGTGCGCGTTGTTCGATGTTCGCCAGCAGGTTGCTCATTGTTGTCATCAGTGGATCAACTTAACAAAATACTGGAGATACTGGGTACGTCTGTCTCTGCGCACAGGGTCTCGTGATTCTTAAATGAAAGTAGGCACTCCCAGCAATGAGATTCTAAAACGCGTAGCCAGTGAAAGGGTAGGTGTTCGCCTTTTTGCAGATTAGACAGCTGCAAGAGTTGTAACAGGCCCAAGCGTACGTCCGCTCACTGCCCATACGGAAGAAAATATCCTTCAAAAAACACATTCCTCATGCCGATCCCCAAGGTGACATCTTTATCTTACCGCCCGCCCCAGTTTTTAACATGGAGCCTCCTACACAGCGATAGACCTCCTGGATAAAATGCTTAGCTTCGATCCCACCACTCGCATCACCGTCACACAGGCGCTCGCGCATCCATGGCTCGCAGCGTACCATGACGTGAATGACGAACCCACATGTCCTCATAGATTCGATCGCTGGCGTGAAATCGAGTCACTCCTGACAGTCGACGAGATCCGCACGGCGCTCTGGAAGGAAATCACCGATTTCCGCCGCGAAGTGCGCGCTGTCGGGGCCGAAGCGGACGAGCAACCCTCTCCGCTCCCCTCTGAGATGCCAGTGCGAAGCCTGAGCGTTCCCTCAGATGCACCGTCGTCGCCGCCGAAAAGAGAAGACCTAAGTCCAGTGGTTTCACAATCAAGGCGACAATCCATGAGTAAAAGCCCTGTTACCGAACGTCGAAATAGCATGGATGACAGAGCACGCCCGCGCACCCGCACACGCGATCCCGTCGTTTCTTACGCACGACGAACGAGCGTGTACTCGGCACGTGACCGAGACTCCATCGTCTTCACTGCGGAACCGGAAGGTCTCCCCGCGACAATCACGCGTACATCTTCGTTTGCGGGGGATGACACAGGGTTGCCACCTACCGGAGCTGGAGTAAACTCCTTCCCGTTCCCGAGTACTGGCCCACCAGAGGGCTATGTCGTACCAGCACGCCAACGTACGAACAGTGCAGTTGGTGGGCCAGTAGGGGGTGGGTCTCGACTATTGCGCACGCTGTCGACGGTGTCGATACATGAGAACGTCAATGAGAGCGTAGCGGCTGACGTTGCGAGGTTAATTCGGGCGAAGGAGACCGCTGCGGATGCCCCGGCGAGCGAGATGCCCAAGGAGATCGGAGGCGGGAGATCTGAGTCGGTAGAGAAGGAGGATAGAAGTTAAAGGTACGAGGTGCCATAGAACATACTGTAAGACCACATCTGCATAGAACCTTTTTTTTTTGAAACCGTGGTATATAGATATAGAGAATTGCAAGGTCGTTATGTGATATACATACAGATGAATGGGCTGCGATAGATGGCAGCTCTAAGCATCTCCGAGAATTTCTTTTAAACCTAGGACAAAGTTAGTACGGTACTTGATTTGACGTTGGGAGGTGCAGACATACGCTGTATGATATTGAGGTACGCTGAAGTCGCAGGGCTATCAGGGTATTCGTCCAAAAAGCTCACTCCGTAATCTGCGCTCTTTCCTATTCGCGGATCAAGTGGCACAGAACCGAGAAGTTCGACGCCCATTTCTTTAGCAAGACGGGCAGCTCCGCCAGTCGTGGGCCGGAAAATCTGAGACTCTGCCTTGCAATTCGGGCAGACGAAACCGGCCATGTTCTCGACGAGCCCGAGTAGGCGCACGCCGACCTTGCGACAAAAATCAATCTCGCGCGCAACGTCCTGGAGCGCGACCTCCTGGGGAGTGGTGATGAGCACGGCGCCATCGATCCCGCTCTCCTTCAGGAGTTGCACGATGCTGAGGTGCTCATCGGACGTCCCCGGCGGTGTATCGATGACGAGGTAGTCGAGCGCACCCCAGTCTACGTCTTTGAGGAACTGCCCTATCAGCCCGTTCTTCTTTGGCCCCCGCCACATCACCGCGTCTTTCGATGAGGGAAGCATGAAACCGACGGACATGGCGCCTAGATTGTCCTGTACGTAGACGGGCGACCAGCCTGCCGCCGAAGTATGGACCTGCTCGGATGCGATGCCAAGAATGGTGGGGATCGAAGGTCCGCATATGTCGACGTCCATGATTCCGGTCTGATGACACGTTCATCGTCGTTTCCAGGGCGAAGCTTAATAAGCGAGGAGAGAAAAGAGTCATCGTCGAGAAAGAGAGCGTACCTGCACATCCGGATCGGACGCGAATGCCCACCCAAGTTGTGCTGAGAAAGTCGATTTGCCGACGCCTCCCTTGCCTGAGAGGACAAGGACCTTGCGTTTCACTTCTGTCATGCGCTCGCGCACGAGCGGCAATGCGGGGTCCGGGACTTTAGCTGCCCCCGACGCACATACGCCCTGGTTTGGACAACCTTCGCAAGCTGCTGACTTGCCCGCGAGCTCCGATTCGGTTCCCTGATCATGAGGAAGTTATGAGCGCTACAATGGGAGACGGGGCATATAGCGGAAATCTTACGGGACAATGCTCTGGTGCATTCTCTGGCACAGATCTCGGGTCTGGGATGATTGTTAGTGGTTGTTGCACGGCCAACATCGTGGTTTATGATTCCAGTGAGACGGATTACCGATCATCACTTATTTTTGGATCGGGGCACGATCACGTGCTGGGATGTTCAAGGATGGTACGGCAGTAGCCAATAATTAATTAGGCGATGGTTCAACTCATACCCGCTCGTCTATGAGTGCCCCAGCTGTTGACTATTATAGAGTCCTTGGTCTCCCAAAGGACGCGTCTGCCGATGACGGTGCGTAGATATCCCTTTCTTATCCTCGTTTCTCATGTTGAACTTGAGACAGTTCGCCGCGCCTACAAGCAGAAGGTGCTAGAGACTCATCCAGATAAGCTTCCACCCGACTCGACCGAGGAGGAAAAAGAAGCTGCTCATGAACGATTTAGCAAGGTATGCTGTTCTAAGATACCTATCCTCCCCTCCTATGTTAATGGCCCCTAGGTGCATGAAGCCTCAGAGGCTTTGGGAGATCCGGAGCGTCGAAGGGTACGCCACTCCCGTGTCTTTGTTCAAACGTAAATCCGCCTTACATCCCCATTTAGGAATACGACATCCACTACCGTGACCTTCCAGAACCCAGTCTTAAATCCGCAACCAGCCCTAAGTCATCGGCCGTTTCAGTAGTCAGAACGGACTCGGTTTCCACGGTTCGCACTGCAGGATCCCGCCCCGCGACCCTGGTCAGGACTGCTTCCATGGTTTCCATTGCATCCACTGGATCGGCCGCCAAATCACACAGCGATTCGTTCTCTTCTGTATCCCAACCAAGTTCTGCGACGAGCGCCCAGACTACCCTTCCCGGAAAGAGCTTGTCTAGGAACAACTCTGTTGTCACTACGCCCCAATCCATTGCCAGAACAAACACAATCTCTTCGTCTCACAGCGCCAATGGCGCACCACCACCACCCATGTCCAGGGCAAACTCTGCTGCCTCCACCCCTCAGTCAGTTGCTAGAACAAACACAATTTCTTCGTCTCACAGCGCTAAGGGCGCACCGCCACCCGTGTCCAGGGCAAACTCTGTTGTCTCTAAGCCTCAGTCCGTTGCCAGAACAAACACGATTTCTTCGTCTCGTAGCGCTAGCGGTGTACCGCCATCCGTGTCTAGGGCAAACTCCTCAGCCAGTGGGCGCCAGGAGCAGGCTACGGTATCACGTTCCGACTCCTCTGCCACTGGTCGAAGTGCAGCTGCGCCCTCGGTAACCAGAAATGGCTCCATTTCATCTGATCATCAGTCGTCGACACCGTTATCGAGAGCTCCTTCTAACTCGAGCAACCAGGAACCAGTTGCCCCGCCCTCCCTTTCCCGCGCAAATTCGGCAGCTACCGTCCGCTCATCCTCCACTACTCCTACCCCGAGACAACCCGCACAACCCGTGTCTAGATCCAATTCCGTTGTGAGCGCCTCGACGCATCTCCCCAAACCTGTCTCTAGGTCCAACTCCGTTGTGACCACCGCTCCCCCAATCAGCGTGTCGAGATCGAACTCGGCTGCAGCCGTTACTGCCATATCTCTTCACGAGACTTCGTCTATTGTCAGGTCCAACTCTAGAGCCTCTGCGCTTACTTCGGTTTCCGCACGCTCGAAGGTCACGAGAAATTACTCGGACCGTCTGTCAATGCTAAGCTTCAACAGCGCGTTCTCTGACCTGCCCTCGCCACCATATTCGCGCCCGAAGGATTATGAAGCACTGGTCGACGCTATGCTGCAGGAGTTGTACCGCATTAACCCGGAATGGGTAGAACGTAAGCAGCGACTCCAACAGGTATGTGTCCCTCCCCCCTGCTCCCAATGTTTGTAAACTTTCATCGTCGTCCCCCGATGTAGATCAAAGCGCAGCGCGAGGCCGGAAACAAGATCGATTATCAGCTCTTGCGTGCTTCGTGGGCGTCGGAATGAACATCTCGACGTTGTCTGGAGACGATTTTTTTTTATTTGCTAGGACTTATTATCACGACCCTCAGTCGATATCTGTATGTACTAACTTTGTTGCGCACGTTGCTCTCATTTGGCTGTGCGGATTTCGTTTATATTGTCTGCGGAAGCCCCTTGTAGGAACTGCTTTGGTGGTTGTTGTCTGCGAATGGGTTCATGGAACAGGGATATCTGTGCGTGCAGATCGAGTTTTTACCTTGCTTTGTGCCGGCCACGGTAGTAGATAATCGAAGTAGTTCTAGTTATGATGTGAGCGAGCACTGGTCGTGGTTGCAAATTCATGACCTTGCCCATCGCATGTGTATCTTAATCTAGCGTGAGAACCACCAACCGAGTAACTATGTGCTACATGTTCTCACTCAGAAGGATGTCCTTCAAGTCCAAGCTTGGGTGCTTCATAACACGGTGCAGCATGGCTACTGGTCACCGGTCACCAGTTGACAGACCACCTAGTAGATTCATCCACCGTCACGCGTACTGTATTTATGTACTTGACAATGCACAATTGGCGGCCATGGGCAACTTGAATATGGGTATGCCGTGACTGTAGTACCGTGTTTGTGATTATAGATGCGCACACAGTTAGAAGTTGCGGCAGCGGCAGTGACGCATCAGGAAGACCCTCAGGCTAGGTGTGTTTACTTTTTTGGACTTCCTTGCTTTTTTATGCTTTTTTTGCTAAACAACAAAGAGTGGATTTTTGGAAAGTATTTTCTGCTTGGAAAAGGTCCCTCCTACTTTTCTGTACCTTTTCATACTTTTTGGGTGCTTTTTTTAAATTGTACTCAACTTTTGTGTGCATTATTTTTGAAATGAACTGTCCCTAGGGGCCCCTGATCAATTGATGTTTCTTCAAGTTAATAACGTGGTCAACTTTTTGGCCGGCTGGATAAGCACTCGGGCAAGTGAGATAGCTCCTTTGTACTTTTTTCGAAATTTTGTTAAAAAGTAAGAAAAAGTAAACAGAGGGTTTTCCTGATGCATAATGATAGTGATAGATTATTGCTAGCCTACTGAAATTATCAAAGTACGTTGTTCTTGATGGATGCCGTCCATCAGGTGCTGGCGTAACGTGTTCACACCCTGCCCACTAAACACGCAGAACTGGGAACGCTGGATTGAATTGAATTCCTTAAAGAAATACTTTAGTAGAGACAAATGTAAGTAGAGACGGGACGGACATCAGGGGGTGGGCGGCAAAATCGCTGTAGTTCCGGACGCAGGAAGGCAGGGTTTCCCGTCAGGCTGAGATGTGTCAGCCTTTGCAATCTTTGCAAAAGGTCATGAATCGCCGTGAGTGTGATCTGATCACAGTATGACAAGTGCACACGTTCGAGTGTTTGGTGCCTGTCTCCCAGAGCATATATCGCTTTGTCAGTTAGGTTGTTCAGGCGGGTGAGACCTATGCGTCTGAGTTTTGGGAGGTTAGCGAGTTCGAACACGGACAAGTCTGTGAGGTATTGGCAACCTTTGCAAGCGAAAGTAAGACAGAGCCGCAGAATAAGTAGTGAACGTAGTGAACACTCACTCTCAAGGTCGATGTAGCGCAAACGCGTACATGACCGGGATAAAGTCTTGATGGACTGATCAGTGATAAAATATGCGTGACTGAGCTGAAGGGAATGGAGATGTTTTCCAAGTAAGCAAATGCTCTCTACGGCGCGGTCTGTCAACTGGCTGCACTTGGATAGCACAAGATCGCGAAGCCTAGGAGATGCAGCGACAATGCCTTCAACGGCGTCGTCAGTGATGTTGGAACAGCTCGTAAGGTCAAGCATTCGGAGACCTTCAAGGGGGCCAGAGAGACGGAGAGGGGAGAGATCGGAGGCAGGTGGCCAGGTAGAATCGGCAGATTGAGGGGGGGGATTGGGAGTAGGTGGGGGATTACGAATATTCTGAGGTGCGGGAAAGGCGAGGTCCGTCAACTCTACACAATGGGAGAGACGCAACTCGCGCATGTTGTGAGAATGGGTCCAGATGTCGCGAACAGCGCGATCCGAAAGTTTCTTGCACCCATTAAGATCTATCTCGAGTAACAAGATACTTTTCATTGCGAGAGCTGAGACGGGTTCGTCCGTCAGGTCCACGAGGCCGCTTAATTTGATGCGACGAAGAAGAGGACATTTGTCTGCGAGGGCACAGAGGCTACTGGAAGTAACTCGTCTGCAATCTAGGAGGTTGACCCCTTGCAACTTGGGACAGCTATCAGCCAAGGCGAAGACAGTTCTGTCGGCGACGCTTTCTACGCATGACAGGTCGATGGCAAAGAGGTTGGAAAAGCAAGGAACAGTAAGGGCAATCACATCGTCGGATAGCTTTGAGCAGCCTACGAGGGTCAAACGTTCGAGACGTGTGCAGGAGGCGAGTCGGCTAAAAATACCGTCTGACATGTCTGGCGCAACAGATACAAAGTTGAGGCGTCGGATGAGCTGGGAATAAGTGAAAGTGGGTTCCCGGCGAGATATGATCTCCATTATCTTGATGAGGGTGTTAACATCCGGTATGGAGGGCCTGTACCATAACAGCTCTACTGAGCACTCGCACCACGAACGTGAAACAAGGAGAGCATTGCGTATGTCTCTGGGAGAGGAGAGGTACTTGAGTATATTTATGAGGATACCTGGGGACAAATGAGAGGCGTATGTTTGTGGTGGTCCATGTGGTGTCGTTTGGGGATGCCATTTGGCAGGAGATGCGAGCACGAGTTCGTCGGAGGCGAAGATGTCATTACCTCTTTCTTCGTCTCCTGAGAAGAGGTTTACAAATTGCGACGGTGGTGGATGTGGCATTATGGAAGTAAAGGAGAACAGTCAGTCACGGTTGTCTGGACAGTCTCTGGTTGAGAGGGGCCGTGCAAGAAGCCGTGGGACATCTTATCCTATATCAGAAAGGGGGCCGACTGTAGGGAGCGACTGCCAACTGTCGCAAACTGTCGCAATAAACCAGAATGTCATTGCAATGGGTGTCAACTTGCAGATAACCTGCCAGTGGACACTCAAAATTTCGGGGACGTAGCGAATTGGGCATCGCGCCTCTAATGGCTCCCGGGACGCTGTAGGAGCTACCTGAGGCTCCCAAAGCCTCACACGAGACCCGCTCTCTCCCCGCAAACGCATATTCAACGGGGCATGGGTAAGTCAGCGTCCTCTCACTCCGGTCCGCATCGCTGCAGGCGCTAGCTTCGTCGGACGGTACGCGGACCGGTTTTGCAAACTTGTACCATGTCATCGCAACGGCCTCCAAGCGAGCACTTTTCAGCTTCGTGCGTTCCCTCGTCGCGGACGACCTCGTAGTCAACCACTACAGAGACTTCTGTGGTTGGCATTGAATTTGAAGCAGATCCGAGGCGTCGCACAGAAGCCCTGTGTGTGTGAGCAAGAGCGCCCACATGTCGCCCCCGAGAATCCGAGATTGCCACTTCTTTTCATAGCGGCAAGGAGGGAACCGACGGCGAGCTTCACATTCGGCACGTATTTCCTTATGGACGGAGCTCCGAATTCTGCCGAGCGTCGTCTTTGTCTGCATTAGGGGCATGCGACCCATCCTATCGGAAGAGTCCCCTCAGGCTGCAGTTCATCGTTCATCCCTTCAATTCGTCTTGAACTTGAAACGGCTGACAGATTACTGGGTGCTGTATTACGACTTGCCGCGGCCTTCATTTTTGTAGATTATCCAAAATTTTCTGGCATATATTTTTAGCAAATTGAGTTCACAAGCAGATTGGTAAGATAAACCTGTATATTGACAGCCTGAGTACTACTCGCTGTGACAGGAGCACAGTATTTTAGCTTTGTACCCCAGAACTTACTTGTTCATTTATATGCTGTAGAGTAGTTAATTTTGCACCCTCGGTTCCCATGCCTGACCTGCACATGCATTCTGAGGTCAGTAGTAGATCATCAATATACCATAGTTCCTGTGTTAATCTGCACATTCTGAGGCACAACACATGCCCAGAACTCATTAGCTTTCATGCTTTCTAAAATTTTAGCATTGTTTGCATATCACTGTCAGTTTACTACAGTAATGGTAATGGACAGTAATGATGAAAGTGAAAGGTTATTGTTAGCCTACTGAAATTATCAAAGTACCTTGTTCTAGATGGGCAGGAACAACATGCATTCTGCATGGTCAATCAACCTGCAACATGATCCAAGGTGAAATGTGCGCTTACTCGTTGAAATTTTGCCACACATAATCCATCAGTCGGTCCGCGTTCGGCAGCTCCTGAATGAGGTGCTTGATAGTGTTCTGACCCAAACCGAAGAAGTCTGGACCAGAGACTGAATTACTGTGTTGCCTGTTTCGAACATGGTTCACTGCGCGCACGACGACAGACCAGGCACCAGTGGCTGTGCCAGCAACGATGGGCTTATCTGACATATCATTTGCAATGATTTGGAACTTGGGTCTGTCTCCACCATCAAGGATGGTGCAATGATAAAGTGTCTCTGCATTGGGATCACGCGCTGAGAGGTAGCGCCTAAAATATTGGCATCAGTCAAAAAGTATGGGGAACACGTCAGAGCCAATCCACCTGTTGACGGAATAGCCCACGGGGAAAATGTAATGCTCGGTATGGAAGTGTTCTCGCATGCACACCTCCCCAAGACAATTAACGGTCATGACACCGACATTCAAGGGGAGTATGGGCCGGCCATTCTTGTCACGAGGAACCATAGGAATAGAGTAGCTCTTTGACCTAAAAGGGGGGGCCTTCAACCGTTTTGGCTTTGTATGACGCTGGACGGTAGTTGACGGACCTGAGGCGGCTGAAGGACCAAGGGACGTGGGAGAGCCCGGGCCCGCTTGGTTAGGTGGATCTAAAGAATTGTTGTGCCATTGGCATTGCGTAAGGCAGTGGAGGAGTCACCATTGTTCGGGGAGTAATGCTCGGAATCAGACCCTAATTGGGACATTGGAGATCCAGGGAAGAGTTGCTGATGTGTCGCAGGAGGGACGCCAGCGTTGTGAATGAATGGTGGAATCCGGTGCATGCATAGGCACACATAGGCACTGCATAGGCTGACCAGCGTGTGAAAAAGAACGAATCTTGAAAGTGAGTTCCGGGCACGTGTTGGGCCTCAGGCCTCAGAACGCGTGTGGCAGACACGGATTCCCACAGAGCCGCATCACTTGCTGGAGTACCCATCTACGAATTTACAAGGTGGGAGGAAGGCCTGATTCAGGGCTCGCCGTTCTGTTACCATTGATATTCGGTGCGTGCGGGCTTCACACAATATCGGCCGTCCCCCCACAGTCCCCACACACGTACGCGTCCCCAGAGGGTCTTTTTTTTTTTTTTTTTGGTATT
>Ga0307512_10001641_pt1 | contig 30955 bp, 37 predicted proteins | sample 14_EM_MG_FD_200267 | JGI IMG/M metagenome (GOLD analysis project Ga0307512, IMG submission 200267) | Populus trichocarpa ectomycorrhiza microbial communities from riparian zone in the Pacific Northwest, United States - 14_EM | ecosystem: Host-associated > Plants > Roots > Unclassified | place... | reverse complement strand
AATCTGGGGCCGTGATTGAATCACTTTGGAGATACACTTACAGCCCTTGATCAAGTAAACTTAGAGATGCACTCCGAGATCGTGATTGAGCCAGATTGTAGATGCACTTGGAGGCCTGGATCGTGCGTACTTAGAGGCAGTAATTGTTCAAGTGTGGAGATACACGTGGAGTCTATGATCGAGCGAAGTTTGAGGCAGGAATTGTGTGAGTTTGGAGATGGCCTTGGAGGCCGTGATCATGAGAACTTGTAGGCTGTAATGGAGCTAGTTCGGATAAGTATTTGTATGTAGTTGATGGACGGCGCGGTGGGTGCAGAGACTCATTCCTTCAGTTAGTACACTCGCGACCATGGGAATGTGACAATGTGATGTATCGTTTGAGCTGTCCTGGCTGATGGCGGTCGATTGTGTAGGGAGGAGCGCTGGAAGCTGAAGCTACATTCAGAGGTCAACTCGTATTCATGAGAATGAAATAAAGACAAACAATCTTGGGTGGATGCTTTTCTAGGTGTGTACTGTACTTGGTGTATGCTGTACTTGGTGTATGCTGTACTCGGTATATGCTGTACTCGGTGTATGCTGTACTCGGTGTATGCTGTACTTGGTGTATGCTGTACTCGGTGTATGCTGTACTCGGTGTATGCTGTACTTGGTGAATGCTGTACTCGGTGTATGCTGTGTTTGGTGTATACTGTACTCAGTGTATGCTGTACTTGGCGTATGCTGTACTCACTGTCAACTCATGATCATGACACACAGAGATAGAGAGGGATAACTTAACTGTGGGATCTGCGACGATGGTAGCGTTGTGGAAAAGACAGAGCGAGATGGGACATCAACATGAGAACGATGTGGAGGATACGAGTGGATATGAGAAATCTGGGGTACGACATGCCTAATAGGGTTGGGAAGACCTCGTATCAGTGTAATTACACACCGTATCGAAAGTCGTACCTGCCATATCGGGGATGGTTAATTAACTCTCACATGACATTCTCTTATGTCCCTGTTTCTCATGATGATTTCCCCAATATCCTCTCAGCTTTCTCATTCTCGTCGTCAACTCTACCATAACCTGAAAACACGAAGTGAAGTCATCGCTCTCTATCTCACCATGTCATGCTCGAGAGTTAACACCAAGTACATCATACACCCAGTACCGCATACACCCAGTACAGCATACACCCAGTACAGCCTACACTGAGTACAACATACACTGATTACTGCATAGACTGAGTACTACATACGCCGCATACTGCGTCATCCCATAATCAACTGTCTCCTGCTCCCAGCCAGTCTCTCATCTCGCTGCAGACCCTGTTGTGCTCAACACTCTACATTTCCACAATTACACATTAACCAATGAATAGAGTCTCAGCTCCTGCCGCGCCTCCCTCCCGATCTACCGGCTCCAGATTCACCGGCTCGAAGTACTCCTCCATTCTAGCATGACCATGTCGTTCAAATGCATCTCTGAAACCGGTCCATCACAACCTCCAAGCGTATCTCTAAACTCGCACCATTACGGCCTCCAAGCTCGCATCATGACGGCCCTCAAGTGCATCTCCAAACTGGCAGGATCACGGACTCCAAGTGCATCTCGAAACTTGCACGATCACGGCCGCCAAGTGAATCTTCAAACTCACTGAATCTCAGCCTCCAAGTGTATCGCCAACTCGCCTGATTACGGCCTCCAAACATGGTCCATCACGGCCTCCAGTATGTATTTCGTATAATGAGATGATGTCTATCTACCCCAGTGTTTCCCAAATATATACTGCCTGTCGCTGAATCCATCTCCATTTTCCCTCCATCCCCGTATGTATATATAGAGCCACTTAGATATTACATGCCATAATATGATGTACCGAAGCTTGTGACTGTAACAAAGACCAATATGATCGATGAAATGCCATGTGGTTATGGAACCCTAAAAACCACTGCGGTAAAAATATGGCACCAAGTCTTCCGCAGAGCTTGTGCAGGGGTCTCAGCAGCTCTCGAAGTCTCCCGCAGACCTACGCAGCGGTCTCTGCAGCTCCACAATTTGACTATTCTAATACTCAATCTCATAGCATCCTGAATGCACCTCCATCACTTCAGGTGCTTTGAGGAGCACGTGAGAATGCTCTTGCAGAGTCTGAGCACACTCTGCAATGCTCCAGGGGGGGCTGGGAGCATCTGGGAGTACTTAGAAGCAGTGGTGAGGGCTACCAGAGTGTCTGGGAGGTTTGCATATAGCTTCCGGACCGAATTACATTTTGCTGATGTAAATCAGTTCAGAAGCAACATGCAATCCTCCCTGACACTCCGGGTGACCTCACCAGTGTTTCTCAGTACTTCTAGAGGCTCCCAGACCCACCTGGAGCGATGCAACGTGCTCTCAGACTCTGCAAGTGCATTCTCAGGTGCTCCTAAAAGCACCTGAAGATCTGGAGGTGCATTCAGAATGCTACGGGATTTGACTTATAGGATAGTCAAATTTTGGAGCTCCTGAGACGGCTGCGCAGAAAGGCAGGAGACTTCAATAGGTGCTGAGACCGCTGCACAGCACTACGGGAGACTACGAGAGCAGCGGAGACTGCTATGCAGCAGTGCCGGTGACTTGGTGCCGTATTCTCACAGCAGTGGCTCTGACACACACTCAAGGCATTCTGTCATCATATTCGTCTTTGTTACAATCACAAGATTCACTACATCATAATATGGCATGAATCATTTAAGTCTCTCTGTATATATACATACGGCAAATCTGCCCGCAGATGGTAGTCGAGCATGATCAGAGGAGCCTCAGACACGCCCGTTGAGAGAACATAGGGATGCAACACTCGGCGGTCGTTGTGGTGAAACGATGGAGCTAGAAGGCAGAGAGCCCACCATCAACACTGTGGCCCACCTCTCTCGACATCCAAACAGAATTCATGCGGAAGACCTATTCTGGTTTGAGGAGTGTAGGAATCGGGTGAGAAGATATCAAACAACCCGGCAGTGAGGTTCCACAAAATCTCGGACATACCAAGTGAGACCAGAAGTCGGGGAAGATAGAGTGTGTATTGTCATTGTATAATAAGATGGTGCCTACCTACTCCAGGGTATGCTGATGTATACACCCCGTCACTCTGTCCACTTCCATTGCCCCTTGATCTCCGTACACCCACTGTAACTCCATAACGATGTACTTGGAGGCTGTGATTGAGCGAGTTAGGAGATGCACTTTGGGGCTGTGAACGAGCAAGTTTAGAGATGCACTTGGAGGCTATGATCATGCGAATCTGGAGGGCGTAATCTTGGGAGTTTAGAGATTGACTTTGAGGCTGTGATCGAGTGAGGTTGGAGATGCACTTGGAGGCCGTGATCACGCAAGTTCAAAGATGCACATGGAGTCCGTGATCATGTGAACTCGGAGGCTGTAATCCTGCAAGTTTAGTGATACATCTGGAGGCTGTGATCGAGCGAGTTTGGAGATGCATTTGGAGGCCGTGATCATCTGAACATGGAGGCCATAATCATGCGAGTGTGGAGATGCACTTGGAGGCCGTGATCGAGCAAGATTGGAGGAGTACTTTGAGGCGGTCAATCTGGAGGGGGTAATTCAGGAGGGAGGCGCGACGGGAGCTGATGCTCTATTCATAGGTTAACTTGTCATTGTAGGAATGGAGAGAATTGAGTACAACATGGTCCACCGAGAGATGGGAGACTGGCTGGGAGCAGGAGACAGTAAATCTTGGGTTGATGAAGTACGCCGTGTGTGCAGTACTCAGTATATGTTGTACACGGTGTATGGTGTACTCAGTGTTGACTCTTGATCATGGCACAGAGAGATTGAGAACGATGGATTAACTTCGTGTTCATTGGTGATTGTAGAGTTGAAGCCGAGAAAGAGACAGATGAGAGGAGATGAGGACAATGAACATGAGAAACTGGGACTTAAGAGAATTTCGTGTGCAAGTCCATTTACTATCCCCGATACAACAAGTACAAGTCCCAATCCGGCCTGTAGTAACAGCAATACAAAGTCTCCCCAACCCTATCTGGCCTGTTGTACCCCTGATTTCTCATATCCGTGTGTATACTCCACATCATTCTCGTCACATCCCCCATCTCTCTCTTTCTCGTCCCCAACTCCACCATTATTGCAGAGCACAATGTTACGTCATCCCTCTCTCTCTCTCCATGTCATTAACATGAGTTGACACCAAGTACAGCATACACCGAGTACAGCATCCACCGATAATTGATTGGATTCACTTCATTCTCAAAATTAGCTGTCGACACCAGGATGTAGCTTCAACTTCCGGCGTGATTCCCTAAATGATCGACGGCCATCGGCTAGCTCTCCATGGGAGCTGAAAGGTAAAGTCAACTTGTCACATTCCCACGGTTGTGAGATAACTATATGATGAATAGAGTCTCAGCACCCGGCGGGCTCTCCTTCCACCGCCTCGAAGTACTAGTCCAATCTGGGTTGATTACGGCCTCCATGTGCATCTCCTGACTCCCTCGATCAAGGCCTTGGAGTGCATCGCTAAGTTCACTCAATCACGGCCACCCAACTCGCTTGATTATGTGCTCCAAGTTCGCACGATCATGACCGCCAAAGTGCCTATCCATCGTCACTCATTCACGGCCTCCAAGTTCGCATGATCATGGCCTCCAAGTGCATCTCCAATCTCGCTCGATCACGGCCTCAGAGTGCATCTTTATGTTCACTTGATTACACCCTCCAACATCAACAAATTGTATTTTAGTCTCTGGAAGTCTCCAGGAGTGTCTGAGAGAATGTGGAGTGTACACTTAGAATCATCAATTTCAGGAGAGTATCAGACCCAAGGAGGGCATTCCAGCCAGCTGGCAGAGTAACTGAGATCTCTGATGACAGGTGCAGTAATATGAGGGGAGTGATTGTGATAAGTTTGGGAACACATTGGAGCGCCGGAGAGAACTGTGGGTGCACCCAGACGTGTCGCCGAACCAATGCGGAAATCATAAACAGACTCTGAGAGATCCATGGATTTGTATAGATAATCACCAGAAGGACTGCCGGCGTTATCTGAGACTCCCCAGATGTCCACGTGGAATTGATTTCCCTCGAAGGCGGATATGATGCCTGGGTTATTGTTCATTATCACTTCTGAATCATACTAGCTACCATCTTCCTCAACATTGTATTGATTGCCTCGCTACATTATTTTACCAGAGAAAAAGGCAAATGATCAAAACAACAAGGCAGGTACACCGAAACAATAACCAGACTAAACGGTCAAAGGATATCAATCAAACATGGTGTTGATGTTGTCCACTACTTCTCCCATCTCAGCAGGGCTAACAAAAGCAGGAACACATAATTCATCAATGGTGCAAAGAAGCTGCAGGCACTGCTTGTATTTGCTGATTATTTCTATCTGGTGAGTGGCTGAAATTGAATTCCAATGTTGTTTCGCTCGATTTGTGATATCTAACAAAGGTGTAATCATATTATAGCTACCTGTGAAACTGAATCGGGGTTTAAAAGGCAAGATGATATATTCGGATTACAATGGGGACCAGCTACCAGAGAAACGAGGAGCGCCAGATGGGAAGTGCTGTGTGGAAAGAGTAGTGCACAAAAGGTGTTGCAGCAGCACGGAATGAAAAAGAAGAGTTCAAGATCCATGCTGCGGAGCTCTGATAGGGATTGGGGAGTGTCCAAATGAGTGGCGGAGCCCCGGAAAGAAAGGGGTGGTCAGGAGTGCATAAAGAAATAAAGGAGAACCAATTCAGGCGGAAGAGCACCCAGTCCAGGCAGAGGAGAACCGATGGGGATTGAGGAGTACTCTCCCAGCGGAGCAGCGCCAAGAAGGGGGAGGTTGGGGAAGGAGTGGGGAATCCAATATAGGAGCAACATACAACACCGAGGAGAGCCGCTGGGAATGGAGGAGCTTCTATTCCAGGCTGAGGAGCGCGGAAATCGGGGTATAGAGCGCCGAATGCATTCGAGAAGCAGTAATCAAGACAGAAGGGATTAAGAAGTGTCTATCCCAGCGGAGGAGGGCTGAAAGAGGTGGAATTGACTGCGGAAGGATATAGAATAGAGTCAATTTAGGCTGAGGAGCGCCGACAGGAATGGGGGAGTGCCTGTCCTAGTGTAGTTGCACCAGATCATTAGCAGTAGGGGGGGGGCTTCGAGGCAGCCCTCAAATGAGTGATTGACGAGTGCAGTGGCTTCCGGTGTAAAATTCATCACAGCAGATGGACAAAATGTACCTCGATACTCATCTTGACAAAACATAACTGCTATCGTCTTTTCACTGGCATCTTCAGACAGTGCACAGTGAGTAGCTGCGGTTCCCAGCACTAGAGTCTGCACAGCGGGAGGTTGGGAAATCCGGCATGTCATTGGCTGGCGCCCCAAGCTACGGGCGGTGAAGATAAACTGATGATAAATGATCTCAAGCACATCCATTCAGGTGAAGCACAATTTCTTATCATCAATGACCTTGAAGAGGTATGCATCATCGACCAGGAGCTCATTAACCTGAATCCGATGATCAGTCTCAGCACGCAAAACCAACTGGTAACTATGGACAACGCTTCGATGTGCCCCATCTGGCAAACTTCCTTGAATTGTACTTCTCTCCAGTTTCAACTATGTATATTTTGGGCCGTAGTAAATATTATAAATCTGATAGAAGAGCATCGAACATATTTCCAGACTTACAGCTGCTCATGATTGCGGATCGATTTTGAGAGAGGGACCGCTGGGCAATGGATAGACCGATGGTGTACCTACAGTAGCACCTGCTAATGCCCACAGACAATCCTGAGCTTCAATGGCAAGTTTCCATGCGTCTTGAACCATTGAGTACTTGTCATCGGGTAATATTGTCCAAGGAGTCTTTGTGAATACAATTGCTTCAATGATCCTTTCGACTACCTCAAAAGTAGCCTTTTGGCATTTGGGAACGTTCTGATCTGCACTGGCCTTGGGTTGTGGAGCATTCTAGTCTCGACTAGACTTGGGTTGCGGCAATGCCTGGGCGGATCGTGCACGGTCAAACCTGGATGATTTGTTGAGGAGGGCTGATATTTGGGGTTTCAGTAGTGGTGGTGCCATTGACCCAGGTGGTTTTCGGGAATTTTGAAGGAGTGGGCGTGCAATAACAGTATTGGCACAGCTCGATTTCTTCAGCAATGACACCCTTGTAGTTCATAATGCCTTGTCCCGGTGCGCCTGGCCTAGAAGTAGGACAGCCTGGTAGTGATCCAAATTGTCTTCTTCGAAGTCAGACAATATGGTGAACTCTCTGGCATCCTCACTTTCACCCTCACTCTTGCCATCACTGATGTCCTGATCGGTATCATCATCCTGCTTCATTAATGACATCGAGGATATTTGTCATCCACAATATGAGACACGAAGGCCGATAATTGGAAGGCAAACATTTGATGGGAAACGAAGATAGGCTGCTTTCTTGCATGCGAGTGCTCTCTCAAGCTCTGCTTCTTGATTCCTCTGTGAATAGTGATTCCTCACCTGGCTGGGCATAGGTTCCATTTGCTGTAATGGAGATAGACAGTTGGGGAATGTGGGAGAGAGTGTATAAGCAGTAAACATAAGAACAAGTGCAATAGAATAACGGGAAAAATGGAGCAAGAAGTTGCACATAGTCAAGGAGGATGCAATTGGAGGCGCGCCTTGAAGGTTTCAGGAGAGATGACTTCAATGGTTAATATTTATATTGAGGGTGGCAGTCCAGTGTTGCGATTTAGGATGTTCTCAGGTGGACGAGAATGGATGAATTTCTTGACATGTGAGCCGGAATGAATCGATTCCTAATGCCGAATTTTTGCAACTCTTATCAACACCACACTGTACAGATGCAACAATTAGAGGTTTGCTAGAGCCATTGCGCAGGGAAACAACCAGACTCACCCGGACGAGCAACACGAGAAGAAAACTCACGATATTTCCCAACTCCCGGCGCTGGCCCAATAGCACATTGAGAACGTGAATGAAACCGTGTGCCCCTGCACTTGACTCCTCTATACGAAATATTGATGTGTGAATGCTCGAGCATCTGAGGTGACCGCATGGCATAGAATTGGTGCAGCATTGAGAATCTGCAGCACTCGATGAGTGATGGCTGAGTTGCAAGTGTTCATGCTGAGTATGGTATCAATCTAGGAGAATTATGAATCACCGTATGTTATATATCTCCCAGAAGGACACACATAGATTCACCATAGTCAATTGTATCAGGATGCTGCAGCAACATTAGTGGCCGATAAGGCAACATCGTAAGCATAACATCTGTTTCACACGTTCAACTGGGCCGTGTCTGTGGAATATCCTTTGCAACAACGTTGCAGTCAATGGAGGAGGGACAGAATGTGGTATACGAAAGAGAGATACACGTATAGAGAGACAGGCATAGAGCACATATGGTAAGGTACAATGGATGATTCAGGGGTAATCGTATGGATTCAAGCACTCATCGATGCCAAGATTGCTGACACATGTGTCAAAATTCTGACTCACATTCTCATTTTGCACCTAATATCTAGTAAGTTGCACACCATAAAATCACATATTCATTATGAGTCTCACTACTACAATGTAGACTTAAATAAATGTTGAGATTGAAAGCTGTATGCTATGACAGTATGAATGTATAGCGAGACGTCATCTCACCGTTGGCAGAGGAATGATGATTGTATGCATGCAGTTGTGGGGAATCGAGGTGCACTGAAGATTGAATGGTTATGATACGATTCATTCACTGGGTATTGCCGGCTCACGTTACTTTGACAGCTGATTGCAATCTTCGAAGGTGTCTTGTCTCCACTCGAGCTTTCAAGAGTCTCTCTCATCGAACTTCTCTCATGAGGGAAACCAGTTCACATATGACATTTCCTCATTCAGGATTTGGCGGCCCAAACATACATTCAGTTTGAATCGAGTTCAGTCTTCATCCAAACCATTCAGAAGTTAGGCATTTTTGAGTAAGTGAGGTACATGGGTGAGCAGGAGTTGCTGGCCATCTTGAAGATTTGCTGAGCAGAATCTTTCTTTTGAGATTCATCCTCTCAAGCTGCAGCTCTTTTGACAGAGCTCGATGTTGCAGAAGCTATTTTAGGCTGTGCAAACAGAGGTCCAAACATTCTACTTAGGCAATATTCAGTTAAGTGAGGTTGATATTTGGCCAGGTCTATGCATGTATGGTTTAGTTGTGCAGGGCTACCTTCCTCCTGTTACAGAGGTTCCTAATCCCAATAATCAATACAACATTTATTGAATTAAGTACAGCCACCTATCGAAATAAACTCTTTCTTTCCTCGTCTTATCCTAAGACTCAACCTCTTGGCCTGAAACATCCAAGAGCAACCAAATCCAATCGCTCCAGGCAATTACTTCCTACTACTAATCCAAAGATTGAATGTCTCCCTGGTGGAACCACTCATCACAAAACTCTTCGAAAGGTAGTAACCTGGTAGACAAGTACCTGTGCACCAGGTAGCCGATACCGTTGCAATGAGCGAAATGTGCTACCCCTGTGGAGATGTCGGTTAAACGTTGATCTCCGACCTGCAAAATCAGATTCCCTAAGAGTTCGACGTTCTTCTGGATTGCATATTGAGATTTTGTCATCTGTTGACCAGACATACAGCGCTTGGTCATGGAGGTGGATAAGAGAAGTGAGTTTCAATAAAGTTTAAGATAGAATTGTTGATAATATTTCAAGATCGTCTTTGGTGCTTCTGCGTTGAATGTGGATGACTTCTTGTGCTTGTCCCTCTCATTGCCGTAGCAATGCTGTCACTGTATAGCCAACGTCCCAGGTGTTGTGTCACCACACCTGGTTGCTATGATTATGCCACTCATGATAGCGTTATCACAGACACACCGTTCAAGGTACCCGGTGGTAACTGCCACACTTTCCATTGGTTATTGTGTACATGCAATGTGGTTTCAAACCGTGATGCTCCTGTTAAGAATCAGGGTATCCATCGCATTATATCCTGTCAGCCAATGTATCAGACAGACTTGAACTTAAATATTGGGCAATTGTGCGAGAAGGTAGTTAGAACAACTACCAATCAAAATTGATGATGCTTATCGCGAATTAATACCCTCAACATAAGGTAGTCAAATCAAGCGTCGAAGATTTAATCGGCGACCCACCGATACTATGCTAACATTGAATGTATATTCATCAGTTCCTATCGGATCCGAGATTCCATTGCGATCCATACTACTCATTCCAATGAGCAGAGCCCTCATTACGCAAGTGCCAACGTGGTTATTCCCTCAGTTACGTCATGTGAAAATCGAGACTATTCTCCTGACCGGAATGTGCCTTACTTGATCCTAGCCTGTTACAGGATAGAAGTGAGGAGTTCTCCTAATCACATATTGACTATCAACTGCCGCGCATGATAACCACGCATGTCCTGCTAGTCTCAGGAAGATGAATGATCATGAGAACTACTAGCACTGCTAATGATTTTTCATTCCAGTGAGGCTTGGTAGTTGCGACAAGTCGCCAAATCCTGATTTACCCGTACATCACCCAAGTAATATCAACTCCCGCTACACAGCGTACTAACCACTGGCCAACTTGTAGAATCATGATTAGGTGTTATGCATGTTACAACACTAGGTGTGACAAGCAATCATCTGATTAACTACTAAGTACCATTATCGCTGCTAAAGGACGACCCCTAACACCTCCAATGGACAGTGGACACAGAGCTAACAGTTCAAGGCATTTTAGCGGCGGCCTTCAGATACCGATCAAGCATAGATTGATATATCAACAGTGGCCGGGTGGGATAAGCCGCCTGCACCTAAATGTTCAGTGTCTTGATAGATGACAATCAATGTGCACAGCATCCACTGATTCAACGCCGAAGAAAACATAATAAGAATGAAGTAAACTCAAGTAAAAAGTGCACTATGAAGTGGGGTACATGCGCTTCAGAGGCTTATTGTCACTGTTGAGGCATGCCTGAGCTGGAACGAGTCATTGATAATGAGTCGCAGCCTGCCAAAGTTGAATCATAGGCCATGGCAAACCCCGCTGCAAAAGGTCCAGCTTCACCATGAATACCCGAGCCGTGTCTCAGTCTCCGATGCTCCAGGATGCAGATCTGAGCTGTGCCCAAATGACAATGATACTGCTGCCCAAGCTGCAGCTTCGCCATGAACAAGTGAGCCCATGTCTCGTCTTCTCACACAGGAGCTCAATATTTGTGTAGACTGTGTTGATTGCGGAATGGGATTCGCAATTATGCAGTGACGGTCATGTCGATATGTGCCCAGGACTCTCTGGTGCACCTAAAATTGGATCATATGCCAGCAATAGCTGCAGGATTGCCACGAATATGCGAGCCAGGTCTCAAATTCTGATACAAGTTCTCAATATCGCCTAGACAGTCAGCTTGCCAAATTGGATTGGCAAGTAAGCAGTGCTACATGTGTCACAACATGACTCAAAACACATGTCGATAATTCTCCGGTGCACCTGACCTTCGCTCATCTGGCAGCAATAGCTGCGAATTTGCGCAGAATCGGCGAGCCGGTGTCTCATATTCCAACACAGCTATTTACTATCACCATGACTTACTTTTTTGGCAAATTGGATTGCCAAATCTGCAGTGGGTGATATATCTAACCGGGACTTGTGACATATGGCCAGGATTCACCAGTGTGCCTGAAAGTGGTTGAATTGTGTTTTGTTTACTTTTTTTACTTCCAAATGTGTACGTTGCCACAGGTTTCCAGTGCGCTTCAAAATCACTACTGACGAATCATTCGAATCCCTTCACTGCATCATTCTCAAAGTTCGACTCAGGCCATTTATCCTGAGATAGGCCAGCCTGGGAACTTGGAATTTAGGATATGAATTGACTTCATCCCGTATTAGTCATTAATAATAATAATCAAGAACACAATTGAAATCTAATAGTAATAATCAAGAACGCCACCGCAATCCCACTCAAGCTCTTTCTGATTACAGACATCACAACTCGAACCTCAGAACATTTATTCCCTTTGAAATGACACATAGACAGGATTCATTTATGTAGTAGAGTGTGCCTTACAAATGACATTTTTGACTATTTGTATCTGTGAAGATGATTACATTGGTTGAATGTGTAAACAGGCATACCTTGATGGAGCGTTCTTAACAATCTAAGATGATAGCTCATCTGACTGAAAAGTGTCTCCATTCCCAGTCGGTTACTTTGTATGGTGCTCACAAGACTCCAGAATCCAGTAAATCATTGATATAGTGATGTTCGGTCAACTCATCAAGCTGTGCAACACATTCATTTCAGCCACTCTAGATTGTTGATGAAGATCACTCCCACAGTTATCGTAGCCACCAGGACCCATATTCCGTAACCATCTGTGAGGTACTCTGTTTTGCCCTTATCGGACAACTTGGGCATATGCCTGCTGCTGCTCATGCAATACCCAGAACTTCTGAGAGAGTACTGCATAATTTGCTGCAGTATAAATTAGGTTGGTCCCGCCCACTTTGGGTGTCGTTACGAATACAGAGGGATTGCGTGAATCCCGGAATCAGATCTCCATTTCTGTCCGATCATCATTGCCCATTTCTGTCTACACGTAGAATATATCCACATGATCCGCAAAATGCTTTGTTCACCGCCACTTCACATGACGAACCTGGCAAGGAAGAGGACAAAATAGCACCGCTTTTGTCGAGGATGTGAACTGGGGTGAGCATTTTCATGTCTCTCTTGTTCCAGAAGAAGCACCTTGTGTAATGTGTTGTCTTCGTCAGGGTCGGGATACTCCGCAGGTTGATAGACAAGCATGGGCAGAAATATCTCTCTCATACATCGGAAAATCGGCAAATCCACTCAGGTATCGAATTGCCATCCATTATACCATTTTCCAGAAACGTCGTTGCGAACCTCTGTGTCTCCCAACACTAACGAACAACATGCAAGCTGCCATCGATGAACACTCCATGCTCCCGAAGAACCCTGTGAAGTGTATCTATCCCCCAGGGCCCTCAGTTTTGGTTTGCCATCCTCAGTCTACACATAATCAATGAGGTGTGCATTCTCCTTCGGTATCCGCACTAGTAGGTTTCCTTTGGAATGTTTCGATTCCGACTACCTCCTTACCGTCCAAGGCTTTCAATCTGTATCATCTGGTCCGCTTCATCCTGTTCAGCTTCTTTGTCATCAGTCCGGATACAATGCATCACACTCTTCACTGCGGAATTCAATCCATCTGCACCACGCATTTGAATCACAGTATCATCCTCTGGATCATCAGGCGCACCTGAAACCAGCCTCATCGTCTGATAACACCAGGCATAGAGGGAATAGAATCCGGGTGTAGCTATGACTTGAAGTGGGAATCCAATTTTCGCATTCATTGTGATTTGCCAGCCCACACTGTGTTCAGTCATGTTGCAATATGACTCATCAAAAATCCCAAAACTCCATGCACTGTAGGAAAGTTGGCTGTTACTTGATGGTTTCGCACTCAATGTTAAGGTATCATACAACACAAGGTGGATATTCCATCAGTTTTCCGGCTTGTCAATACGGGTGCGCAGATCCTGGTGGGTGAGATTCGCACTCGCGGAGTGCAACAAGATGACCAGTTTGAAATTGGTTCCACGTGTCATCTCGTTGATGACAGTCTTGAAGGTCTCTGCCACTCCGGGCCTTGTAACCACCAGGATGAGGTGAAGGTCTGATACTAGTGCTTGATGCCTGTGATGTGGTGTTGTCTGGATCTCCAACACGTGGTGCTGCAAAGAACTCGATCTCTGGAGCCAATACCACTCCCGTTCTTAACTGATAATGCCAGGATAGTCGTTGTGCGCCAAAATCACCCACTCTTCCAAGGTATTCCCTCATAAAATGGACGGTGGCAACCGCATCACAACTTTCTCAGTCACCAATTGGCGAATAATTACAGCCGCAACCAAGGTGAAAGTCTTTCCAAGACCCAGTTCATCCGCCACCAGTGTTCCTGGCACATCAGTATCCCAAACCAACCTCCTCACAATGAACGATATGGTCCACACCTGGTGCACCAGGAACTCAGTTCCCGGCAGCCCTGGAATTGAATACTTGTGGCCTGGAACACAGTCATCTGTTGATTGACGAATAGGATGAGCATTGAGCAGCATGTCTGCCTCATCATGACACATGTGTTCAAATTCGTTGTTGATTGTGCTGAGAACCATATTCAATACTGAGCTGGTATTAGCTGGATCGAGGACCTCCTCACCATCCACCACTTGCTCCTGAACATCCCTTGCACCTTTGTCTGGGATGTTTTCATCCTCAATGATCTCTTTCAGTTGCTCCAATGTAAGCTGGGCAGATGGGCTCATATTCCGGTGCTCCTGGAACTTATCACAATGTTTCGTATTTCACAGACAAGCCACCATTGAAACAAATCTATATGGATGCAATACAATCAATTCTAATCTTTCAATCAGAACTTACATTAATACAAGTATCATTCTCTTGCCCACCATCCTCCACTCCCTCTCATCTTCCACCACCCACTTCACAACCTTCCAAAGTCTATGTATAATGATTAGCAGTTGCATACATCTGGCCTGAACAGGGTTAGCAGGGATTACCTTCGCTGGTCGAATTATGTGCTTGGCAATTTCTTTCCCAGTAGCTCGCTTCATTTCAACCAAAGATATTTTCGGATTGTGTCCATCTTTCAACACGAAAGCATTTGAAAGGCAACAGTTGTACGAAATCTGGCCATATATGTGGTCCATTACTATTTGCCCATTTGTACAAAACCCCATAAACTCTTCCTCCAATTCATCCTGCTCCAAGGTGCACTTGAACATTGATGTTAGAATGGATAGCTGTTTCAGGCCTTCATTCCTATCGATGAAATCAATCAGCTCCTCCCAGTGCCTGATATCGGTATACAAGGCTTGGAGTTGGTTTCGGGATACAATGATATTGTTGCCCTTTGACACCCAGCGAATCACAACCATGAACATTGTATTTGGCAACTCGGTGAGGTTGCTTCGCACCTTGTTGCCCCAGCGTGCTCCCCTATCCGTCGCCGGTCACTTGTTGCCTCGCCTTTCCATTTTCCTCGCCTTCCAAATTTTGCTTGCACAGTTCTTCCAAAACATTGCCACCCAGTGCCGACGAATCCATTTGGCATTATCGAAATTGTTCAACTGCAGCCAGCTCTCCAATGTCTGCATAGAATCTGCAACCGCTGTCTTCGAGTGCAGGGGTCCATCTCTATGCGGTTTCAAACGGCTCTGCCCCCGGATAATGGACCAATGCCTTTTCTCGAGAAACCCAGCCACCCAGATTTTCTTCCACTTCCTGAACACACTATAGCTGGCCTGCCTCATCCATTTGGCAATTTGGTTGTGTTGTACGGTGGCGAGTGCTCGAGTAATCGTGTGTGTGCGGGCGTATGCGAAGGTGTGTCTCCTGTTGCGTGTAACATGACATGTCGAATTGAAATAAGGTCGATCGATGACTAATGGCTCAAACTACAAAAGAGGCACGTCACATCATTTCCCTTGCCATAGTGATATCCGTAGTTCCAATCAGCTCAGGACTCCTCCAGGACGGCTATCACATCCGTTTCAAACAAAACAGTAAGCAAAAGAGAGGAGGAGCCAATCAAACAACATCGATCTCTTCAAGATAAACCTACTGAATCAATTGACTCTCCGACCGCATACTCGATGCCATTTCCAATTCCAATACTGATGACATTCCCGCGAGCATTTCCGAATGTACCAAGGCGACTTCCGAGTCCAATCCCGATCATTTCCATGGCAGTACTATGCTTCAGGAAGGCGGACTTCAACAGTGGCTTTTGTAAGCAGTCCGCGAGCATCCCAGCAGTTGGTACGTAGCTCAAGTCGATCTCTCCATCTCTAGCCATATCTGCAGCAAGATAGTATTTGGTCGCAATGCATCAGCAACAACTCTAGTATCCATGAAAAACACCTGGGTGTTCCGCACGGCTCTGATGGCTCTGACTGAACCTCATACCCTCTGACGGATAATTACACGCTACCCATTGCCTTGGCGACGGGTCGCGTTGCATAGCATCAGCAAAATGTATTTTAGTCACTGGAAGCCTCCAGGAGTGTCTGAGAGGATGTGGACTGTAAACTTAGATGCGTCAATTTCAGGAGTGCCAGACCCTAGGAGGGCATTCCTGCCAGCCTTCAGAGTAACTGGGAGCGCCGACGACAAGCCTAGGAGCACCTGGGAGCGCCGGCGACAAACCTGGGAGCGCCGGCGACATGTCAGGGAGTACCTCGAATCACAGTCATGTATTCAGTCTGTATTCTCATCTACATATCTATGTATCTATATAGCTACCCATCTACACACGGTATATCTGGACTGGCTGCAGGTGGTGCTTGAGAGCAATTTGAGGTGCGCCAAAAGATGACGATGGAGGGAACTCAGAGATATACTCCGAGGCTGTGATCAAGCGAGTTTGGAGGTCCACTTGGTGGCGGTAATGGAGCACATTTGGAGATACACTTGGAGGCAGTGATCGAGTGAACTTAGAGATGCACTCCGAGATCGTCATCGAGCGAGTTTGGAGATGCACTTGGAGGCCATGCTTGTGCAGAATTGCAGGCCGTAATCGAGCGAGGTTGGAGATACACTTGGAGGCTGTGATCGAGCGAGTTTGGAGATGCACTTGGAGGCCGTGATCAAGTGAGATTGGAGATGCACTTGGAGGCCATGATCGAGCGGGATCGGACAAGTACTTGGAGGCGGTCGATGGACCCCGCACCGGGTGATGAGACTCTATTCATCAGTTAGTTAACTCGCAACGGTGGGAATGTGACAATGTGACTTTACCTTTGACCTCTCATGGAGAGCTGGCTGATGGCGGTCGTTCGTGAAGGGAGGTACGCCGGAAGCTGAAGCTACTTGCAGGGGTCAACTCGTAATCATGAGAATGAAGAGAAACAATCAATCTTTGGTGGATGCTGTACTCGGTGTATGCTGTACTCAGTGTCAACTCATGATCATGTCATGGAGAGATAGAGAGGGATGACTTAACTTTGTGTTCTGCGATGATGGTTGAGTTGTGGATGAGAAGGAGAGAGATGGGGGATGAAGATGAGAATGATATGGAGGATACGAGCGGATAGGAGAAATCAGGGGTACGACTTGCGTCATTGGGTTGCGAAGACCTCGTATCGGTGTTAGTTAGTGCTGGATCGGGACTCGTACCTGCCGTATCGGGGATGGTAAATTGACTCCCACACGAAAGTCTCTCAGGCCCAGTCTTTCATGATGATTTCCCCCGATCTCTCACTGTCTTGTGCTCAACTCTACCATCACCTAAGAACATGAAGTTAAGTCATCCATCTCTATCTCTCAATGCCATAATCATGAGTTAACACAGAGTACAGCATACACCAAGTACAGCATCATCCCAAGATCGACAGTCTCCCGCACCCAGCCAGTTTCTCATCTCTCAGCGGATGTTGTACTCAACTCTCTACATTTCCACAAGTACAAGTCAACCAATGAATAGAGTCTCAGCTGCCGTCGCGCCTCCCTCCAAATCGACCGCCTCCAAGTACTCCTCCAATCTCGCTCGATAATAGCCTACAAGTGCATCTCCAAACTCGCTCGGTCACAGCCTCAGAGTCCATCTCAAACTCGATCGATCACAGCCTCCAGGTGCATCTTCTGAGTTCACTCGACCTTGGCCTCCAAGTGCATCTCCACACTCGCTTGATCCCGGCCTCCAACTGCATCTCTGAGTTCATTCGATCTCCGTCTCCAAGTGCATCTCAAACACGCTCGATCAAGTACATTTTCAAGGAGCGACGGCGGTTGTACGGAGATACAGGGGTAATGGAGGTGGACAGAGTGACGGGGAGTATATATTCGGCAGACCCCAGAGTAGATAGACATGATCTCATTTCCATCTTCTCTTATCATACAATCAAAAGTCACACTCTATCTTTTCCAACTTTTGGTCTCACTCGCTCTGTCCGAGATTTTGTGGATCCACACGGCCAGGTAGTATCATATCTTCTCATCTTCCGACGCACCTCGAGGTTAATGTCGAAGGAACGCGTGGAAAGTTTTTCGCAGCGTCACCCATTGCAATGCAATCCTGATGCAAGCGTGTACCCAATGAACCCATTCTGACGTATGGTCACAGTTGGCCACAACGCCAGAGTGTTTGTTTGAAATAGGAGACCGACAGAGCGAGAAGAAACTGCAAAACGGCGATCGCAGGCCGATATATGACGTGACGCGTGGTCTTGACGCCGGGCGCGGAGTAATCCGCCACCGGGGTGTCTCTGACAGCTCTCACGGAGTGCGTCCACTCTGACTGAGCCATTCCGCCCAGACGGAAATGCTTTTGCTGATGTGTGTGCAACTGCACTTCGGTGGTAGATTCTGTTCTTGATGCTCATGAACAGTGACTGTGAATCGGAAAACAGGTGAGGGATGGTCGGGATGCCGAGCTTGTTCAAGTGATGTGAGATCTGGGTGCGTCGCATGTATCCTACTCCAAAGGGAATGTAGTCCGCATTAGTCGTGGATTGGGAAGTTAACGTTTATTTTGTCGATCTCCTGTCGACCACTTCTCAGATGGCGATAACCTGTGCAATTGTGAATTTATAGTGATCTGGGCATCCAGCATAGTCCAAATCGACATAACATCCAAGTGCACCTTCACCTTCTCCTCCGTCAAACAGCAGTCGCCAGTCCTTCATGCCGTTGAGGTACCGAAACACGCGTTTGAGAGCTGCCATATGCGCATTGCACGGGAAATGATTGCACTGGCTGTGGACTCCGATGGCATAAGCAATATCAGGCGGAGTGGCAGTCATTGTGTACATAAGGCTTCCTATCATCGATTGGTGTCTGGTCGGATCGCAGGCATCTTTGTCTGCCTTCCTCTTGTCAAGCTTCGTTGCCATAGGCGTGGCAACTGGCCTGTACTCGTCCATTCTGAAGTTCGCAAAGATCATCCGGAGGTAACTACATCAGCAAAATGTAAATCGGTCCGGAAGGAACACGCAATCCTCCCAGACACTCCGGGCAACCTCACCAGTGCTTTCAAGTATTTCAAGATACTCCAAGACCCCCCTGGAGCTAAGCAACGTGCTCTCACACTCTCCAAGAGCATTCTCAGGTGCTCCTGAAAGCACCTACAGTTATGGAGGTACATTCAGAATGCTACGAGATTCGACGTATAGAATAGTCAAATTTTGAAGCTCCCGAGACCTCTGGGCAGATCTGCGGGAGACTGCACGAGCAGCTGAGACCGCTGAGCAGGTCTGCAGGAGACTTTGTGCCATATTCTCACAGCAGTGGTTCCTAAGGTTCCATAGCCACAAGGTATTTCATCTATCATATTCGTCTGTTACAGTGACAAGATTCGCCACTACATAATAGGGCATGCATCATTGAAGTGTCTCTACATGTATATATACGGTCATTCTGGCCGCAGATGGTAGTCAAGCATAATCGGACGAGCACCTGGACACGCCCATTGAGAGATCTTAGAGATGCACCACTAGGAGGCCATTGTGGTGAAACGATGCAGCTAGAACGCAGCGAGCCCAGCATCAACACTCCGCCACACCTCTCGCAACATCCAAAGGGAATTCATGAAAATGAGCGGTTTTTGTTCAAGTAGCATAGCAATCTGGTGAGAAGATATGATACTACCTGGCATTGAGGATCCACCCAATTGCGTGGACCCACGAAATCTCGGACAATGCGAGTGAGATCAAAAGTTTGGAAAGATGGAATGTGTATATTCATTGTAAGATGAGATGAGATTGAAATGACATGATGTCAATCTACTCCTGGGATTGCCAAGTATATACTCCCTGTCACTCTGTCCCCCTTCGTTACTGCTGAATAGCCGTATACCCGCCGTAGCTCCTTAATGATGTACCTGGAGGCTGTGATCGAGCGAGTTTGGAGATGCACTTGGAGAGTGTGATCGAGCGAGTTTGGAGATGCACTTGGAGGTTGTGATTCAGCGAGATTGGAACAGAACGTGGGGGCGTTCACCCGGGCGGCGGTAGTTTGGGAGGGAGGCGCAACGGGAGCTGAGACACTATTCATTGGTCAACTTATAATTATGGGAATATAGAGAATTGAGTACTACATGGTCTGCCGGGAGATGAGAGACTGGCTGGAAGCTGGAGACAGTCAATCTTGGGATGATGCAGCATGCAGTAGTCAGTGTATGCTGTACTGGGTGTATGCTGTACTTGCTGTATGCTGTACTCAGTGTTAGCTCTTGATCATGGCATGGAGAGATAGAGCGATCACTTAACTTCGTGTTTTTAGGTGAGGATAGAGTTGAGGACAAGAAAGATAACGGTGAGAGGAGATCGGGGAAAACATCATGGGAAACAGGGACTTAAGAGAATTTTGTGTGGGACTCAATTTACCATGCCCGATACCGGAAGGTATAAGTCCCGATCCAACCTGTAAGTACACCGACACGAGGTCTTCACAACCCAATCAGGCAAGTCGTACCCCTGGTTTCTCACATCCGCTCGTATCCTCCATATCGTTCCTATCTCATCCTCAATCTCTCTGTTTCTCGTCCACAACTCTACCATCATTGCAGAACACAAAGTTAAGTCATTCCTCTCTATCTCTCCATGTCATGATCATGAGTTGACACCTAGTACAGCATACACCGAGTACAGCATACACCGAGTCCAGCATACACCAAGTTTAGCATCCACCCGAGATAGTTTGTCTCCCCTTCATTCTCATGATTACATGTTGACCCCTGAATGTAGCTCCAACTTCCGGCGTGCCTCCCTCCCCGATCGACCACTATCAGCCAGCTCTCCATGAGAGTTCAAAGGTAAAGTCACAATGTCACATTCCCAGGGTTGCAAGTTAAATAACTGATGAATACAGTCTCAGCACCCAGCGCCCCATCCCTCGACCGCCTCTGAGTACTCGTCCAAACTCGCTCGATTATGTCCTCTAAGTTCACACGATCGCGGCCTGCAAGGGCGTCTCCAAACTCGCTCAATCACGGCCTTCAAATTCCCTTAATTACGGCCTCCAAGTTCGCACGATCATAGCCTCCCAAATGCATCTCCAAAGTCGCTCAATTACGGCCTCCAAGTTCACATGATCATGGCCGCCAAGTGCATCTCCAAACTCCCTCAATCACGGCCTTGGAATGGATCTCCAAGTTCACTCAATCATGGCCTCCAAACACGCTCAATTACGGCCTCCAATTTCGCACGATCATGGCCTCCCAAGTGCATCTCCAAAGTCGGTCCATCACAGCCCCCAAGTCAATCTCCAAACTCACTCAATCACGGCCTTCAAGTGCATCTCTGAGTTCACTCAATAGTCATTTTCAGGCGTACCTTGAATTGCACTCAAGCACCTCCCGCAGCCAGTTCAGATATACTGTGTGTTGATGGGTAGCTATATAGATATATAGATGAGAATACAAACTGAATACATGAGTTTTATTAATCGTTGAATGATAAGTAGTAGCTATGATTTCCAGCCGCACCAGCAGCATCCCCAAAGGAGATGTTGTTTTTCCCAGACTGCTCTACTGTGATTCGAGGTGCTCCCAGGTTTGTTGTTGGCGCTCCCAAGCTTCTCGCCGGTGCTCCTAGGTGCACCCACAGTTCTCTCTGGTGCTCCGAGGTGTTCCCGACCTTATCCCAGTCACTCCAATCGTACGCCGGTACCAGTCATCAGAGATCCCAGTTACTCCAAAGGCAGGCCGGAATGCCCTCCTAGGGTCTAATACCACCCCGAAATTGATGCATCTAAGTTTACACTCCACATACTCTGAGACACTCCTGGAGGCTTCCAGTGACTAAAATACATTTTGCTGATGTATGCTGATGGATGTCAATCATATGATGCTCCCAAAAGCGGTCGATGTTCATGGCGAGATAGATGATTACACTCCCGAGATCATGTATCCGGAACTACTTCTTCACCTGATCCTTGATCTGCCCAATCAAGCGCTCATTAGTAATGATGAGGAGATCATCGACGTACAATACGTCTGAGGCAAAAACTATGTCTTGATCCTTATCCTGGAGCACGAATAGTCTTCTGTCGACACGGGATACCTTGAACCCATTCGAGATCACGAAGTCCCCACAAGTGCCATACCAAACGTGCGAAGACTGTCTCGGGCCATACAGAGACTTTCTCAAGTGCAGTACCATCTGACGCGAAGTCTTTGATCCTGGATCGTTGTATCGGCTCTCATTCTGGAGCAAATAAAATGATCCCTGTGGTGGGTTCATATAGATCTCGTCTTCCCAGTCAACTCTCAAGAAAGATGTTCATATATCCATTTGATGGATCTCAACATCGTACTTGGCGGTGATCACTCCTGCCATTCCAACTTGGCCCAAGTGATCAGTCGGTGCAAATATAACCTGGTTGTTGATGCCTTCGATTTCGTCATTTCTTCCACAGACTAGCCTGGCCTTGAACCGCTGCACATTGCCTGCTTCATCGCACTTGGTCTCGTATACCCAGTGACTTGGGAAAGCTTTTCTCCCTTCCGGAAGATCCACAAAATTTACAAAGACTTGATGCTGACCAATTGCATCTCACTCTTGTTTCATCACAGTATCCCATTTGTTTGCAAGCGGAGACTCGGTTGCCGCTTGGTAAGACTTTGGATTGATCCCATCCTTGCGATCATCGGAGATTGCAGCTGCAGTATAGATGGGAATCATATGTTCGAATTCCTCATCTTCAAGAGATAATTGTGCACACTCTGCCAACATATCTTTCCCAGCGCTGTGTGGGCGACTCCCTTCGGCTGGCGGCTTCCATGGATCTCCTATTGATGTCTCAAGGCCAGCCAATTCTCAGGACCTCTCCTTCGGCTTTGGAGACTCCGCAGGTGATTCGTTGTCCAATGACTCCACTGTTTGACGTACGGTTGATTGCTTCTCTGTGCGATTGGGTTGCTTGATGACGTCTCTGTAGATGTCCTCATTCAAGATCGCTTCATCTGCAGCATTCGGTGCTGTGTACAGCTTTCCTTCTCCGATTACCACATCTCGGGAGTGGTGATGCGTCTTGGCCAATAGGTTGTAAATGAAGTACTGCATAGTCCATTGGCTGTATTCAACAATCATGGCGAGAGTGGCTCTGAGATCCAGCTTCTTTGGTTTCTCTTTCGGAATCTGCAGGAAAGTGAAGCATCCGAACACACGGAGATGCTTCAAAAATGGCTTCCTCCCGTGCCAAGTCTCGTACAGGGGTTTTACTGACTACCAATCGCGTCGGAGTGCAGTTCTTAGGAGAGACTGCCCCAGAGACTGCACTTGCCCAGTACTTCTTCGTAAGTCCGCAATCAACCAGCATTCGGCGTACGCGCTACACGAACGTGCGGTTCGCACATTAAACGACTCCATTAGCCTGAGGAGTGTAAGGCGTAGTCGTTTCCTTTATGATCCCTTCTGATTTTAGGTATTGTGCAAAATTCTTGGAGGTATTCTCACCGCCTCCATCAGTACGAAATTGCTTCACTTGCTTACCCAACGCCATTTCTCCAAGAGGCTTCCATTCTTTGAATTTCTCGAGTGCTTCCGACTTGTACTTCAATATGTACTCATCTGTATGGGTTGTGGCATCGTCAATAAACAGCAGCATGTATCGACCTCCTCCGATGGCTGTTTCCAATGGACCCTATATGTCAAAGTGCAATCGCTGCAGTGGGTCAGTGGCGTGAGAAATTTCATTTGCAGTAAAGGGATTTCGAGATAATTTGCACTTGATGCAGCGATCGCAATCACACTGCCCGGTTGTATTCAGAGCCTCCGCAATGAAGTTCGGCAAGATCTCCAAATCTTTCAGACCGACGTGTGCCATGCGGCGATGCCATCACATCAGATTCGCTGCATCGTGCCAAGATGAATGCCCAGTCGTCTCAAGTGCCAGCAGGCAGCTGTCCTTGTCATTGTCGGTGTATTCAGTCAATTCCGGAGCTCGATCCAGAACGCAATCCAGAACAAATAGCCCATCGACCTTAGGTGCAGTGGCACTCAACTTGCCATGGCGATTGAAGAGGTTGGGACCGGAGTGATTCACCGGTTCGACTTTGACATCTTTGTCCACGATCTGAGACTATGAGTTGAAATTGAATGATCCCGGCATATGCACAACATCTTGAAGAATTATCGTTTTTGTCTTTCCATCTGGCAGCGGGCAAATCAGCCTAACACCGCCATATCCGGATGCAAACGATGTGACCCCATCGTATCCCTTCACCTTCTCCATCTTTGGGGGATATTCGGTGTAGGTTATGAACATTGATTGACGGCCGGCGATGTGAGTCATGCATCCGAAATGGAGCAACCACTCCCAAGATGTAGCATTTGAGCTGGCCACCATCCATTAGTTCTCAATCAAAGTGGTGAGAGTCGTAGTAGCCGATGCTTCAGTTGATGCTTTTGCTGCAGTGTCAGCAGACTTTGGAGGATGGCCACGTTGCTTGCTCAGACACATCTCGGTGATATGCCCTTGCCGCTGGCACTGAAAGCACTTCTACAGATCCTTCTCTTTCCGATCGTTGTCTCCCATATTATCTCCCTTATCCCGGTTTTGACTTTTGCCGTCTTTACTGGCTTTACTGCCATTACCACCTTTGCCACCCTGCTTTGCAATGACTAGAGTTTCTGGAGCGAGCCCATTCTCTCTCTTGATTGCAGCTTTCCTTTCGACAAGCTTGGTGACGATCTCATTGGGTGTGGCGGTCATCCTGGCGTTTTTGTCCATCATGAGCTCCAGGAAGACTATCCACTCGTCGTTCCTTGGGATCCTGCGAAGGAGGTAGAAGCTGTGTTCCTGCTCACTCATCTTGGTGATTGTCTTTGAAGAGTTTGTATCAGCAGCATCACTGTCAGTGGTCGATGGCCCTGCACAGAGATTGTGATCCTTAACTGTCTGATCGATCAGCAATGCGTAATTGTCGACATCTCTGCAGTCCTGTAGCTTGATGCTCCAAAGGTCTTCCCTAATCTCGAAGATGTTAAGCTTCAGCTTTGACTTGTGGCTGATACTAGCTTGGCCGAAAATATCTTCTCATTCTCGACGGGCATATATTCTGCTTGTATCCTCGCTGCCATGCCGAGCGAGATAGTGGATCTGGCAACACCACGGCAATTGGTCCAATCTTTAAAAGCGGCCTTCTCTGTACCGGGCGCATGTGCTGCAGGCTCTTCCGGCTTGTCATCGTATTCTTTGATGATACCATACATTTGCTTCTGCTTGAGAAGTAGAGCCATCTCGGTTGCCCATTGTGCACAGTTGGTGCCATTGAACTTGGTGATGGTGATTGTGGTCGAACTCATCCTGCAATGAGATGTTATATCTTGTATCCCAATCGTCAGTTATTGTAGTCTCTCAGACTGTACGGGTGACGTCCAGCAGCAGCTGGCAGAAATACGGCGGAACACGTAGTAATCGCACATTTTGTGGAGATGCATCTCTGTTACGACCACCTCCACTTGACAAACGTAAGTGTAAGTGTTGATATGCAGTTCCCATTGTACACGCAAGGGCTCATAAGGGGTTCTACGGTGGAGTGTGTTTGAGTCGTCCAGTATGTGCAGGCGTATTCGAAGGTGTGTCTCTTGTCTCATGTAATGAGACATGTAGCATCGACATAGGGTTCATCAATGACTAATTGCGCAAACTACAAAAGAGGCATGTTACATCACGGTCCTTGGCATAGTGATATCCGTGCTTCCAATCAGCTCAACAGGTTCAAGTAGAATTCAGTTTGCTACAAGCTGACTGGGGCTTTACACTCTACACCACCCAAGTCCAATGAATGGTCGCTCTGATTATCTGCATCCTAATTGTCGTAGGAAATCTCCGGCAATGGGGGCAATGCTGCCATCCTTGCAACATCTCTTTTCCGTGGTTCCACAGGTGGCTGGAACCATTTCATTGGGAGGCTAATGGGAGGTCCCATAGGTGCGCCAGAAGGATGTCCAGGTGGAGGAGTAGAGCTGGAAGATGTTGGCCAATTGACTGGATTATTTCCCAGTGGTCATGGAGACACTCTTGGTGCACCTGGAGATGACCGCCCCTGTCCAGGGAATGGCTGCTGGGGAAACATTTGTGACTCGCCATAACCACCTTAGTGGATGTCATATCCTTGGCACTGTGGCCCATATCTTGGAAACCATTGGCTTACGCAGGTGGTTGGTTGCGAACTGTTGTGTGTCATGTTGAATGGAGAAGGGTGATAAAACTGCGGAGCGCCTGGAAATGGCTGCTGTGAAGGAGTTTAACCATACCCATGCGGCGGATTATATTGATTGGCGTGTTTCCCATATCGACTGTCTTTGCCAGTGGCAGCTCGTGAACCGTTACCCGAGGATCTTGAATTGTCATCATGGCACTGTTGCGAGAGAAATACGCTACCTGGTGGAGCAATATTTGCTGTCTTTGGTGGAGATCCCTTTGTTGACATGTTCTAGTTAACAAAGATGGTGGCAAACTACCATAGATGCACAATGTGATGTAGAATCAGTAGGAGTATGGTTGAGTATATTGCGGGTAGCAGTGACCTTCAGCAGAATGAGGGGCTTCTTAAATCTTGTTCTGATGTCACGAAGTGTGGTGTATCACTACACCATCGATCCATGAACCCAACGCGGGCTTGAGAAACAGATTCCTCAATCACTCACATCCCACTGTCCTTTGTTATATGCTCGAATTCATATACTAGGATATTGGATTGATACTCACCTTCATACGCTTCCAAGACTTTACAGGTCATAGATGAGATATGATACGATATCTCCAGAACCCAACAAGAATATGTCTAGTATGAAGATAAGTACAACGAGGGATATTACACAAATGTTTTGCATGTACGACCTTGCAACCTGATTCAATTGGTGGCCTGTGAGTCACACAGCAACAGTGATGTTTCCTATTGAGCTCCTTGTCTAGACATATGGTCTCCTCAGGATCCACACTCCGGTCAAGGATCGTAACTGAAGCAACCATCCTACCAGCGTAGCAGTTCTTGATGATCATTACGCGGGTATACAGCTAGCCAGGAAACTCACCTATTCATTGTACTAAGATGATCTACCTTCATTATCAGGTGCTCACAGGCTCGAGTGCAGGGGAAACTCACAATGCCACAATGACGTAGCATAAGGCCCGGGGTGGTGAATGAAGTGATGACAAACGAGACCTTCTCTTCTCTGCTGACATTGTTCAGAAGATGATGTGCACCATCATTGTGCGGGATGTGATATATATATCCTGGTTTATGAATAAAACTGATCCGAAGGTGATTATATTTCACTCCTCCCCCGCGTTTGTTGGGGTGCAATGCGGCTGTGAATGTCATATGCCAACCCAATATCCCTGACTCTATAAATTACCCTGTGAAGCATGGTCGAGATGCATCCGAATATGTGTTCACTGGCGATTTCCGGAATTTGGTCAACACTTGCCGGAAACATGTTAAGCGCTGTATCTGCACCAAGATATTATTCGATGAGAACTGACTCGAGGCTCACAATCACCAATATCACCCAATATCGATGAATGACCGGCTATTACCTAGCAGGATATTGCCACCTGCAGGATGGGATCGACCCAAGCCTTCATGTTTCGACTTCAGTTGGTGCACCCGAATGGCTATCGATGAGCTAGTCAACCAATAATCTACCGATAGACAATGTACCTGGTGCGCAACCACCTGAAGATACTCCAACGCAGAAACAATAGACCCCCAGATGCCAGATCTGACATATACCTCTGATCCAACAAAGACCAGGGCTCATAGGCAGGTAGTTTGAGTGGAAAATGCGGGGGGGAGAGCATATGGCAAAGCAACTGGATTGTACAACAAGCATCACAAGTACTCAGAACAATGGAATCCGTGGCATCCATTTCAGTCAGCACATGACTTTCAACAGGCTCAATCATTAGCCAGCAAACGAAAATGTGGATCGATCAGCATCTGAGGTGTAGACTGGGCAACTCCAAAATCGAATCATTTCAATCTGCAGATGCTCTGCGAAAGCTCCATGCTGAAAACGATGTTTCGCAATGTGATGATAGTTGGATTGAAGATCATTTGCCTATCGTCGGAACATTATACTACAGGGATATTTTCAAATGTATTCAGTTCCTTTTGGCACATCTCCCATTTCAGGCGCACCTCAATTATGAACCGGTGCCCCTCGGTGAGTTGGAAAGTTGCAGATTATTCAGCAAGATGAACACAGGCAACTGGTGGTGGGATATTGCAGATCAGCTTACTGCCAAACTGACATTTGTGCCAGTCATTTGTGCATCCGATAAGACTCACTTGACTAATTGTTCAGGCGATCAGCATGCCTGGCAGCTGTATCTGATGATTGGTAATGATCGAAAAGATATCCGCTGTACACCTGAACAGCGCGCATGAATGCACGTTGGGCCGATTTCATGTCCCCCGAAAGGTTCCAAAAATACGGACTTGGCATGGCATTCCGTGGTTGGAACAGTGGTGTCCCCACTCTGGAATCTTGACATAACTTGTCCTGGCTTGAAATGGAATGGTGCTGATGGATTCCAGCGACAATGTTATGCTCTTTTGGCTGCCTGGGTCGGGGATTATCCAGAACACGTCCTGAGTGCTCAGGTCTCATATGGCTCATGCCCGATTTGTGCAATTCCTAATGGTGCGCCGATGGGGCATTGAACTTGTCGAGCACTCAATAACTCAAGAGATCAGCATGCTTACTCAGAGCTTGTGGACGACACTAATATTGATGTTCTGCACACTCTTCGTGTTCATCCAATCTGCAATCCGTTCTTACAATTCCCTCTGTGCAATATTTATCAGCTTTGGCAGTCTGATAAATTGCATCAGTTGCTTTTGGGTTTAGTTAAGGACTTATTGCTCTGGCTGCTCGAGGGCCTAAATGCAAGAACTGTCAAGAATCAATTTGACAATCGATTCACATCGGTACCACGTTATCCAGCCTCCAGCACATCTTTAAACCATTCGATTCGTTGAAAGGCAGCTCCTCACAGGGCACTGATATCCTGGGCATGATCAGAACACTGGCAGTGATTTGCACTCCAATTCTTGACTGCTCCAAGGTTGACAGGAAAACTCTGGCAGAAACAGCCTCTGATGGAATAGTGATGGGAGCAGGGCGGGCATTACGTGAATTCTCTGTACTTGTTAGCCAACACAATCACTCTGATCTATCCCGCACAGCACTAGACGATGCACTAAAGCTATTTCACAAGATGGAGAGTGCCTTTTGAGATCAGAAAATGTCAAAGTCTGCGAACACCAAACTGAATGAACAGTTGGCAAGAGAATCCCATCAGTTGCGAGAACAAATGATTCATATAATCTGTGGCGCAATGGAAGTGCTGGTGTACGACGCTGAATGCATTACTACATCGAAACAAAGGAAATTGCAGTTGCACCTGAATAGATCCCCACAAGCGGCAACCAATTAGTCAGAGGCTGATCGGGAGAAGGCAATCAAGCGATTGCAGCGCAAAATCCATCAGATGACACCTGTCAAAGGCTAACGTTTCAATGGAATATTCCAATTTCATGAGCGAAAACTGATACAAGAAGTCGGGACTAAGGGAAACGGTTCCTGAAGCACATTCGCCAAAAAAGATGCTCAAATGAAGACTGCTGCCAGAGAAGAGGTTTATGCGGTGGCAAACATGACTGCTGACAACTGTGTGGAATTTCAGGTCCGTCTATTGGATGCTGAGACTGAAGCCGCCACCTCCACTATCTCTGATACAGACCGCATTGTGAGTGGGCTGCAGTGACCGATGTCTGGGATCACATTGAACGACCGTATGCGGTTGAAGAAGGAATCGTCCATCCGCATGATCGACTTTGAAGCTTGGTGGCAGGCAATTGGCGTTCAGGAGTTCCAGACAACCATCGAACACTGTGTAATCCAATCCGAATGTCCAATGATGCATCTCATGAGCCATATATCAGAGTCAATTCAGTGAATGGGTTCCAGCGACTATTTCACCATCAATATTTGTGAACAGCTACACATCGGCAAGGTGAACGAGTCATATCGGTCTACCACCAATGTCAATTACATTCGACAGATGCTCAAGCACAATGACCGGTCTACCGCTCTTGACTATATGGAAGAGACACTCTCATCTCTTGCCCAGCAAGGCTGGTACGATATTGACTCTGCAAAAGTTTTCGACCTACTATTAGCTGCCTATAATTGGCGAAATTCTCGCAGAGCCCATCTTTTCCACCTTCAGCATGTTCAGGATGAGCCATTTTTCTGCCCAGTGTCACCACAGGCACATCTTTTGAGAGAAACTCATGTCCGCAGAGTTTGCTGAAGAATTAAATTAACCTGAGTCAAAGATGGGTCAGAAGGTTTCGCAATGCCCAACTTTGGACAGCTATTCCATGCACAAATTGAAGAGGACTAGGGAGACGTAGTCAGTGGACTGGTGCTCGGATATGATCAGAATGTACTCCTTGACAGCATATTTATTACACTTCAGAATGGGCTGTCGTACAACCATCAACCATTTCACTGCCCTACATCGATCAAGTGTCTGGGACTTGATTGCGAGGTAGAATATACCGATGCCAACCAAAGCATCATGCCTGAATCTCATTGCATATGGGTCCAATATACGGAAAGTGACCTCGATAACACCTTCCAAAGCTGAGTTCCTTCTTTTCCTGCATCATACTTTACCTGGACTCTGCCGAATCAGATCCTCCAATTTGAGGAGTGCCTTGCCTCTGGAGAAATGATTTTGACCATTTCTACATCAGCAAAATGTAAAATGGTTTGGAAGTCATAACCGAACAACTCAGCAACTCTGAACAGCCACACTGATCCTTCCAGATGCTCCCAGATGCTCCCAGATAGGCTGAATGCAAAGC
>Ga0307512_10001640_pt1 | contig 30977 bp, 29 predicted proteins | sample 14_EM_MG_FD_200267 | JGI IMG/M metagenome (GOLD analysis project Ga0307512, IMG submission 200267) | Populus trichocarpa ectomycorrhiza microbial communities from riparian zone in the Pacific Northwest, United States - 14_EM | ecosystem: Host-associated > Plants > Roots > Unclassified | place... | reverse complement strand
CTCCGATTTTCAATATCATGAAAATTCAGCAAGCTATTGTGCAAAAACCTCATTTTTGGGCCCAAAATGGCACCTTTTTCAAAGCCACTAGCTAAGTTTTTGAGATATGCAAAATCGGAGACTACAAAAAGATGCACCATGTGAAACTGCATATTTGACATACCAAACACAAAATTCTCTGATCAATATTCATGGACTAAATTGAGGGAACCGTTTGGTAAAAACCCGAACCGAACTGGCTGGTTCCGGGTTTTCTAGGAACTGCTCTAGTAGAAACGGTTTGAAAACGAAACCATTGCTAACACTACGCTCAGTGCATCCACAACATCCTCCATCCGCATATCCACATCAGAATGCTGTTCTGAGTTATATTCGGTGCCTGACTCCTAGATAGAGTCTGTATCATCATGTGAGGAAATTGACACTGCAGGCGGTTCTTCCGGCTCTAAATATGCCTGCACTAGTTAGCCCTCCATGTCTGAGTCTGCCTCATACATATCCTTTGGCAAATGCAAAGCAATTGCACGAGTGATATCATCTCCCCGTTGGGGTTTGTTTAACAATACCTTTCCATTTACCGTTTCCCTTCCCCTTCCCCTTCCCTTCCTCCGTTGCTTTCCCATTCCCCTTCCCTGTCCCCTTCCCATCCTCAGTCACCTTCCCTTTCCCCTTGCCATCCTTTGTACCGTACCCTTTCCTGGTCCCTTTCTGACCTTCCTGTGTGTCCTCCTCACCTTGGCCGTTGGTATTGTCATTGCCATCGGCTGAACAGCTCCTTTGACAATACAGTGTGCCGTGATGCGCCCAGTTCTCATCATCATCGTCCTCGTCGATTACCTCATCTTGGCTCTTTGGTCCAACGGCTGTGAGGTTGCCAGGCTTGTACTGCCTGCGGCTTGGCAGCTCAAGCTTGGCCCTAAGATCATCGCTACAATACCAAGAGAAGCGCTTACCAGTTTGTTCAACCTTCCCCGAACTAGTTGTCAGCGGAATGGACCAAATGACTTGATCCCCGAATGCACGAGGGTGGTCACACCTCCAATTGTTAATTTGGTTGCGAGTTTGGTCAAACCTTTGCCCCATATATGTGCGGAAGGTGGCCCCCCACTCCCAACAATGCGAACCCCTACTGCTGGGCTGCGGCCACATAACCTGGAATTGTGCAAAGTGGCAAGTCGTGACTGAATCAAGAAACATTATATCATAGAAGAGGTCCCACGCCCTCCCGTCCTTCACGTTGCGACCATTGGATATCGGGATGAGTCCACGAACAGCTCCCAAAATTATTCCCTCTGTATTGTCCCGACCCAACGACAAGGGTCAATCTATAACTGATGTCGGCATTTTTGCCCTAGCAGTTGCCTTCCCCTCTCTACTGTGGCTGCCCTTCGATGCCATCGTGGTGAGTTGAAAATGAATGTACATCCGAGGCGTTATCATTATGATACAGTTGCATCTGGCAGATGGATGCACACAGGGAATGGACAAAGTTGTGTAGGTTATCAGGTGTGTTTTGGAACGCGAGGCTTTCTTTGGTGCAAGTCACGTGATGTCGAGATAGTTCAGAATGCTGGTGGCGTGTTCACTACATGACGAAATGAGAATGGAGGTGTAGGGGGGAAGAAGGGATGTATATACTCGAGTTGGTGTGATTTCTTGGTTCAACTTGAGAGCTATGATAATTTTGATTCGTATCTTGCGTTTTGTTGGTTAACAAACACAAAACATCCCAGCCTGTATCTTGCACAACCACCAGGCACCTTATGTATGACAAGCCTCAAGACGAGATTTAGTACTCGCGGTGAGGGATGTTTATGATGTCAGGCATTGCTTGTGCATCACACACCACTGTTACCGCTCAGAACTCATCCATCTCGGAGCAAACTGACCAGTTCTCAGGTTCTCCCGAATGTGCAACCATCCAACACGGCTAGCAACACACCTAGCGTTGGAAAAAGAACAAACCACTGATATCATCGGATAGAGAATACATCATTGTTCGCTTTGCGATGCTTCGAGCTATGCCAAAGCAGGATTTCCACAGGGAACCTGAAAATATACAAAATCGATGGTTCGAAGCATTCTGCCAAGATCAAGTGCAATACTATGATATCCGTTCCAAGAAGGCATAAACATACTTCAAGCGGTGCAAATAGACCTTCACACGTTGCTGTAACAGTGAATATCAATGCTCTAGATAATCTGAGTTCTATCTGATGGCAGTTAACCCTATGATTGAAGGCTTGTCAAGGTGTCACATCTCCAAGGATCGTCGCAGTTTGGAGTGTGGCCCAGTCTACACTGTGCCTCCCATTTTGGTCGAATCCCTCCCTGGGCACGCAAATAGGAGTCTACTTTGCCAGCCTTTGCATATGCATGCATAGGAAATGATTCCTACATTCTTAACGTCGAACATCTATATCAGACTATGCCTTCCCAATGCCCTCACCCTGGCATAACTCCAGTTGTACAAAATGTTCAAAGCCTTGCTGATTGTCAAAATCAGCAAATGCGTGGGTGTTCGGGGATGTCTCAACCTCCCCTGCTATGGGGCGCATTTCCGTACAGGCTGGCAAGAGGGATTCCTCTCAAGGACGGAGTTTTGTAGGCTCTATAATTCAAGGTCAGAACTCCACCCCCTCATCTTTGCTGAACAATTCTGGCATTGCAGATATCACTCAATGCGTGACTCCCACCCCATCCACCACACAGCGACAGTGTATCAATACTTCAACTGCCACACCAGGTACAAGCAGTTGTAGCACACTTGCACTTGGAGAAGCCTCACAGTCAGACTCAACGTGTCCATTGTATCCAGCCCCTCATCCAGCAGTGCTACCACTCCCACTACTCTCTGCGGTCTTGAAAACCTGACTACCCCATCCCGAATTCAGAATCCCTTGCAATCATTTCAAATCCACTCTGAATCCGGGCTACAGAATGGAATCAGAGACAGACGCAGTGGCAATTGTGCCTGCAGGCGGTCTCTACAGCTCGATCAGTGATTTCCAGCAGTGGCGCCATTCTCCAATTTCGTCACTCCGACATGACGCATCCTGCATTTGCAACTGGCAGACTTCTGGAGCTCTACATGTGAAACAGACGGCCATTGATAAGTGCAAGCGACTTGGAGATGGTAAGTTATGCAACGTGACGCGTTACAAAAGCATTTGGTGAAGCCCCACACTGGCAGATCATAGAGAATTACTGGAATGCCGCTATGCAGCCAAACAACAGTATGTCCATAGCATTTGAGGCGGGCTCAAAGGAGATCTTAAAAGAGGTATGCTGAAGCAACGACGCACGTGAAATATTACATGCTCACACTGTTACCACGTTTGAGCACAAGTCAATAAGGTTCAATCCCATTTTATTCAATCAGCCAGGGACAACATAGCAGAGAGTTATGATCTCCTCTGTTTTGAATCCGACGCAGAGCATTTAGAATTCATTTATTCCCTACTTGCAGACAAGGAGTATATTTTTCCTGTAGCAGAGCATGTGGAAGGTGGTGTACTCAGTCCAAGTCCGACACTCAGAGAGTCGAAAGCCGCAAATGAATCTCGAGTGTCCACTCCACTTCCTGGCAGACGCAATCGAGGAGTTGAGCAAAATCAAATTTTATCATCGGGGGAATAACCACAGTAAGTATGCTGATGGATTATATAATTCCATGATTGACAACAAGGACAGTTATATACCTTTGCCACTGATTATATTCACCTGCTCTGCATTGCGCCATGCTCTCTTGGAGTGGCAAAAGAACTAATGTCTGAATCCCAATACATCCAAGTGAATGCTGAAAGCGGACAAACCAAATCGGTCAAACTACCTCAACTACAAGACTGACCGTGGTAAGGACAGATTCTGTGGCGCTACAACAGGTTGCAAGTAGTTAACCTCATCTGGCATTCCAGACCTGTATACATTCTTGATGAATAACTGCAACACACTTCCGGAGAGCTACCATCAGACAGTCTATCAAAACACTCTTGGTACAGTCAAAAGTCGGATCCGACAGGCGGAGAACCGAACACCTGTTGTGGCTGTCAGCGTGGAAGCAGTGGGTGTCGACAATGCCGTACTTCTTGACTATTTTACCTCCAAAGTGGCGCTTGAGGAGCCTGAGATTGGAAGCGCTGACCTGAACATCCCGATAGTCAACGATTGCACAGATGACGCACTGCATTTAAGGATGCCAGCGGGCAGCGAGGATTATGACAAGGAAGGTTACGAGAGCGACGAGCGCGGTGCCATCCCCACAGCCAGCCCATGATGACAGGCTGGGACTGTACTCAAGTGTTCCGACCTTGGAAGAATTGATGTCCACAGGTATGAGTGCAACAATAGCGACGATGCAGATGCAGATGAGATTGAAGAAGCATCGCAAGCGGATGATGGATCAACGTGGAATGTGGAGAGTTGCATCAGCGACAACCATGATTTCCATCAGAAACACCCGGGTGTTCGGGTCGGCTCTAACTGCTCTGAGTGACCCTCGTACCCTCGGACGGAGAAATACATACTTCCTGTTGTCCAGTCTCCGGGTAGCGTTGCATACCTACCTTCTGTACATTGCGCCCGGGATGTGGTGATGTACACGCAACCTCAGAACGACACATCTGTTACACTCTTCGCAGGGGCCACGGTTAGGCTGTAGCCTTTTACACAACACCTGGCGATGTTCATGCCGTTCTCCGGCCGAGTGCCACATTATCCCTCTCCACCATAGCTCTATATCAGATGTGGCACTCTGCCCATATATGTATAAGTTTGAGATGTCGTAACTTATTACGATACAGTCTTCGCTTCGGATACCTCACTTGCCGTTGCATTTGCTTCGCCATTATGGTATTTCACAGGTCTGAAATATACTGTCCAACCTTCACACTCTCTAGTACTATGCCCTCAGTCCTCCACATTCTGCATTGATTTATCATCAGCTTGCGATGCTTATTCCTCCTCATCCGCATCCGCATCATTGCCATCCTCGCCCACATTCCTGTGCACAATACAGGTTCCCGGGTCAACCTACTATGCCCTCAGTCCTACAAGTTTTGCGTTGATTCATCGTCGGCTTGCGATCCATCTTCCTTGTCATCCGCATCCACATCGGCACCACCCTCGCCCTCAAACCCATCAACATCACTGGTTCCCAGGTCAAACCACTCGAGTGCAGTCGCGGCCCATCGTCACAGGCTTGCGTTGGGGATGGCATCGGGCTCGTAGCTTTCGTCCCCCATCTCACCATGATCCCCGCTACACCCTGGCATCCGGATATGTAGTTCATCATCAGTGCAACTGTTGTCTATCGGGATGTTTGGGTCAGTGCTTCCGATCTCAGGTTCCTCAAGCGCCACGTTGGAGGTCAAATAGTCAAGGTGAATCGCACTGTTTACCGGCGCTGCTTCCGCCCTGCTGACCACGGCAGACGTTGTCTTCACCGCCTGTGGGATCTGATGCTTGACTGTAGGAAGAGTGTTTCTATACACGCTCTGTGGGTAGCTCTCCGGTAGTGTGTTCCAGGTATTCCTCAAGAATGTAAACGTCACTGCATGGCTAGATAAGGTTAACAACTTGCGACCCGTTGCAGCACAGCAGGACACGGTCCTACCACCCTAATTCTTGCAGTTGAAGTAGTACGAGCGATCAAGTCTAGCTGCTTTCAGCTTGGACTTGGAAGCTTTCATATGGAAACTGTTGTTCTTTTGCCACTCCAGGTGCGCATGGTGAAACCCAGTGCAGGTAAACATGATCAGTGGCAAGGGTATATGACCATCATTGTCGTCAATCATGGAATTATGAAATCCATCTGCATACTTACAGCGGTTATTCGCTCAATGATAAAATTTGATGTAGATATACCTCCGGATTGCTTCCCCACAGAAGTGAAGTAGACGCTCGCCATTCGGTAGCAGCTTTTGACTCTCTCTGCATTGTATCTGGACCGCGTACACCACCTTCCACATGCTCTGCTAAAGGAGAATGATACATACTGTCTGCCAGACAGGAATCAATGAATTCGAAATGCTCTGCGTCGGATCCAAAGCAGTTGAGATCATAACCCTGTGCTATGTTGTCCCTTGCTGGTTGAATAAAATAGGATATTTCCTGATGGACTTGTGCTGGAAGCTGGTACCGGCTTCAGCTTGTAATATCCAATGTGGGCCATTGTTTCAGCATACCTCTTTCAAGATCTATTTTGAGCATGCCTCAAATGCTATGGACTAAATGTTGTTTTGCTACATAGCAGTGTTCCAGTACATCTCAATTATCTGCCAGTGTGGGGCTTCAGCTAGTGCTTTCGCAACACGTCGCATTGCATGACTTACCATCTCCCAGTCGCTTGCACTCCTAAATGGCCGTCTGTTCCACATGTAGAACTCCAGGAGTCTGCCAGTTGCAAATACAAGACACGTCGTGTCGGAGTGACCAAATCGTTGGATTTTGCCACAGCCGGAGACCACTGAGCCAGGTGTACACACCGCCTGTGGTTGCAATTGCTACTTCCTATGTCTCTCATTCTGTTCTGTAGCTCACAACTGCTGTGGATTTGTAATGGTTGCACGGGCTTCTAGATTTGGGATGGGAGTAGGCAGGTTTTCAAGTCCGCTAAGAGGAGTAGCAGTAATAGCTATGCCGGATGAAGTGCTGGATACACTGCGATGCGTTGAGTCTGTCTGTGAGGTTCCTCAGGGTGCTGGTGTGTTACGACTGCTTGTACCCGGCGTGGCGGTTAACAGTCGCTGTGTAGCGGACGTGCTGGAAGTCACGCTTCCAGTGATATCTGCGACGCTAGAATTGTTCAGTGAAGATGAGGGGGTGGAGTTCTGAGCTTGGATTGCAGAGGCTGCATTACTCCCTCCTTGAGACGGATCCCTCTTGCCAGCCAGTACGGGAATGCGTCACTTAGCAGGCTGGAGTTGAGAATTCCCCCAAGGCCTACACATTTATTGATTTTGATGATTAGCAAGACTTCCAACATTTGGTACGACTGGAGTCGTGTCAGGGTGAGGGCTGTGGGAATGCATATTCCGATATAGATGTTCCATGTAAAGAATCTACGAATAATTTACTCTGCATGCATAAGCAACCTCAGGTGAGGTAGACTTCTATTTGAGTGACCAGGAAGGGATTCGACAAAAATGGGACACGCCGTGTAGACAGTGTTAGACTCTAAACCCTGACAATACTTGGTGACAAGATCCCTTGAAAAGCATTCAATTATGGGGTTAACTGCCATCAGATTATTCTCAGCACTGAAATTCACTATTACAGCAATGTCTGAAGGCCTATTTGCACCGCTTGAAGGGTGTTTATCCCTTCTTACCACAGTTATCGTAATATTGCACTTGTAATTGGCACAATACTTCGAACAATCGTTTGTATATATCTTCATTTTCCCAGTGGAAATCCCCCATTGGCAGAGCTATAAGCATCGCAATGCGAACAATAATGTATCCTCCATCCTACGACGTCAGTTACATGTGCAATGTCCGCTGCTAGGCGTGTTGGTAGCCGTGTTGGATGGTTGCACAGTTGGGACCACCTGAAAACTACTCAGTATGCTCCGAAATGCACAAGGTCTGAACTGTAACAATGGTTTGTGAGGCAAAAGCAACGCCCAGTGTCATAAGCTTTCCTCACCGCAAGAAATGAATCTCGTCTGGAGGCTTATCATCAATGCGGTGCGTGGTAGTTGTGCAAAATGCCGGCTGGGCCGTTTCATGTTCGTTAACGAACAATACAAGTTGAACCAACAAATCGCAGAAACTCGAGTATATATGTCCCTTCTTCCCGCCAACACCTCCATTCTCTTTTCCTCCGCTATTAAACACATCGCCAGCATCCTGAAGTCTCTCGACATCAGGTGACTCACACGGAACATTTCCGCTGGTTCCAAAACAAACCTGATAACCTACACAACTTTGTACGTTCCCTCTGGGCATCCACCCGCCACATGCAACTGTATCATGATGCTAATGCCTTGGATGTAGATTCATTTTCGACACGCAGTGAGGGCACCAAAGGGCTGCCGCAAACGAAAGGGGAAGGCAACTGCTCGGGCAAAGATGCCGACATCGGTTATACATCGACGCCTGTCATTTGATCGGGACCATATAACGCGATTCCTGTCGGAACACATCCATGGACCCATATGGATACACAATGTTCACGGTTTCATGGATGAGAGTGCATGAGACCTCTTTTGTGATATAATCTTTCTTGATCCAGTCACGACTTGCCACTATTGACAATTTCGGCCAATGTGGCCGCACCGCAGAAGCAGATGTTCACCTTTTCCTGACTGGTGTGCAGTCTTCCACTCATATATGGGGCAAATGTTTGACAAAACCTGTGAGCAAATGAACAATTCGAAGTGGGATAACCCCCTTGCCTTCGGGGATCGAGTCGATTGCACCAGTCCACAGACAACCAGCTCAGGGATGGTTACACGCACCGGTGAGCTGTGCTCTTGGTATGGTAGCAATGATCGCAAGGAAATAAATGAGCCACCAAGCTGCCGGCAGTACATGCCAGGAGATTGCCTGGCCGTTGAACCACTGAATTGGGCAGAGATGATCGAGGAGGATGATGAACATGAGAACTGGGTGGATCCTGGAGCGCCGACCAGTGGAAGGAGCCTTCCTAGGGATGGCAATGACAATGACAATGGCGATGGTGAGGAGGACATGCAGGGCCGTGAGAAAGGGACTGGGAAAGCAAAGGACACACCGGCTGGGAAGCGGAATGGGAAGGGGAATGGGCAGTGAAAGGGGAAGGCAACGGAGAAAGAGAAGGGGAAGGGGAAGGGAAACAGTACAGAGAAAAGTATTGATAAACAACCCCCAGGGCGAGATGATATCTCTTATGGCATTGTTTTGCAGTGGCAGAAGCAAATGTATGAGGCAGACTGCGACACGGAGGTCTGACTACAGTAGGTATATATAGAGCCGGAACCATCGCCCCCCATGTCAATGTCATCAGATGATGATCCTGACTTTACTGAGGAGTGGGACGGCCAAAATGACTCAGAACACGATTCGGATGTCGAAATCTGCAAGGAGGATGATGTAGACGCACCGGATGGTGTTGATTCAGACTACGATGTGGATACGGAACGGGATGGTGACGATGAAGAGGAGGATGATCAAGAGGCGGATGATGAGCACCAGGAGGATGAGGATGAGGAAGAGGATAAGAATGAGGATGAGGGAGAGGATCAGGATGAGGATGAAGGCAAAGAACCTCGGACGATTGGCCAGGGGGAGATGGTAAATACATTGGCTGAAGATGTCGATTCCATGGTAGACGATAAGCCACTGGTGCCACCTGAGCAAGGCCAGGAGATGTGCGAGCATACCCCACAGCCAGAGCCTCAGGCGCCTGTCCCATGGCCAAAAACCACGGAGCCTCGCCCATGACCACAAACTCCGGACACTCATCCCCTCAGTGGGCTGGATTATTTGTGCCTTGTCACACTGCAGAAACCTCCCCCTGCGGTATGAACTCTGCGAGAAACTGAGGCAGCCATAAACTCCTGGGATGTGGCTATGGATCAGCAGCTGCTCGGCGAATCGGCAGGTGGCGACACTCTCCCTGATATCCCTCACCATGATGTCTCTCTCTTTGATGCCTCTCTCCCTGTGGCGTGCCAAGATGGCTCGGTAGGCGAGGAGTGAAACAGTTCTTGTGTTGCTGAGGAGGCGATGGTTGTTGCATTTGGGTAAGGGTAGGGTGTGTCTCTTTTTGGTTTCCCTTGTTCTAGTCTATTTATGCGAGGCATTGATTATTAGACGTGTCGCAAGGTGTTTGGATCGCTCAGGGTCCATTGTATTATTAGGTTCTGTATTCGTTTTATTTTATTCGTCGAATTATGGGACATCGCGCATGCTCCGTTTTTGCAGCACCTGGCGTGTTAGGAACATCCAGGAGATGATGTTGAGGCTCAATCAATCTCTCAACTTGGCATAAAGTATCGTGAGCTTACACACCAGGCTACTCAGGCACAGCACCGACTGGCGTCCCTTTCTACAGTGTACACTCAGCTCCTCACAAGTCGTCAACAACGCCAGAGAAGTCCCCTTTCCGTTGCCCCCAATGTTCACGCCACGAGAGGTTCACCTCAGACAGCTGGCGACTTAAACACATCAACTTACACGATCCGGAACACCATCAAGTTGAATGCCAGAAGATTGTGACCATGCACAGCATACCCCATCACGTTGAACCAACTCAGCGTCATGAATCCAACGGTACTTCAGATTCAGTCGAAAAGCTCGACATTTGTTCGTACCTCGATCACCTTGAACAAATCTCAGGCTCAGAGTCTCAACCACCGCCACCTCCTCTGCCGCAGACCGAAATATACCATGGCGCCAGCGCTCTGCTGTGCGAGTACATTGCGGAGCCAGGGGAACAAGACGCTCAGTGTTGCCTTGAGACTGACGTACTAAACAATCCCTACTACCCATTTGTGACGCGTGAAGAATACAAATATATCCAGTGTGGGATCAAGAAGAGAGGCATGAAGACGTACTATGACAACGTACTGAAGGAAGCAAACACCGCTCTGCGTATCCCAAGCTTTAGAATCGGGGATGGTATCAAGAAGCTCGTGGCTAGCATGCCAGATGATCAGGCTCTTGCACATTGGGAACTACACACTCTCGAGGATGTGAGATGGAATGACAATCACCAACACCCTATCGAATACTGGAGTCGTGACATCAGCAACCGGATGAGATGGTGAGGCGGCAGCCAGCGTACGCCGAGCATCTCATGTATGCCCCTGAGTGTTGCTTTAACAGCAATATGCCACCAAAACGCCACTATACCGAAATGCACCCTGTGGACTGGTGGCGGCCGACACAGGTATGCAGAGATGCTCAAGGATAAACCAGTGCTTATAGACATTTCCTCAACGCTCAGAGTGGGGGATACACTGGTCCCCTGGATCTTGATGTCCGACGGAACACATCTCACGAATTTTGCGACCGACAAGAAACAGTAGCCTGTATATATGACAATTGGCAATTAATCTTCGAAGATCTGCCAGATACCCTCGACCTACAGCATCGTAATGGTCGCTCTCCTGCCGATTCCAATCAAGAACCACAATATTCTTCACAAGCAGCCGGGTGAGCAGCGGCAAACAAACCGCAAGGTGCTGAATGACGTACTCCAGTGGGCACTCCAGCCTCTCACCTGTCAACAAAATCCCAGCACTGGGAGTGGGTATTCCAATGTTCTCTGCGCTGATTGCAACTTCAGGCGTTGTACACCGGTTTTAGCAGTGTGGAATGGAGATTGCCCAGAGTATAGTGACATACATCATCTCGAGCGGCATGTCTGTTCTTGGTGCCAGTGTCTCAAGAATGAACTTGGAGATTATGTCCCTCCCGACAAGCAACACCCCCGGTGTGATCAGAACCTATATAGAACTCTTAACGATGCGAACAGCAAGGCGGCCAATGCTGAGCTCTCGTAGCGCCATGTTCACCGAGGAATCAATGTGTTTCAACATATTGGCTGTGTCATTAGGGACCTCCCTAAGCCTGAACTCCTCCATACAATGCAGATCGGCATGCTTGACCACCTCCAGGAGTGGATTTTCCACTTCATGAAGGTGCACGAACGGCTCAACAAGTACAATGAAATCTGATTATCCATGCCTGCTTACCATGACCTCACACCATAAAATAAGTCATATGAGGAAGTTTCTGAATGGAAAGGGAAGGAGATGAAGGAAATGAGCCGGCACCTGGTTGGAGTTGTAACCCAGTCTCTACGAGGTGGAAGCCATGCTCAGCGTCCCATATTGAATGGAGCCATTGAGTGCACACGGGCACTGTTAGAATTCACTATGTATGCTCATTATAAATCTCACGATGATCCAATAGTTAGCTACATGGATGGCACCTTGCGTGGTTGTCACACCTTCAATGATGTTTTCTTACTCGGGCACACTGGAAGATAGGCGAAGGCCAAAGCCAATGCCCTGAGAACGAAACTCGTGAAGAAGCAAAACGTACACATGGAAACAACGGGTGAAACTTGGACGCCGTCCAAGAAGTGGCGGCAAATGAATGCCTAGCAGGATTTTATCAGCCATGAGAGAGAGGTGTCGAAGAAGTAAGATGCCGACATCAACTTTCCGAAGTTCCTCTTGATGTCTCTTTGGGTCAAACCGATTTGTTGATACCAAACCATGCAACAGTGTTCGGCCAGAGCCATGAACAAGCACATACAACGGACCTCACGTATGGTTGGAACGTCTACAATCACAATCTCAACTACCTGACGCAAGTACTCACCTTTCAGCGTCGTGTTCGCTGCTTCGAAATGAAAGAGCTCAATCTCCGAGCCCTCGCTCAGCGTCAGGCGAACAGCGCTGCCGCCTGCATAGTCCTCCTGTCCTGTGCTGATCTGGCTTCCCCACTGAGCTCCCAGTCATATGAGAACTCCCAATTCAAGGGACCCCAAAACCGCTGTGATGGAAAACATCCTGATGCTATCATCATTGACTTCAGAGCATTACTCAACAATATGCAAGACGCAACGCACCGCCTGGCAATGTACAGTGCCACGCAGGAGTTTATCAAGCATAAGAGTCGTAACAAGACACATATCTTGGATGAACAACTGCATGCAATGGAGCTCTGTATTTACCATGGTATTAAGGTTCAAGTTGAGGGTTTAGAAGGTGGACACATATCTCAGATGTGTCGATGCATAGGAAACCAGAGCTGCCGTGGAGGAGACCGATGGAACGACTGGGTGTGGGTAAACGAATGCCTGGGGAGGCGTTATGGTGCCCTGAAAGGGTGTCTCCCGGGGCAACAACAACGACTATTCAAAATGAAGCTCCGAATGGAGGATGGAGCTTTCGTTGAGTACTGGTTAGCCCTGGCGCTCACCTCAATACATGAAAACTTGGGTAACTTGGATCCCATCTCAAAATTTGTACAAGTGGGAAATGCGCCGGCAGCTGTTGCTTTGTAAGATTTCAACGTGCAAACCATTGTCGGCTGCGTGCACATCACTGCATAGATAGCTACTAGTTGTAAGACAGGAGACGGACGGAACAAGGGATGGATTGTCAATAGTCACATCGATCTTGCAACCTGGAATGATGGGTATAATTAGTAAAGAGAGAATTGCATTTTGTGCGCAGAGAAAACTGACGCGAGGAGAGATTATCGCAGTGTCACCAATCGCATTGCAATCCCAACCCAAGCACGTACCCAATGAACCCATTCCGACGTTTGGTTACAATTGGCCACAACGCCAAGGTGTTTGTCTTAACTAGGACACAGACAGAGCGACGAGTAATTGTCAAACCGTGATCAGAGGGTAAGATGCAGTATGACAGGTGGTATTGACACCAGGCAGAGAGTAATCCGCCACTAGAGTGTCTCTGATGGCTGAGACCGAGCGCGTCCACTCTGACGGAGCCATTCTGGCTGGACGGAAAAACAATTTGCTGATGTGATGGCATTGTACTAGAGAGTGTGAAGATTCGACAGTGTTTATCAGACCTGTGAAATATGATAATGCTGAAGCAGATGCAACGGCAAGCGATGTATCCGAAACGAAGACTATATTGTATTAATTGACAACATCTCAATGCTAAAGATATATGGGGAGAGTGCGGTATACAATATATAGCGATAGTGGACAGGTGAACTGTGCCACTCTGCGGGAGAACGGCATAAACATTGCCAGGTGCTGTGTAAACGGCTACAGCATAACTGCAGCCCCGGTGAAGAGTGTAACACATGTGTCATCCCGCTGGTGAGTATACATCACCATATTCGAGGAGCAATGTAGAGCATGTGGGAACTCAACACGACCCATCGCCTGGGCGACGGGAAGTGTGTAACTCTCCGTCAGAGTGTCCAAGGTTCCATCAGAGCCATCAGAGCGGTCGGGAACACCTGGGTGTTTCTGACAGAGACTACGTTTGTTGCTGATGACAATCAAGTGCAATTGTCAGTATTGTCGAGAGTACGCTCAGAAGACTTCATCAGTGTATAGTTGGTGGCGTGTATGCAATCACAGTTGGATGTGTACTGAGGAACAGAGCTGTGCTTGGGAGTATCTTGAAAGATTCCGTTTGAGTAACAAGTCAAAGAAGCTAGGAATGTTCTATTGAGTGCAATTTGAAGACTGTGTGAGAGTTTGCTCAAGAGTATGCATGAAAGTCACTTTGAGGTATTATTAAGATTGTACAATAAGGTAAACTTGAAAGTATACAACAATTTGCATTTGGCAGCTTTGTTTCTCTCATGTTGTATACAGTATGATATATATTATGTAACACACAAAATCATTGGTGTATTAGAGTAATTGAGTCAACTTTTAGGTCCATGCCACTTCATCATTTGATGTATCAAATATTCTATCACTTTCATTCCCTAAAGCTTCTTTTCTATAAGTGGCACATTGCTGGGATCATTTTGCCCTGTATGACAGCTATTAAATAGTCTTTTTGTATACTATTTCCCTACAATAGACTATGTTGATAAATCAATATACATGCAGAATAGTGATAGAAAATTACTTCACTACCACTGTAAATTTAAAACTGTTGTGCATTGAATAATACCCAACAACTCTAAATTATATACCGATTACTGATTGGAGTATAATAATACAGCTTGCCCAAAACCTGCTACTGGATCCCCTATATGATCCAGTTATAAATCCAGTATATGAGGACAAATTCAAATATACACATAAAGTCAAATTATTAAGAATAGTTTGGTTTATGAAATATGCTGGACAGCCAATTCCAATATACTCCAGCTTAGACTGGAAGCCTCTTCAGAGACTTTGATCTGAAAGTTCTGGTACCACAACACTTATATACATCACTTTCTGGAAACTGGATATATCTTTATACCATTGCCAGTCCAAGTAGTTCATTTTAAAACAAATACGAGACAAAGTTTGAGTATGAGAGATATTCAAAGACAAGTCTGATAGTGGGGTAGTTGAAAGTACTTTTCTGTTAGAATACTCTTAGGCAGACAGTACTTTTTCTTGTATAATCAAACTACTTTAATTTTTCCTTTCATTTACACTGTATTATAACTTGTTGTCTTTTTAATTTTCAATTCCCTTTGAATTGAGTTTGATGCTCATGTGTAATTTCTCAAGGCCTGGAAATTGTATTTATATCTGCATTGAAATTGCAAGAATATACTTGAGTGCAAATTATATCTATTGCAGTACCATTTAATACAGTCTACCTTGAGTGTATCAAAATAGTAATTCTCAATACATTATTGCTAAATCCATTGTTGTTTTATTCTTTGAACTTCTGTAACTTTTAAAAAGTCAATTTCAATTGGGAGTTTAGAGTAAATCTCTCCGAATTACAATGATAGAGATTGTACCAAGTAGCAGAGAGCTTCAGATAGTGAATCTGAATACAATCAGAGTGTACTTGGGCACTGTTGGCTAAGCCGACCCCAGTAATATTTTTGCACAGGCCTCTCTCATTCTAACAGAATTGATAAATTTAACTGAATGTTACATTTCGCCAGCTATACTTCTGTTTATGAACAATTATCCTCAGGCGACTGCTCACTATTCTCCCATAATATTTCTCTAACTGACATTCTCAGCCAAGCAACATATAGAACCTGGTGAAAACATATTGATCCAATCTGTCCTACTTTTTCTTGTTTCCCTTATTCCTCCTTGTTTCCATTCCACTGACAGTCATCAACCCCTGTTCAGCCTGTTTCATTGACCTCTGTGTTGGCCAAATCAATCCAGGAACATTTGGTGTGGCACTTGCAACCCGGTGCTCTGGGTTTTCCAAAGCCTTGAGGACATTGCCTTGCACTACATCGGATTCATCCTCTGCCTGAGAGACATCTTTGCTCACGTTTGGATTATCTATATCACCGTACCAGTTTAGCAAATTTTCTGCGTCGGGAATGCTATCTGGTGTGCGATCCTCATCACTTTGGACTTGATGACTGTCAATTCTTCGGATTCTGTGGACATTTAATATTTGAGTTCGTCATCGAGTGCAGCCCTTTGCATACAAACCTGGTGGCAAAGGTGATTTTTCTGACAATTTAAATGCAGCTGCCCCATCATGTTACACATATGACCAGGATGCTTTGATGATCTCTTCGGTATCTGATATGTATCCTACGGCTGTCATTTGCGTGTTTCGAGCGCGAGATTCCTTCTGTCTAACACATTGGTTTTGGCTGCCCTGCCATACCTCCGCAAAGTCATGGACCTTGGCCATTCTGTGCAATTTTCTGTCCTCTGCCTCTTTCTTTGATTCCCAGGCGTTTTCAGTTTCCGTGGTATCCAATACTGTGCAATAGCCCGCCATTATTCTGTTATTGGCACGAGGAAACTGCCTTACTATGACTCTTTCCCAAGGTGTCTGGCCAGTGGTGTTAGACAGACTCCAGCCAATATCGTCTCGCCCAACAGAAAATCTAGGCTCCACTCCGACATCATGTGGTATAGTAGAGAATATGTCCCCTACCACATTGGAAAGATCGGCGTACTTTGAGTGCGTCTCATTTTGCTGGCCCCACCAGTCGTTGATATCCGGCAACCAAATTTTACAGCATATCTCCATGCAGTTGGGGTCGTAATCATTAAAATCTCGATTCACTTGCCCCCAGTTCTGTGGTGATTCAGGTGGTTAATTCAGATAGCACCTTGCGGCCGCTGTAAATAAATGTGCAGCATAATGGCTTCGTTCAGTTGTCATTGCAGCCATGCTTTTAGCCGATAAGTATTCTTCATCATTGCTGGGCAAATGATATGGATCAAAAGACAATCGACCAAATCCGGAGGCCTTGGAAGAGGGGGAGATATTGCTTTGCGGAGCATTTTCGGGTTTAATGACACACATTCATCAATGTTTGGCACAGTATTCATTCTCCACATACTTCAGAAAGGCCTACTGGTATTGGGTAGTATAAGAAGTCTCGTCCTCAGGATGAATATCCATCGCCTTGTCCCACTTCCTAAATGATCGCAACTTCCGGAAACAATCAAGTATATTTGCCGAAATGAGAAGCGGACTGGTCTTTGAAGTGACTTCAGCAGAATATTTCACCAGCTTCTGGCGCGCACCGTTCATGGTGAAGTAGAAGTCTTCCTTCCATTGTGACTTGTTTTTAGCCAAAGCTTGCATAATGCCATCCATTTGATCGAACATGTCATTGTAGACACTGATGATGGGATGCAGAGTAACGGTATGCCATTTCACCATCCACAAGGTCCGGTATCGGAACGGCCTTAAAACTTCCATGACATAATTGTGGATGGTCCATTCATCCTCAGATGTGAAGAGTGGCCGGTAATGACTGAATATTGAACATCTCGAGCTACTCACGAGTGAATTCTCGCAATCAGTTTACTTGCTCAAGCGCCTCCAGTATCGAATTCCACCGTGGTTTCACATCCATAATAGGCAGTACTGCAATTAGTACATTAGCGTTTCGACAGTCAATGAACTCATTTCGAAAACCATGTGTCACTGTAATCAATACAGCAAGCATTCGCTGCTATATAAAGGTCGGTTTCAAGTTCTTCAAAATATCTTGAGATACGTACTTTCTCAAATATCTTTGCCGAACCTGGTCACATAGCCGACTCCTTATTCATTCTAGCGTTGCCCTCTTTTCGCAGTTTTTGACTCTTCTTAATGTCTGTACTTTCATTCTCTCCAAATCGTTAATTGCGCTCATGGGCTTCCCAAGACTTGGTGTGGCCGTTTACACCGAGATTGATCATGAACCCACCAAAAGTAAGCAGACTGACGTGCACCATGCATGATATGTGGTTACTCATTGCATGCTACCCAATTACGGAGGACTCAAGGGTTGATTATAGTTCCTGAGTCATGAGGTAATTTGAAAAAGCATTATCAGTCGTAATTCCGAGTAAACGGCCGTTGGTTAGCTCGAAATGATCAAGAACGTCCTTGACCTGTCTAGCTAGGATTGCTGCAGTATGTTGACTCTTGACATATTATTCCAAATAATCATTCAAAATAAGCAAAGAACAGGCTATCAACCTCGTTGAATGCAAAATACACTGCATGCACTGTGCGATGTTGATCGATGTAGTAGGCTATGACCGAAGTTATCACTAATTTGTTCGTTGATGTCCACCCATCTAAAGCTAAGCTAACTTTATTTCCTGACAGCATTTGCTTCTTAAATCCATCCACTGTCAGTGTGGATTTCCTCAGGCAAATGTTGCTAAGGTTGCTGTCAGATAGAAGCGCCAGCTCGCCGTGTAATGCATTCAATGACAGTTGTATCTGGAGATTTGATTTAGAATTCCATGCAATATGAGCGGAATCAAATCCTGACTTGAGCTAGCGATTCCAGGTATCTTGGTGAAATTCGGCATCAAGGCAGTCATCTGCTGCCAGTTTGGTGGGTTGTGTCTGTCGATTTTATTAATATTGGTAAGATCTAACTGTTGAATATCAATATCTTTTGCAAACTTACTATTTTAATTCCGCAATTGCTATGTCTCTACAATATGGCCAAAATGGTTTCATCAACTGTTGTACTTGTCAATTCAGCAACTTCCTACTCCGTTCATTTATTTAACTTTGGAATGTGTGCTTTTGCCAGCAAGTGTTTCCCCATGGAGCTGGTCTCATGTCCTGAAGGATGGCGAAGGACTTGATGACACACAATTCATAGGATGCCAGGTCTGCCGGTCTCCTCAATTCCACATTGCAAATAGACACGCCACACAGGCTTATGTCTAGTAATATTTGAAGCAATAGGATGCTTCGAGCCCACGATAATAGAAGCCAACCAAGCATCAAATATGATTTCTAAAGTACAGTCGCTCAACTTGCACATAAAGGCTTGTTCAATTTTGGAAGATATGTTAACCCCTAGCAGCAAGGTATTTATAGATTGGGAATCCGACATGGTTATGGGAATCTGGAAGCTGTGTAATTCCAGTTGAGAGACTGTCAACAGTTACAATATTGTGGAGTAGAACGCTGGTGCTTAAATATTGACTCTTGAGCTACACGCAAGACAAAAGTAATTCTGTGAGACATTGCATGCACACTTGTGAAGTTGTATACAGGGTCATACTGACAAGACTGACTGTTAAAAACGCCATTTGGGAACAATGCAACGCATTTCGTTGCTGTGAAGCTTACCGAGCTCCACAAAACCAGTTGCCACTCTGCTGACACATTTCTTTAGGAGGCGGTAGCAGAATTGTTAGTGGCATTTCTGCCCACAGAGGCGGCCAATTGGGTGATTATGGGTTTATGTTAATGTACAGCCATTGGATTATGCAAGTCGCATGACCAGAAATCATTGAAGCTCCATTGACAGTCAGTTTTCGGATGTAGTAGCACTGTTGTCGGAAGTACTTTTGCGTGGACAGGTGGCGAAGAGTTGGATCATGGGTGAATGTTGCTGCACAGCCCTTGCATTTTCCACAATGCAAGGCCAAAAATTGTTAACGTTCTGTTGACACTCATTTTTAGGACATAGTAACAATGTTGTCGCCAGCATTGTTGCCTCGAAAGGCAGCCGATTGTTTGATCATGAGTGAATGTCGCCGCATTACCTTTCGACTTTCCAGGATGCAAAGCCAAACATCATTGATGCACCATTGACTCTCATTTTTAGGATCAGGCGATGAGTGTGTCATTTGCCTCTTTAGCTATCACGCCAACCAATGCATTTACTTTGGCAGGAGGTCACAATGCAGCCCTTTGAATGTAGAATATATAAGACTAAATATCATTGACGCTTTAATGACACTCATTTTGAGGATGGGGCAACGAGCTCATCATTTGCTTTTTCAGCTACAACGCCAACCAATTCATTTGCTTTGGAGGGACGTGACAATGAAGCCCTTGGATTGTTGAATGTGTAAGACTAAAAATCGTTGACGCACTGTTGACACTCACATCAAACACATCGAAATTGCGTTTGTATGCTCAATCTTTGTGTGCAACTGATCACATACTCATTATTGACATCCAGTATTGCGTTTCTGAATATTATCATTTGCATCATGAAGCGTTTTGGCCTCTCAATTTCTAATCAACTTCTATCCACGTTATCTGAGTGAGAGATGAGGTGGCCCGATCACATTGCTGCGCATTCGGCCAGCAATTTCCGGCATGTAGATCATTTCACTAATTTTTGCTTAACATAGCTTGACTTCCTCACCTTTTCTCATTCTAATCCTTCTCCTCGATTTCCATGACGTACCATAAGCAATTTTCAATATCTCAAACATGTGCACCAGGTCTGTGTGCAGAGTCACGCAGTTGGATGCATGGATGAATGGAGCATGACGGTCGTCATTCAGCCAGCTTCATATTGAGCACTGACCGCTCCTTCTATGCCTTGTATGACAACACTTACTAAATTTTTGTTAGTATATTTTGTCACTAATATAGCATTTGTTTTCTCACTTAACAGTAATTGGCAAACTGAAATCGAGCAAATTGGCCGTGTAACGACCTGATTTGGTTTCTAAAACTCTCACATGGTGTGTTCAACCCTGGCACATGCACAGACGAATTATCATGTCTAACAATGTGGTCTCTGAAATCAACTCAAAGCTGACAGGTACAAAATTGGTACACGAATTGCTTTTCACCGTGATATCAGATCAACAATTACAATTTGCCTATCTGTTCGTCCGATGACGCAGGAGCCATCACCATGTCTTCATCCGAATATGATTTCTATGTGGTGATTGGCTGAAAAGGCTCCATGGATGGGCAAAAGCTTACGGCTTCCACGGGCATTGCTTTCTGAACAGAAGATGAATCAGGATCCACAGCTGGCGCAAGACCGGCTACAACTGAGTTCCACTGTGACTTCCCAGAACCTAGCCTAATATGACTACTTCCTGGTCTAGAAGTCCCTTGCGGTATTTGTGATATTGCTGGGACAAGAAGAAGATACTGCATATACTCTCCAAATGTTGTGGGGGAAGGTGTGGTGGCATTATCATTCGTTTACAGTATAACGACTGTCGTAACACTCAATTCCAAAGTGCCGTACCTCTTATGTCTCTCAATGAATTAGTGGGCAGCGTCCCCCCATCTCAGTTGTGTCAATTCATCAAGCTTCATCTGCTTCTGCCGAGACCTCCATCTGCGCCGCTGTACCGTTCTTGAGATCGTGCCCATCACCCAGCCCGGTTCATCATCATCGCTCAGCTTGCCCTACTCTGACTCTGCATGATCCTCATTATCCCCATCCTCCCCATCTTCGGAACTTGCAAGATTACTCAGACTGTCTCAGATAGCAACCGTCATGTCCTGTAACGTCTCGACGGGCTATGTGGTCGCCAATCCCGCATTTTCAGCCGTCCTCATAACTTCCTGCTCCTGCTTAATTGCTTCCTCTGCATCTTCAACTCGCTTTCTTGCCCCAGCAGTTCCTCTCTCAACATAATCCTCGATCCATTGCTCTGTCTCATCATTGTTTAAGAATTGTGTTTCTCTTCATTTCTCAGCTGCAAGCTTCTTTTTGGATTGCAAGCAGCGCAATGCCCAAAGGGCTCGGACACTTCCTGCTTCCAATCCGCTGTTGCCTTCATTCGCCTGATGACATCATCATTTGCACCGCTATGTTGATTTGCCGTATTTGCCTGCCGGACGTGGCGAAAATTGTTTTTCCGGAGCATTACCCCATGTAGTTTGTGTGGACTTTGTTGTTGGGCGAGATGTTGGATGTTGCACGATATCGACAATATGGAGGCAAGCTGTGTTTTTTATGTCAAAGTTTGTATGTTTCATCATCTTGAACAAGGCAATATCTGCCTTTTGACTGTCAATAAAACGGGAATAGTTAGGCTAACTGTACAACATGACATGGTTTTTGGCCTCAGTTTCATGTGATAACCAGGGGATGTTTTGAGAGAAACATCAGCAGACATCCGTTCCCTCAAACAATGTTCAATTTCTATCCGATCATGATGAGATTTCGGCTGGTATACATCCCAATTTAACCCTGTAAGCAAAGAAATAACATCACACCAACTTGTTAAAAATCGCGTGGCTGTAGGAAACCCCTGCAACTTGCATCCATACGCAGCAGGATTCATCTTCAGTATAACATACAAGTTGGCTGCTATCTATTCCATTGTGACTTGAAGCTAACTATATATTCCTGAGGACTTCCCACTTCTTTTCTTCATCATCATCCTGTCTAATTCCACACCACCAAACCATGGCTACACAAACACCTCAGCCAGGTAACAGCAGATCCGAATCGAGCTGACCAATGGTCGCTTCATCCAATACCTCACTCATCAGCTCACAACAAGAATGCAGACACCAGTTAGTTCACCGCAACACTGCCAATGTACCCACCAAAAATACATCCAAGGATATACATTGAAAATTTTTCCATAAGACCGGAAGCAGCAAGAATAGGAAGCAGCATGCAGTTGGATGTGAGTATATCTGTATCAAGGTAAATGGCCATCAATTAACCTTAAAACGTACAGCGGGTGTATGTAGAGAGCCACGTGACCCTTTAATTGCTGCCTGTAGCAGGAAACCTCTGTGGTCAACCAAGGCATTTGTCAGCATAGTCCGCGAGATCAAGCATCATGCCGTTGTCAGGTCTGGGATTTTCATGGACAAATTTGACGATAAGCATCCCTGGGAGTGGATGACATAAGCTTGAATCACCTTAGAGGACGCTACAGAAGTGTAAACAGTTGAGGTACTAGCTAAATGTGATTGTTAGAAGCCGCAACTAATTTCTTGAAGGTTTTCATCATGTCTGCTACTATAGCAAGTCAAAGAGGTCGGGTACAGGTGGAACAGTCTGACATGTGCCTGGCCATGAATATCACCAAGATGACCAAAGGAGGGTTTTCGTGTGCCGCAACAGACGAAAGTCAGTATCTGTTCAATATACCTCGTGTTATAGTCCGACAACAGATGACATGGGGAGTTGGGTTTCCTGGGAATACAGAGGTGAAGGCTGCGATTTGATGACAGCCGGCAATGCTTCGTCAAAACCACTCGGACGGATGCCTTCCTTGCCAAAATGGCACCGCAAAGAATCTGCAGACACACTGCAGATGCACAGCACCAGGTGCACCTCCACCCAACCGATGCAGACAGCTGAGTCCGGAGCACCTGCCACCTCTGCCCGGAATGCCTCCCGCCCCACCCGGTTACAATGCTGCAGCTCAATGTTCCCAAATCATCAATTTGCCGGCTGGATATATGTATTCACATGCATCACCTCCCAGTGCTGAATTTTGTACTCTTGATGAATGTGCCCAGGATAGCCAGCAAGATACAGATTTTGATCCAGATATGCTGACTGATGAAGGAACATCCACTAGTTTGTACATTATCTGCTGTGTAGTAATACAGCTAACATCCATTTTGAAGACAAGAGCAACGTATTGAGCGAACCTGCCGGTGATGATGAGCATGGATCAAGTGGAAGGTGATTTTGGAGAGTATTAATATCTACAATTAGCAGGCACTGTACAGTATATTGTAAAGGATATATTTATATGAATTATTAAAGAACAATGTAGTGTTCAAGGAGAAAGTAAATGAAAACACTAGAAAGGCTGCAGAAACAATGTGAATGATAGACTACGCCAAATGAAATGATTGCATCTTGTGGATATACCCATGGCACAATGAGCATCAACCGAGCGTCAACACATTTAGGTCATGTAGGTCTGGTAATTAAAAATTGATTTGGTTCTGTTTACAAATGATCGAAGTATTGACTGCCATTATCGGCAAAGATCATTGCAACAGAGTCCCTACCTCATCCAGAAAATGAGCATCAATACAGCATCAACAATTTTTGGTCTTGTTAGCAAGGTAATTACAAAGTGATTCAATCGCTGTGTAGAATAACCATTGTATTGGCTGCCTTTATAGGCAAAACAGCAAGCAATGCGGTCACTGCCCCATTCCAAAAATGAGAGTCAACCGAAAGTCAATGATTTTTGGCTTTGCATCTTGGGTTATCTAAGTGTTGATTTGTGGTAATATTTTATATACAATGTATTGCAGGCCTTTTCAGGCAATACAATGCATGTGATGTTCAGTACCCCATCATGAAAATGAGCGTCAACGGAGTGTCAACAATTTATACTCTTCTAAGTCAGCTAATTACAAAGTGATCTGGTAGTGGTTAGGCATAATGAATGTAATGGCTGCCTTTATAGGCAACTAAGACAGCTACATGGTCATCGCCCCATTCTGAAAATGAGCATCAACTGAGTATCAACGATTTTGCATCTTGCATCTTGAGTTATCTAAGTGGCGATTTGTTGCAGACATCCATACATTAGGTATTAGCCGCCTTTAGCTTCAAAAGCAACAGCGGCATGCTCCCTGCCCCATCCAGAACATGAGTGTCAACAGAGCTTCAACAATTTTTGGTCTTCCATCTTTGGTAATCTATGTGTGGCTTGATGGCAATAATTCATATATCATGTAATGGCGGCCTTTTCAACTCAAACAGTGCACAATATCTTGGTTACCCCATCTTGAAAATGAGGGTCAATAGCACACCAACAATTTCTGGTCGTGTTTATTGCGTAATCAAGGAATCACGCTGATATATGAGATCACAACGGAACCATCGACCGCCTTACTACTCCTGATTTCAAAACACACAAGCAAAAACGTATATTCCAAAATAAACAATGTCGCAACCTGCAATGTGATCAAAAGGTATTCCTGGATGGTAATTAAGTGATTTTGATCAAATACAATTATCAAACAGCCAAAGCAAGAGCATTATATATATCCACAGGCGGATCCGCTGGACAACCCGCTGGCAGCCAGCGAAATGCTGACGGGTCAGGGGATGTCATCCGAATCATACCCAAATTGACTATTCCAGTGTATTGACTGCCCGCACCACGTAGGTGGTGATGGTTCCGTTCCGACCCGGACTGGGACCCAAAGCTGCTGTCCGGAACTGTTCGTAATACTAGGCTGGAAAAGGCAATCTGTCTAGGCGTTACGATGTGCCCTTATTGGTGAAGACCGGTGACCTGAAGTTTCTTCCGCATTGTCGTCAGGATCTACAAATCATCAGGAAGAGCTAAAGAAGCATTGGGGCGATGAAATACATACCAACATGCACGAATGTCCTCTTCTTAGTTGGGGTTTCATCGATCCGATTGTTCCTTTGGCGAAGGCGATCCTCAGCAAGCTCGTCCAGTGCGGCCATGAGTTTCTGACCATTGACGATAGTCTTGTCTGCCATGCACTCTTTCCAAAGCTGCCTTCTAGACACCAGATCACTGATTCGAGTAACGCAATGATCGATTAGCAGATGCCATTGCTCAGGGCTTGCGTCTTGCCTGTTGCTGATGCTCATGGACTGGGCAATCTCTGAGACGCGCTCCCTCACTTTATCATCTTTCCATTGTGTCGTCAAGCCACTGTTCTCCTGCCAAATCTCTCTGGTTTTAGCTGCCCATTGGCTGAATCCAACACCGGCATTCTCAGCCCAGACGCGGACATGTAGAGGCAGCATCGGGCTAGTATTAGTATCTGCGACAACTGATTTCGGCAACCAGATGGCATCACATTACATTTTAGATTCTCAATGGTGGTCATTGATTGAGTGGTGGATATCAAAATCTTGTTACTCTAAAGAAGCATTGGGAGTGTTGAATCTATCATCCAGGGTGAGGCAATGGAGTTGTAGAGGTGAGGAGGGTGTGTCGAAGGTTCTGGAAATTGTCAGTCAGGTGGGCAGTTAAGGCGAATATATATATGGGCTGGTAGGGGTTTTCTTGACCTGGCAACATCATCTTGGCGGCTTTCAGCTGGGGAACAATTCACTTCGCATCATCTAAGCACCCTGATTTGTCGACTGAATCCTTAAGTTCATCCCAAAGTGAACCAAAAGCATGCTCTGGAGTCATATCTCACTCGTTTGTCCTTGCTCTAATTTTTCTACCCCACGATGATGTCGCTGGGTCGGTATCTAAGGAAAATGCATGGTTCATGTAAGGTACAAACTTAACAAAAAGTGACAACCATCAATCAGGCAATGGGTGTAGAAGGGTCATGTGAGGGTGTGAAACAATCGCCGCGACGAGCTGAATACAGATGTGGTATGCTTCTCGTCATCCAAAGGATGTTGAAAATGAGTGAGAGATTAAACACTTTGCAGATGTGTGAAGGTGGATAAGAGAAATCCTACGAGAGTGGTAGGACCCCTTGTTGGAGAATGTAATTCATGGTGCAGCTTTTTGCGAGGATCAGCTGGCTTGCAATGGTATGAGTAGCTAAAGAACCGTCAAGACGCTTCTTAAAGCTGTTGCGACATTTTATTTTGCTAACAGAACATAGATCTTTGTCAGCAGTGTCTTTACTGCTCGAAGACTTACTTCTACATCCATACTTACATCGCTCGCCTCTGTCACGACCGGAAAGAAAGGATACTATACATATGCGCCGAACAACTGCCAGATGATGACTTTGCAATCAAGCACGAGAGTATTCTATATCCATCCATTCATGAACCGCATCGTCATTCTGTTCCTCACCCTTCTGACAATGATCCCAGTGATACAGTAGCAAACAGCGACAATGCGTGTATCGATCCAGAGCAACCTCCATTTCGGACTCGAATTTATAGTACTCCACACTTGGACAACAGGCTCCCTGGAAAGCCTATTAGTAACGAGTATTTTGATATCTTCGATGGTGAAATAGATCGCCGGTCACCGTTTCTGTACGAGGAGGAGTATCGATTAGCACTCTGGCGCATCAGGCACAACTTGAGCAGAGCTGCCATCAACAAGCTTTTCAGGAACCCTACGATGGCAACTGTCAGCAACTTCACGTTGTCGTGCACTTCGTTCAAAAGGTTGCACGAAATGTCGTATGCGATGGGCATCGACTGATGGAAGTGTGTTACAATAGTTTGGATGATCCAAACAACCTGTGTGATGAAGATTACACACATTTCTTTTACCCCAATCCTGTTGAATGCATTGAGTTCCTCATGCAACAGCCTGTGTTCAGGGAACATATGTTGTATGCTGCAGCAAAGGAATTCAATGATGCTGAGGAACATATCTACTCAGGGGTGAAATAAAGCGATAGGCGGCGGAATGAACAGGTACATTAGTTGAATCTCGTCATGGCTACGACAATTTTGACCACTTCAATAACTACTGCGGCCGCTTGGAGCAGCGATTGTTCTTTTTATTCACCAGTTCAGACCAGACACATCTTACAAACCATTCAGGTGACAAGAAGGAATGGCCAGAATATGTGAGTCTCGGCAACATCAACTCGACAATTAGATCAAAGCCTTCGAATCTTGCAAGCATCCTTGTTGCCCTTGTTACTGTTCCTCCGAAATCTCACATTAAAGAACATGGAAAAACAACTGCCATGGAGGAACAACAAATTCCCAATCGAGAGGTTGTAAGGATGGTCTTGGAGCTTTTTCTTCACCCTCTCGGTGTGCTGTTGAAGACTGGACAGCTCATGCTTTGTGCAGACGGCCGGATGTGGCAATGTTATCCTGTTATCTGTGAATGGACAGTTGACTACTTCGAAATCATTCACTTGCACTCGATCAAGCGGCCACATTGCCCTGTGCGTGAAGCACAGAAATCAACATTTGGAGAAGGAAATTCATTGTCATGGCAATTGAGAGACTATCAGCTATTCTTCCAAATGATGATACTGGCAACTCAGGGAGATGAGAAAGGGAGAAAGACAGGAAGCAGGACCATTTCTGGAAGATCGAGCGGTTGGAACCTCAGAAGGCGTCATCTGGAATATGAAATGGATCTCCCCAACGACTATTATCGTACCCCAAATCCTTCATACCGTCTATTCCAGTATACTTAAGCATTTGATGGAGTGGGTAATGTTCTTGCTCGAACATCATTCCAGGATCGACAAATTCAACCAGCTATGGGTGATGATACCTCCATATCCTTGCTTCCCTCGATTCAACCAGCCATATACCCAGGGGACGCAATGGCATGGTAAGGAGATGAAAGCACTGGGGGGCGTGATTTTTCCAGAATTTGCAGTGACTTTTGTAAACCCTTCGGGCAGCCAAAGGATTCCCTTCACAGATGCCCTTTTGTGCATCAAGAACTTAGTATATTTTCACCCTATGGCACATTACTGGTACCATACTGAAGCCACGATTGAATACATTGAGAAATATCTGGAGGAGTTTCATCGTCAGAAGGATGTTTTCGGTCGATTGCATGCCAGTAAGTCTACAAAGAAGGTCTCAGAAGCCTTGAATAAGCAGCTTACTTTGGACAAACTGGAGGAACGGGAGATTGACCATGCTTAGAAGGATATTTCAGGGGCCGCAAAGCGTTGTCGTGTTGATGAAGATAAAACGCATATCGAGGCAGAAATTGCACAACATCTTGCTGTTGAATCGCATATCAACTTTGTGATGATGAATCTCCTGAACCACTTCTCTGACCATATCCACCAGCTTGGCAACCTCTTAAATGCAAGCTCCAAACTCCCAGAAAGAGTGATTGTGGATCAGAAACCAGCATACCGACAATCGAATAGTCATGAGGCCGCCATCCAGATTATGCGAACGAACTGCCAAAAGGAGGTGATTCAGTATAGAGAGCTTAATGTAAACATTCCAAAACAACCTCGCAACGATGAAGTGCCTCTAACCCAAGTGCCTATCGAGCAAACCATGAAAAACCTGTGACCAGAAATTAAGACCCTTAATGACTTGGCCGAGTGGTGTGCAATGCCAAAAGGGGAGCTACAGAATCGAATCGCTTGCTGTGTCAAGAGATTTGCCGACTTCACAGACTACGTTGATCACAATCAGTAGTTCAGTCATCTCAACAATGCATAATACATTCGGTAGAAAGCTGTAGCAATTTCAGTGACGTCTTTTCAATCCGACAAGCAGGCAGTTCATATGGTTTGTTACACTGCGTCCACAAGGTGGAGACAGAATAAGCCACGAAGAAATGAATCAGTGCATCTCTGAATGGGGGCGAGTCCGGATAGTCACTTTCAGTCAACTGCTGGACGCATTCCCGCATGGTTGAAATGTCTATTCTTTGTCGAGGATGCTGAATCAAGTGTTAAAGGGCTGCTTGCCTTGGTTCAGACGTTTGGAACAGGGCCGATACCTCATACTGCTGGTGTGGTGATTGTCGAGGAGAGACATCAACCTCCGATGCAACCCTTACATAAGGGATGCCACCCTTGTAAGCGTCATGTTGACGTCGGAATCACATATATTGTCCTTACAAGCGCGATCCACGGGGCGGTACACCTTCTTCCGCTGATGCCGTAGCCAGACAGCACGCAGTGGTCCTTGTGCAACACGATTGACTTGAATAGTCTAAATTTGTTTTAGATGCAGAGTATTTGATTTGATGCCTGAGGTAATCGATGCAGCGATACATAGAAATCAAATGAGCATTTACTCTGAATTTTTGTTATCGGAGTTCAGCAAGCTTGTTTATAATTGATGTCTAAAGAGATTAAATAGTAAAGAATATTCTTGAAATCAATGGAACAGTTCGAAAAACGATCAAAACAATCATAATCTAGATGACCAACTCGAAACCAGTGCTGTATATTGACTTGAATGGCTACAAAAGTTTTTCAAACGTCGTGACGACACGATCACATCATTGGATGCTTCGAAGAATAGCCTAATATTGCGATTAAGTCTGGCGGAATAATTTTGGAGAACGTGGACAAGGATCAGTGTGTCAGGTCCATCTTCGGAAACTAATTTTGCTTTTTGCTGATGTCATTGGACCAAATAACCAATTACTATGTAAAGTCTGTCTTAATTCAATCAGAATGGATGATATGTTATATACTACAATTCTATCAGAGTAGACTCAATATAATAGAGAGGGAATTTGTTTCATATAGGCTGATATGAGTAGTTTTAAATGTTACAAGAGCAACATAAAGAAAGTCAAGATGGTATTTAGTGTAACAAGATCACAGAGAGACAATTTGAAGGTACTAACAGTCAGCTAGAGATAGTAGAGATAGACCTGGCTTGTGGAGGACTGCACATCAGCAACAACTCCAGTTTCCGTCTGAAACACCCGGGTGTTCCGGACGGCTCTGACGGCTCTGACGGAACCTCGTACCCTCTGACGGAGAATCAGACGCGACCCGTCGCCCAAGCGACGGGTCGCGTTGCATACCTCCCTTGTGGCGGCTATTAGACCATGCCTCCTATTCTTGCGACGCGTCGCATTGTATATTACTCTCGCCGCTCCGGCGTCAGGCTTCCTTTACTTTGCGTCCGGAATGTGGTGAAGTATACGCACCATCAGAATGACACGTATGTTACACTCTTCGCAGGGGTTGCAGTTATGCAGTAACAGTTTACACAATGCCTGGCGATGTTAATGCCTATCTTCGGCCGATAGCCACATGCCGCACTCTCATTTATGTTTAGCTTTGAGATTTTGTCACTTATTGCAATACAGTTTTCGCTTCGGATACATCGCTTGCCGTTGCATTTGCTTCGCCATTATCGTATTTTATGTCTGAAATATACTGTCCAATCTTCACACTCTCCTGAACTATGCCCTCAGTCCTCCACATTCAGCGTTGATCCATCATCGGCTTGCGATGCTTATTCCTCCGCATCCGCATCCGCATCGTCGCACTCATACCCGTCAACATCACCTACTATGCCCTCGGTCCTCCAGATTCTGCGTGGATCCATCATCGGCTTGCGATGCTTCTTCCTCCTCATCCGCACCCGCATCCGCATCGTCGCCATCCTCGCCCTCATACCCGTCGACATCACTGGTTCCCAAGTCAAACCTCTCGAGTTCAGTCGCGGGCCGTCGTCGCCGGCTGGCGGTGCGGATGGCATCGTGATCGTCGCTTTCGTCACCTTCATCTTCGTAATCCCTGCTGCCCCCTGGCATCCCGAAATGAAGTTCGTCATCCG
>Ga0307512_10001639_pt1 | contig 31003 bp, 15 predicted proteins | sample 14_EM_MG_FD_200267 | JGI IMG/M metagenome (GOLD analysis project Ga0307512, IMG submission 200267) | Populus trichocarpa ectomycorrhiza microbial communities from riparian zone in the Pacific Northwest, United States - 14_EM | ecosystem: Host-associated > Plants > Roots > Unclassified | place... | reverse complement strand
GAAGTGACACAATGATGAAGAAGTAGGGTGATGTAGAAGTTTAATAGTTGAAAAAATATGGTGCTTTACTGCACCTTCCTAACCTCCTCCCAGCCTCCTACTTGGCACCTCGGTCAGTTGGTGTATAAGTTGACCTATTCACCAAGCTGACAATTTGGCATATCGGTCGACCTGTTGGCCAACGGGAAAATTTGGCGTATGGGTCGGAACACATATACTATGAGCTACTAATAACGACCTAGATAAGGGTAGCAAATAGAACAGAGAGTATGAGCGATGGGAGGTAGATACCCCTTGTTATATTGAGGTTCCGGTAGTGTTCCTAACCGGTCAGATCGATCGCCGAGCAATCTACAGATCTGTAGTCCGGTCAGATCCGGTCGAACTTTTGGAAAGCCGCCCTTGGCATAAACCGGTCAGATGAAGAGTCAAGAAGTGCAGATATCTGTAGATGACGGTGGAATCTGGTTTGGTAAAGATATCTGTGGATTTCCGTGGATATCTGCGCTAGTTATAGATATTTGCAGTCATCTATAGTAGCTGGGCTATCTAAGGCGGCAGGTGGAGAATTTTTGTCTGTATTGCAGAAGTGTCGGGGGTAGTTCTCTTATTACTTTTCATCTATCTCTCTTTCATGTCGTCAGTGCAATAATGAAATTTCGTGATATGGGACTGGCAAAATCCTTGCTCTGGCTGCAATCTGTAGATAGCTACAGTCCAGTTAGATCCATAACGGCAGATTAATAGACCGGCTAAATGTGTTTTCTACAAGCCGCCCTTGGCTTAGACCGGCCCGTCCGAAGTCATATCTGACCGGACTGGCCTGTTTGGTTCACTGCGTTCGGGTTTCTATAGAACACGTCCGAATAGATGTCAACAGAGCGATGGGAAGTCTTCCACTGATAGAAACCTCCTCAATCTGCCATTTTCGACGTTAATTACACATTGCAAGAACGCGTTTGGGTTGTGAATTCTTCTTCAAACCTAGAGTATCATACAACTCACACATTCTAGTGATACATACAAAATCCATTGTCAACGCTCGTGAATTTCAATTGGAGCTTTTGTCCGCACTCTATCCAGGTTATAATTACATAAATTATCTCATTCGGGCTTATTGTGGAACGTTTTTCCGGCATTAGAGAAGCAAGAAATCCCTTTCTGCCACCGTTGATCAGTTTTTTTCATTCAGTTTGTTATGGAAGGCTTTCGACTATGCAGGGAAACAAAAGTAAGTCGATGCGAGGAAAATCATCCGAGCCAGTAACATGCTTCATTAGTACCGTCGAGGGACCTGAAATGTTTCGTTCAATGGCAGCATCTTTTCTATTTTGATTTTAGCCTCTTTGCACTGAGGCGGGCAGTGAGGTTACAACGTCAGATGTTAGGCGGGGTGTTTGTACATCTTAACATGACATGTATATTAGTGTTAGAGTTGATGTGTATTCCAAAAAAAATTTGTTAGGCTGCGATTTGGAGATGATCAGCGGGGTGGGGTGACCAACGTTGCAACGCAGCCTGAGGCTATTGGTGTTGTTGTCATGTTCAATGCATGCACGTCAACCTGAGGTTGGACTTTATTCACATACGTGGCATCATTGGAACCTGATGTTCCACAGGGTCCGTGCAGCATGCACTTCAACCTGAGGTCGATTATCATACATATACACGTCAGCAGGTTCATGCACACGAACCTGAGGTAAAATTCGTGTTACGATTACCGTTTCTGTAGTCTTTATGGTACGCTGATCGCTGATCGAAGATGCACTATCTCTTTGCGTGCGAAAAAAAATTCAAGCTCTTCGGCAGTTGGTATGTGGCGGTGGACAACAAAAACCCTTCAAACTGTGCGGCGGGATGGTTCAGCCTCGTTATACACACTTAGAGCTTGACAGTACATTTCCGGTGGAGCTTGAAATCAAAGAAAGGATACGGAACTACGGGTCTAATTCTCACGTACGATCGGGCTTAAGAATAAAGTATTAGACGGTCATGTTCTGCCAAACTACCATACAAAACTGGTAATAAGTGAGGGCGCTACATGCAGTTTTGTTAAGACGTGGTATGGATATTTAAAAAACCGGCCCGCCAAAGTTCGGAGACTTAGAAACGGTAAAGTTAAAGCATACTAACTTCCAGCTTTTACTCTGGTTGACGCAATAAAATTTAGTAGGTGTCAAAAGTAGATAGCACAATCCACGAGATCCAACCTAATTAAGCGGATATCGAGTGAGAATGCGGTTTGCGTCACATTAGAGGGTTTCAGTAATAACTTAAGTCATATCTTGAGTATATTTGTGTGTCAGCATGCAGTACGTCGGTGAATACACACCGAGACTCTAAGTATCATTCAAAAGCATTGCGTTCGAGTGTTACTGAAGATCTCTAATGCCTCAGTCGATTTTGATTTGAATTCGGTGCAGATTTTTTGCTGGTTTTATCATTGACGACGACCCAACTGAGACCGTTGATGCGGGCTGGACTTTGAGCTGGCGGTTTCTCTTCTAAATCGGTGGTCTGCAGATCTTGTGTAAAAAATTTCGTCCACATGTCATCTCGCTTGGAGATGTCGATCAATTCCCAAAGCGCTTTAGATTACCCGCTAGGGTACCAAAGCACTGTCAACTACGACCATTTTAGGCAGGAGCTTAACTCAAACCCCAACGCGATTGGGCATTCTATGGGCAGGGATCGGCTTGGAAGGTGTAGTGGGCACACAGTGCATGTAAAATCTTATAAATGTGCATGCCAGACATTGGATATGTGCCATGGCACATAAGGCCTTATCCGGGCGCTTTCTTCTCGAGTGGCCATCACGTACACATAAGGCATTCTCCTGACACTTTCTTCTAGAAATATTTGAGTCTCGTTTACCGTTCCCTTCTATTAACTTTCCTCTTGATATAGATCCTCTCATCCTTCAACTTCTATCGTCTTACATTCGATCTATTGAAGGTATACCGGTGTATTTGAACCCTTTCAGCTAATTGACAAAAGATCATAGATCAAAACCTTGACCGATTCATCAGCAAGAGTATGTCCACAGAACATCAGTGGTCTCGACAAACACTGCGACAGGGCAAATTCTCTCAGACTATATTCGACTTTACAGCTTCAAGTACGGCTCCCATCGTTGCTTGCTCCTATAATGGTACCGGACGCGAGAACTTAAGAATCATATATTGAGATACTAAGTGGTCGAACTCTCCTTACAATCTATTAACCCTCCTACAACACCGCCTCCGACAATATACTTCATCGACACATACCACCTACGATAACGTATATCATGTCGCCTTTTACTCCGCCTCTTACTCCGCCTCTTTCTTTTTCCGTCGGCACATTTTCGGGATTGGTATATCATGCACCCTTCGGAGGTGGTCCCTGAGATTATCCACACGACCGAAGCCTTTGCATCCTTTTCTTGAGCAGCCGTCCTTAGGACAATCGATAGGGGTTCTTTTCTGATGGACATCTTGGATGTGGCGAGCGAGGGCTCTGAAGTGAGAACCACATATATTACATCGAGCCCAACCAGGTCCCGCAGGAGGCTCATACCTATCGATCACCGTTAGTAACAAAACGCCGTTCTATACAACGCCACATCCAGCTGCTCGTTGATTTATTCGACTTACGTCACGACACTCATATCTACACCCGCTTCGCTAGCACCGGAAGGGACATTACGGTGCTGGTTGCCGAGGCTGTTTTTTGGTGTAGGGGTGGAGGTTGTGGAATGGCCAGGGGTATTTGCAGAATGTTGACTGGAGGATTGGAAGCTGACAGGATCACCTGTTAGAGAGTTGCGGCCTCTAGTACTACGTTCCTCCAACGAGTTCATGTCAGCCATCAATACCCTTTATTCTCTTCAGCTTGGGCACTTCTCAGTACCCCAGTGGGTATTCGTTCGCGTTATAGCTTGCGAAATATTGCCCCTGCGGCTCGCTGATAGCACTGGCTCTCACAACGCTCTCCTCGCTGGACGGTATGCTTGATAGAATGTACCCGTCGGCCTATCGTCAATGCTTGCATTAGCAATTATTCGCCCACCGATGCAACCAAACGTACTTCCAAATACTGCCTCATATCGGGAATTCCAACAGCAGCACCTTCTGCCCTGTGTGGAATGCTTGGATTATCCAAACGCTGCTCTTTCATATTGCTGTTTGGTGTCGAGATCTGTTTCTGCTGGGGAGATGTGGGGAGAACTACGTGAGCTGATTTGATTCAAGTTGCTGCTGCCTTTTTCTGTCCCGCAAGATACAGTTGATGCAACCCAGGAGAACGTTAGTGGGAATCGAAGACAACATATTTGGAGAAACCAATATCACGGTGTGCAACAAACCTGAGGTTACGTATAGAGGTTACAGCAGTTCAGACGAATCAGATCAAACATATCTAAGCAGCCTGCTATGCTGATCTCGCTGGATGTTGGAAGTGCGCTAGTGCAGCACTACGTGTGAAGATATGCACGTGTAGTTGGAAACCTCAGGTTGTGTCGACTTCTGAGCGACTTTCTTTTGCCAGTGTTTCTCTGAGCTGGCAATAAGGCTCCAGTCCGCATTTATCCCACCCGCAGATTTCTGCATCTAAATTTTCCTTTGGGGCTTAGATTGGTTCAACTTGTTCCTTCAATTCAAAAGGAGAACGTATGTTTATCTGCAGTTCTTCTTGTTCATACTCCCACACGGCATTCTTCCACAAGTCAAACAATCTTCATAGTTTTGTTGTCGCTTAAGATTTAATTGACAAGACAGAAGATAATAGAATGCACTTTGAGTTTAAAATAATTGATAAAGAGATAAGATACATATCTACATGTGCTGTATTTTGGGAATGGAGTTTTTTCACCGTCGCTGTGAAGTCTCATTTCAAATCAATCCGAACCTGAGGGAAGAACGAACAGGTGACGCTGCAGTGCCCCAGGACTAGTAAGTCCAGCTCTTTCGGGTTTTCTGCATTGTCGCTGTTATTTTGTACGCAACGGGCAGTCGTCCAGACTCCGGTGCTTCTACGGCGATCCCCTCCCCCGGAAGCACAGCAGACACTTGAAAGAAGATTTTTTAGAAGGGCCCTATGCCGTACAATTCGGTTCGATCTACGTGCAGCTCGTACACCCAACAACGAGTTCTGGTCTCGCTTACGCGCCTAGGGTATAGGGGAATTTTTAAATGCCTGCAAAGTACATATCGACCTTGGTACTTAATACTGTTGTGGGATAGCGAGATCCTCTTGATCGTTTAGACCTTTATTCACGGATGAAATTATTCTATCGCGATTGAAAGTTTTAGAAAAATACTATGGATGATTGTAAACGTCGACCGGTCATTTTGGAGAATAATCGCAGAATAATCGCAGTTTCGAACATCAAGGAGGCAACACTTTTTCACAACAGTACCAAAGATCCAATTGGAGTATATCCTAGCCACCTAGCCAGTCTTGCAGTTATAAATACACCTGCCTTGTTTGGTGAAAACTCGAATAACTTCTTAAATGTGTAGAAGCACAGTTTCTCAACGCAACCCTGTTCGTTCCGACAAAGGATGCTTACATTAGACAAGAGATGAGTTGCCGCGAGTATATCCCTCCGCCGTGACCATACGAAGTTCAATAGTAAGTCCCTTCTATATATCATGTCTTCCATTTTTGGTTCTGGCATTATCTTCGGGCAGTATTCCTCACAACAGTTAGCTTAACGGCTTTGACACCAAGGCAAATGTGAATGTGGAAGGTAGTGCACATTATGAACTCAATTTCTTTTCGCTGGCCAAGTCAGATTTGGTTCTTGGGTGAGAAAAAAACGATTGTGCTTGAATGATAAGACAGCTGTGCAGGCGAAGGGACCTCCTGAGGTAGAGTATCAGCGGTCGACAGCGACAATTCAAAACTTTGAAAGTCACTAATGTCACCACCGGTAGCACCTGCCTGTTCGAGGTCTGCAGGTAGATAGGTAGTGCAGAAGCTGCATGTAATCCATACTATGTAGAGTCTACAGCGTTCGCTCACACAGAAGGCCAGTCAAATTCGGGCGCTTTGATAGCGGGTTTGGTGTGGACAAAGCCGAAGCTTGAGGTAGGAAGGTATGGCAGATGCGCAACAGAACTGGGACAATAGGAAGATTGGACTACCATACAATATCGAGACTAGAATTGGTCTTTACACTTGTAACCTGTTTGACTGCCCTTTGGGGCGAAGGAACAGCGTCTAGGTACCATGGACTCACCCGCCAAACGGATTGGCGTCGCGCATTACCAATCCCGCTGATTGGGCGGTTCGGTTAATCCGAGGCGCTTATTCCAGCATCTTCGTGATATAGATCTAGATGATCTTATCAGTTTCTGCGCACCGGAACACAACCGTCACCGTGCATCCCAACAGTAGCTAAACCAATGCAAATCGCAGTTGGTTTTGGGCAGTACAATTAGTTTGATAGAGCTTCGCAATTCAGGGGAGTGTTGTTCGAGAGCTAATATAAGTCAGCACACCAATGGTCATACGGTTAGCGGGTTTATCAGAACATGTGTAATTCAGTCGGAAGATGGCTGCGTATATGCTCTAGAAGTGCTATTGTCAGGTTTCTACCAGCATAAGATGCAGAATACGAACTTCAAGTCAAGCTCTGTTACGTATTTAAGAGCTGAGACGTGTTACAGACCTGATACAAGCTCACGGTAACCAGGACTGCTGTCTCTGTATATATCTCGAGTCTTTAGGCCTCCTTCTCTTCTCTCTGTACCATAGTCTACACACGATCCTCCCCAAATTGCAACAAATTCTGTTCAAAGTAGAGATGATAGAGAAGCTTGATAGTGTGTATTATCTAAGAGGGCCACAAGGCCATATATATATGGTCATATAAGTGTGAATGCGTGCGTACGCATCCGGCAGAATGCCATCAGCCTAACAGCAATCTCCAGCCATACGAGGACTGAGACTATTCATGCAACAAATTCTGTTACGATATGGAAGTTGGGGAGAACCGTGTGCGTGTATTCTATGTTACAGAGAAGAGAGAAGGAGAAAGACTCGAGATATATGGACGAGACGTCAGCCCCTGTAGCAGTCACCGTGTATCAGATCTGTAACATATCTCCGGCACAAGTATACCTGTAACAAATTCGTTGGCTAGTGAGTCGAGTGATATATGGTGTTACACTCCCGAGCCTGAACATTACCTGTTCCTCTCGGCCTCTGGATACCGAGGGGAGCTGATTTGGTTTAGTCCGGTTCTTGCTCTGGTTTGGAGAATCAGTCTCTTGCCAGGCAGACTATAGGCCAACCAAAAAAAGTGAATCAAGAAAAGTGACAATCGTGATCGTATGAGAGATGATAAAAGCGTGTGTATGTATATTCTCAAAGTGGAGGTTAAGCCTCTTGACTAAAAAGCCGATGAGGCTCTGCGGCCCGTCCCGGCACTAAACTACCGACTATACCCTTTTTAGAGCATCCTCCATACTGGGACTCGAAGCCCGGTGGTAAGGTATAGAGCATTTTATACTGGTTCCAACCAGTTGATGATTCAAACAAGGGTATGCAGTTTAACTGGTTCTCAGCTAGCTTTTTGCACTGGTTTGTATCAGTGCTCAGCTGTTTCGGTCGGATTCTTTAACTGCTTTCCATTGTTCCGGTCCTTTGGCGGATCCAGTCCTTCACCAATAGCCCGTCCTTCTCTTCAAACTCCGAACAGCCCGGACTTCCTGAGGATCTACGAATGGCCTTGATAACTATTTCCCACAACATGCTAGCAGCATATTCCCTACGTGTTTTTTCAAGTAGCTTTTTGAATACTTCACCACGCTCTACCAGGAAGCATTGGCCGATTTTGTTTTTATCGTAGGAGAAAAGGAGATATCTCGATATATCGATGATAGAAACAGTTTATCTTCCAGCGCTTATCCTCTAAGCCCGCTGGTTTGAGATTTCAGCTTTGTTGTATTATCATTATCACCGTACAAGAACCCACCGTCCAATAATTGGTAAGTCCGAATCCTGGTTGCAGTCACAAATTGCAATTCGACATTCTGAAGTCATAAAATCTCACTCACCGAATGTCCGCGGTTCAGAGTACTTGGGTACTTATTTCATATACTAAAAAGTTCCAAACTTCTATATATATAACAAAGATCATTTCGAAATTGACCCCTCCCACTAGCGTTGTCACGGGAACACCAGGACAGAGCTGTACCTTATTTTCACTGCACTATATCTCACTCGCCTCTCCAATTCCCACATGGTTACCTAGCAGTGTCTTAAGTAGACTATTCAAGCGAGCCCCCAGTACGGGTTATATTATAAAGTACCGTTCGACATGAGCGACATGCCTGAAATTCCGGCTACTGTGTTCCGTACTATAACCCTTAGCTAGGAACATGTACAAAGCCAGCCTTTAGGGCTCAGAGAATCTCTTTACTGCAACTACAGGACTTATGCTGTTTCCCCACGCAATGATGCAAGTTGCAACCAACCTAGGTAGTAGGTGCTAAATTAAACTCCGCTTATTAGCTATCCCTCACACGCTCAAATTGGAGGCATTTGCTGCATTAAACTAGCGGCAAACAATACCGAACCTGATTGATGCGGCATACATCAAACGTCGAGCGGGGTAGTAATGATTCACTGTGTAATCAGCTTGACCAGTTGCTCGATTGCAACAAATTCCCCCAATCTGAGTGTAGAAGATACTCGTTGGGGTTGATTTACGAATGTTGAATGCGTGAGTATGAAACGAATTGGATTCCTGTTTGCTGCCGAGGGTGCCTCATCTTTGCCGTAGAACTAGTTGGGACATCTTTGAGGAATGGGGAACTCTGATTTGATTTTGAATTGGAGTAGGTGGACAAGTTAATAGCGGTTAGCCCTTGTCTCGTCCCCAGACTCTCGTTGCCTTCACTCGCAGGTTCGCTCCTGGGATAGACGAGGTACGGGTAGCAACACCACTGGAGGCTGGGCACGAGACAAGGTTAGCCCAATTCTTTGTGTTCTAAGTAACATACCTACCACCGCGCGACAAAGTCCGCCAGAAGAGAGGTACCCACTGACTATGCGCCGTCGCTGTAGACGATATCCACGGCTGGAGTTTTTTGCAACCTACACACCGTCACTCGGAGCCCGAACATGAGCTTTAGCTTCTGAGTTCCAAACCAAAGACGAGGTCGCGGAAAAGGGAATGACTCTATCTGCTAATTAAGTGCGAACAGCTGAGGTACAGTAGTGTGTAGAGCTACCAGGGTAGAGAGAACACTGGCAAGAGGTATTAAGAGTGTGCCCTAGATGTAGAACCCGGGACCAGTCACATGGTGCCACACACCACGAAATAATGTCGCATGCTTTTTGGTATTACTCGATGCCGACGGCACATTCCATAAGAACCAAAAATGGCTATTTTCCGCTAGCGAATTACACCGCTGTATATGCGGATCCAAAGCCGTCTAGCAGACTACAAACAGGAACACAATGTATTAAAACTCGCTAGTCTATCTTCGACTAGATTATCCTCACTCCTGGCCTTGGGTGCTTTCCGATCTATCAAGTAACGGTGGAATGATCACACGACGCTCTTCCAGACCATCCGTCCTAGTATCCGTCCAAAAAATTGGCCGTGGAGGCGGGCCAGCTTTTTAAAGTAATCAAATCATCATTATACAAGACGATTAGCTGTAAATTTCACTGACAGGTTTTGAGAGCCTAGTAATAATACAATAGAGTAGACTGTTAAGCTGACCCGGCGGTGCACCAAAAGCATCTTCGCTTGGATGTACGCACCTGCTTCTGTTGTTTCCCGCTAGTATTTAGCACGGGACGAGACAGGACGACATCTGGTTTTCAATCTAATTGTAGTTTCGGTTTCCGGAAATGTTTCGTCGGAATAATATTACTAGGAGAGCGCGGTATTGAAAAGTCCCTTTTGACGGCGATGGCTCACTGTACATACCTCCGGCGGATATGTTACTGGTATTACTTCTGCTACTACTGCTAGCTGCTCCGCCACGTTAGTTTGAGACTGTACTATGGCGCGGATATGTGACGCGGTAATGTTGGAGAATTAGGTTTAGTAAGGAGAATGAAGAGTGGGAAGAGGAGGATAGTCTCTAGACCGCCCCCGCGGACAAAAACAACTTCAACCTTGATCTTCTTGTTTATTCAAGTGTCTTAGCTGCCGTGGCCATCTGGAGCACGCCGGAGTACGGCGTGGATATTGGGCTAGCTAAAGAATAAAATAATCATTGAAGGACACCCCTCCGTGGGGTTACTTTCTCACTCTTACATTCTCGATGTTAACAATACGGAGCAGAAAGGAATTCAGGTCGAGAGTCCCAGGATTTTTATACAGTTGTAGGTTGACTGATATATATTTCAATGATACATCCGAAAGGTCTCGTTAACGCTCATGTACTTCATTCAATCGGACCTTTATCCGCATTCCGTACGGATCATAGGTTCTTTGCTCAGCTTGTTTATAGCATACATGCGCATTTCCCCATCAGAATGAAAAATAAAAGATTTTGTTGCGGAGACGGGCAAAATAATTGTTGGAAATGTTGAAGTTTCCTCAGCATGTAAGGGCAAAGCATACCTTCAGATTGGGGGTCCGATCTGCCCATTATTTCTGCGATGACCAGAATGTATCTCAACAGTAAGGGGTTTCGTGTCTTTCCTTGGTGCTAGCAAGGGCCACCGGGACTGGCTGTTAGATGTGCTGCAGTGGTATTCACTGCCGATTTCTCCCCCGCTCCCCTCCGTGGACAAAGTACATGCAGTCATGCGAGAGCCTGCAGTTTTCTGAGGCAGTTTATCTGCATGCCTGTGAGTTGGTTTTTCCCTTCGGGAGTTTGGTTCAAGGAGGCCGTTGCTGATGTCCATGCACGTACCTCGGCCTGAGATTGGACTTCGTACATATAACCCCCGACTCTATTCATGATATCGTAGAGCCTTGTTTGGTGTAAGTGCCCAGGTTTGGTTGCAGCATGCACCTCAACCTGAGGTAGAAATCCTACATATACACGTCAGCAATTTCATGCACATGAATCTGAGGTAGAATTGTGTTACCATACCAATATTTTTTGTTTCACGCAAATTGCAGATTGGAAATCCAGAGTACATTTCCTTAGCCAACTACGGATGTAGGTGCTTTCGTTTCCAGATTTTCTCGTCGCTTGCAAGCTGTCTGTCAGATAGCTAATTTTGGAGCGCAGAATGTAGGACCCGCTGACTGTAGTTTTGGACAATCCGCTATCTATTCATCAACTTTGGGACATGAAAAGTAGAATAATTGCCGATCCACTCGGATAAAACGCACCCCCCTCTTTAGGTTAGCACATCATAGCCTACCAGGATGCTCTCGTTCGGCGATTTTTTCGTCGCTCGCAAGCTTGCTCCTCGATAGACGGCTGCATTTAGAGCGCAATACTACGATAAGCAATTGAAATTTCATTGATTTCAAATTCACTGCCACATACGGTGATAATTTGACCGCTAACTCAATCTCCAGCGTTTGTGATTATTGAGTGGATGCGATAAACTTGTTTGTTTAGGGTGGAAGATGATGCTAGGGTAGCTTTTCTCAGGGGAATGCTGCAGAAACTCAGCTATACGGATAGCGACTGTTGATTGATTTAACTGCCAGAAGATCTATTAAGCCCGGGACGGCCGAGGCTCATTTTCACAACCCCAGGCCCAACTCTACGTTTGTTGACACAGCTACTTGCATGATGTACACCCAACGGGACCGCTTATTATTGGCTGAAGACTTACACAAAAACGTTCTCAGCTTAGATCGTCTGTACCCGAATAAAGTGATTGCCTTAACTATTCCAGATGCGGTAACACGCGGTTTGGTCGCCGACAACCATGGGTAGAAACGCGAACGGCGACTATAAACTCGGGGACCCCCGTGCACGGATATGGCATCACCGCTGTCACCACCGTCACCACTAGTCATTGCCACCACCAAACTAAACTTCGACTTGAGCATTTGCAAAACTCTAAAAACTGCGCTATGCATCATGCTCTATTTCAACTACCCACAAAACACCCAACCTCTCGATGTCGCAAATCTTTATTGTAAAGATATGGTTTTTATTATAAAAGTTATCGACGCTTGATCCATCTCACCGAAACTTCTGCAGCCCTTCGCTTCTCTTCATCCCTTGTATTTGCCTCTCTTGGTTGTCACTCACCGTCTGTCAACTCACTGCGGTCATGAGCGGTGAGTTAAAGGTAGGCAGGATCGAACCTGCTCTGTCAGCTGGTGCTAAAGATGACAGGCCGGACGCCAAAGAAAACCTCGTTTTACCTACGGAGTTGATTTCAATAGGCACATCAACAAAACAAAGCACTTCGATGCTTCAATCTCAGGACCTTATTCAACCTACACTGATAGCGAAACTAATCATCAAAATCTATAGGCCCTATATTCGAGCTACAAGATAAAAAAGAAAGCTTCGGTAATACTGGTACTACCGAAGATCCGAACACTACGTGCGCCAGATCACGTATATGCTTATCACTCTTTACCTAGCCTCCTTTGTCTTTTGCCACGACCTTTCGGGATCACTTTATCGTGCACCCTTCGGAGATGATCTCTGAGATTGTCCTGTCGTCCGAAGCCATTGCATCCCTTTCTATTACATCCGTTCTCGGGACAATCAATTGTGGGCCTTTTCCGATGAACGTCTTGGATATGACGAGAGAGGGCTCTGAAGGAACAGCCACAAAATTGACATCGAGCCCAACCGGGCTCAGTCGGGGGCTCTTGCCTATGGATCAATGTTAGAGGCAATCCATACAATACAGGGCCCAGCTATTCGACTTACATCGAGAGATTTGCTATGTATCCTGTCATTTTTCCGAGCATGCTAAAATCTACCCCCGCTTGGCGAAATTCCGAGGAGAAATTGTACCGCTGGTTGTTGAAGCCGTCGTTCGTCATAGAGGTGGAAGTAATGGAATGGCCAGACGGCCTCACGGTGTCTTGACCGATGATTTGGGAGTTGCAATTGACAGGGCTGTCTGTCAGAAAAAAGGCGTGAGGACTGCCCACTCTAGAGTAGCAATCTCTGGTACTGTGTCCCCCCGAAAGTTAGTTTAGCCACACCAATATCCTTTTTTCGCTTTACTCAAGAAATTTCTTAATACCTCAGTATGTACCCGCTTGCGTCATAGCCAACTGGATATTGGCCCTGTAACTCACCAACCATACCGGCTCTTATGGCGCTTCTCTCGCCGTGCGGCACGCTAGACAGAATGTACTCCTGCTGGCTGACCACATTAGATGGCATCTGAAGCAAAACAAATTTCAAACGTCACGACTCCGAAAGATTCATCCTACAACTTACACCTGAGTGGTAAGGCATTTCTTCACCATTGATCTATAGTCACCACTCACATCAGCGACCGTTTCTCAACCGATGTAACCAAACATACTTCAAAATACCGCCCCTCGTCGACCATCATGACAGTAATGGCTTCCGTCTTTTCAAATGGCCTAGAGGAATGCGGAATACTTGGATTATCCAAATGCTGCTCTTCAAATTTGTGGTTTGATGTTGATATATGTCTGTTGGAGGAGTATGGTGGGGAACGGACTTGCGGGAACTGCGTGAATAAGGCCTGACTCGGTTGAGTTACTGGTGCCTTTTTCTTTCTCGCGGGATACAGCTGGAACAGCAACGATGGGGTGGGAGGTATCATATCTCAGACTGAATCGGGGCAGGATACGTGACCTGGTATGCAATTAAACCTCGGGCTACAGGGTTCAGCTTTGCACCCCAATCAAATCAACTATCTCAACAACCTTCTATACTGCTTCTACTTAGCATCGATAATGATAGTGGCGCACTATGTATGAGGGACACATACATGCATGCAGTTGGGAACCCTGAGGCTCTGTTGCCTTTTGCGCGTGGGTTTTCTTTTGCCAGCTGGCAACAAGGCTCCCGGTCTGCATTTATCCCACACACCATTTTCTGTACATACACTTTGCTCGGGAGCTCGAAAAGATTGGTTCCTTCAAATCCCGAGAGAAATGCTTGTCTTATCTCCATGCCTTTGTTAAACTCACTGGAAATATTATTGTCTGCTCCGATAATCTTAGTTTGCGGTTGATTATAAGCCTTCACTAACGGAACAGATAGCCAAAATATGGGGCTTTTTAATTTAGCTAAATAATTGGTAATTAATAAGACATGTGTGCTCTGCGTTCGAGAATGAGGCGTTTTCACGGCGGTGAAAAGTCACTTTTCGATCCGAACCTGAGGTACGAACTGATGAAGTAGCGCTTCAACATGCTTAGAATGGTAGGAGTTTAACCGCTTGTACTTTCTACGTCATTACATGTTGCCGGCTTATGGGCATCGGCCAATTGCCAATTTCACCTGACACATTCATAGGGTCACTATACCTCCCTCGCAACTCCGGAATACGAGTTGGGGTACTCTCAGATAAGCAACAGGTTCACCGATTTATGGGGCGGAATATTGGCTACCCGTTCAGAGGCATCAGTCGAATAATGTTGCCGAGTTCAAACATTTTGGATCTACGTACTCTACCTTAGCTGGTCTTGCGGCTGTGTATCACAATCTGAGATTACCCGACAGCTGCATGTGCATAATCACGCACTAGATTTTGTCCAACTTTCTTCGCGGGCTAGGCTTTACGGTGGGCGAGCGTGGGGAAATACTATAGTCTAGGGACGTTCGAACGAGAGCATCGGTGTTACATACACTTAGGGTTTAGGGTTTAGGGCTGCAGTAGTTCGGGTGATCCTTCATGTAATGTTCTTTGAATTCAAGATCATTCGCACGTTATAAAGAAAGAATTATGTTGTCTCTATCGACCAGACGTTGGGGATAGATCCGAGATATTATTTCTGTGAAGGCTTAGGGGTATGGTGCACATGCCCGCCAGCCCACATTTTATGGACACATCCATACCCATCGGTGTGGGTAATTTTTGTCTGCCCTAACCTGCAGATCTCAATTTTGCGATGTATGGCAGATTTTCAGTTCTAGAGTGCACGAGGAATGCTGTGAGGTCCATCGTAATCCGCACCGCCGTGCAGTTGAGCCTCAAGATTCCCGCAAAAGAATGATTACTCTCCAATCACTTAATTTCTACTCCTGTTTGTTCGCGCATTGTTGCAGTTTGCGAGTGGAATGTCCTACCCTGAGACCGTTAATGTGTCTCTAAATGAGTATGTGATATGATTCTTTGGGATATGGATACTGCTTCGAGTAAGAATTCCGAATGCTAGGTTGTTGGGGCAGGGGTTTTCTTCGAGACTAGCCTTAAATACCGGGTGGTGCACTTTGAAATGTATTAGCTAATTGGTCTTGATTATTGGGGTGCTTTGGTGTTGGGTAGTGGCGTATGTGGGGGCAATGTGTGTGGCCGTTGGTTGTGGGGGCCATGTCGGGCAAACTGCTAGCATACCCGGGCTCTCCCGAGTCCCCCAACGCACACCTCCTACTCGACCACTCCACTTCGGCCAAACTTATCGATAACATAAAGTGGAACGCAGCTTCTTTCTAGGCTCGAAAAAGGGCACCCATACATGCAGTACCGCCGATTCCTAGTTGCGGTCTTGCACTACATTCGGCGTAGTATACGTGACGTCGAGGGCGATAGGGCTAAACCCTCCGCGCACCAACGTCAATTGAACAGTTCACTCTTACTCTAGATTTCCGAATGCAGCAAAAAGTTGCAGATTCTTTCTAGGCTAGTTTAAGCAATCCTTTGCACCACTCCACCACACATCATCGGGAAGTGTTAGTTGATTAATATTCTGATCTCTATAGCGGGAGAGATAATAGATAGTCTATCAACGCCCAACCCCTTAGATGTAGCCCGCTAGCTTGAAAATAGCCGACTGACTAGCAAAAGTTGACAGTTTTCCAGTCTAGTTAAGAATTTAGCTTTGGTGCTCTATGTCTCTACCACTGTACAACAAATTGTTGCTTCATAATCAGTAGGTCCTTCTACTAACTACAAATTACAAATTGAAAGTTTGGCGTCATCAAATATCACTCGTAATGTGGGTTATCATCCATGGTCACTCGCCTAGCGAGTGATATACAATGTTGCGCATCACCCTAAGTTCTAGACAAGGGCTGTCATGTAATCCTTTCCTTTCTTTCCCCTCTTCATTCCCGTCATCCGGGAATCAGATCTTCCTCCGGCTGTGAGAGACGGTCTTTTGGCGTTTTTCATACATATACGCAAAAGTTCCTTTTTGGACACTGGTGTATACCGAGAGATGAACAACGAACGTCACTAATCAGCTTCTCAGATGCACAGCTTGGGAAGTGTCATTTAGGGTTAATTTCTGGCCAAGGTGTACGGTTACCTTGTCATTTTGGCGGTGTACGCAGTACAAAATGGGCACCGTGCGCGTAAATTGTTTTTGGGCGGCTACTGCCTCCATATCGGGCCCGAGCCTGATCTTGTCTTGATATCACGCCCCCCTCCTCCCCCCTTCAATATTAACTCTTTTCTGCATCGCCGATCCATCCACTACACTCTCTCAAGTTTTGGTAGGTATTGGGTGAAAGTGTCACTTGACTTAGTTCGTTCTTGTGTACGCGTACCTCAACTTTCGCAACAAAGCAGGGGAAGGGCTGTGCGCTCGTTGTATTGATGTGCACTGATAGAGAGATGAAGGAAAGCTGGAAGTAGTAGTGTGTAGGGGCGCAGCAACTCATGAGTGTTCGTGCGCACTTGCAGCAATCCGTACCCGCGACCACCGTGCGTGCAGCGAAAAAAAAAACAAGTCCATCAAATTTTCTTCACCGGGATGAACTGAAACCTGCCTGATGAGCTGCTGTTGGCACGCCTTTGATCAGAGGGTTCACACTAGCGAACATGCATTGCCCACATGGTAATGGTAATTGACCAGATGACAGTGTATCGTTTTTGACTCAGCCAGATGACAACACTCATGTCGTTGGAGACTGTGTAACTGCCTACATGCCTCATGTATGCGTTCAGGTAGATGCACTCTGCCTCGGCTGCATTAGTCCATCATTACAATTGCGCGCTCAAGAGTCATCTCCCAAACTCCACATGTTCTACGCGCGGCAACAAACTTCGCCAAAGCTCAAGGCTACATCTCTCCAACCACTTGTTTTAAACATTGCAAAAAATTATAGGCAATGTGGGGAGAATATAGGATAATATTCCCTAGTATGAAGAGTCGTTAAACTGTGGTTAATTTTTGGTTGTGGGGAAAAGGCACGAGGGATCCGGTCCCGTTCGCAAAAGGAGCTTAAACAGTTGAAACAAGAAAAAAAACATTCAAACAGCTGCTATTAACTAACTAAATAGGCTTCAAACTCATATGAATCGTAATGGATTTCGTCAAAAGATAAAGAATTATAGGAAAAACAGGTGTGCTGCTGTACTACAAGACAACCATACCAGCACAAAGTACTCACGCATAACTCCAGCAATACCTCAAACTCCCCATCCCATCCGTAGCCCAACCGCTAACCCTCAATCAAATCCCATCAGCAACGAGCGTCCTGTATCACCGATCACCTCCCTCACAGTGGCACTTCCTCGTCTTCCTTCCACCATTTCCATTCGGATGCCTATCGCCGAACTTTCTTGGGAATATCTTGACCATGCACGTTTCGGAGATGTTGGATTAGATTATCCTTTCTCTTAAACCCCTTGCTGCCCTTTCTGTTGCATCGGTACTCATGGCAGTCCAAAAGTGCTGGCGGGCTCTGTGATACATCGCGATGCACGTCTTGCATATGTCGGCCAAGAGCCTGGAATAAATGGCCGCAGATTCCGCATCGATGGCCGCGTTCAGGTCCAACGGTAGAGCTATTATGACTATCAGAGATTTAGGACATGAAGCGAAGTCTGTTTAATAAGGATACTCACCTTGAACCGCTAGAGACAGAGCTGCTTCTGGAAATACCGCTAGCAGTTGCGTAATTGCCGTTGCTAGTACCCCTAATTCAAGTTGATCTTCAGCTTTATTTGGCCAGATAGGATGAATGAATATTACCACATACCTTCCAGATGAATTTCTCGCCCGACGGGAGGAGCCTTCGTCATAAGTCTGTAGCATAGTGCTGCCAGCATGGTACACCTCTAGTAAAACCGGTGGAGTATGATGAATCGGCACCCCTAAGCCACTATTTGCATGAGTTACTGAATAGTAGTCGTTTCTGATAGCCTGTCAGCCTTTGGCTTCACATCTATTGGGAAATTACCGGGCCGTGGCTTACAGATATCTAGTTGAATCTTGAAATCTTTCGCTGTGCTGGTTGACACAATGTGTTTCGGCAAAGTCCCTCTCCTGTAATGATAGGGGAGGAATACACGGTGTATAGGGCACCTCGGTTGATGCCATATTCGGGGACAGAAACCCGGGCTGTATTCGTGCCGCAGAATCTTGCGTTAATATGTACTGGGTGGACAAGAGATATATGAATTACACAGAATGAGGGATACTGACTGGAGACGGGGTAGATACCCCTTGAACATAGATGCTGGGAATATTTGTTCCAGAACCCATGACTGGCACTGCCTGCGGTGTGGATTGTCGCTCCGGATGTCGAGACACTCGAGACACAATATCCAGCGGTTCGTTTGTGCTGAAACGTTGACCTTGGAAGTAAAAATTACCTCGCTCCCTTTCAGAATAAATGTTTAGAGGCCTCATCGGAAGAAATAAGCGATTCTTGACACCTGTTGCACTGCCGTTTATGAAAATCCAAGGGCCAGCTATGTGTCCCACTCTACCAAATACACTGTAGCCAGTCTGCTGGTGCAGACGGGTTGCGCTGCAGTCTTGGCGAGTAGTGAGAAATAGATGTCCTTGATGCCGGCCATGGTAGGGGGGGTATCAGACATCTTATAGATGAGCCTTGTCGAAACAGACAATCCACCAAACACCAAACTAGAGACCGATGTCGATCCCATTTTTCCAATGGTCACACCAATACCTGGCCGCATGAGATTCTACCTGAGGGTTTGCTAGGCGGCCTTGTAAAAAGCAGGAAATCAAGGCGCAGCACTGGGGTTTAAGGGAAAACGTGTCAACCCTTGCTGCATCTCATAGACTGAGTCGTCCTAATCGCGAACTGTACCAATGGGATCCCCCACCTATAGATAATCTTTTTGGTGTTAATCGTGTTTTTGGTGCAACACCATTGGCCTCATGCTGAGGTGCTGGTTTAGTTGACAAAGCACCGAGGGTGCTGGTTTAGTCAATAAAGCACCTAGAGACCACCGAGAGTGCTGGAAAAGCCACAAAGGCAGATATACCCCAACAGGAGCTAGCAGATGCTTGAAATGCATAATGAGTAAGTTTGTACTCTGTAGTTTAGGCATGGTGTATATATCGCACGACAAGAGCGAGGAAACGCGCAAAATGAACTGCCTCCAAAAGCGCCCAACAACCAACAACGCCGAATTCAATTCTTGAAAAAACGAGATGCAGTCCACTGATGTGGCTCTGTACATAGTCTTGCATTCGATCAAAATTTGCAGGGGTGAAGGGTACCTTTTGCGTCGGGTGTTGCGGGATCGTCATCCTCACCTCTCAAGCTTTCCTCTGAAGAAGCCAGGTTTTGTGACGTCTGAGTTTTTTGCAGCAATGATTCTGAGACCTTTGCGTTCGGCTATGACCTTATATATTGATGGTAATCATGGCCGACTTTGTGGAATCGTCGACCTCATTGAGAAGGGTTTCCCAATTTTGTCACGTGACTCTCCTGGTGAAACGGAGCAAACTCTGTCCGTGTCTCTAGCTGTGACGAAACCACAACAGTTAGTTCAATTTTAAGGTGACATCTGGGTGATTGGGAAACTAACGCAGAAGGCTTCGTGGATGCCAAAGCTGGCTTAAGCAATCGTTCCTACTGCGGAACGCGTTTTAATCGTCTATATCGTGATTAACGAGCAAATTTTATGTAGCATATCATTACTGAAGCTGTAAGATTTTCTCGCTATTAGAGCATTCTTAGCTCGCTGCTCTTGCCCCACACGCTCGTGTGAAGTCAGTGGGCAGCCGGTTTACACGCGCAAACTGATGTTAACAATGATTTCGATTTTGCGAGTAACACCATGATGGCGTCGATTCGTTTTACAATACTAATACTTGTTTAAACATCAAAATTAGAATTAGCCCAAAATCAAGAAATGGTAGATCTGGAGCAAAAAAAGGGGGAACGTACCGTCTGGGAGCCAAAAGGTACTCGTGCACGCGGAGAATGGGGGTTACTGGTTTTATACCAAAGTGGCACTGGTTGGGTTTTTGGAGACTTGGTAGGCGCCTGTGTTCCTCCGTTTTCTGGCTTGCCTGGTTGCAACGCTGTCGCGTCATGCTGGCGCTGTACAATGATTTCGATTACCAGAGTGGAGCCCAAGTTAAAGGATGTATGAGTACCAATCTACTTCACCTAGCGAAATCAGTTTCTCGAGCAGTCACATCGCATGTTCGCCCAGAGGCCAGTTAGGCGGAGTAGGAAGTGAAAGGAATGAGCCTTTGGTTTCCAATTGCCAACCCACAGTAGAATTCCGTTGGCATATTCATCCGTGGGGTATGTATGGCAAGGCGCAACTTAACTCACCGACTGGAATCAATTTTGTTGTAACTACCATTTTTCTAATCCCACCTGCCGGCCTCATGCATATTTGCGCACACAGTTGCACACAAAAAAGCAAATTGTTACTATGCAACCTCTTCGAAAGCGAAGAGAACGTCAGCTATCAATAGCCGCACTGGACTGGGGCGTTGTATCGACTGTCTGGCCTATTACAGTACAAGTCGTCGGTAACAAGGCTTCGCAAACAATCTAAGATCGACATGGTTACATTGTTTGTTTCCTCAGAGCCTCGTCCGATCTGTTCTGAATATTTACCTCAAAGCAGAAGGAACAACCCAGATATCTACCTGAATGCACGAGCAGCATCATACATTACTGCGCCCCCATTTGTTGCGCACATCCAAGGTTTTGCTGTAGGCATAAATATGATATTGGCAATAGCTGTACCTTGAAACCACGAAATGGCCACAAGCGCCAGCCTTGCAGAACACGCATATGCAGCCAATGCACTTGGCAAGGCTCCGGGGGAAACAAACCTCGAGTAGAGAATGGTATTGGATTGTTGGGACGGAAGAGAGATCACGCCGGGTGTTCTAAAGTTCCTGAAACTCAGGTAGTTAGGCAATTACGCTCTTTAATACTCTTGAGCACGCGCTAAAAGACCTAAATTTAGTCATATAGGATATCATATTCTGCCTTGTTTGTTGATAGCCAAGAATACGTGAACTGGGAAATCCATGGCGCCCAGCAGTAAGATTCCTCAACGATTACAATATCAAAGAGAAGGGGGAGCCGTCCGGCTGTGTCCCATGCCGCTTTTTTAGATCGTAATTTTTGTTGAGGTAGCTTGATAATCCGCAAAGGCCTCGCCCACACACTACTGCTAGTTTCGAAGAACCATTCTAGTAGCTTCCTCAGGCACAATGTGTCAACATCATGAGTCATAGATACGGGCAGCTACAGTCTCGAATATGTTAGCGCATGTACTAACATTCAGGCAGATCAGAGAAATCTATATCTCTCCTTTGAAGTGTACAGTTGAAGTTGTAGTTTTGATATGAGGCTGAGTTACACTAAGATGCATCATTTATATCAAGCTAGCTTCTTTTTTGTGGTGTAGGGCTAGTCATTAATCCTCCTCACTCTTCACAATTCCCCTCTCTTTTGTTTCCGGCGTTGGGACCAATACTTTAAATATTCGTTTCCTTTGCGGTGCTTTTCTCGAGCTTTACCTCGAGTCGTCGCATTGACGTTATAGATCTATCTAGTATACTCTGTTGCTGGCAAGAAAGTATTTCGGGGCTGTGAAGTCTTAATAATCAAAACTAAGTCTAGTTGTGCATGGCAGGGGACCACATGGGTAGCTAGTGCTAAACTACCTGTTGGAATTAAATCGGCTTTGCTTGGAGTGTCTTCTCTTCCTCTCATGATCTTTTGACATAACTAGGATCTACGCCACTCTGTGGGGAGGTTTGCATGCAATGGACGTTTAGCACATTCCTATATTTGGAGCACTTGGTAGTGGTGTTCTAGGGTGGCTATGTTGGTATCTTGCCATGACGTGCAATGCCGAATAAGTTTATACGGCCACAATTTGAGGGTTGCCGAACATGCCTTGTAGCCTCAAAACCATGAAATTGACTAAACTTGGATTTTGTATGGCAACTTCAAGTTACAGGTAATCATTCGAACGCACCCTAAGTAATTTGTTGTAAGATTCTTCCTACTCTAAATTTCAACACATCTCACGCCAGAACTCGTGTATTGCGGCTCTAGTCGTTAGTGGTGATACGAATGGCAACCACGTGACCCAGAAAGATTGCTTACCGTCTAGAGCAAGACAAAGTCAATGTTAACGTCGCTATAAGGTTAATTTTGTCTCATTCCGAGACTCTCGTTGTCTTCGCTCACAAACTCGCTCGGCAACGAAAAGTTACGAGGCAGCACCACTAGAGGCTGGGCACGAACAAGGGTTAATTTAGGACAGCCCGAATTTTTTGAGTTAGCTAGAGATCACCTAGATACTCCTGCTGTTACTTGTAGATGAAGATAGATAATTTGGTAGTCTACGGGTAAGGACTTTATCCCACTAATCAATCATTATTTGTGTGTTAGAGCTCGTGTCAAGCCCTGTTATTGTACAGAAGACTCTGACTTCGCTTTGCAGCGAGTGAGGCGGAAAGTCTGGGCACGAGAGCAGTCATGCCCACAGCAGTCTCTTAGGGTAGGTTATTTACATATATGCAACACATTTTCAGAACTAGGATGAGATGCGATGACTGATATAAAAGATTATCTACGGTGTGCTTGCAATTGTGTCCTCTCATTCACGCCTGAACAACAAGAGAAAGTTCTAGTGTAATAGTGAAGCGCATTATTTTACTACTTGTTCTATGGTCATCGATATATTGATATCATCTTTGTCGTACGTACTTGGATCAGGGCTGTAGTTAGTACTCCTTAGATTAAGGATTAAGTAAGACTATATACAATAATACTAGACTCACCCAACAAGCTTCCGCATAGCGGGAGATAGCGCGTTTGACTGAGACCAACGTGCAGCAAATAAACTGCCGGTACCGGTATGCCTCCATTTATGTACCCCACAGGCGCCTAGGCCCCCCGGCTTAGTTTCCTGTATTGACTAACCGATAAAGCCTCAACTTAAGCGCGCTTGACATCGCTCGTTGCCGGACTGCCGGAGAAGGAGAATCATTGCCATACGAACATATGTACCACTTCTACGACCCGTCCGAGCGATTGCCGTCTGTGATACCGCCGTTACTAGGGATGTGCCGAGTCCTAGGCACAGAGAAGTTCTTGGCACACCTTGCAAACAGATCTCGTCCGGAGTCCGGGGACTTATTGACAAGAATTGGAACGACTTTGATAATAGTTAAAAGCGCCATCTAAATATCACCATGCTCCTACGGCCTTTCTAGTATCACTTAAAGTTTCAAGTCCTATACACCCAGGGCGCCCTAAGAAGGAACTCCCAGACGCGCCGCCAGAATACGTCACCCTGTTCTTTGAACATCTCAGCAAGAAGGGAATGAAATTGTGCTTCTGCATCCCGTTTCACATCATCTAATACATTCATGGAGTTCCCGGATGTCTGGAGACTTTCCAAAAAATGTCCTGGGGCATCTCCCTCGTGGTGTCAATAATCTCCTCAGGCCCGGGATATCGGTTCTCATGGCTAGATAGCACTAGTGCAGACTGGCCTATACGATCAATCTATGCCGCCTGCCCTTAGGAATCGCAATACTCCACTGTGTGGCCACGTTCTTCATACGGTTCGCTATCAAAGACGCAGCTTGTCTGCAACCAAGGGATACCGATAGCATCTATATCGAGGTGATGCGGACGAGCAGAACATCTGTGAAAGCGAACCATTCGTGCTGGGGTGAAGTCAGATCCTCCGGTTCTCTGCTGATCTAGTTACATGTACGGCTACGCTGTCGGCATGCATGAATATCATCGCTACTTTGTGAAGATCGAAAGTTTGCATCTGGAGGGATAGGCATACCGGGGTACGGATGTTTTTATGTACTACTTCCTCAAGTTGAAAGAGCTCATGAGTTTTATGATCGGTTTCTGCTTTCGAAATAGGTGTCTTAAATAAGGTGGTATAACTGTGAGTGATGATTTGACGGAACAGAAGCAAACCGGGGAAAGTGGACGTCGTCGAGATCTCGCGGAGAGCGGGAGAGCTGGATCCGGAGAACGGTGGAGGGGTTGCAGATGTGTGGAGTAACGAACTGCGTGCTGGATTGTTCTGTAGAAAAGGAAATTCTTCGTCTCGAGGATGGAGGGAGTATTTTGAAGTGTAGATAGGAGGGAGTGAATGGGAGTTTCCATAAGGCTAGGCGTAAGACTTTGATTTGATGTTATGCACAGTTTGGGTGTGGCGATATGGTTCTTTTATGGAAGCATTGTAAGGGAATGATAAAGGAATGAGGCAGCGTTTCCCCTGTAATATAAAAAACTGAGGAGACACAATCTTGCCCGAGTTATGAAGCAAAAAAAGTTTTACTAAAAGTAGATTCGATTAAAGAAGTGGCAAAACGCACATGTACACCTATAGGACATGTCCACGTACTATACCGAGTGTAAAGATTCGTACGAGATTTCGAGTGTGACGAATTTTAATACCGAATGCCCAAGAGTAAGCTAAATTCGCAATAAAACCCTTGAGTCGGACCCTCCGTGATGTGGACTTACGAACCTTGACGCTCGGTACAGTAATTCCAGAAGGCGAGTTTGTGGGTGTTTCTCCACAGATATATTATCAAACGCAGTAGCTAGCACTAGCGCTATTGCTGAATGCTTAAAACGAGACTGGCATACGCCTCGTCTCGTTGGCCATAGTCTCGATGCACCACACACTGAGATAACGTTAGCCATCTCACTCGCACAATCTCAGGACATGGGAGGTCTTGCAAATATTGCATAATTTACTGTATGTGGCGAGCTCGAGGAGAGCGGCTGGTGCCTAGTGGTGAAGCACTGCATTGTTGTATAAGGCTGGGGACAAAAGTCGTTGGTAGAGTGTACACGTGCGTGACAACCACCACCACCACCACATGAAAAAAATGCCGTCTACACCACCACCCAAACCACAATTTTAGAGCTCAAATGCAATTTCCATTTGCATCAGAATGTAGCTAATTCCACTTTTAGACCTCTCTTTTGTTCTCTTGTTTTGTTGTGGAGAAATATGACTTTGTGTGGTGGTGGTTGCGCTGGGTTGCGCGGGGAACGCCCAACGACTTTTGTCCCCAGCTTCATACAACTGTAGAGTACATGTAGTGCAGGGTGGCAAATTGATTCTGGGCGAAAGCATCTGCCAAATATATGGGCCACACCTTGTGCATACTCTAAGATACATGGTATATGGTTGTCATCGTCTATAGCTTCATTTAGGGCACTTTTCAATTGACGCTTCGGGTTTCGAGTTTGACTAGAGCTCGGCACCGAGTACAGAGTATATCCATCGCCCAGCTCACTTTTGGGAGGGGCTTATCTCCGCATGTGCAGCTGTGACGCCATCAAACATGTGACATTTCAAGATAGAGTTCGCGATGCGCAATTTCAATTGGCCGGTTCCAACCTCATCTCATCTCACTAGTCTCGGGGTGTGGTACACTTCGTCACAGCAGCTGCCAGTTCTTAGCGCCAACTAACGTAAGGCTTTACTAGAGTAGATACCACTGCGAGAGATACTCTTTCCTAAGGTCTAGCCAATCCATCCGCCACCTTGTCTCGCACCATCCCTCTCATCGTAAACTACATGAGGAACGGGTAAAGTGCAAGGATAGTAGGCTGCTGAGGACGAGAAATTTTTCCACCACGGGCATAAAAGGTGGCGATATTTAGTCTGCAATAGGCTATTGTATAGTACAGTACCAGCATGGCCACCGCTGTAAAAGAAAAAGAAAAAAACTCGGAGAACGCTGTGCCAAGCGGCTAAACTTCGAGGAGGATACTTACTTAAGTACTTACTGTAAGAAAAAATGGGGGGTTTTGCAGACGGACGCAAGTTGGTCTACTGGGATGAACTGTTGAACTGTCACTATTGTGTTCAATGGCGGTTAGGGGACCGTTCTTTGATTGTTTTATCCCAGCGCCCGACTTGCGTTTGTCTGCAAAAATTGCAATTTTTTCTTACGGTAAGTAGCTAATTCTCTATCTTATTATGTATGATGTAGTCTCCGCCAGTACGTTAGACGGCGGCGGCACGATGGCGCGGGAGTGGGAGCGGCACAGCATCGGGCTTTCTTTACTTCCTACTTACAAGCCAATCAGAATACAGGGAGCGGCTGCGCACATATTGATAAGATCTTCTAGCAGTCTATAGTATCAGTGCTCGTACTGGTTCGAGACTTCCTTCACCGAAACATAGCCATTGAAAATGACTCAAGAGTTTGTTACTGTGAGCACACGCTGATTCTGACCAACTCATTGCTTTCACCAATCCTTAATTGCGATCTTATCTAATCTTAATGATGGAACCTAAGCCACGCCACCCGCGGCAGGTAAACGGAACATACTGTAGCGACAGATGAGGTGCCCAGAACGACAGATTTTGGTCTAAATACGTAAGCTAAATATATTACAACTCTGGTGACGGTACTGTTCAGTCCAGTGGCGAATACGGGGCATCCATGACTAGCCCGCCCTCTGTCCACCTCATTCCCCTCAGCATAGCCCCATGTCCACATATATACTAATCACCAATGGGCTTGAAGGTAGAGGTGTGGTTAGAGGAGATATTGCTTAATGCAGCGGTTGACATCCCGATTTAAACTCGATGTGAGGGTGTCAAATAGTTTCCGTATTTTAGGAACATGACAATATTGTAATAAGATGAACCTATGAGGAAGAATATGAACTACTAAACAGGAGGAGGGAAAATTAGTGTACATGCACAACATGAACAAATTATCACACTTTACATATCTATATCTATCATGTAAGGCATTTTTTCAAACCAAGATCTCACATAGGTATCCCGGGCCAGTCGTGGATTCGCATTTGGGCAGCCCAATGGTGCATATCGGCCCATCACCAGATTCCCGGGCCATCCATGGATAGCCCGTATCCACCCCTGGCCCTGAACAGTACCGTCTTTAAATGACACCCCGCAAGCTGAATACCGATGAGTGTGATGACCGAGCGTGTCCGGATTCATCTCGGACCGCGGAGTACCGACATGCATGGACACCTTGTGCATGACAATGGCGGTCAGTTGACCTGTCATTTATCCATTCCCAATATTGATTGGCGGTGGTCTCGTCTCAGACTTTGGAATTCACTGTGCTCAATGTGCTTGCTTTAAATTGTCTAACGAGATCAAACTATTAGCGAGATCTCTAAGGCAATAGCGTCTACGCAGGAGACTTTGGAGAGGCTTACGACCAGGCCTGGTTTTGGTGTTAGTTTAACTTAGTTACAGGCACATACCTAGCTACCACTGCTTCGCCAGGCTATGGTATCTATGTATATCTACTCGGCGCCCCCTTAGGGGGATGTGGCTATAGTATTCCGTATATTGTAGCACTTTGGGATAATAAGGCTCTCAAACCTTTGTCTTCGCCCATTCCAGCACACACCGAGGTATTTGGTCATTGTGGCTTCACGGGTCCGAAAACATTGCCACCAAGACTCAGGTTAGTTTAATATCTAAGGTATACCAGTAAATCTTGTTATGTACTAATTTTTTCTACCATCGAATCAACAGCTTTGATACAAGTAATACACATAATTTTCTTTACTAGGATGTAACTCGAGTCTAACTATATATTTTGGCGCAATCCCAAATTCAAAGCTGTGTTTATACAAATCCCAAGACGACATGCTCAGGACCCAAAATCAACATCAGTACGAACACGGAATTTTCTTGGTTCCCAATAGCATACACAATACCGCTACAATCGAGAAATGGCCACAGAATGATGCTGATATCAGTGGGGGGTACGGATGTCTGTGGGTTAGTTTAAAGTTTAACTCGTAGTTAAATTGGGAGTTAAACTGATTGCTTCTTACATAGGCTGATACCGGTTCACAGGACTTTTCCACCACAGAATTCAGGGCACCGATGACCACAGAAGAACTTCATAATGACGTCTGCTTAATCAATTTCCTCATGAAGATACCGACTAACGTTGATAGGTGGTTAGGTCGGTTCTTCCGCTCCCAGCTACGAGCCAGATAAGAGTACCCCTGATCAACCCTCCGAAGAAGCGACAATGGGATTTTATAATTTGAACGGCGCCCTCGAGCTAGGGGGGTGGAGTAGCATAGACTTTGCAAGATGCCCTCCTCATTACAACCCATCCCAGCACCCTCCGCTAGGTACACCTGGTTCGTCCGACTTGCAGTTCCCCGATTCGGGTTGGGAAGATCCTGGAAAACCGGGCAGGTATCTTGGGGTTCCGTAAGCAGCGACTATTGATCATCGAACGAATAAGACACTAATGACTGTTAGCAAAAGCCGCCAGCCGAGTGATTACGAGCATGTAGACCATAGAATTGGAATCCACCACACTCCAACAGCTATACGAGATAATACTCATTTGATTAATATTAATAATCCCAAGTCTCCTTCCGCGCGGTACGTTGTTACGTCCCGAATAACGAAACACACTGAATATTTCGTGTCTTTTAGGATGATGAAAAAAGCACATGCCGAAGAAGAAGCAGCCACAATTAGCATCGAGAACTTCCCCGCAGGATCGCGTCGGTGAGTTCATTCTTTACAGGGCTTCCCTGATTGGAATGGAGATCTGAGCGAAGCTGATCATCGTAATTGGCATAGAGCAACTGCTGAATCTTGTGGAACTTGTGGTCGTTCATTCAAGCTATTGAGTAGACATGCGAAAGCAAAGCACCCAGAGACGTTTCAAGCTCAGCCAAAACGATTTGACTGTCTAATGGTCAATTGCGATAGAAAGGGGGACAAGGCGTTTTCCCGTTCAGATAACCTTAGGCAGCATCTCCGCTTAGTGCACAATCAGCAGATTCCCAAAAGAAGTGGCAGAAGCTGCAAAGTTGGAGAATCGTGGTCCCCGGAACATCTGCCCGAGATGGATAGGTAGACATCGATGGAGTGGTATGAGGTAAGAGTCTAGTGTGCAAACGTTGGTGGTGGTTGTATAACCCGGGATCTAGGTATAACCCGTTGTCGGCGCGGGGATGAATTGTACAATTGATAGCAATAATGTACGTACCACAACGTTAAAAGAACAGTGGATGTGGATGCCGTAGATAGAAAATCCAGTAGCTTGTTTCTTTGTTTTGAATAGAATAATTGCTATAGCTAGTGGGTTCAACAATGCAGAGTCGATATGACCGCCAGAGCTTTATGCTTGTATTGCTCTGGTTTTGATGTTAGCGAATGATTCTTGAGTGTGACTGACAAGTAGGTTAGAGTTTATACCATACGTTCAAACAATTGATAGTGGTGGCAGGCAACAAGTTGCAAGGAGGCTCGAGAGCGAACACGGAAGCCTAGAGTAGATAAACGACATCGGGAAATGGATAGCCGTTGGAGTCCATGATGACCCATTAATACACCATGACGTTGGAAGATTTAGACCAATAGCTAGTACTAAATTACGCTTTAATTGTAGTTTTGCCATAGTCTTCTAAAATCCGATTTGTTAGAGTTTAGTCTGGAAAGGTCAATTCCAACGGTGCCGCCTGAAGTTTATGAACCGTTGGAATATTAAAAGTGAGAGAAAAAGAGGAATATGAAAGGAGATAAGAGGAATGTAATAAGAGGAAGGGAGTATGTCTAGTCTTATGATGCTCTAGTTGCTGCGTAGGAGCGAATAGATCAGAGTTTAGATAGTACGAGGGTAACGGACTAGCCGAGAGGCGAGAAAAAAAATTACGGTGACATGGAAGTTTCAGGTAAGCTGTGGGGCTTACCTGCCTTTCCGATTAGGGTCGATGCGATGTCGCAGCGTCATCTGTATTCATGATCGGCATATGACTACATGTAGAGTACAATGAATGCGCTATCGCTCCTCCGGCCTGAGGTACACAATTTCTTGAGCACACAGCCCGGGGAGACCATTAAAGGGTGAGCTTATTCCTACCGCTCCATCCCGGTTTGCATATCCGCTTTTTGGTTTAGAGTACTTGGACTTCAACTACTGGAACCGCTATATAACCAGCGCTTTCACCAGACTTTGTCACGTTTGTACAGGTGCTAGACCTCCGGGCTCGTCGTCAATGCCCTAAACCCTCCAGTAGTCCCCCACACAACTCATTCATGAGGCAAGATTCGGTCAAGGCCGACCTTCCTTACGTCATATAATATGTCGGACAACATCTCTAGCATATCACTAGAGAATTACTGGCTCTGATCAGAAACCCAAGTCAACACAGCTTCGCACACACAATCGACGTTGCAATTGGGTCAATGACTGCATAGATATGCATACGTATCCATTTTTCCTACGGTAGATTCTAAAGACACGGCGGTCGATATTGCTGTATATCTAGAAAGTCTACAGAACCAAGCTCTTTGATATATCACAGTTGTTGTACTGTGCATAAAGAATTTCTGGTTACAGCCTGGTGAATCCAAACAGAGGCTTGATCACTGCTTAGCGAATACGAGGTGCTAGCCAATTTCTGAATGTAATGGTGAATTTAGAGTATCCGTAGTAGTCCATTCGTAGCACTCGGTTGTACTGCTCGGTTGTACTGCTCGGTTGTACTGCTCGGTTGTACTGCTTGTTCATCATTTGCACGTCTCCTGGCGAGAGAATTTGACACGCTTCATGAACGATCACGCGTACTCTTTGATAACTGGTCTGTTCAAATAGTGATGCTAGAGAAGCTTGATTGTATATTATCTAAGAGTGCCACAAGGCCATATATATATGAGTACAAGTGTGAATGCGTGCGTACGCATCTATGTATAGACT
>Ga0307512_10001638_pt1 | contig 31003 bp, 31 predicted proteins | sample 14_EM_MG_FD_200267 | JGI IMG/M metagenome (GOLD analysis project Ga0307512, IMG submission 200267) | Populus trichocarpa ectomycorrhiza microbial communities from riparian zone in the Pacific Northwest, United States - 14_EM | ecosystem: Host-associated > Plants > Roots > Unclassified | place... | reverse complement strand
GGAGATTGGAACCGACGGGTCTAGCCAAACCCGGCAAAACCCGCGGGTTGACGGTTACGGGTCCGGGTTTGGCCCGCCAAGACGCTGCGGGTCGGGTTTTTGGACGGTTCTGGAACCGAACCGAACCGTTTTTCTGGTCCGAACCCGGACCGCTGGCGGGTTACCCGGACCCGTTGCTAACACTAATATGAAGAAATGGACTATAGTGAGACGTATGCACCCATCGGCAAACATTCTACCTTTCGATTGCGAATAAGCCTTGCCACACAAAATAATTGGACAATCGTCCATCTCGACGTAGTCACGGCCTTGCTCAATCCCGCTGTCGACAATGATGCACTATACATGGAGCTGCCAGAAGGCTGGCCAAAACATGGACCAAACAGTGGACTGGAGGAAGTCACAGTCCTTCGACTATGAAAAGCACTGTATAGACTCAAACAAGCGCCACATCTTTGGTATCGGCATATCAACACATTTCTCCTATCCCTAGGCTTTATTCAATCAGAAGCGGATCCCAACCTCTACATACGAAATCTCGGCGAAATGCTCCCACTTCTCTGCGTTGACGATATGCTATTAGCTTACGCACCGACTGCAGCAAAAGAGGCGGAGGAAATCAAGCAGGACTTAGCTGCAAATTACAAGATCACAAACCTCGGAACTGCTCGCCAATTCCTCGGCGTCAAGATCCACTACCATACAGATGGCTTGATCAGCGTCGGTCAAATAGTCTTCATTGACTCTGTTCTCAAACAATTTCATATGGAAGCAGCCCACAGTGCTGCAACTCCAATTGACGACAAAGTTACGTTAGATCTTGCAGAAGAAGAAGAAGATGGAGATGTTGACCCCACATCTTACAAAGCAATCATTGGATCTCTTATGTACATCGCGCTCGCCACAAGACCAGATATCTCATTCGCAGTAGCAGCACTTAGTCAATACAATTTGAGGCTTTTCGCCAGGCACTTAACAGCAGTACAACGCGTACTATGATATCGCAAAGTCACGAAAGACTACCGCCTTCGCTACAACTCCAGCACTACCGGTCCAAACACTCTTATTGGTTATACAGACTCCGAGTGGGCCAACGACAGCACAGATTGAAAATCTCAGGGAGGCCACATACTCATCTCAACCGGTACCATATCTTGGCAGTCACGGAAGCAAGAATTAGTTGCAACATCAACTGTATAAGCGAAATATATCACATGCTCGGAAGCCTCGAGAGAAGGAACATTGCTGCTGCAACTTTGCAAACATCCTAAATGAAATGACGACGATAACGATGACGATAACAATAACGATAATGACCACAATAATGATGACAATAATGAGAACAATAAACCACTCCCAATCCTCTGTGATCACGAGGGCGCACTTACTCACATCATCAATGGAACAATCAAGGCACGAACGAAACACAGAGACGTTTGTTACCACAACAGTCGAGATCTACACCAGTGCGGAATAGTCAAGTACTTCTGGGTATCAACACAATAAAATGATGCCAACATCTTCACGAAAGCACTGCCGAGAGAGAAGCACGAAAAATTCAGAAAGCTTATGATTTTATGGTAGATTTGGAAGGATATGGTATTCGGGTATGTTAGGACGGATTTCATCGTCCGGACTGCACTCTTTCCCTGCCTACCGCAGTCAATTAGGAGGAGGTTTTTAATGAGGCACTGGATGACGATTCACATGGACTTTGTTTGAAGTTTTCTTATATATATAGACTCACGGAGATATTGACTTGCTACGGAACGCAGCAAGAGGGGGAAGTGTTGCATGTGTACTTGGATCATGAGTCTCAGCACCGTCTGATGTCTTGTATCAGAATGAAGACTTGTACGAAGATGGTGGCGGTATCAGGATATGCATCAGAACCAGGGTGATGCGGCTCATGCTTGATGGAGCATACGCGTACGCATATGAGAGATTATACATATACGGGCATTAGGCTCTCGAGATAGACAAGCCAATCAAGAAGTCAAAGAAGCATCCAAAGTAACAGTATCAATAATTGGATTATCGAGTGATCTTCTATGATCCCGGAAGTATACCTGTAACACCAAAGGCACAACACCGTAACTATTCCCAATGGTGTAACAACATTAGTGGCTTTAGTAAACTGAATCAATATGAAAATAAAACACAACTCAGTATATCACTACCATTCTAAATTGCTGGATATGATGTTTAATCATTTCACAAATAACATTCTCTGGGATATATCATACAACTCGAATTGTAAACAATGGGGTTATATAGCAGGAATTGAATCGATATCATTCCAACCACTGCAGACAATAGCACAAAATAGTTCATTACAGTACTTTCTTGTTTCTAACATATTGTCCTGTTACCAGGATCTGCCAATAATGCCACACCATTATACTAAGTGATATATATCACTTTCTTTTATTTTCAATAATACCCTCCATTAATCGTTATCAGTAATAATGTTTATCACTGATAATCTACCACTTAACAGTCACAATAGGTCTGGAAATATAGCAATTGTTTATTTTCAAAATACCAAACCTGTGCTGAAACTGAAATACTAACAACTGGGTCAGATGCCATATGTCAGTGTGTTTAAGTACGAAAAGCAATTCATATTACTGTACTATGATTCAAACCGCAACTGCCAGTAATCATATATTAAACAGTCAGGATTCCAATACTCAGTAAGAATTATGATCATCAACAACATTGTATTCCAGAAGATACTTATATGGCCACATCACATGCTGCTGCTACAACCCTAACCTCTACCACAAACCCACACCATTTCAAACTCTGTAACTTTATAGCTAAATAATACATTATTTCGCGTTGTTTCTGGAATAGGGTTGTTATTCTTGAGTGGACTTTGAGTGCAGTCATCTTGTAGCATTGGGTTAGAGTTGAAGGGTGGAGCAGCATTCGCTTCACTTGTGTACGTGTCAGTTATATGAATAGACAAGTCAATATACCCACCACCAATTTGGCAGCTGCGCTATAAGTCGATATATGCTTCCGTCAGCACCAAGATTGGTCCAACAGATCATAAACCTGGTTGCAACATAATTTGGGAAATTACAAATCGCAACTTACGAAGGAACATGACTTTTGGAGTAGATACATCTTGATAAGCCACTGAATATAATTGGCGACTTTGATACTGGCATCGTCAAGATGACTTCTACCACCATCTCCATCGCAAAGTTCAAGTAGTCAAAAAACAAGCAAATGTCAACATAGATGGCACTTCTCTGAAAGCGGAAGCAGCTATACGGTATAGTCACCGGGATGGATGAGCGGCCCGAGGATCCTGCTGAGCGGGATACAACTGCAAAGGAGAAATTCGCACATTGGGATGCAGTCAACGATTTAGTAAACAAACATCGCACTGCACAATGGGTGATCTTACTTGGCATGAAACCACGGCTGCAGGCATCACACATGGATATCACACAAGCGGGGATACTAAGGGAATAACTAGCGACTGTGTACAACGTGAAGTTGAAGTTCGATGCCTTTCAGATCCGAAAGCTCCTTTTAGGAATATGCATTGATAAAAGTGATGCTTTGGAAACATATCCTTTACGAAGCAACCAGAAGGTGAAGAACTTCGATCTCTGTTCAGAGGCATCAACATCGGAAGCGAAGAGGTTGGCGAAGATGACCGACGAGCAGCAAGTGTTTTATCTCCTGCACGGAATACCAAGGAATGATGATTGGCGGTTCTTTGTTGAATTGATGATGGACAAAAATGCGACTGCAACTCTCGTACCCGATGAGATTGTGATCAACTTGATCGAAAAAGAGTCCACAATCAAGCATGAGAAAGGCCAGGACAGAAAGCCCTACTGTTCGCCAAAGAAAACGCCAAAGGAAATAGCAAAGCCAAAGGCTGAGGCAGGAAGAGCGGTAAAGGAGATGAGGGCGATGAGGATCAGGATCGCAAGTGTAAACCGATGTGTTACTATTCCCATACTGAATGGCATAATGTTTAGAACTACCCGAACATGAAATGTGGTGAACCTCCCGTCACAAAGGAAAGCAGCAAGTTCGCATCCATGGCCAAGGATGATGCGATTACTACCACCAGGTTGTAGCAGAGACAATCAAAAACTTTGGGTTGACAGATACCTGCGGAAAAATGACCGCGTAGAAGGAGAGTTGGTACTTGGATCGTACCTCCACCTTTCACGTTTGTGAAGATCGAAGGAAGTTTATTCGGTACAAGGGATTTTCCGAAAGATGAGCAGGACATCAACGACTTTGCTGGACTGGTAGCAGGCAAGGCCATTGGCCATGGAGATGTACAGTTGAGGCTTCGGTTGCCAGGATGCCGTACACATAGAGGCCACCGCGTACATAAAGTAGTCGTGAGAGATCCCACAACTCACTTTCCCAATCAAGGCTTATGGATCAGGGATAACAGATCTTCCCTGTTAATGGCCTCAGAATCAAGATATACGACAAAGCACCAGCAATAGGGACTAGTTGCTGAGGTCAAGGAAATCTTGTTGCTGTTGCACCCCCGGTTGGAGAACTATTCTGGTTCGATGTGGATACTGGAGGAAAGGGTTGTCGGTCGGGAGATATATCTAGAGGGAGAAAGCAACACACATCACGGAATACGATTCCGAATGAGCATACTGATATGGACATCTTGGAGCCGGAGGAGCCAAAGCAACAGGAAATACTGATTCCAACTGCATCGGCTCCTGCGATCAACTGACCAGCAGCCGATGGTAATTCCAAAGATGGAAATTCCGGAGGTGGTAATTCTGGAGGCGGTAGGCTGTTGGTCAATTGAAGAATTGTACGGGTTCTAGCGATGAAAATGATGATAAGGATGAAAGTGAGGATGAGGATGAGGATGAGGATAATCCACCAGCAGTGATCGACAAATCCAAGAAAACCTCTTTTACACGGGAATTGGTACACTTCGATGGGAATCTCGCGAGTGAAAGGGAAGCACCTGGAGTCTCTCATCGGAGGAGGAGCCAGACTAATCATCGCGGTCAGCGAAATGGCCGACCAGAGATCGCGAGTTCAGAAGCTGATTGACCAGTCCAGGCTGAAGCCCGTTATAGTGTGCTGCGAATCAGATGTGATTTCGGAGATAAGATTTTGAATTGTTCATTTCTTGGGAGAATAATCCTTTCAGAGGAGCTCTGGGCTTGGCTGATCACTTGGGAAGAGCTCGGCACAGTTTGTCGTTTTGGTTTTCTTTATGGTTTAGACTAACGGTTGTGATACCACCCTGGAGGAGTGTTGAGTGGACTTTGAGTGCGGTCATCATGTGGCATTGGGTTATAGTTGAGAGGTGGAGCTGCATTCGCTTTACTTGTGTACGTGTTAATTATATGAATACACAAGTCAATATACGCACCAATTTGACAGCTGCACCATAAGTTCACGTACGCTTCCCTCTGCGCCAGGATTGGTCCAACAGTCATTTCTGAGAGTTACTTTTAGATCTACAATTATTTCCTGCTGCACCAATGACGTTAGACCTGCAGATATGCATGGGGTGGTGGCAGAATGCTGGTGATGATGGTGGTGATGTGGTGATGGTAATGGTGATGATGGTTGTCATAGACCTATGGGCCACGGTGAAGGTGTGTGCGGCTGTGTATCTACTCATTCCCCACCTGGCACTTGAAGCGTGGCTGTGAGTGTGGCTGCAGCTACCAAAATCCTGTCAGGATTCTAATGCGAGCTTGGTAGGCATGACAGACCTCCAGGAGTGCCATGATTGCAGCTGGCTGCAACCACTGCAAATCAACCTTGTATCAACTGTGCCAGTACAGTCGTGAGTATGCAAAATCAAATCAAGGTGATTGCAAGATCAACCTCATATGCTACTCATATGAGCCTGATACAAAACGGACGACCCCCGCAAACGTAACACCAGCAGGGCTTTGAATTAACTTGAATGGTAAGAACGGAATCACAACTTATAACGCGCAAAAAACTAAAATTATAGCACCAGGATGCATAGTATAAACCCCTACTATAATGGCCGCAGAATAGTACCCCGTTCCCTCCTCCGCAGTGGATCTGGTGCCGGTCGCGATGTATCACGGCATACGTACCGCTGAATAAAGTACTTAAACTGCGCTATTGCATAATCTGCGTAACGCCTTGTTGGAACCGCAAAGACTTCATCGAGTTCCTCGAGGGATAACCCTCTTGTTTCAGGAACGAGACTGCAGTCGTTATGAGGGGGCATCAAGCATGACTGGGGATGGAAGTGCTTACAAGAAAATCAGAAACCACCCAAACGCGCACCATCCAGCATGATAGAACATGACCCCGTGGTCGTGAACTCTCGCTCGAAACGAGAGGAAGGTCATCGCAAGAAGCCAGTTGAAGAACCAGTTAACTGAGGTTGAGATTGACATACCTATATCGCGGATTATTAGCTGATCAGCTCGGGTGCGAGCGAAGGAAGCTGCTACGAACCAAGATCGCGCACATAAAGGGGTACTGATTCCGCCGCATATACAAATGGCACTGGTCCTTCTCCGGGACTGTAGGCTGCACTGAAAAGATCTTGTACTTGTCAGATTTCCCGCCCTGTGATACGTTCATGAGAACCTACACATTCCAGCCATAACAACCGCGGTGCGCCTATTTTTCGGCAGCAGAAACGCAAGCCCAGTGACCAGCTGAAAGAGTGCCAAAAATGGGAACGAGAAAAGTAACAAATTCCTGCGGCCGAATCGTCTGCGGTCAATCATCCAGAATGCCGGAATTGCAAGTACGAAATTTATGACACCAAATCCCATGCCACCGATAATAGCGTGTGTATTACTAGCGCCAGCTTTCCGAAGGATTTCCCCTGAAAAGTAGGCGAATGTGTTTACACCACAGAATTGCTGGAGAAAGAGGCAGATAATACTGGCACGCAGCGCACGGTAGTTTCGGCCCCTTGAAAAGAGCTCGGTGAGTCGGATCCAGAGGTTGCGGCGTGTGCGGAGCTCGTCCTCGAGGAGGTAGTCCATCAAGAAGAGGCCACGCCCCGCCTGCAATTTAGAGTTGCGAAACCTACAAAGCGCATTGTATGCTAGTTTGTAATACATAGCCTTATTCTTGCGGCGTGCTTCTTGGAGGAGGTACCGTGGAGATTCTGGAAGCCAAGGGATGATTAACATGGCCAAAAATGGAAGAATCATCTACTAGTATTAGGTAGTGGACTCAAGGATTAACAGCACAATTTGCAGCATCAAGCTTACAGGGCTTGCAATAGTTAAACGCCAGTTCAGACTCTACAATCGCTGATAGTCAGTCGGTGGCTTCAATCTGCTACCCAGACCAGCTACATACACATTTCAAGCTCAGTAAAGTTGAACTTGGCTGGCTTGGTCCGCAAACATCGTGGTCGTAACTTGTTTTGTCTCCTTCGCGAACAGCTCTAAAGATGACGCCGGCAATGTAACCTAGAGCAATGCCGAACGCGGTGAAGGTTTGCCAGAACATTGTGAGTCGTCCTGTACGGGATAAATGCTTGTCAGAACGTTATGAGAGGTTCTTGGTCCGTGGGGCAAGATTCGACATGATTTTAAAGTATGTACCTCTCACATTAGAAGGTGCGCACTCTGCAGACCAGATTGGAATTGTAGCGCTCTCGGGGCCTATACCAAGCCCTTTAGATGGTTAGAACGAGTCAATGGAGAGTGCTATTGACTGTGGTTACCCAATACGAATCTCGCGGCAAACATATGTCTCCAATCATTTGGGAAGGCTTGCCAGACGCAGCTGAAGCATGAGATAGCACACGTCAAAAATACGGTCCACTTACGGCCTAACCTGTTGTTGAGCCAATGTGTGAATCTAATCGATGTAAGTTAGTAGCGTCACACTAATTAACACTCTGCACAGCTCCGTTTTGGATACCCACAGACAGCTGACAGCACAACATAAGTATGGTGCCGAATGAACAAGACCCTTGAGGCCAGGACGATGTCTTATATGGTAAGCAGCATCGTAGTAAAGTTGGGCTAATGTTTCGATGATCTCAACAGTTAAGTATGTGTCATCGCCGATCACAGGCATGTGTAGAATTTTGCCATACCTGAATTTGCGGCTGTCTATAATTCAGTAGTAATACTCAGTTAGCCAGAGCTCCCAGTGTACGTGAAGATCTACTTTCCTCGTTCATGCCCTGGGTGGCAGCACCCAGTGAACAGCATAAAATAAGCCAAACGAGCATTCCACTTTGCTTAATCATATTTTTGGTCTCCCATTTGAGTACCACCCGCTCATCTTTTGATAGAACTAGGCGTGGTTCACTGTTCTCTCGCGGAGCTGGACCGTTAGATTCAGGGGCTTCTGAAATTTCTCGGAGTATTTCCCGCAGAACCATCTGTCTCTCCGAGTCGTTGTTTGCATTTAGCACCCCCCTATCTTGTGCAAGAAACGCGCCCCTTGCAATGAGGTGTCTGTCTTCCCTTAGAAATAAACCTGCCGTCTTGTTAAGGAATGCTTGGATTGCTGTTCTCATCTCTTGTGGGGTCTTCTCGAGGAGCGGTTCCGTCTGATGCTCACCGGGGTGACCTTCGCTGGATGTTATTGAGTCTGTACTCATGATGCTGATGCAGAGTAAATAGTTCTGGATGGTAAAGTATTTAAATAAATGTATAGCTTGAAACTCGCGTACTCAAGATGCCTTATGAAAAAATCGGACCTTCGACGACAGCTCTAAGTTGGGCGTCCTTATATAACTGTTGACAACAGTTAAAAATTCTGTATATATTGACAAACCATTTAGGACCGTCACCTAAACCTTCCCTTTTCATGCCGTATTCGTTGTTAGCGTTGCTCAAAAAAAACGAAAACATAGAACAAGGCTCATCACATTAAGAAGTTTCAACGCCGCCTTGCCGCAGCCATACTTTCAACTCTGCCTTGCCGCAGCAATACTCTCAGCCCCCGGCATGCTTTTGTTTGTTTTAATCATTTTGCATTCACTCTAACTAGAGTATGGCAGTACCCCGATTTCCACTCTCCTCTGTCCCCGGCATACTTCCGGACCGTAAGAAATAAACGTATGGTTTGTAAACGTAAGTTTTTTAAAACCGAGCGCAACTTTTCATTCAAAGGCTAGTAAAAGTGAAGATACCTGGCTACCCTCAGTTGAATTTAACGCAAATGGCAGTACAATGGTTTCGGTGGCTGCTTTGACTATTTTTGCTGATTGCTATCCTTGCAAAAGAGTGCTTACGCTGTGGGAGAGATGGGTTGTGGAGGTATAAGTTTCTTGCTGCCTGCAGGTGTCAAGGCTCCGGGACTGATAAGCGGTCTACCTCAGATCCCGAGTCACCGCACAAGCCACTGACTGCAACACAGATGTCAGCAGTCAGACTAGAAGAATCCACTCCAGTCAACCCACTACTCCGACGGGACATAGCACCGAACAGGGGATGAGGGCCCACCAAGAATGTAGGATTTTCCCTCACGTAACGCCAGCCACGCCTCGTGTATATCACCGACATAGTCTCAAGACCTTCTGCGAGCAAGAAATCTGAGCATAATTTGGGAGTCTAATAGTAAATTGGATTTTCCTAATCCTCAGTGCAGGTTTTCAAAAGTTCGCTCGGTCTTAAAAACTAACGTTCATTTCTTACAGTTTGGAAGCAGGGCGTTCAGCCCCGCAGGCTGAAAGAACTTGCTTTTCTTTCGTACTCCAAATTTCATGCCATGCGGCATTTCAAACTCCAGCCCCGAATTTCGCGCGCTCAGGGAAGGGCTAGACGATTATAACATCGGTGTAACCCGGATATGTCGGCTTCAGTCCGCATCCATTGCCAAACAAACACCGATGTATGTTTCAAGGGGTGGTGGCGACGTTGCCGCTGGCAGGATGTGAATGTCGCTGAGCTTAGGAGTTAATATGAAGATTTGGTTAGCACACATGAGCTGTCGACAAAGAAGTTCACAAATCTCAAGTAGAGAAGTAGAAAAGACTGGAGCACGTTTGCTCATCGCTTCGATTGCTCGAGCAACATATGGCAACTCGCACACGTGCGGGTTATTCTGACTCTCTTTTCACCCTTCACTCTTCCTCTAGCTATTATTCTGTAGCTCCACTCTCTCTATTGTCCATTTACTAATTTGTCCGATTAATTTTAGCTGGCTGAGCTCTTATGGGCTTCGAACATGCAAATTCATGCCAGTACACTCCAAAGTACACTCCAGAGTACACCCTGAAATACACTGCGATCATTCAGTTTGCGGCTTTCTAATTGGCCAGAGGCCCCACCATAGAGTTATAACTTCGAACCAGTACACAACAGTGCAGTTAACTATATGATAGACGGTGAGCCAATTACTTTTTGATTTTAGGTGATTCGGAGTTTTGGGTTCAGGGAGCTGTTCAACTCTGCGACCCATTTTTTACAACTTGCCCCTCACTGAGCGTGAGGGGCTGGGATCGAGCTTAGCAGAGCCCTCAACTAATGCGAGGTCGTTCACGAGCTTGCGTGCAAGGCTGATTCCTGCACAGGTGACCCAAAGGAACAGTGCCAAAAGCAATTAGAAACAACGCTAGTACCCCCAAGATAAAATCTGAAGTGGTCGTGTTGTACTACGGCAGAGATGAGTGGCTATGTTACACTTCGCTCCTATTAGAAATGGTGGATGAGTGCATGGAGGGGAGTTTACGGTTCTTGGTCTGGAGAAAATACTCTTGAAGTATTTTCATACGGGGAGATCCGATTGGGGGCTTAGGCCTGTATTGCTTCTCCAGACTCTTGTGCTGAGAACATGTGAGGTAATTGGTGCGGGTTAATTAGCGAGTTTGTGCCCCGGCAGGACAAAATTAACGACTAGAACTGCGGTTGCCATGTATGCTTTTGTCCAGCGCAGCATGCATACGTATAGCCAGAGTATATGTGGTGTCATCGTAGCTGCCCGAACACTTGCCTCGGACATCTTCCGCATCATCTTCGCATACGTCAGCTTTGTGCTCGCTCGCAACGCTGGAAACTGTCTTGCTCAATCTATGATAAGTAGCAACCGTGACTTCAACACTTACCAGAATGAGTGGAGTGGCCGAAGCCCTGACAATCGTCCAAACGATCCACAAGCTATACCGCAACGGCTACGTTGTTGCGCGAAACGCACCAACTAGTGTTCGGGCTGCCGTTGACGACCTTGAATTGCTCTGTCGGATATTGTTCGAGCTCAAGACGCTAATCGACCGACATGGGGAAAATAAATTTCAGCAAAACTACCATGGTATACTGGCAGAATGCCTTCACCGGTGCAATCAGGCCGCGAATGAGTTTGGAGGACTCCTCCGGAAGTTCCGGGCGTTTAGTATGATCGTCATTTAACCGACTAGAGTGATATTTGGTGGAGTGTTGCTAATTCATTACCTCTGCAACTAGATACTAGCGGTTCGTTGAAGATAGGACTACGACTGCAGTATGTGACCATCCAGGACGAATTCGCAGAATTCCAGAAACGGATAAGTGGGCTGTTGAAATATCTACATCTAGCAATAGATCTTTACCGCTTCAGGTGACCTGGGCACCCAATTCAACAAACAAATTGCAATGAATCCTAATCTTGGTGTATACCGTAGTAGCAACGAAGGTCCGGTTCCAAGCGGCGAGCACCCTCCGGTGCCCAAAACATTTCCCTGTTCCCCCCCAGGGACACCCCCCGAATTTCCAGAGCCACCACCGCAAATGAGAGAAGCAGAAGTTGACATTAAGACCTTCGTGGACGCAAATAGAGAGGGTTTGGTTATCCCTGACCAAACGTTTCAGCCTGATCCACATCGAATAATGGATAACAAATACCTGGACTCAAACGGGCACTCAACTTTTCAAGCAGAAGCAGAGAAATTGGGCAAAGACACGACTCCTGAACAGTGGGTTTATTATTCGAGCTGGTGGCTTCTCAAGGTATTGTAAATGCCAAATACCCCTACATTTCGGCTTGACTGACTGGGAACCTTTATAAATTAGGCAGAACAAATTGATAAATCGTTCCATGATGTCGAAAATTCTCCGCACAGTGCAAAGTCAATCGCCCGGCGAAATACATACTTATTAAAATCTAGCTGGATTGTAGAGGAAGCCGTGATATCTAAGGGTAAACCTTGGAGTCGGGTAGTCCGAAAATTCATCCAAGACCTAAACAGGGTAGGAACTTCATAAATGACCTCACAACTCATCGAAATGCTGAACCCACTTGTTATAGGTCTTGAACAATGACTTAGAAAACTTTCTTGATGCAAGCCCTCCAACAGCAACAGCAAGGCCTGATGGAACGCACGAACTTCTCGAGCAAGCGACTGCAATTCTTGAATGGGAGAGGAGTGAGAATAATTTGAAGAACGATATAATCAGTGCAGAGAGGTGGTTCGCTGTGGACCTTGCGGACTGCGGGTTAGTACAAAGAGAGCGCGCACTATACCGAACGTAAGTGCTAGAAACACCCACATCACCCCAATTCTCCAATTATTCAGAGCTGCTAATTTCTATTCTCTAGCTTTGTCGACGCAAGATTCCAGCAAGGAAATAACCCTGGAATCATGTCAGTTTCTTCTCCATATTTGCTCATTCTTTGGGCGAGTAGAGGGGAAAGCGAGATGTTTGCGAGCATATGCGACCATCACGGCCACGTCAACCTATGCACTCAACGTATGTTGTAGATCTGCCCACAATTGAATTGTGTACATGTGTACATGTGCTGACCGCTCCAATTTAGTTGCCTTCGAAGACAATGACGGTCTCCACGATCGCCACGATCAGATTACATCAATTGTTTCTCTCAATTTCTCTAGTATTCAGGTACTCGGATTATATCATTTCAGGAAGCTCGATTGACCTTCAAGCTAATGGATTATAGGCCACCATTCGCTTCTCAACCGCCGCAGGTAAGACCTTTCGTAACCTGGCGTCCGTTGCACGGCATAACATAAATACAGACTGTCAAAGGTTCTTGAGTATTCCCAGGAAGTTTGTTGCCGCGATGGAAACAAGGATTGCACGCACAGATGAGGTTACGATATTGGACACGTAAGTGGTCTCACCTTCAGCCACAGGATGTACTAACAGCGCTGATAGAGTGCTCGATAATGTTATCTTTTCACCATCATTCAAGAACAGTATCGCAACAATCGGCACCACTAGGAAGATCAACGGAAGTTCGTGCTCGTTGCGAATATATGGATCGACGCCTAAGGAGCGCTGGGAGACAACTCGTCGTTTGGTGTTGGGCAGCTGGGCAGGTGATCCGGAGCCATGGTGCTATTCGTTTTGTATGTTGTGCAATTCAATGATCTCCTGATGTTTAAGTCTAATTGACTAGGGCTTCCACTAAGTCGAGTTCAAGTTCGTCAGGATGGCTGCAAGATTACGTTGCAATGGGCTGGCTTCCGTAAGCGCGAAAAGGTACCCCATTCAACATATACTTAAGAATACCTCACTAATTTGAGCTTAGGACGGAAAAGGCAACAGCCGTTACGTGAGTATCCATATCCCAGCGCATGCAACTATATTATGTGCATGCTCACGATGAACAGGTGTACGATCCGGACAATCCTGCAGAATCCAACAATAGCATCGAGATGACGCTCGGAAGCGAAACTGGTAACTCAAATTCATCCGCATTGTTTAGTAAGACACTTACAGGATCCAAATATTCACAGAAGCTTCAAGTCTAGCTGCATGCATATTTCAGCTTACCGAAACCGAAGGTTACATAGGAAAGAAGCATACGATTAAGCTTTCGGAGAAGAACTGCGATGACATCTGCGTCTATGACATATATGACGAGGGGGACAATAACGATCCGTACCATGCCGTTGTGCACTGCAAGACACTCCCTAGTTCATACCGAGTTTCATATATCTACTTCTGTATGCCTGTACTACTAGGACCACTACATTTGTGACTGACTTTTATTAGTATATAAATCTTTGAACTTTACGATTGCGACATCAATTCATGGCCAGGAACTTAAGCTGATCAGTTTGCGGGTTCCTCAATATCTATCCAAGGAAAAGCAACCTGAGTTTGACGGCAAACTGGACCAAAATGCCCGGGCGGATCTGTCAGTGTGCATCCAATCAGACGGTATGTAGTGAGTCTTGATCAGACATGACAAGTTACCTGATTGCCACATCTTCTGTAGAGTTGTTACACGGGCTTCTTGAAGCATTGACTGGCTGGAAGCTACTCTACCACCGGTATGCCCTTCATGCACTTCAAACACTGTCAGTATCTAATTCTTGCTGTGTAGGCAGGTATCCGAGTGGACGAGGAAAAAGCTCATGTGGACATCTCGACGACACCATCAAGTTTGGGTGCATGTTTGGCAGCGACAGGGAGGCCCAGAGGTGCAGAACAGGATGGAAAAGCGACTAACCGCACGTCTGGGGGAGGGTGAAGTCAACAGCTATTACGGCTGGTACTGTGCGTTGTGTATGCTCACTATATTGATAGCTGTGATTTCATTTCCGCCAGCTGACTGCTTTTGTTCATATAGTGACAGGCAACGAGGAGAAGCATATGTCATCGACAGCTCACAGTGTATCCTTAAAATTGGACATACAGAATGGTGATTACCTCCGCACCGATCAGATGAACGCTTTCACGGCCCAAGTCGTCACCACGAAGACGGGGGAGACAACCACCGGATCAGTACCAGCTGAGACTGCACAATGGGATCTCGAGGTTACCTGTGAAACAGACAGTGGTGAGTGCCAACCATGGGGCTCGCTATATAAACTGACAGTGGTAGATGCAACAGAGTTCTATAACGCGTTGGGGCCGGGTGTTGAGCGCGAGCGCTCGATGAGTATTGCTTCTGGTGTAACAGGGACAATCAGCGTTGGACCTAATAACCGCACCATGACTGCCGAGTCAGGAGCGTGGGGTCCGCCCAATCGTCTATGAATACGGAAGGCATAAGAGCCTCTGGTTTCTCGTAGTGGGGTATTGATGGGTCTTATTATAGTCCTACCAGTTCTGTTTCTTGTTTAGATTAGTGCGACCTGGTTTGTATATAGTCTAATTGAAATAATGTTACGGTATCTCAATAAATTGTTATTAGCCTGAGAGATTGTTACTCTGAACGCACGACCTATAGCACTATAGGTTTACCACACCCTACAGCAGAGTAGTGTGATCCCACCAAAAACCTTACCAAGGAGCCACATAGTATGTAGTAATAGTTCGCCTGTATACTACCCCAGCTATACTGCATGCAAACCACAAGAATCTGGAATTATGCATGGAAGGGCGTGCTATAGTAGAGAGTGAGGTCAAGACAAGCTTTTTGCATTAGTCTCAGACTATAGTACACGTTCCGAGACTATTTGCAGACAGCTCTTACAAGCAACCTAGGCAAAGGCCCGTCGCAGGATGATCTAGCCTAATATAGCTAGTAGTATCACCGGGTGGAGCGAGCAGTCTCGGAACGCCACAACTCCGGATTGGCGAGATCCTTCTACATACGGCGGATAGCGGTAAGGAGAGAGTATTCGACGGGTCTGTTGTGCTGAACCTCTCTTGATTGAACTGAACATGACTTCTCTAAGTCTAAACGATACGTACTTAAGAACAGCACGTGATAACCACATTCAAATTCTGTTCAACAGACTGAAGCAGCAAATACATTCATGCTAAAAACTCCCTTCCACATTCTTGAGATCTTACGATGGCGGTGGCGATGACACTTATTCCACATTGCCCGGATCACCTCATGCAACCCAAGAGGCCTCTGAGATCTGGGGGGTCCTGTTCCAACTTTTCCGTTTTTCTGCAAGTGTCTCCTCCTAACATTGGTACCACTCAATCTCGCGCTCCACAAGCTAATCTAAACAAGCAAATATCTCTATAAATTCAACCTTCTCTGCTTTACCTCCATATCTATAACCGCCCCAGCAGCATCACAAAACGGCTTTCGCAACCGCATACTTAGCAACTTCCTCCACAATATAGTAGGTTCTTCCTGCGGTGTATCCGTCTCCACCCAGCACACCTCCAACTCGATTTGACGCCGTATATCTTCACCAATGGCGAAAAATTCGGGTCTTCGAAATGCTTCCACCTTATGCGCTCTAAGCCATGCTGGGGCGACTCGCACGAATTTCCAATGAACCCAGCCCGTTAATACGCCAGTTGCAGTGTCGATCAGCATATTCCTAGCCCCAACATCGTATAAACTTATGATTACCCCTCCGAGCGGCTGCCGGGAATATTGCCTCGGTAAGCGGGTGAAGGTGCCGGCAAGCCTCAAGCTGCTCCAGCTAATCATTGGTGTATTTGTCGTCTAAGTACTATTCGCCCCGTTGGCGGTAACTTGTTACCATCACCAGGTGACTACAACCTAATCACAACTACTAACAAAAACTGATTCTCGCACCATTTTTTCGTAGTCTATGTTGCTGCGAATTGTATCACCACTACCTGTTCAGACTAATCAAAGGAAGGGAGAGACGAAAGATGATGATTGAACTGTCTATCGTACAAAGAGAGAATAAGCTAGATATCTATAAGGAAAGATATCATACCAAGAGAGAATCACCATGAGCGAAGCACTACTCAGGCCCTGTTGTGTCGTGTCCGCTATGCTGAATCTCTCTCTATTGACCTAAACTCACTGACTCTCGCTCTAAGTCTAATTGACACGTACACAAGAACTAAAGTGCATGCGGCTCCGCCGCGCTCAACCCTAAACCAACCCACGTGATGACCGCACTCAAATCCGTCCCCACAGGCCCGAGGCTCACGGGGAGATAGGCACTGCACAAAACTCGCGGGGAGATAAACACCGCACCAAGCCCTAGGCTCATAGGGAGATAGGTACCGGACTAAGCCCGCTAAGTCCTTAGTCTCGATGGCCTGCAGGTTAAAGTTAGTGCCCGCCTAGTTCCGATAACCTTCGGGCTAAATCCCTAGGCCTTAGTGAACACTACCATCACTACCGTCATTACCACCACCATCCACCTATTATCACCCTGTCTGTCTGAAGTTAAAACACACCTCATGCGAACAAAAATTGATAAGCATGAGGTCATATCGACAAACTCCTTTCTCGGTGTCCATACACATACTCAAATCCAGTTGCACTTCTGACTTTATTTCCCACATAACTTTACATTCAAAGGTATCTAAGTCTTAAGTTACATTAAAATATATGTTGTGATTTCTATGAGCGATTGGGGTTGCTATGTGATAGAAAGTCACTACCACCCCGGCTTCAGATTTTATGGATGGGGCTCTCCATTTAAGGATCATACTAAGTAGCACCCTATCTATGGAGTGGGGCGCTCCATCTATGGAGTGAGTAAATCCGCCAACGGGGTAGAACAGTACTTGGGAAGGTTCTCTAGAGCGGTATACTAGGCATTGAGCTGACTGACAATCCACACAGACAGAATAGCCTGTGGTGAGAAGAAAGGTGTGCTCCGTTTCTTCATAAGTAAAGCGAGTCAAACGATAGGGCCGACATAAGAGCCGGGGAATTCTTGACATGGAAAGTGGTGAACTCCATCCCACAGATCGTCAGTCAAGTAGAGGCTTCCAATCAAGCAACCGACATTCCGTTGACAGTGGCTGACGAATATCCCTCACCCTCCTCAGTAATGGAGCCGGTGATAGCCGCGATAGACCACTGCAGATGCACCGCATCACAAAGTACTTAAACTATAGCACTGCATAAACTGCATTTTCTGTTGACACGAGAAGAAGATGATGGAGAAGAAGAAGAAGATGATGGAGAAGAAGAAGAAGATGATGAATTGTCTGTCGATCCAAAGAGAAGGAAAACTATGAACTTATATACGAAAGAGAGAAGGAAAACTCAATGCCGACTGCCAAAGCCGGAGCCCAATGCCGAGTACCAGTGCCGAGCCCTCCTCCTCGCCATGGGAGCTGGCGAGGCCAATGGGGGCAGGCGAGGCCAATGGGGGCCGTAAGCCACGGCCTCATGCTCGCCAGCAGCGAACACTAGGGGAAGCCACCGGGCCAAATCCCTAGTCTGCTGGACCAATCATGGCGCAGAGGGAAGCGTACGTCGACTTATGGTGCAGCTGCCAAATTGGTGATGCGTATATTGACTTGTCTATTCATCTACTTGACACGTACACAAGTAAAGTGAATGTGGCTCCGCCTTTCAACCCTAATCTAACACCAAGTGATGACCGCACACAAAGTCTGCCCTACACTCCTTCAGGGCGGTATCACGACCGTAAAACTAAACCATAAAGAAAACCTAAAGAGATCAACCGTACCGGACCCGGAGCTCCTCCCAAGCAATCAGCCATGCCCAAAGCTCCTCCGAAACGATGATCCTCCCAAGAAACAAAAAAACCCAAGATCCCATCTCCGAAATCACATCTGATTCGCAGCACAATATCAAGGGCTTCGGCCTGGACTTGTCAGTCGGCTTCTGCACTCTCGATGTCCAGTCGACTGCTCCTCCAACGGCGATGATCAGTCTGGCTTCTTCTCCGATGAAAGCCCGCAGGTGCTTCCCATGCACTCCCAAGATTCCCGTCGAGGCCTGCCAATTCCGGTGTGAAAGAGGACTTCTTGGATATGTTGATCACTACCGGTGGATCTTCATCATTCTCATCTTCACTCTCATCGCTAGAACCCGCTCGATCCTTCAATTGACCTGCAGAATTACCACCGAAATTACCACTCGCTGCTGGTCGCTTGATTGTGGGAGTTGGTGCGATTGGTACCGATATTTCCTGTTTGTTTGTTGGCTCCTCCGGCTCCAAGATGTCTGTATAGACGTGCTGATTCAGAATCACATTCGGTGCCGTGTATCGCTTGTCCCTAGATACATCTCACGACCAACGACCCTTTCTTGCAACATTCGCATCTAACCGGAATAAACCTCCAACCTGTGGTGCCATGGCAACAAGACTTCCTTGACCTTGATTGTCATATATCTTGATTCCGTAGCCATTGACAGGGATAATCCGTAAACCCCTATCCATAAGTCTTGATCGGGAGAGCGAGTTGTGTGCTTCTGCCACATGCAAGACATCCCTCATGACTACTTCATATACGCCGTGGCCTTTATGTGTACAACTTCCGGGCAAACGAAGCCTCAAGCGTACATCTCCATGGCCCATAGCCATGCCCGCTACCGTTCCTGCAAAGTCGCATATGTCCCGGTCATCTTTCTTGGCGAATCTCGTATACCCAGCGAACTTTCTTCGATCTCCACAAATGTGAGAGGTGGAGGCACAATCCAAGTACCAACTCTGCTTCGACGCGGCCGTTTGTCCGCCGGTATCTGTCACCCAGTAGTTTTCAATTGTCTCCGTCATCTCCGCCGAATCCCTGGCAGCGGTGATGTCATCATCCTTGGCCTTGGCTGCAGTTTCGGTGCTTTCCTTTGTGACGGGAGGATCACCGCGTTTCTTGCTCCGGCAGTTCCAAACCTTATGCCCTTCCTTATGGCAATAGAAATATGTTGGGTGACCTTTCCTGTCAGTCTGATCCTGGTCACTTTCGTCACCTTTCCAGCTCTTCCTGCCTTTACCTTTGCCTTTTGCTTTGGCATTTGCTTTGGCATTTCCTTTCACGAACAGTAGGGCTTTCTGTCCTATACCTTTCTCACGCTTGATCGTGGCCTCCTTTTCAGCCAATTTGATAACAATCTCATCAGAAGTGAGTGTTGCCGTTGCGGTTTTGTCCATCATCAACTCAAGAAAGAACTGCCAATTGTCATTCCTCGGTATTCTGTGCAGAAGGTAAAAGACGAGCTTCTCGTCGGTCATCTTGGCCAAAGTCGTTGTCGTATTCGATGATGTCGATGGCTCCGAATATAGATTGTAGTCTTTCGCCTGCTGGTCGCTCCGCAGAGCATAAGTGTCAACATCATCACAATCCTTGAGCATTATCCTTAAAAGCTCTTCCCGGATCTGAAAGACATTGAACTTCACCTTTGCCTTGTACGCCGTCGTCAGGTTTTCCCAAAGTGTCCGCGCATCCGTGATCTCCATGTACAATGCCTGCAGCCGCGGCTCAATGCCGAGCAGAATCGTCGATCGCGCAGTACCACTGATGTTGTTTTACCCAGTCTGTGACTGCAGCCTGATGTGCCAATTTCTCCGCTGCGGTAGCATCCTCAGCCAGATCCTCAGGCCGCATATCTTCCCCCTTGACTATACCGTAGACCTGCTTCTGCTCCAAGAGAAGCGCCATCTCCCCTGACCATTGCTTGTTATTCGACCTATTGAACTTCGCAATCGATATGGCAGTACAAGTCATTATCAGGATGTCAATTCCAAAGTCATCAATTATACTCCGCTGCTCATCAAGACGTGTCTCCTCCATAAGGTGCAATTCGTAATTACCAAAAATACGATGCGACCGGGCTCATAACCTGGTGGACCCATCCTGGCCCAGAGGGAAGCGTACGTCGACTTATGGTGCAGCTGCCAAATTGGTGATGCGTATATTGACTTGTTTATTCATCTATTTGATACGTACACAAGTAAATTGAATGCGGCTCCGCCGCTCAACCTAACACCATGTGATGACCGCACTCAAAGTCTGCCCTACTTAGTCAACATTTTCCTGTTGAAATGGCAAAGATCGTAACTCTTGAGACAGGTAAAGAATGAGGGACTATGGTGGTTCATTGTTTGAGTGGAGACCTGAAGCTGAGTTGGTTGGGCCTGATTATAATCCCTACTAGGGTTCAGTTTAGTTGAGGATGTGGTTTTAGGTTATAAATAGTCTAATTCTAATGTTTTCGTTTCGGGCGCAGTACTGGAGATACTTCAGGGCCCTTACCTGAGCGGAGCGAAGCTTCTTGTTTTAGAGGAATCATGTCATCAGTCAATCTTACAGTGATGCAACACTGTCTGCATACATGTGGTATCCATATTGGACCGCGACAGGTAGACATCACCGGATATCGCTGGGGTATCTATGACAGACTGGCATGTACGTACAGCGGGCTCAAAACTGCATCGTTGTTGTGGTATTAAAGACAGTGGCCCTCTGGTGCTCTCGTAAATCAAACTTTGACTCGCTCGGCTAAGCGAAAGGTTGAAAGTCTGGGTATGAGAGCAGCCCCCTTGTGTGAGAATTCTCACTCTTTGTAAAGGCGTGTTAAAGTTGTGTGCGATGTCAAAATATACTTTTCGCATGACTAGTTTAAGCTTACTCATAGAACATTAAGATTGGTACTAAAAAAAAGCAATCTCTGATATACTCGAAAGGGTAGTGGCTGTTTCGTGATGATTCATACCATTCAGAGAAAGTCTCAATCAATGACCATTTTTCGGTACTAAATCCCTACTGCGAGTACAGTGGAAGTGTGACCAAACCTAATATAGCTAGTACTTAATGGAAGATAATCCCACCGATAGAATGTAACTTCAACCCAACGAGATCCTTCAACATACGGAGTTGGCAGGTGAGATAGTATTCAGTGTTCATCAGTCGGAGGCGCAAAAGTAGTACCGAATCAGTGCAGAGATGCTTTAAAATTTTGCTGGGGCTGGGGGTACAACCATCTAAGTAAAATTTAGGAAAGCATGAATCTATCGTTTAAGAGGTGCGTTCAATGTTGAATGTCACAAAGAATCACGCCCGCTTCTTCACCCATATCTAAACCTAGAACCACTGCAGCCGAAGCAGCAAAAGCACTTCTGCCAAAACTTTTCTTTCTCGATATCTGACTGATACGGCCTGTAACGGGGATGCTAATCTAGTTGAGTTTGATTCGTGTCCTGGAACTGAGGTGGTGATAGCCGTGATAGCTTTTCCACCATCTTCGGATCTCTCCCTTGGGATGGTAATGGTGGCGACATTTATTCCACTTTCTCCAGACGACTGCTTCCTTCAACGCCACCGGCCTCCGAGATCCGGTCCTGCTCCACCCCTTCCTTCTCTTCGGTGGCGTGTGCTTCCTTCTAACCCTGACACCACTCTAGCACGCAGGGTGTATCCGAATTTAAATGATCAAACAACTCCATGAACTCAAGCCTCTCTGCCTCCTCCTCTATGTCCGTTGTCGCCCCAGCAGCATCACGAATCAGCTCTCGCAACCGCACATTCCTCCTGCTCTCAATACGATATTCCACCGGGACACTCGACTCCCAGTATACCTCCGTCTCCTTGATTTGCCGCTGCATCCCTTCATAAGTGCTGTACATCTAACAGCAAATTCTTGGCTGCAACATTGTGGGGACTTATGATAACCGTGGCGAGCGGCTCATACGCCGGGAATATTGCCTCAGCAGTCGTACGGAGGCACTGGTAAGCCTCAAGCTGCTCCAACTGTTCCTTGGCATCTTCATCACCTTCATCGTCTTCACCGTCCTGTCCGTGCAATTTAGGGAGGGGGTGGATTCGAGAGGGTGGACTGGACTGGGTGTTTGCACTGTACGTGATGACGTTGGGAGTAGGGATGCTGGGGATTCGTTGCGCGAGGAAGCTGAGAGTGATGACTTTGGATGCGGTTTTGTAGAATTGATGGATGGGCAAGGAGACGTGAAGGATATAGTCAGTAGTCTGTAGGCGATCTAGAGACAGAGATGACATAATCTTGTTAAACCTGCCGCCGCCGAGGTAGCTGAGACTAATGTTTGTGTCACGATGATGCAATGACGACAATCTTCAGGTCTGTAATATGGTGAGCGACAACTGCGTCTATGGTGGCGGAAGAGGGCTTATTGGTCGATTCTGCGCGGCGCTAAATAAGTCGGCGGGTTCACCGTGTATAACTTTGCAAGAGCTTTCGGATGCATGCCAAGCACTCACCGCCTGCACACATGTGCAGTAAGAGGCTCAGCAAAAAATGGTGAGGCTGAGTAGATGGCAGGTGCGGGGAACAATTTATAATACCATCCCGCCGTGGCCTTTGACCCCCAGTAAGTAGCTACCCACAACTATGAGTTTTGGTTTTTCAGCCGGCGACTTCCTCTGCGTTGGAACCTTAGCATTGAAACTCTACTTCTCTTACAAAGACGGTCCCAACAACTTCCGCGAAGTCTGCCGAGAGCTTCTGACGCTTCACACAACGCTTGAACAGCTTCAGCTCGACATCGATGATCCTACCTCGATTATTTCACGATGTCACACTGCGCAACAACAGAACCTGTAACATATAGTCGGTCGTTGCCAAGAGGCACTACTGGAGTTGGAAGAGCTAAAGAAGAAGTATACTAAGCTTGATGGTGAGGGGAAGACGAAGAAGGTATCGTGGACGAGGGTGAAGTATGTGAAGGAAAATCTCGGCGCGATAAGACATAAGCTGTCCATGCATCTGAATAGTATCACATTGTACCTCGCCGGTGTTGAGCAGTAAGCTTCCTCCTCCTCCTACTCCGTCTCTTTCTTCTCCTTCTCTCTTCACGGCCCGCGCTGATGGCGAAGCGTGGTTCGGTAGTGCCTCGTTATCGCGCATCGAACGGAAACTCGAAACCCTCAGTCGGATAGAAGCAAAGATCGATGCATTTTTGGAAGAGATGAAAAGGACAAAAGAGGAGCAGCAACGATACCCTGCCGCGCAAGAAGCAGCAATAATCCTGGCATCGAACCATACTAAGCCTTTTCCCTGGGGGGCGGCCGATATCAATGATGAAGTCGACGAGATTATTCATGTTTTGGGGAATGACAAAGATCGCGATGGTATTTCAAAGGAAGAGCTCGAGGAGCACAGGGAATTTATTGGTGCGTTGGTGCTGTGGAAGGATGGGCAGGATTCAAATGCCGTAACGATATCAAAACAGCAGGAATACGGGAGAGAACAGGATCATGCGAGGCATCATTCGGATTCCAGCTGGTATCATAATGCGCATAGCTATCCAGAACCACGATCGAGGGATGATGAGCAAAGGACTCTTGAACATGACCGAGGTGGCATATACACCGGTATAAAATCAACGCCCTTGATGACCCCTGCTCGAGCTAACGCTTCGTCAGATCAGCTGTCTGGATCTAGCTACCGCCCACCTCATGTTGAAGATGATGATGAGGCAGAGTTAGGGGATAGACGCTCCGCTCATTCTAGTGATTTTATCCCAGATCACCATGAACATCGCCGAAATTCACCGAATGGGTATTATTCCGGTGACGACGCGAGTCCGGAACCACCAAACCGGCAAATTCCGAACCTATACCACTTACCCCCTCGACGCCGCTACCCCAACCACATAACACAGTCGACCGCTAAACCCGAGTACCCTCCATTTGACGAGACATCCACAATATTTGACTACAGCGAGAAGCAACCTAGCTCCTCTTCCCGGGAAAGCCCTGACCCACTTTTAAAAAAGTATCTTTATATTCAACAAAGAGTCTCAGAATATCAAACACTACGTCACCAAGGCATGACAGAGCGGGATCTTCAAATCGAATATCCAATAACCGCACACGCCTGGGAATGCTGGATGGACCAGAAAGGCACAAGTTTGAAGTCTTCTGCGACTAGTTCCGTTAAGGCTGAAGCCGGTGTTATTGCACCCTATGGTCCTTATCTGTACGAACTGGAATGGGACAGTAACTTACACGAAGAAAAATTTAGGCCTACAGTATCTTCGCACCAAGAAGAATGCCGTTCAGCTTCAATATCGGATAGATATAGGTCGAGCTCATCGAACAATGGGAATCCCTTCGTAACTTATGTTCCAGCGCCGACTCAAACCACCCTTCAACCCCCTAGCCTTGTTCACTCCTGAAGCTATAGTGATAGCAGAGAAATTCGTGTAGAACCAGGTTTATGCAAGTGAGGACATCTACGCTCCACCGTACCACACAATGTCCGACGTCATCGTCTGGAAAGCTGACCTCCAAAACAGTTCAAGGGCACAGAGCAACTATTTTGAGGACTACACGCCTGCATCGGACAACGAAAGGCTGCCTTCCTGGATTAGTGACAGTTACTACACATGACTGTCCGCCATCGCCTATGCTGGGTAGGGCTTCGACATACATGGCATAAAATCGGCTTACTTATACCCCACGGTTATCTCACTTATTGAGGGGGTTCATATATAGTACTTGTTCGTAAACTTTTCCAAGGTCTTAGCAATGTTGAGTATTTTGGCATTCGGACTTGATGTTATTAAGTTCGTCAACAAATATATATTATTATCTTTACATGTGTAAGGGCGCGTATGCCTGCGATCGGATACGTAGGCATTATAGCCAGATTTTCAGTCACTGGGTTGAGGTTAAGGCTACACTTCCGGCTGGAAAATGGGAACTTTTCAATTGCTAACCATATCTTCCGACCAGAAGTTGGGAGTCTATGAATCCTCTGGCCGGAAGTTGAAAAATTTTCACCAAAAATTGCATCATTCTTCGACCGGAAGTTGAGAATTTCTCCAAGGCGGATATTATTTAATCTTCCGGCCGGGAGATATTAGTTTCTACCAGTATTGAACTACGTCTTTTGAGTAGAAAGCTCCCAGATTCTGCTAGGTAGATCTCAATTCTCCGCCCGGAAAGTTGAAACTTTCCCATGAGGAATTGCATTCTCCGACCGGAAGTTGAGAATTTCTCCCCGGCAGGTAACATTGAATCTTCCGGCCGGAAGATGATAGTTTCTACCAGCTTTGAACTAAGCCTTTCGAGTAGATAGCTCCCAGGTTCTGCAAGGTAGATCTCAATTCTCTGCACGGAAAGTCAAAACTTTCCCAAGAAGAATTGTATTCTCCGACCGGAAGTTGAGAATATCTCCCAGCCAGGTAGTATTGAATCTTCCGGCCAGAAGATGATAGTTTCTACCAACGTTGAACTCAGTCCTCCGAATAGAAAGTTTCGAGCTGCCGCTAGGTAGATCTCGATTCTCCGGCCCGAAGTTGGAACTGTCACATGAGCAAACATTCTCCGACCAGAAGTGGTGGGTCTATCTAGGATCAAAATTATTCCTCCGCCCGGATATTGAAACTTTCCCACAAAGAATTGCATTCTCCGACCGGATGTTGAGAATTTCTCTCATGCAGGTTGTATTTAATCTTCCGGCCGGAGGATGATAGTTTCTACCAGCGTTGAACTCAGTCGTCCGACAAGAAAGTTCTGAGCTTCTGTCAGATATATCTCAAGTCTCCGGCCGGAAGTTGAAACTATCCCAAGAAGAATTGCATTCTCTGACCGTAAGTTGAGAATTTCTCCCAGGCAGGTGATATTTAATCATCTGGCCGGAAGATGATTGTTGCTACCAGTGTTGAACTCAGTCTTCCGACTAGACAGTTTCGAGCTTCTGCTAGGTACATCCCAATTCTCTGGCTGGAAGCTGAAACTTTCCCAAACAGAATTGCATGCTCCAACAGAATGTTCTAAATTTCTCCGAGCTATATAACATTTCATCTTCTGGCCGGAAGATGATAGTTTCTATCTGTGTTGAACTCAGTCCTCCGACCAGAAAGTTTCGAATCTTCAGCTAGGCAGATATCAATTCTCCGGCCGGAAGTTGGAACTTTTCAATTGAGAACAACATCCCCCAACCAGAAGGTGGGATTCAATCCAAGCCTAAAACTAATTCTCCGGCCGGAAGCTGAAACTTTCCAACAAAGAATGGTATCCTCAGACCGGAAGTTGAGAATTTTTCCAAGGCAGATAATATGGAATCTTCCGCCCGGAAGATGATACTTTCTGCCACCGTTGAACTCAGTCTTCCAACTGGAAAGTTCCGAGCTTCTGCTAGGTAGATCTCAATTCTCCGGCCGGAAGTTGAATCTTCCTCAAGAAGAATGGCATTCTCTGATTGGAAGTTGAGAACTTCTCTCAGGCAAATTGTATTGAACCTTGCTACCGGAAGGTGGTAGTATCTGCCAGCTTTGAACTCAGTCTTTCGACTAGAAAATTCCAATCTTCTGCACTGTGGAACTCAATTCTCCGGCCAGAAGATGCAACTTTCTCAGGAAGAATTGCATATTCTCCGACCGGAAGTTGGGAATTTCTCCCAGTCAGGTAATATTTGCTCTTCCGGCCGGAAGATCATGGTTTCAACCAGCCAGCCAGGTTGTAGTCAATCTTCCGACCGGAAGATGTGAGTTTCTACCTGCCTTGATCTCAGTTCTCCCAACAGAGTTGAATATTTCTCCCTGCCAGATCTCTTTCTTCCGGCCGGAAGTTGGCACTTGGTACCTGGTCTACCAAGGGAGACAACCATGAAATCACGTGTGGGATGGTCTAGTTATGGGCGACCATGTGAGAAATTCTAAATCCTCCAACCGGTAAGTTGAGAAATTCTCCAAGGCAGGTCTCATTCTCAATTCTCCGGCCGGAAGTTGGAGCTTGGTACTTTGGTTTATCAAGAGGACCACCATAAAGTCACATACAGCACACTCCAGTTATGGGTGACTACGTAACACTGTTTAAATCCTCCGTCTGGTGATTTGAGGCTTTCTCCTCCGCAGGCTGAACACCATTTTCTGCCCGGAAGATTGCTGCTCAACAGAATAACCTTGGCAGCCAGAATCTTCCGCCCGGAAGATGCAGCATTACAAGGTAGCCCTTAGTTGAGCAGGATTCAGTACCGGAAAGTTAGACTATGAATCTGTGTAACCCCCATTCATGTTCTGGGTTCCAATTCGGGTTCAAGTCAGTTACTCCCATTCAGCACTTGGCAGTGAGAAATTATATATTAGGGAATCTTCCAGCCGGAAGTTAGGATTTACAATTGACTCTGGAAGTGTTGCATTGAGGTCCCGTTCGGGTCCTGGTCGGGTTCTGTGTGGGACGTGGTCGTGTCCTGTTCGGGTCATTTTCAGATTCTGGTCGGGTTCTGTTCAAATCCCATTGAAGTTCTTAGTTTCATTCCTTCAGAGATGTTTAAAACCGTTCGCTATTGTTTGTATTCAAGTTCCGTTCGGGGTTATCTAAAACCATCTTCGATCTGTGTATAGTTCTTATATAAGTGCCATCAAAAGCTCACCTTCTCTATTGAACTCCATCTTATCGTACTTTCCAATGTTACAGGCCCGCTCCCTTTACTCCCTGGTTCAAACATGATGATACGTTTCTATCATCATCGCCTTTTATCTCTGGACGTTAGGGATTCATGACATAACATCCTATGTACTGTGCTAGGTGTCATACGTCAATAATGTCTCCCTTGTACAACACCTTGTTTACACCAGGATGGACATTACTGCCGCAGAAATGGAAGAAAAATATATATATTACGCTAAACATACCATGAAGTGCGAATGCTGGTGCACGGGACAAAGAGTAATCGGATTCTAGTCTGACTTCTGTTTCTTGGATTTTGGATTTCAAGATTCTAGAAGTAGGTTCTTCTCTTATCAGATACTTGAATTTCTTTTCATTAACTGCAGATAACGTACATTTCACTATGCTTATTTTGATTAAGACTTGTGAGTATTACACACAACACAATCGCGCTCGAGACCTCAAGCTGCATTGTTTGTTTTGTTTTCATCATACTGTATTCACTCTAGTTAGAGTATGACAGGACCTTAATAACCCCCTCTGCCTCCCGGCGAGCCGGCTAGATGGCGGAGCTCCCCCCCCGCTACCCTTCGTCCCCGTTGAAAAATGAAAGATAAGATCAGAGAAAGACAAAAGCAAAGAATGCAAGAAAGAAAGGTCTAACCCCATTACCGCCCCCGCCACTCCCGAGCCGTGAGCCCACTCCCTACCACTACTCCACTTTGGCCGGAAACTTCCCGACTTCCGTGGCCGCCAGGATGTCCATCACCGCTTGGTCGCACTCTTCTATGGAAAACAGCTCAGAGATCTGCACATGTCGGCCTCTGTCCGTTTTCCAGCCCGTCGCCTTCCCCATCGCCTTCCCCATTTCTTTCTGGTGATCTCTCCACCCGCTGCAGTGGCGGAAAAGGTGCTCCTGGGTCTGGGACACTGTCCCTCCACACCACCAGCACTTGTCGTCATCTCGGTGGCCGAACCGTTTCAGATGAACTCCAGTGGGTGCGTGCCTGCACTTCAGTCGGTAGAACCTAGCGGCTAGCTACTTTACGCTTGTCATCGGGATAGGTCTCTTGGTCTCTGCCTTGCTCTTGAGTCTGTAGGTGAAGTGCTTGCTGCACCTGTCGGCCACCCACTTCGCCTTGGCTGCTGATCTTCCCTCGGAGATTCGTCTCGCCCTATTTGAGGCCAAGGTGTACGGCCACTCTATGACTGTGCTTCCGCTCGTGTCTCAGGCTAAGTTTGCGTGACAGTCTGCCTCTTCATTTCCGGGGATGCCGGAGTGTCCCAGGACCCGGTGGATCTGGGATGCGATGCCGTGGGCGAGGAGATTCCGTGCTCTTCTGTTGAACCGCCTCGCCAGTCGCTGCCCGGGGCCCGGCTCCAGGTGTGCAGTTCGTTGAATTGCGGCCTGTGAGTCACTGAAGACTTCCACCGTCTTCACTCCATGTATCTGCAATGATTCTCTCTTCTTGTTGGTCACGTCAAGCGCGAGTCCCATCGCCCACAGTTCGGCGTCGAAGATCTCCATTCGTCCAGTGCCTAGGATGCTGCGGCTAGAGCTCCATTGATTTCCGTGTTTGCACACTGCTGCGGCTCCCACTCAGCCATCGTCTGAGCGCGATGCATCTGTCCACCACATCCAGACCCCTGCTCTGAATTTGGTTTCTTGCTCTCTTACCTAGTGTTGCGCGGCGCTCTTGGCTGCAGTGGTGTCATCCAATATGGTGGTCCTGACCACTGACTCTTCGCCTGGGGGTGGCCAATCTGTGCCTTCGGTTGTCCGGCCATGCTGATGCTCCTCCCTGATTACTTTGCATATCGATGCACCGGAGCAGGGGTTGTGGTCTAGCTCCTTCAGCTTGCCACAGCATGCGTTTGCTAGTCTCGCTGTGAATTGCTGTTGTCTGGAGTCTAAGAGTACCGGCACTGGTGTAAGCCCTAACTCACTCATTAGTGCGCCCTGCGGGGTTGGGGGCAGCGCCCCCAGGATTGACCTGGCTTGTCGATTGAGGAGGAGTTGGAGGTCTTCTCGCCTGCCTACTTCTCTGGGCTCCCACCAGAGCTCGCTCCCATATAGTGCGACCGCTTGGACACACGCCACTTGGACGGCCCTTACTCTCTCCTGAACGACAGCGTAACGTCAAGCTGCATAGGAGCGAGGGACTGGGCATCTCGAGTCCAAATTGATTGTTGTTTCATTCTCTCTTTTGAGTAACAATTATCTCTCAACACTCTACAGTTACATTGTACTCCTTGTCTTCATTTGAAACTGTCACTTCTTCCTCGTGGCCCTCTTCCTCCACATTATCCACGGCCACCTCTACAATGGGCTCATCCTTCTCGTGAGCTTCTCCTTCCCCAATATCCAGTTCGGTCAAATCGATTCCTGGGCTATCTTGAGTAGTATCCTCCGTGGAATCCTGACTGGAACAGGGATCAGTCTTCTTTTAAGCATCGTTTGTTGATTTGCTTGATGGCCCAGTTGATTTGGACTCAGCCCATTTAGAGCAAATCTTTATGTACATGATTTAAGATTGATATTACCGGATGCCGCCGCAGAAAATTCAATATTAGTGCTCTGTTCGCCACCATCTTGGCCATGGCAATGCAGTGTGTACTCAACTTCGATTTTGAAATACTCGCTGTGAGTTGTTTATAGTGAGCGCACATCGATGCATGCATATCATCGATCAATCCCTGCAGAGCATTCACTAAGTGTCGGCTCTCCCAAGAAACTTGTCAGCCCATGGAGTGTGTAAACTCCAAGTAGTAACATCCTCCGTGAATGGACTAGAAAAAGTTTCACACTTGACAGTCGAATAGTGTTTAGGTCACCATCGATCACTCCTCTTTACCAGAATACATCAAGAGCATGTCAACGGATGTTGATTTACAATCGCCCCAATGACGAATAAAACACACCATAATCGGCGATTACGGTTTGAATGATTCAGTTTGATACAGTATTCATGGGGCTGCGCCATTATAGCCAGATTTTCAGTGGCTGGGTTGAGGTTAAGGCTACACTTCCGACCGGAAAGTTGGAACTTTTGACACTAGAACTACATCCTCCGACCAGAAGATGGGAGTCTGTGAAT
>Ga0307512_10001637_pt1 | contig 31010 bp, 42 predicted proteins | sample 14_EM_MG_FD_200267 | JGI IMG/M metagenome (GOLD analysis project Ga0307512, IMG submission 200267) | Populus trichocarpa ectomycorrhiza microbial communities from riparian zone in the Pacific Northwest, United States - 14_EM | ecosystem: Host-associated > Plants > Roots > Unclassified | place... | reverse complement strand
CTCTCTCTCTCTCTCTCCTCCAGCCGTTCTGATTGTACCCCCTTTCCTCTTCCCACCAAACTTAGCACAATATGGATAGCTGGAGAGTCGCAGTGCTTGGAGATGGTGGTGTCGGGAAAACCGCGCTGGCTGTACAGGTTCGTGTCTTGTCTATTAGCGAATACCGACCACCGACTTGCCTCCCCAGTTTACTCTCAATTGCTTCGTTGGTAAGCTACCGATGTTAATATCCCTCCCTCCTCTCCTCGATGTTGACTATATCCCCTTTGTTCCTCCTTCTCTCACTTGAACAGAGGTCCGTAATTTCTCCTGCCGCCCGTTCTCCCCTTGTTCATTTATTTGCCCCTATTCTTAGACCTATGATCCAACAATAGAGGATGCATATCGAAAGCAACTCGTAGTGGATAATAAAATGTGTTTCGTGGAAGTCATCGACACCGCTGGTCAAGGTCTGTCTACCGTCATGATCTCCAATAGATCCACGTAATAACCGCCGATATTCAGAGGAGTATGCCACCCTGCGAGACCAGTGGGTCAGGTGCGATCTCCAATATCCCTTTCCCCTTCGAACACTTGGCTCATTTTACCCCACCGAATCACAGAGAGGGTCAAGGATTCATTCTTGTCTACTCGATTGCCTCACGGGCGACATTCGAACGCCTTGAGGTCTTCCGTCAGGCCATGCTCAAGGTCAAGAGGCACCGGCCTGTTTTCATGCTCGTCGGCAATAAATGCGACAAACAATACGAACGGGAGGTGTCCAGAGAGGAAGGTGCCGCTATGGCCCGCGACTTTGGTTGCAGGTTTTTGGAAACTTCGGCCAAGACGGCTCAGAACGTGGAGAAGCTCTTCACCGATCTCGTCAGGCTGCTTCGGTCAAGCAAGGAGAGTGTCGATCGTGGCGTTCCTGCACCCCCTCCCCCGACAAAGCCCCCAAAACCGCCAATGCGACTCAAGTGTACTTTCTTGTAGGGGTATTCTGGAGCCTTGTGTCTTTTTTCTTCTGCTTCTTCTTCTTCTCCTTCCTTCCCACCTTGACGTTATAGAGATTTGACCTCGTTTCTTTTCTCGATTACCTCGTGCGTTTTGATGATACCACTCCACTTCCCCTTCGCCCCGCCTCTCCCATTCTTACTGCTATGCCGGACGGTCTGTAGGTCTCTCTCACTGTACTCTCCCTCCCTCCCTCTCTCTCTCTCTCTAGGACTGTATCGCTTTTTTGCTCGTCTCCCGGACCCCGGCTGACCGCTACACGAACCTTGTGGCTGTCGTCTTTTATCCGGGGATTTGGCGTTGTATAGATGTCTTCCGATCATCAGCATCTTATATAGTCCTAGGATCCTAAACGTTACGGGTGGGTCATATGAGCCTTGGCTCTACCCTTCATTTGGTTACACGCCGTATGTAGTCCTCCGGTATACCGTGATCTCGTCTCAGCAAATGTCGCCACGTATGCCATCGACTCGTGTAGCAACCTCAATTTTTTCTCTCACCGGTCATCAAACTCGTATAGACAAACTCTCAAAGGCTGTGTGTGACCGGTGTCTAATTCAACGGACTCTATCGATGGTATACATATGAATTTATATGTATTGTCCGTACTAACTCTTCACGTATGTAATAATTACTCTCACCGATTATGCCACAGTAGGGTTCGTAAATCGGTCCACACATTAGAATCACGGTAGAGGTATGTCATCGAGTTGAACATGCCCGGTTGGATCGTCTCCCCCCTGTTTTCGTACAACCACATCACCGCACCCCAGACGATCGCAGCGAAGATGGAGAAGTATCTTGGGTTCGGAGGGATGGGCCTCGCAATCTCCGTCGCCGTTTGGGGTTTGAGGGTAGCACGGGGTATGAATGACGCGATTACGCGCGAACAGATGTACAGCACGACCTATTATAGTCATGCGCGTGCAGATACATACGTCAGTCTCCCGGGAAATGAGGATGGGATTGCGTTAAACGGACCTGTTCATTGACCGGATTTCTGTCCCCAAAGACGAGGTAACCGCCAACGAGTCCTGCGAAGAACGTATCGAACCTTCGCGCCTTACCGCCGTTCGCCTTCTTTTGAATTAGCAACAGGGTCTTGTACAGTGCGACGTATTTCATGAGGTTCGTGGCGTGCATCTTGGTCGCCCGGAAGATTGTTTGTGCCCGGGTGTTCCAACTACCAAACCAATGAGCATACGGCCTTTTCGAGGGAGAGAGTGCGAAACTCACTCTCCACGACCGAACAGGATGGCCATGATCAAGGCATGGGGGAAACGGATCTTGACACCGTAGACGAAGCCATTCCGAGCACCCTTTAGGATTCCGAGGTAGTCGTGGTAGGCTGGGTTGGAGATTATGTGCTGGAGGTTGGCCATCGTCGTGTCGAAGAAAGACCGGCGGCCCATCCTTTCACCCTGCGATCGCGACGAGAATCACATGCAACCGCCACCGGAATTGGACTCGACGACGCCACGGTCTCAGTCGTGTGGTTCGTGTATCGCGTGGAGCAGGGGAAATTGTATTTTGGCTACGAGGCATATACGATAGGAAACTACCTCACATCCAACGCTATATGTAGTATAACTCTCACAGCAACTTCAACTTTCCCGTCACTTGATTGATTAGCCGAGCTGGACCTATGGAAATTTACCTCAGATTCGAGAAAAGAAAGGAAACACGCGAGAACACACACCAGGACCGATCCCTAAAACGGTTCTGCTACCTGCCGCGACTTGTGTCCGGCCCCTGAACGGTAGAGAGAACTTAGTCAAGACCTGTACAGACACGACGAGGAGATAGGAGTGCGCAGACTTACGCGTCTTGGATGGACCGTGCACAGAGGTTCAAGCTCTGGGCCTTGGCTTGCAAAAGAAGCAATTCTTCCTCATCGGAACACCGTAATGCGACCTTTGTCTGTCTATCATGCAACATGTCAAAACGCGCAGCCAACGAGAACGGGATAAGCTTACCCGGTTCGTTCCCAGTGTCTGAGAAGCTGCGTCATGTAGAAAGAACACGTCATGGTCCGTTCGGAAGAATGTGCTCCAAGCTCTGTACCTTCGGGTTAGATACCGATAGCGTACGATAACACGCCAGGGTCGCATGTCTGCATGTCCGGACGAAGGTTTGTCAGTTTGCATCGGAAAGGACGGTCAATCATCTTCGGGATGTTGTCACGTACGAGCATCTGAAAACATCTCAACCGTCAGCCGCAGGTCCCAGTCATAGTTTCGTTCGTTTCGTTTTCCACAAACGTTCGCTTACTGTGCAGCAATTTTCCCGATTGACATTCCCAGATCACTTCGTACAACAAGCACCTGCATGTAAGTCTTTAGACGGTGGGCCAGCAGGCCGAGTGTGGGGTGCATGTGGATCTTTGGCACATACAAGTTTGCAGTCTTCTTCGAGAGATGGCTTTACTTGAGCAAGATCTCCATCTCCAGCTTCGCTCGGTGCGTCACTTTCCGAGTCATCCCCGTCTGGTCCAGATGTTTTGGCCTCGTCACGGGACGAAACAGGTGTGCTAGCGCGCTCAGACCTGACATCTGGGATGCAACGTCCTGCAACATACCCTGTTGCTAGAGACACACCTACGATCGCGAGATACGCTTGATGGAAAAGTTAACGTTGTTAATTCCGTGCTGAGCCAAGTTGTGTACTCACAAGAGAGATTCATTCCAGGCACGATCACGTGCGATCGCCAAAATTTCCCCAGACTTGACCACTATGCCCTTGATCGAACAGACGGTGTTGTGGTTCCCCGTATTGCATATTACTTAAGGTGTCTCTGCCATACGACTATCGAACGCCTTCGAGCTGATATCCACCCTCTGCCTAATATCACGCTCTTCTGTCCGTGATGGTCTCAACTCTCCCCCCATTCTACTTTTCCGGCCATACCAATCTTCCCAAACGATGTTCTCGTGTTCTCTTGAGCACTGAGTTGGCTTGGCCAAACGAAAACCTTGCCTTACCTCTACCAGGCATGGACCTTCTCTCCCAGCGATTTCTCTTGCATTGAGTTTGAGACTGCGTTCCGTCGGTCATTTGTCGCGCCATTTTCTCGACGAGCCCCAACGTTTGCACTTTCTTTATCCAGACCTCTTTATTCCCTTCTCTCTCATCTCTCCTCGACATCAGTTCATGTGCGTGACTTGTAGCTCTCCACTGGCTTTGTGACATGTTTGTTGGAATGGATCCATTTGAATCTTCCGTTCCCTACTCGGATTCACTACGCAAAAATATATTGTCCACATCTATACACACATAAACAAATTCCTGTGTCACCGGACCCTGACAGACTCCACAGAGATATAGGTCAGGATGGGAATTATTCTTGCAACCGCGGTCGGAATCTTGGGCGTCGCGTATGGTCCATTGTTCCGTGGGGTCTGGATGGTCACCGACGTCTCTGTGCTCGAGGAAACCCGAATGCTGGCCATGGTCGTGTCCTTCGCAGGGTTGCCCTCTCCTCCAAGATATCCTCAAGGGTTCACTCCGGCATTGTATACATAGTAGACGCGTTGCTGACATTACATTAAATACATAGACGCAGACACAGTACAGCACGCAGGAAACATGCAAGGGGTGACACGGGTATACACGAAATCGCGTTTCTGCATGTATCATTTCAATCGCTGTCGCTATCCGTAGAGGATCCAGTTTCATTGTCATCGTAATCTGGAAGAACATTCAGAGTTGTTCGCACTGGTGTCCGCCGAAGGTACTGCTTACCCATAATCATATAGTTCGCATCGTGCACGCTCGACTGAGATGGAGCGGCGGAGGTGGCGGAAATGCTGTTGGTCGCTCCCGATTTCTGATTGTTCTTACCATTCGTCACTCTGACGGAGGCTGTGCTTGGGCCATCGATGGAGGATGCGGGAGAAACAGGAGTTGCTTCGGGCGAGAAAACCGACATTCTCGATTCATTGTCCATGGAAGGAGCATTAGAGCTTTCCCGGGTGATGGAACTTTCTCTCAGTTTCGAAGACTTCTTGGATGCTGGAGGCGGCATGTCGGTGACATTCTTCAGTGGTGAACCTAAAAAGGGGAGAACCATGAGACCAGGTTCAGCGCGGGGGTGTACGGTCACTTGCCAGTAGTCTTTGGCCTCTTCGGCTTCTTCGGAGTAGCTTGAGGTGATCCGGGCTGCAAGATGTGGGTCAGGGTCTGCCTTTGACGTGACGGAAAAGAGTTGGCTCACCCTCTTGCCGTGGATGCTAAAGTCCCCGTCATCTATGTTCCAAGCCATTAGCACTAATGCAAAACGAGGGGGCTCATTTAGGGATAGGACTTGCCTCGCTTCGTTGCCTTCCCCCTTCCCTTCCCTTTTGTACTTGGTTTCGAGTCATCCGAGGCCTCCGAACCAAGATACGGAGACTCGGAGCGTCCTTTGTCTCCACCGGATCTATTGGGTCGTGAGAAATAGTCCGGGGGCGCATCAAGGATTTACAACTGACTTAGACTTTGTGATGGGGTTCCGTGACCCACCACGACGGTTTCCGTTGCCAACCCCCATGCACGAGGAGAGGTGAGGAGCATACCGACTGGACGCAATCTGTGCGACAAGTTGACCAGATTTGGCGGATGGGTTGGAGAAGGTGAATCAACGAGAAGACATAGGTAGACACAGAGAGGATCCAACTGACCGGCCGCTTGCAATTCAGACACTCGAAATAAATAGCACCGTCTGATTTTCCATTGGTGGGGCCTGTACTTGCTCCTGAAGTACTGCCGGTGGGTGTAGATCGCTTCCCTTCTACGCTAGGACTCTGTGGCCGGGGAGACGAGGGGTTCATCGGTCCCGTTGAAGTCGACGCATGGGCTGAATGAGAGTGAGAGGGTCTGTAAGTGAAGTACGGCAGCCTCAAAGCACACCTCACCTGTTCCACAGCTTTGTTCGCAACAGCAAGACTGTCAGCAACCGAATGATACAACGCGAAGCATATGACGTCGTTGAAGGCGGACATACCGCGTGTGGCATATATCGCAAAGCACGCTCAACTTCTGGGCCTCATAATGAGCCTGTAACGTAGCATCCATCACGAGGTCGCTAATCATTGCGGAAAACATCATAGAAGTCTGCGCCAGGAAATAGTGAACGTGGATCCGGGTCGGTGGCGCGCAAGGAAGGTACAGAAAGGCAGACGGACCAACTTGGATATCACTTCATCGCGTTCTGACTTGGGCATTTCAGCGCGCCGTAGAAGACTTGGAGAAGGACGTTTTGACACGGTTTGTCGTGAGACAAAAAAGCAACTACTCGAGGATAGAGGCTGAGCGTGATCGTGAAGCGCCCAAGCCGTGCGTGGTTGGCGCACGTGGCTATCTTCGGGGTATGGAACGGAACAACTGCGGAAGGACTTGTCACTTGTGGACTTGAGAAATCCAAAATTCATTCAAATCATTCGCCTATTTCTCGTGGCAGGACATAAGCAAGGTATCTTTCCACAGTGTATAAAAGTTATGAGGTGTTGTGTATGATGAAGCCAACAGGGAAAAATTATGAGGGGATTAACGTATCAGTACTGGTTGTTGGTCGTCAACCGAGAAATAGTAAACACGACCATGATCGAGATTGCCAGTACACCGATGCTTGCGGGAAGTATCATGTCTCTGGGGATGCCAAAAATGTCCTCCGCCGGAGCAGGTGGCAGAGAGGAGGGTGATGGGGTCTCCGTCGTCTCTATCGCTTTGGTCTCAATCTGGGTAGTAGCAGAAGCCTCGGCCGCGTTTGCCTCGAGCTTCTCTGCCGTAGCATCCTCCCACCCTTTCCCTCCTTGTATGAAGAGGACAACTCTTTCATGCCCCTTCGACCTTGCCATTTTGACTGCATCAGAGACGTCCCCGTCAGACGTAATCAACACGACGTCGCCGTCTGCGTCGGTATATGCGAGTTGGTAATCACTGGGATCAGGGTGGGGCTGCGATTCAGCCTCTGACACGAAGTTTGTGAAGAAAGGATCGATGGCCAGTTTTGTGGAAACGATCTCTCGCATATGTTCGTAGTTGTCGTGACGGGACTGGAATCTATGAGTGCGCCCACTTGGCGTCCGGAATTTGAAGACGTAGGTACCATCGTCGACGGAGAGAGGGGATGGGAACGCGGCTTGCGACCCGGGGCCGCCTTTTGTCATGTAGCCGTCAAGTACGGAACCATCGTCTTCCATGACAACAGAAGCCGAGTCGTTCGGATGTAAGTCCGAGCGAGGGGATTGTGGCATTTGAGGGATGCCTCGCATTGAGCCGTGTTTACTGCTCAGCATATCGGTGGGTTGACCGGAAATAATCGACTCGGTTTCTCCGCCGCCAATGGAATCAAAGAATCGGCCCCACATGGGACCCCCGGTTTCTGAGCTCGTGTCTCCAGCTTCTTGGCTCATCGTGTTCATCTAGTTGCGGATCGTCGGCGATACATCTCCACGAACGCATGGGCGACTTACTTGTTCTAAGGTGGCGTAGGTCAACTTGAGGACATCTACGATGGCGACCAGGCGACCATCAGCCTCAACAACGGGCAAGTTGAGGTAATGGCCATCTGAACAGGGTCAGTTTACAGAATCACTGCGGAATCAGGGTGCTTACTGTGCATCTTTTTCAACGCGTCATGGACGGTCATCGAAGGGGGGGCGGTATCAGGATGTGGCGTCATGACTCTGACAACGCTGCATCTTCCAGCGTCCAAGCCCGCAGCAATGACACGGAGCACCACGTCCTTACTTGTGAAGATGCCAACAATTCTAGGTACATTGGTCGTAGTACCAGCAGGAGCGTTCTCCATGATGCAAACGGCGGTGACCCTGCGCTCCTTCATGAGTTTTGCCACCTCCCTAACGGTGGCCTTTGGTCCGACAGTAGCAGGTTGGGTGCGAGAGTCCATAACAGTGGTTAAATCAGGCAGTGCAGTCTTTTCACGCAATGCTTCGACGTATGCGAGCATAGCACTGGTCTGAGGGTTTGATGTAATTCCACCGAGTTCGGATTGAACACCAGCGAGAGCATTGTAAAGTTTCTCGGAGGCGGTCGAGCTGCGTTCGACCTTGTCGACAGCCTCGTGGAAGACCTTGGTAATATCGAGGAGACCAACAACATTTCCGTCTTCGTTGCATACGGGCTGAAAGGAGGAAAATGAACAAAAAAATAAGTACGTGAGAAGACAGGAATGATCGGGCATACCAAGTGTCGGAAATGCTTCTCAACCATGAGCTGCAAGGCCTCGGTGGCCCCTGTAGTGTCCCGGGTGACCATGGGATTCCTCGTCATTATTTGGCTAACATGAGTAGTATGGGGATCCAGGCCTTCCGCGGTGACCTGAAAGGGGGATCAGAGCTGGAGCAGCAGATCGACAAATGCCGGTTACCCTATAGGCCAAATCCTTGGCGGTGAAAATCCCGCTCAAACCTTCCTCGTCATCGACAACTAAGACGCAATCCGTTCGTTTGGCAGCACAAAGCTGGCTTGCTTCGGAGACGGTAATGTTCTCCGGGACAGTAAGGGCGGGAGAGGGACGGAGTGCGGCGACGGTTCCCTTCTGGGCAGTAGACTTTGCTGAACGCTTCTGGCGGGAGGGTACACCAGTTGCAGATATAGTACGTTTACGGGCCAATTCGGATTCGATTTTCTTGCGAATGGCCTAGACGGGAATGATGACATCAACGGTTATCCGCAAGTACGCACGAAGGCTCGGAAGAGAAGGGGTGATGATGAGGTGGAAAAGATAAAGTGCTAGTGTCTCAGTGGATAGTCACGGAGACGCGTTTTGGCGGAGGTGGGATGTAATGCAGAACGGTGCGCGGTGCTTACCTCGTCCCTCTTGGACTGCTTCTTCCTCGTCTCGGGCAGCGGACTGGACACAGCGGACATTGGTTCTTGTCGAAGAGGTGAACCGTGGTGGTGGTGGTGTGAGTCCGTAGCAGCAGGGGGGAAATGAAAGGTACCAGACTGTGAACGCGGTACGGGTATTCGAGACATTTACAACAAACAGGTTGATGTTGGAGGACAAAGTTGTTTGTTCATGTTTGTGCTCATAAGTGTCTACCCGCGTTCACTGATGGCCTCGAGGCTGTCCCAGACAAGCATCCAGTTTCCAGGCAGTCGGACGAGAGTAGATTCATCGTGTTATAATCGAAACGTTGGTCGTTTAAATATACGTACAGTATATCTAGGTCAGAAGACCGATAGGTCGAGCTACGGAATCAAGTCCTTCCCTCATGACCAAGTTCACTCCCCTAATTCCTCCGCGCACCACCAGCTCCAGCAGGAGGTTGTTGTGCGGCCAAGGTGGACCCTGCCCAACGTCCAAGGCCAAGCTTCATCTTGTCCCAAACCTGAACAGCAATCGGCGGCACCCCGTCCCTCCTGACGTATCCCTCAATGCACTTATCAACAGCTGCGATGGCGTCCCTGGTGAAAGCAGATTGGTAATATCGCTGGCGTAAAAAGTGGGCGTAGAAGATGGGAGAGAGCAGCGAGTTTTGGAAGGTGACAGCACCCAAAAAGATTCGGGCCATTATCAAAAGTTCGGTGTATGCCACTGCCTTCATCGCAGTGTCATAGTTGGCTGGAAAAAAACAAGGCGTTATCGGACCGCGATACCCATTGGCCACACCAAAAGGGAGGGCTTACACTTGACCCACACTTGCAACTTCTTTGCTACAGGGTGGGCTTGAGGGGGTCCACCAGCAGTGGCAGGAGGACCTGGTGGCAAGAATTGTGGAATGATCGTCGTTCTCGTAAACGTCAAGGCGTGGAAGAGGGAGAAGATGGTGTACGGCAAGAGGGCGGCTAATCTCATGCTGTCAGGTACTGTATCATAAGCGTGATACAAGGAAACACTAACTGGCAACTGGTTTTGAAGACCACCAAAATATCGCAAGCAAGAAGTATTGAACGTTCTGCGCGCAAATGAAAGCTTCCATGAATGGAAAGAAACACGCGCGAAACCTGAAACAGATACCTCATCTACCAGAGCTCGTTTGAACCAGGCGGCATTTGGTTGTGGCAGCTAATTTCGAAGGCGTTCAGCATGCCTTCAGACACATCTTCGTGACACTCACGCCAAGTGACTTCCTGAAAAGCAGGTGAGTAGGTGAGTGAAGAAACGGGTGGAAAATACCGACTGGCAAACGATCACATAGCTAATGAGAGCCCCAGTAAAACTAACTTTTCGTACGATCAGTGTTATCAGCCACTGCTCTCTGAAAATCGGGTCGAGACGGAGCGACAGACCTTTGTACCACCAAGAGGAAACTGCTTTGAGGGTGATGGTGGCCAGGAAGTAGCGGAAAGCGGAGATCAGAAGGACGAAGTGGCCTCCTGCCCACAAGTAATGCTGACGAGGAGGTGGGGTAAGGGGAGATTGAGGAGGGGCGGGGAAGGGACTTGCCTGGGTGGTCGCCATACGAGTTGAGGGTGTGGATGAGAGGAAAGGGGACGAAGTTGTGCTGGCAAGCTTTTGATATCCTACTAGTATTTGTACACGTTCAAACCAGGTGGAGAATCCGTTTTTGGTTCTAGTCCTCCTGCCAGCCACACAACCTGCAGCAAGTGTGACGTGTTGATTCCAACCGCTCCGAAGCCTGTCACTTTAGGGCAGGTAATCACGTGCTTGGCTCCCCTCACGTGGCACTTGCCTTTTTCGTCAGCTGTACAGTCCACCACCAGTTTTTCTCACGACCACTCCCAATCAACAGCGCAAAGCCAGGATCGAGCACAAGACAGTCGACTGAATGTCAGTACCCCGTAACCAATTCTAAACCGTCTCACTCACTTTGTCATTTAGCTCGCAATGGCACAACGTGTAACCCTCCGCAAACGCCAACCGTACAACACTACCTCCAATAGACGGCGTGTCGTGAAGACGCCAGGAGGAAAGCTCGTCTACCACCACATCGGAAAACTTGCCACCGCCCCCAAGTGCGGTGACTGTGGCATTGCTCTCCCCGGAGTAAGTCCGGACACATTGTCCGATCCTACCGATGGACTCATACTTTGATCTTTGTAGGTTCCTGCTCTGCGACCACGTCAATATGCTACTATCTCCAAGACGAGGAAGACTGTGCGGAGGGCTTACGGTGGTTCGAGGTGTGGAGACTGTGTGAAGACGAGGTACGACCTGAATACATTATTGTCAATCGCATGTTCTCAATCCATATCCAAGGATCCTTCGGGCATTCTTGGTGGAGGAGGCCAAGATCGTCAAGAAGGTCATAAAATCTCAGCAAAAGGGCAGCAGGAAATAAATGGTTCATCCTACCCCTACAGTCTCATTCTCATCACTCTCATCCATGTTGCATGTACTCGCTTTCAATGGCAGAAAACTTCGAACGACCTGTGCGGTCAGTGTATGCAATGTACGATGTATGAACAAGAGATGTTATCGACTCCATTGTTGTGAACCCTTCTGTCGCTTCCTCTGCATCCCCTTCCTGAACACTTCCTTGTCCACCTTCTTCCGCCCAAGTGTTTCCGTTCTCTTGTTCCTGCTCTGTGAGTTATCGCCTCGCCCTCGGACGCTCGCCCTTCTACCTTCTTCATCTTCGCTGTCCAATTCATTCTCGTCGACCTCAATCTCCTCGACATTCACCTCGTCCTCTTCGTCATCTTCATGTTCCCGTTTCTTTCCCGATCGCCCCGTACCTCCTGTGCCACCTCCGATATTAACATTGACCCGCGGGGGAATGGCAAATCCGAAAGATTTGGCAACCTTGGCCAGATCCAGAGCGTTGACGTTGAATATCTTCTTGAGCGAGTAAGAGGCGTATGATTGTAGATATGACCTGTACCCATCTCGCGCCGATTGATGCAGGAAGTAGTTCTTCTGTAATAATTTCTCGAGCTGTAATGCTGGTTAGTGATCGGTGATACAGGTCGTTCGAGGGAGGTATCACCTGTGACTGGACGTTTGCGACCTTATCAACGGGGAAACTATACTCGTTCAACGGAACCTTGGATTCCTTGAGGTAACGCAAGAATCCTAGCTCGCTCTCAAGGAGGAAGAGCAAGCTCTTTCCAACCTTGCCCGCCCGAGCAGTTCGTCCCACGCGATGAATGTAGTCTCTTGGATCGTCTGGGGGATCATACTGAACGATCCAGTCCACACGGGGTATGTCAAGACCGCGAGCGGCAACGTCCGTGCACAAGAGAGTGCCGGATTCGGCGTTGCAAAACTCAAAGAACGTCGTTGTTCTCTTTTGTTGTTTTTGTTTACCCTGTGAAATGCACTTCAGTACGGGAAAGAGACCGCACAGATCAGGCGCACTGACATGAAGGTCGAGGACAGGGACGTCGATGTAGTTGAGTAACTCGCCGTGATACTTTACGGAGTTACAACTCGAGAAGAAGACGACAATCTTTTTCTTCATGTTCTTTTTCAGGAATGTGAAGAGGAGGAGGAAGCGGCGGTCGGAAGGACAAACGACGTAACCCTGGGTCAGAGTAGAGACAGTACTTGTCGACTCTTCCTTGTCGACGTCTATTTGTAGCGGGCCAGGTCTCAGGGATATCCTGGCGAGGTCGGTGACCTTATTTGTTTGGGTGGCAGAAAATAACATGGACTGTCGGTCCTCTAAGAGCAACCAGGCGTCAAAACTCTCCGAAGGGACATACGTGACTGGACAAACCATTTGGGAGGATACCAATGATCCTTTTCATCTCTTCCTCGAACCCGATCTCCAGTATCCGGTCAGCCTCGTCGATGACCAACGCTTTCAGGTTTCGGAAGACAAATCCTTTCGTATTCTGGTACAGGAAGAGATAAAAGGTTACGAATAAAGGCAGAACACTAGAACTGACCTCCAAGTGATCTAGCAGTCGCCCCGGAGTGGCAACAATCAGGTTAACACCTTTTGCCAGTTTATCCGCCTCGGCCCTTCGGTTTGCTCCTCCCATCACGATTCCAAATGTTTGTGAATGCCCGGCCATGAGCTCCATTACAACGCCAAAGATCTGGAGAGCGAGTTCTCGCGTAGGCGAGATGATGATAATCCCAGTGCCTTTGGATGAGGGACATCAGCAAGCTGGATGCCTGTTCAGTAAAGGCACGCACCGTTTCGTGGTTTAAACTTCATCCTATGCAATAGCTCAACTGCAGGAATGAGAAAGGCCAGAGTCTTTCCTGAACCTGTTCTAGCAGCACCCAAAACATCTTTTCCGGCGAGTAGCGATGGTATACATTTCTCTTGAACTGGTGTCATCGTCGTAAAGCCCATGTCTACGAGAGCCTTGGCTGTTGGTTCTGACAAGTTAAGCGTCGAGAAGGGCTTCCGTTGGATCCCTCCATTGGTAGAAGACTGAGCGGGATCCATCATGGTTTGTGGGTCTGAGGGGAGCTGCCCCGGCATGCAGAAAATGGAGGAGAAGGGTGATCGGAAAACACCGACAGTGTTCCTTCGATCACCGTCGTATTCAACTCGTCGAATGATTGGATGGCTCCCTCCGCAATACCGCTAGCTCAAGGTTTGTCCAGTTTTCTGATTCAAGTAATTGAAGTACGTGCTGAAGACGTCCTACACGCAGTGCTGACTCCAGCAGTCATTGCCGGGGCGTCGTTGGCGATTGGCTACTTCCTTGGAACTGCGACCCGGCACCCCACTGTGGTTCTTGACGAAGATTCAGTAGAAGAGGTTTCTGACGGAGACCTTTCTGCAATTATTCCTGGTTTTGTGGAGCCTTGCAAGATGGTCCGTCAACTCTTCTCAGGCTGGGGCTCAGCACCAACAAAACACCACAGGTGTTGGTTGTAAGGAGTGATCTGAAAATGGCAAACGAGAAAATAGCAGCACAGTAGGTTGTCTCGCGCATCGTAAGTTATTCCGCTCAACTATATGCACAGATGCGGGTGAGTTTAATCTCAACCACGCATGACACCCCAATGGGATTGATGGTATGGTGGTAGTCACGCGACGATTGCTTGTTACAGGGCACTGGAAAGGAGGAATCCAAAGGTATACTGCCATTCAGTCGTCTCATGATTCTGATACGAACCGTTTTGCAGCTGCTCAGACATTGGGAACGCACAGGGTAGGTAGCTTCCTGCGTCATCTTACATTGCGTTTATCTGCGTCGCCTAGTCAAGCGAAAGTCGCGCTCAAAGGAACCTCTGAGGATCAGCTGCTGGAATTGGAGGCTATTGCAAAGAGTCTGAACCTTTGTGCACGATTAATCAGAGATCCGTAAGTCGTGTGGTTGCAGAAAAATGTTCAACGCTGATCATTGGAGCCCAGGGGGTTGGCGGAGGTTGCGGAAGACACTGCAACGGTTCTTGGAATTGGCCCTGCACCAGTGACTCTCGTCAACGAGGTGACAGGAAAATTGCGACTTTTATGAGCAGCCACTCGTATTTTATGCTTAGAGTTAGACGCGTCCAGGATCGAACACACGTGGGTAGACTGTGATGTCACGTGTGTGTCCACCTCCTGTATGCCGTTCATATGCCGTTCCAAATACACAGAATATTATTATGACCAGCTGTCCAACCGCCACTGTTGCATACTTGTAATTGTTTTGGTGCTACAGGTAAAACGAGCGGAAGGTGCGTGCGATGCAATTTACTTTTTGTGCATTTTGAACGGCGGAGTGGGAGGTGGGTACACACGTGACATCTGTGGATTGCTCCTCCACTTTGGTCATCGTGAAGGATAACGGCAAGAAAAGCTGTGGTATGAGTGTATGACCTTGCTAGTGAGGAGCAAGATTATATCGTCAGTCTGCCTCCACTCCGCCCTCTCCTAATCTTTCCCGCCTTCCCTCTCATAAACGAAAAACCTTGAACCAATGTCTAGCATCGCTCTTGCCCGCGTTTACCAACGATCCTTCGAATCTCACCCGCATTATACTCTCGCCGTTACTAACGGTACTCTCAATGCACTCGGGGATGTAGTGGCCCAGAGTGTCCAGTTACTGGTCCGTCCCTCACTTGTTCCTTCCCAACCAGGTCTCACCTCCCAATTGTTCCAGACAAATCCACAAGGAAACGAATACCACCAGTCCACATATGATCCCGTAAGAACGATGCGTTTCTTTATATTCGGGGTTGGAATGGGTGCGTCCTTATCACCCCTTACCACGACGCCGACTCGCGTCTCACCTGACTACCCCAGGCCCTCTGGCTGGACGGTGGAATGTCTTCCTCGAACGAAGGTTCCCATTGAGGGCTGGGCGACCTTCTAGATCCACTGGTAGCCCCAGAGTCAGCATTGCCGGTCTAACGAAACGTGTTTCCTCGGACCAACTTCTCATGTAAGCCCCCATATCCGAGAACAATGGCTCACCGACACTTACCTATTATACGTTAGGGCACCCACTGGTGTAGGTATTCACGGTAGTCGCGCATGCAACTGTCTCACTGTCGTGCATGCAGCTCGCTATATTCTTAGCTTCCATGGGTATAATGGAGGGGCGCGATCCGCAACACATCCGTGGAAAATTTAAAGACCTCTACGGAGAAGCAATCGTTGCCAATTGGCAAGTATGGCCACTCGCCCAGGTGTGCACCAACTTTCAAGTGTTCTCGGTTTCCGCTAACCCCCGGCTAGTTAATTAACTTCCGTTTTATGCCCTTGGCATATCGAGTTCCGTTCCAAAGCACATGCGGGGTATTCTGGATACTGTACCTCTCATTGCTGAACTCTGCGTGAGTCCCCCGTCTGGTACCACACCTTCCTGCGCGCTCATCGGTGGATTGCAGTGAAAATTTGCAGCAGGATCGCCATGACTCGACGTAAAACATGCCTAGCAGTGCATGATAACCCGTGTTCATTCGTAGCACTGGCCCTTCCTCCCTGCCCTTTTAGACGTAGATACCAAGCTTGTTATAATGAGCGATATAATTGCTGCCTATGGTAAATACACATATTTACGAGGAACCATACTTTGGCTTGAAAAATGCTGGTGGCATGGCTGACATGACATCTACTAATGGCCTCTCCACAACAACCATCTCCCCGCAATCTAGGAAATCAACTAACAGGAGCGGGCGGTAGTGCGTTAACACTGTGAAGTTCTTTGGCTGTGCCTGGCCATTTGGATCTTCTATAGAAACGTTGTCCTGTGCTCTGCCGACGTTCGGGTGTTGTTGCGAGGCCCCATTCTTAGTCGGTTTGTATTCCCTCCTTCTCTTCTTGGAGAACCCTGCCCAGCCTGCAGGGGAATCCAGTTTGACACTACACATCCACGTGAATCCCCAGAACAATGCCTTCCTGGAACCGTCCTTCGAAGGGGTGGGGTTGAACGTCAACCCCAGAATCGGATCGTGGAGATGAGTGAACCGTTTTGGTAGGTTGCTACACAGTGGGATACTCCAGTCAGGGAACGTCCGGGACTCTACGTTGAAAACGTGAATGGTGTTGTTTGCTAAGCCGATAACGAGGGTGCCGTGATCCGAGGGGTCAAAGGAGAGGGCTTGGATCGCGTAGGGGAAGGTTGGGAGTACGCAGTGGTACTGCAAAGAATCCAGGTTGTAGATGTACACCCTCTTCATCTCATCTGTGCTGACGAGCCACTGGCAATCTTGACTAATGGCTATTCTTGTGATTGCGGGTGTCACAGAAAGCTGCTTGGTGACTACAGCCTCTTCATCCGAAAGGTTATCCATGTTAACGTCGCCGTCGCCCGTGTCTATAACACCCCCCGCATTTGGTGGTGCATTGTTGAGGGAAACATTCCCCAGTCGGTGATGGTCGAATACACGCAAGGGTCGTGGCAGACTGTTGTCGTCCTGTGGGAGATGGAAGATGGCGATGAAAGAGGACTCGGATGTACAAACGACGAGCTTTTGTGAATCTGGCGTGAAGCTGAGCATAGTCGCGCCCACAGACGAAGCGGACGCTGCAGGGATGGAGTCCTTGAGGACCGTCGCAAAATCTTTTGTTCTGGCCACATCTACATTTCCTGAAGGCTTGAAGGAGGGCTTAGCCAGCAGAGCCAGCCCGACGAGACAGAGACTTACAGTGAAGGTTAACTTGAAGAGTTTGACCTCGTACCAGTCTGAAACAGCGATCCATCCTCCATCATTGGAAACGTCACAGGAAACGATGTTGCTCTGGACATTCAAATCCATCTCAAGCACCTTCCGCCATCCCTCTGGACTAGCATCGTCCTCTGAAAGGTTTGGAACATCCAGGTGAGGTGTATCCCGATCGAAAATACGCCACAGGTTGATGGACTGGTCCTGAGCGGAGAGAACCAAACGCTTCTTCTTCGCGACCTTGATCCTTCCTGTTCCCGAAAATCCGGTGCTGTAACCGACCTTTCGGTGATACGAGTCCTCGAATGTCGCGACCACGCTGGTGCTTAATGGGTTTGTGACCTTGGAAACCGTCGTGCTGCTCGGGATGGCTGCCGGTGTCAGCACGACCGACATGTCAAGACCGCCGGAGACAAGTATAGGAGCTATGTTGACGGGAAACTTGCGTTGGTGTGAAGGGGGAAGAGGCGTGAAGGGAGGCCAGATTGCTAGCGAACGGACGTCATGCGAGTGCATACGGCGAGAAGACGTCTGAACCCAACGCGGTTTTGATGACACTGACCCGCCAACGTTGGTGAATTGGACAATCTTCTGGTCGACGCCGGAAGAGTAAACAGTGTTCCCTTCCTAATGGCCCGGAGCAAGTTCATATTAAGGTTTGATCTCAACGCAAAGGGCTTACGGGACTGGCGCAAAGGCAGAGAATGTCTGCACCGTGTGCTTGAAAAGTGCTCAGCTGTGTGCAGGTTTTGGAGTCCCAAAACTTTACAATCCCCATGGAGTCCCCCGACACAATCGTTCCGTCACTGCGAACGAACATTAAGCGTCGTTTCGATGAACCTGAAAGTGTGCAGCTGACATACCCGAGTACGCAGACAGACCACACAAGCGTTCTTTCCCCTCGCGTTTTATCCGCAGTGAGCCTGTTTGTGATTCTGCCCGTAGCAAAGTCCCATTTTCGAATACTGCTGTCAGCGCACCCGGTTACAAGCCAACCGTCCCGCAAATCATCATAATTTTCATCATCCGAGCTGTCGTCAGACTCTGGAGTGATCCCAGCGGGGGATGAACTGTCACAGAGAATCGGGGGGCCCCAAGCAATGCTGAGGAGGCGGGATTTGACTTTTCCGAGCTTGCGTAGGTGGGAGAGTCCATCATGTTCGGCAGATAACAGCTGAATCGAGCCATCTTCACACCCAAGAGCGATAATAGTGGACTTGGGGTTTGGTGCGACAGACCAAATGGCTCCCCCATTTGAGTTTATCGTCCGCTTGATGAATCTTGTTAATATCCCTGGTTAAGTATGCATATATGCGGGAGGTACTCACCCGTACGCAGCCTTTCGAAAGGTCCCATTCCAGTAACTCGCTTCCGCCGCCGGTACTAAATAGACGAAGGTCGTTGAGAGTTGGGACATCTGCTGAATTTTCTGGACGTCGTAGAGTCAAGGTGAGAGTGTCCACTTTTGACGGATAAGGACCCGATAGAGTCTACAGTAACTCGATCACTCACGACATTAAAAAGAAAGAAAGGATAACATACCTTCAACACCACCCATGCCTGGGGTGCCTGGTCGATGGGGTTGTTATTTGACCACTCAGCGAGTTCGATGTTTCCATTGGCGCGTCCGATGGCCAAGTGGGGAAACTTGAGAGGTGAAGTTGCCTTAGCCTTTCCCTCACGGGAGGAGAGAGGAAGTGGTGGGAAGGCAAGAGCGGTGATTGCAGCAGGGAGATGGTCGACGAACCTGCAGCGGTGGACTTTTACTGGGATTTGGTCGATGGACATCATTGACTGATGCAGCCGAGAAAAAATCGCGTGTGCTCGATCACTCTTCCGTCCACATAGTCCTCCAGCCACCGTCATGTCATTCTTGGGTCGTGGTCCTGCTACTCCTTCCTCGGCTGGTCCTTTGTCCAGCGAGCGCGTAGAGGCCGCCATTCAGGAGTGAGTTTCTTCTGAACCCTTTGCTACACCCGCTGACAGTCTTTTCGTTCTGAAGGGTCGAACTCGTTACTGACGTCTTCAACCGCATTGTCTCGTCAGTCGAATAAACGCGCTCCGGTGCAACCCCTGTCCACGGCATGTACTGATACTGTTCTCCGTAGCTCATGTCATTCAAAATGCATCAACCAGCGATACTTGGACGGCGAACTCAGCAAGGGCGAGAGCGTTTGTATTGACCGATGCGTAGCCAAGTTCTTCGACGCCAACAAGAAGATGGGGGAGAAGTTGCAGACCATGGGCGCGGCAGCGGGTGGTGCTGGGGGCTTCACTTCGTTGTAGAGCTATTTTCAAAACCACGGGTACACGGGTCCCACGTCTAATACCATACTCCCACATAATGCACAACTCAAAACATGTTCAATCCATTTCGTCTGACAGCAAACGAACGACTGGTATATGTTATGCAGAGATTCCCGGGAAACATTCCGCGAGGGTTTTGTTGTGCTTGCTCTTCGCGTGATCCTCGAGCCTGCAACCGTGTGTAAACGAATCGGAGTGAGTGCACAAAAAACGGGACGACGTACGCGGGGGCACGAGTGGTGCTCATCTGGAAAATGTCAGCGAAAATCTCGAGCGCATTGAGCCAGGAGAATGCTCACGAATGGTTGCCTGCAGGTCTGGCAAACGATGTTCTTGGCGGCCTCATTGATCTTCAGTTGACTCTTACTGCCCTTCTGCGTATTTTGGCCAGAGTTACGCTCTCTCTTCTGCTGCGCTTTAGCTCCCTGGCGAGGGGTTATGAATGAATAATTCGGGGAATTCTTGGACGTACGTTGCCCATCTACCAGTGTGTGGCTTTGGCGAGGAACAGGTCAAGGTGAAAAGGCTAATCCCGGTATCAGTCACGAGCCCAAAGCCTTGTAGTTCCTTGTCGCCACCTGCGACCTCAGATCCAGACCTCATGCCTGAAAATATTCAACTTTTTAGCCCCTGACCTTCGGCAATCGGTCGTATTGCCAACCCAACCTCCTCGGTGACTGGGAATAACCGTGACTCACTATATGCGCTATATCTCAAATCCCCCTCGCCCCTTTACCCTCCATAGATCTTCGATCATCAACATCCCTGAAAATGTCCGCCGAGCTGGAGAAGTCCAGAATTGCCGTCGCAGATGAGGTCAAGTTCGATATGCTCGTCGCCATATCTGACTTGGGCGATCATGCCAAGCAGTACAAGGCAATCTCCCGCAATTTCGTTTGTGAGTATTCCGGTATGCTCATCCCAGTACAATATCTCAAACCCGAAGCGTAGCGGATACGTTGACGGGTGAGACGACACAGGCTCCATCATCATCTTAGAAATAAACGCCCCTCTCAGCCCCGACCAAGGAGATGTGTACCTACGCCTTCCAGGCCACACTGGGCGACGATGTTTACTCTGAGCCCACGACCAATTTCCTGGAAGCACATATCGCTAAACTCACGGGCAAAGAGGCCGCAGTGTTCATGCCATCCGGAACCATGTCTAACCAGATTGCCCTACGGACCCATCTCGTCCAACCTCCGTACTCCGTATTGTGCGACTACCGATCTCATATCAACAAGTACGTTTCCGCGTCCTTTCTCATGATCGTGAGTTCACCCCAGGTAGATACGAAACAGGAGGGACCGCCTTTCACTCTGGAGCTCACACCGTTGCCGTGATTCCTTCCAACAGGCATCATCTCACGTTATCTGACGTGAAACAGTCCATCGTCCAAGGTTCCGACGTCCACCTGTACGAAACTGTGAATCGCGGTCATGGTCCTGCATGTTAATCGATCATTACAGCGCGCCAACACACGTTATTGCTTTGGAAAACACCCTCAACGGGACCATTTTTCCTCAGGAAGAAATTGTCAAGATATCGGAGTTCGCACGGAAGGAAGGCATAAAAATGCATCTCGACGGCGCGAGACTGTGGCACGTCGCAGCAGAAACTGGTACATCCATAAAGGAACTTTGTGATCCATTCGACAGCGTCAGTCTGTGCTTCAGTAAAGGATTAGGTAAGTATAATGGACACCTTGGAGGATGCACTATTCATGGTATCCTGTAGGTGCCCCTGTTGGGTCCTGTGTCGTCGGAACAAAGGATTTCATCGCGCGAGCGCGGTGGTTCCGTAAACTTTTCGGAGGTGGCATGCGACAGATTGGACTGCTTGCTGGGTGTGCAGCTTATGCTCTCAACCATAATTTCCTCCAGTTGTCCCGTGTACATGCTCTTGCGCGCAAACTTGAAGCAGGGCTTAGAGAGCTTGGGACCCAGATCCTCAGTTCAGACACTTGCATGGTATGTCGCTCTTTCCAACCTTCGATCGTTCTTCTCAACAAGTATGGTTTAGATCTTCTTCGACCCCACTCCCCTGGGCATCGAGTACGACGAGATTTCAGAACGCGCAGGAAAGCTTTCAGAACCAATTACAACCAGTGGTTCAAGGCTTGTCGTTCATATCCAAACAGAAGATCAAGCAGTCGACGACTTGCTCGCTCTGTTCAAAGCCATCGCAGAGGAGAAAAAGACTGCAGGATTTGTTCCACCTCTCGAGGAAGGAAACTCGACCGCTATTGGAAGTGTTTACCAAGAGATTTACCGGCGGCAGAAACCTCAGTCTCGATGAACGGCCCACTTATTTTGTAGAAAATCATGCGGCAAGGACACCGATAGACTCGATGGACGACGGGTTGGATTCTACTTCGAGGGGTCGATTTACAGGTACCAAGAATAATTTCGACATTTGGTTACACCACCGTACAAGATGTACAATTGAATGGTCCGAATCTATCAGTGCCTCATAGTGTCGTCGTCATGAACGAATGAATCTTCGCCCTCTTCTTCTGCATCATCCTCGGGTTTGAGATCGGCCTTACGCAAAGCCTCGGTGGACGTGTAGTCTACCTTGATTCCACGAGTGCGTCTGCCTGAAGGCAGAACGGCCTTGGGGTCGATTGCTTCAAGTTCATCATCGTCCTGTAAAGAGCATTCGGTCGGATGAAGGCAGTTCGGGCACCTAAACTGGGCTCACGTCGTCATCATCGTCCTCATCCATCTCGTCCTCGTCCCCTTCTTCTTCGTCTTCGTCCTCCTCTTCCTCTACCTCCTCAACCTTTCCTTTTCCTTTGGAGACGGGTGGTACAGAAGTGGGTGTTACGTTGTTCCCACTGTAATAACGCGTCATTTAATTGGACACGGCGCGGTGCAAGGAATGGGACATACACGGAGGAGACGGGTTTGTCCGCTGAGGTTGCGTCAGTAGACATTGCTTTTAGATTGAGATGAACAGATGGGGGTTTTGGTGAAAGAGACGCGTTGGTCTTACGGGATCTAAATCGGGCAATATGCATACATCCGCTACGCAAACACAAGTCCAATCAACCCTGTCCTACATACTTCTGTTTTTTGTAATCATTCCAAAGTGTTTTCATCGTCGCCTTCCCACCTCCGTCTAGCGCAGAGAGCATCATTGCCTCCCTATCGTGATCGCTCTGCATCTCACACAACGCAAACAACCCAGGGTACAGTTCCTTCCTGGTAGCCGCATATACCACGCAAAGCGGGTCGTTCATCGTCTGCACGTAGGCTACGAGCACGTGCGAAGCGTGCTTGCCAAACGGTCGAGTGAGAGATTCCATTTTCTGGGTTTCCTGCGCAGACCCAACGAACCGGACCGTCGTCTTGGTTGTGAGCGACACAAGAAGTCTCGAGAGAATCTTGGCCTCCAAAATCCCCAATGGCTCTCTGCTGCTTACCCAGAATGGGAAACTATTTGCAACAGTCCTCGTCTGTTTTGCTCCAAGTCCAGGGCGGACTGCCCGTACCAGTGTCACCAAGCGTTGTAAGACCATGCTGAGGTGCGGTAGTGTGGGAAGGACGAGATCCCTCCTGTGTCGGACCAAGGCACTCGTGGTGCTTACTGTCTCTCGGAAAATATCGACAGATGTTGATGCACTGTGATTTTCAGAGCCAGAGAGAAGCTTGGACATGATGGTCCATATTAACATGACATCACCAGGCCGTAACGCTGCAGCCTGCCCGGAGGATACGTGAGTTATGTTGCTGGAAAAGCTGAGGAATATCACCTACTCTTTCTGTGCAAACGCTAGAGATGAACTTACAGACTTCCAGAGACGCGCAAATATCCGTACACCATAGTTCCTGTCGATTTAAGAATAGATGGAGGGAACTCGTAGTATGCTTCTGTGTCACTTTCATCGTTCCTGCGGCAACTGATGAATAAACTGTGGGGGAAAGAATCGGGTATTCGAACCTTCTGGGGCATTCCGTAGAAGCATTTGAGATAACCGAACCACAGAAACCACATGCGCTAAGCTTGCGGCCGTCTCCAAGCAAAATTCCGCGAACTTGGCCAAGGCGGTTTCAAACACGTAGGCAGGTAAAGACTGTAATGGCATGTAACTGCCGGCCAAGTCGTTCAATCCTACGTCAAATCAGCGGAGACACCAGACAGCTCAGTCAATCGACGGACCAGGTGCCCCATTCGCATGGGCGAGAGAGAGGTATATCGCAAGGAAAATCTCCGATGCCTGAGGTGCTTCATCCACTGAGGCGGTAGAAAGCTCAGATAGGGATACAAGGATGGCACGATTGTACAGTGTCGAAGCCGATTCAGTTCTCCCGTAAGAGAGTATCTTCTTTGTGACGACTGACGCCAGCTTTGGGACTGGAACATCTGACAGGGGGTTTGATATCGTTCCTGAAGGTGTTGACACGAATCTTACCAATGCCAGACATCCAGGTTCTCAGAGAGATCAGAGTGCACCACAACTTGAGATGTATGACCAAGAGAACGATGTCTCTCTCCTGAAGTGTGTCTGTGGAAGTCAAATTAATGATGGTGCTTTTGGTAGCACCGAGAGCCGAGGAAAGTAGGGAGCGAAGGTTCTGAGAGATATGAGCGGAAAATCTGGGGAGTGTGGGTAAACTGCAACTGAAGAGAATAATGGAGCTCACTTGGATGCTTGAGAGCTACGCATTACTGTCTCGAGCACTACCACGAGAAGTGTTTGCTGGAAGGCATTTTGTGAAGCCTCTACAGTGGGTTGTACACACTCTATGATGGTAAGTACTCCAAGTTCATCATCAGGTCGATACGACTTTATAATAGCACTGCAACGATCTAGGTTGAGCGCCAAGTACATTCAAGGCGAGGACGAACTACACACCTTAAATGTGCACCAATCAACCGCTCAGTTACGGCGATGGGAAAGGCTGGGGAGTCTGCGGAGGTGCTCCACCTCGGATCAAGGATGTACTTCGTGACCGTATCCGTTTCCTCGAAGGAGATCAGCTAAGCTTTGATGAGAGGAGATGGCGCCAATACCCGTCTGTCGAAAACCACGGCATGCATTATAGATCTACTCATATACTCCCGGGAGAGAGAAAGAGCACCCATGAGATCGTTGTGTGCCAGCCCAGGCTTCGGCGCTGATATCAGCTGTGCGTCAAAGACAATGGCCTTCTTCGTTAGATCGATTCTAATACCCCTGGGGAGGTATTCCATTGGGGTATATCTGAGGATGGTATAGACCGCCTGAACCTGACGGATATCCAGGTGGAAGTTTGATGAGGGGGTGGGATTTTCCAATGTTTTGACTATTTCCGTAACATCCAAGATAGATGTCTTCTCGCTAAGATAGGCAAGTACAGCAGCTGTTAAGCCAATGTAAGGGATAAGGTCACGAAAACACGAGGGGGTACATGCAACGCAATTCCGGTAGTTCCCAGAAGGCGGGGGATCGCAGGGGTGTGACAGCGATGGGATTTTCTGTGTTTTTTGTGGAGCTATCTCTAGCCGTGTATCCCTCAGAGATTGGGAGAAAAAGTAAGCGAACGAAGCATTGTAAGTCCTCTGTCGTAGCTTCGCCACTGTGATAGATCAGTCTGCATCACGCTAATAGTGGGGGAGAGGCCCATACCTCAACGTAGGCAGCCACCGATGGGAAAGGATATGTAGTAGAGCAACGCCTAATTGTCGTGAACCACTGCCACGTTGCGAGAGCTGGAATGCTTTGCCACCCCAGCTTTCATTATGAGATACTTCAATCGATTTCATGCAGGATAACAGCCTTTCGACGAGTGTCTCCACATCCTCGAGTGTCCCAAGTGAAGCGCTCATGAGAAGTGACCGTCCCTGAGGAAGAAATAGGTAAGCATTTCTTCGAAAAAAAAAGTGAGATTTACGATCTCGATTTTCAGTTCTGGCAGAACATCGGATGACTCAAGCAACCTGAGCATCCTTGACTCGGTCTTGATATCGTACGTGGGCTGAAAGCCGAACGCAGTGCATGTACACAAAGCGTATCGCAGTCTCAGAGCAGAAGAGGTGAGGATATTTCGCGACCACGACCGAGAGAGACTTCCCCCTTCCTCGTCGCGTTCCCGTCTGAGTCCCATAGAGAGTAAAGGCGTGATGACGTTCGCATTTACCCCTTGGATCTGGTTTACAGCTTCTGAACGGGACTCATCCGCAAGCGAGTAGATGGGTAATGATGGCCATACTATTGCAATGGCGCTACACAAGAAAGAAAAATTTATGGCTTTGACGGGTGAACACATCGTAGACTCGGGGTCCAGTTTCCGTCGCTTGCGAGAGCGTTTTGAATTTTCCGTGTCTGGAATGCTCTGCTGCCTGGAATGTTCTGAGTTGACTCGTTCCAAAGCGCTCTTCGTTTGGGCAAGGAATCCGAGACATTGGCCGGGGGTTACGAAGGCTCGTAAAGCCTTCCTGATTCTCTTGACGTGGGAGTCCTCGAAAATCGGGCCTCCAAGGACGGCTGCGTACGTATTGTACGGATCGCTAGAGTCGGTGCTATCCGTAGTCTGCTCCAATGCGTCGAGGATCATGGAGAAGTAGACAGGCAGTGTCCGGGTTTTCTTGTGATGATCAAGCCCAAGCTCGAGAAATTCTGCCGCTGCTTTTGATGAAGAAGAGAGCTGGAAGATCGTTGTTGAGTGGCAGTGAGTCGTTCGTAGACGTGAATTCTAGGATTTACCTTCGCTACGACGGGGAGCACAGATGTGATGCACGGGGAAACCAGGTCGAAGTCGATTCTGGAGAAGCAACAGATGAGGTTGAGGATAATTTCAGTGCTACCTGTCGGTTCTGGGGGCAAGAGGGTCACAATCAGAACACATTATAACCGTTGATGAACCCACGAGAGCGAAATTCATCCACGGTGAGGCGGCACTTCTCAGATAAAATCGATTTTAACCCTTGTTCGGCGCTAGGAAAGACATTTTTGTCTTCAACGACGGACAACAACTGGAGGCGCGCACGCCACACTCCTGAGGTGTCGACAAGGGATGTGCAGATCAAGTCATCACAAGCATTGTAAAAATCGATTGTGGAGGCACGAATGTTGTCGGTTACGGTGTGAACTGCTTGCTGCAAGTGAGAGAAAAGACTGGTTCGGTTACGGTTCGTGAGTTCGTGGAAGGATTCCAGGAGGGCCGGTAAGGAGGGTAGTATAATCGCGGAATCGATCTGTGAAAGCGCCTGGATTACTGGATTAGCAGCGGGGTCATCAACCAACTGGCGAAGCGTTTCCGGGGAAAACAGGGTTTCGGCCCCGGCGGAGTAAAGATCGCTATGTCCTGAGCGGCGGAAAAACGGAACACAGCGGAGCCAAAGCTCTAAATGGCTTGACAGGAAGGTGGAAGAAAGCTGGGTAATATTGTATCATTGAAGAGTGTCCGGTAGGGGGCATTTGGACCAACCTTTTTACGGTTGGATGCGCGAGCCGATGCGGAAAGGTAGGTATTTGCGATGGCCGAACACACCGCAGAGTAAGGTTGTACGAACTTCTGGTTGGTATCCAAGCAAACGATTTTCAGGGTTGCAGAAAAACATTCCAGCAATGTCTCTACATTGATTTTGTGTTTTGCCAGCGGCCATAGGACAGAGAAACACGGAGTGAACGAGTCAAAAACGGCCGTCTGAACCTCTGGAGGAAGACGAGGTACTTGATCCAGGAACGCGATGAAGATTGGCGCCAATGGAGTGCGGTTCAGTAGGGGGGTCAACCATGCCCTGATGCGCCGAGAGCCTTCAATGTCGTTACAACAGATGATAGTGGAAAGAAGTTGCCAGTGCTCCACACCCAAAACAGGGTTGAAAGAACTAACACAAGTTACTTAGTTTGAGGCTGAATGAAATTGTGTCTGATATAAGCTACCTCGGTTTGTCTTTTTCCTTGAGGAAACGGGTAAGTATCCAGTCAGCGATCACCTGACCCTTGTTAGGGAAATAAAGGGTGGATTGAGACCAGGTCCGAGTAGCCATCTGTATCTTTGAGAATGCATGACCGCTAGGTGGGTCTGTTGGTGCTTTCAGAGCACGAATGAGATCCTGGGATGTCGACGGAAAATCTTGTTGCATTGGCCGGAAGAGAGGACCTTCTCGATCACTGTGATCGTAGTGTGTCAGTCCCGTCGCTTTTCACGTCCCTAGTCGGTTTGCATCCGAGAATCGAGGCAAACCAGGATGTAGGAAGGGTGAGGGGATAGATGATCAGAGGAGAAGTCTGTACGGCGTGTTTGCCCATGAGAAAATCATCGTTCTGGGGGCGGATGTCCTCACACGAAATCCGGGAAGTCTCCGCCTTGTTTCGTCAGTTGCTGTGAGACAAGGAAGGGGAATGGTATCGGTATCTTGGTATCAATTTTGAGTAGATTTGGGAAGGAAATCTGTGGGTGACCAACCTGAGGCCTGGCCGGCCTGATCTTCCGCATATCAGCTTGGGAGACAGTGTTTTATCCCACAGTCCTCTCACAACTCCACCACCCATCGACTTCCCACTGCGTCACCGGTCACCTCTTGCTCTTGTCGAGCCTAAGGTTCAGGGCCAATTCCCGCCCTCGGCAGTGATGCCACCATGCCTGTGGCTCATTTGGGTGTCAGGTCTGACCGAACTCTCTCTTAAAGAGTGGGCCTTGGTTGTCACTTACGAGGAAGATGCAGAGGCATTTGGTACTCTTTACAAGGTACGCTCCACCACTGCTGCTAGTTATCGTTCCCCTCATCCTCAACCCTCTCGCTCTCACACTAGCTCAAGGATATCGGGACAGGGTTGAGCAAATACATCCCAGACATCATTCGCGGTGTTCGTTACCAAGATCACTTCGGTCATCGATATTGGGAGGGACGCATGTTACTCGGTCAAATCACAGAGACCGTTGTAGAGTTACTCCCACTCTACTGCGAGGTTGGAGCAGACCTGATTAATTCCCAAAACCAAGGTCGAGGGCTGCTCGCCGGCGAGAACGGGAGTCAGGAGTGGGTGCTGCATATCGTCAGCAGCTTCGAAGACTCCAAGATTCTACCCAGAGGCTCCACCGATGGGGCCAAGGGTTGCCCGAGACGTTATATACAACGGCGATGACGAAATAAACACACGATCTTTCACTTTTCTGTAGTGTAGTTTGCATAAGATACGCCCTTCCGAACTCATACCACTACCACTATGCCATCAGATCAGAGCACCTGGCTCCTCAGCGTACCTCAGGACGGCGACTCGGAGGGTCTCCTCCAGGAGATACAGACAAAGTTTTCTTTAAAGTCTCTGCCCACCAATGGACTTGCCCAACTTCAGATTCCCGCCTTCAAAGTACGTTCCCGTCTCTCTGCCGCGAAGAGGCACGGAGATCAAACATATCTATTCCTCCCTCGACACATCTAGACAGGGACTCTCGAGAGCCTGATAACTCTCTCTGAAGAACTTCCGAAGCAGGATTCGTTTTTTACCCAGACTATCGCAAAGATTGTTGACATTTTGCGCAATCTTCTCAATAACGATCCCTCTAAACTAGTTCAACATATCCTCGTCGAAGAACGCCCGGTCGATGAGTACTTGCTTAATGATTGGAGTTGGAACGAGGGGAGATATGTCCTCCACAAGAGCTTGAAGGAGATCGTTGACACACTGGCCAAGGTATGTCCTCTTAGCTGTACGACTTTGTGCAAAGGATCACCGTTTATCCGAAGGAATTGACTTCGATAGATAACGTCATGAAGTCGAAACTGAACAATTATAACCTTGCCAAAGGTTCCCTGGTTCAAATGCAGCGAAAGAAGACGTAAGACCTCTCCTTGCGCTCGTGGCGATGAGTTTCACGTCCAAAGCACAGAGGAAACCTTTCAATTCGTTCCTTGGTCGATATCGTAACGAAGGACAACTTCATTCGAGACTCTGAGTACATGGAAACGCTACTCGTTGCCGTACCAAAGTCTGTCAACTGGTCGTTCCGATTTTTGCGTCGTTAACGATTTGCACAGGAATCTCGTGAAAGAATGGAACTTCAAGTACGAGAGACTTGCCTCTATGGTGGTCCCCCGTTCTTCATCGTGCGTGCAAATTACTGTCCTGTGATTCAGTGAATCTGAACCCGGTTCCACAGATCTCTGGCGTCCGATGAAGATTATACGCTGTTCAGCGTCGTGATTTTCCGACGCGTGCATGACGAGTTCGTAAACAAATGCACGGAGAGCAAGTTCATCGTCAGAGACTTTGTCTTTTCCGAAGAAGGCATTCACACACAGAGGGAAGAGCTTGAAGCTGCGGACGTGACGGAGAAGGAATTATGGGTATTGCCTCACAAAGTTTTGGATCCTACATCGCTGACGGTCGTCTTAGACGGAACTACTCCGCTTGGCCCGTACAAACTTCTCTGAGGCATTCCAGCTATTGGTACACCTCAAGGTTTTGCGTTTGTTTGTGGAAAGTGTACTTCGGTATGGATTACCTGCGAACTACACGGGAATGGCCATCAAAGTGAGCCAACAACCCCCTCGTGGAGACATTTCTGAGACAATTATGCTCGCAGCCGGATCCAAAGTACTCGAAGAAGATGCTTGGCCAGCTCCAGGTTCACTTCACTTACCTCGGATCACGATTCGGACGAGCTGGAGGGGCAAAGGGGACCGGCGGCACTAATGAAGACTTTGTTGGCGAGTACCAGACGTTGCTTGAACAGGAGATGTTCGATTTTGTACTGTATGAGATCCCTTGGATCACCAATTAGGCCTGGGTGTTGCGTATGTGCTACTGGACGAATATACCTATTGAGTCACTTTGACTATTACTTCAGATGTGACGGATCCGGGCCAATCGGAGACCATCCATCGATCACACTGGTGACTGTACCCAGTGCTTACCAAATGTGTGCCGCAGGGACCAGAAGGGCTCAGAAGACGTGTTGAGTTCGGAGCACCACTGACAGTATGCCTGAAACCCAGGAAGCGTCCTTAGTTGACATGGAGACGTGTGAAGCGATGCAGAGGGAAGAATGGGAAGTTCTTGTGGTGTGTTTTTCACGTTCATGCTCATGGATTATTGCACATAGGCTGAAGCGTATCAAGTCCATATTCCCCGACTTTCTCTTGAATAGCCAATACACGGCAGAGGGGCGTATTGAGCTCGAGATCCCGGTCGAAATCACCGAGGAATCGTCTCGGAAGGTCGTGATTATGCCTTTGCTGGACGAACAAGTCCAGCAGGATCCTTCTCGTGCTGATTGCAACCTTCAATCTCCCTTGTCGCTAACTACGCTTCCACCGATCATTCTATCCCTAACACTCCCCCTGGACTACCCACTCCGTCGGCCCCCGGTTATCTCAGGACTTCATGCGACTTATGGTTGGCTGCCCGCAGAAAAGTTGAGACTGCTCGAGAGGTCTCTACTGAACGTTTGGGAGGTTGAGCAGGAACAGAGCGGTGGAGAAGGAAGAGCCGTCTTGTATGACTGGATAGAGATGGTCAGATCGGCGGAACCTTGTCTGGGGATGTTGGGAATGGTGACGAACGAGAACGTACAGTGTGTTGCATCTCGATCCAGTCGCGCAGTTCACGGGTTCTCATTCATATAGGGTCAAACATCCGGCCCCGACTTTACTCGCAGAAAGGTTGACGTCCTTTGACATCAAGACACGTCTCGAGAGGTTTTCACAAACCAATTATGCGTGCGAGGTATGCTTGAGCTCGATCAAAGGTGCCAAGTGTGTCTCGCTTGCATGCGGACACGTATTTTGCAGAGCCTGCCTT
>Ga0307512_10001636_pt1 | contig 31047 bp, 24 predicted proteins | sample 14_EM_MG_FD_200267 | JGI IMG/M metagenome (GOLD analysis project Ga0307512, IMG submission 200267) | Populus trichocarpa ectomycorrhiza microbial communities from riparian zone in the Pacific Northwest, United States - 14_EM | ecosystem: Host-associated > Plants > Roots > Unclassified | place... | reverse complement strand
CTTAATGTGCGGTGAATGCATTATTTGCAAGATAAAAGTAGCTAGGTGAAGCAGCGGTGGAGGAGCTTGAAGGTTAATATTATTTGTAATGAGTTTGTTTCATTCTTTCGAGTCCCAATGTTTTGTACTAGTAGCACCATCGGCCGCCAGATATCTGCAGTCTGGTCAGATCAAATCTGTCAGATTAGCGGCCGGCCTGGGTCAAAAATTTCGTGGCCGGCCTTGGCACAGACCGGCACAGATCATGCTCAGATCTGACCGGACTGACCGCTTCGGAACACTGGTCGTTACCCGACGCTCTGTGGCTAATTAATCCTGGAATTAATTACAAGTAAGAGAATTATATAAAATTGAATCTTTTCGAACCGCATGTAAATACCAACTCTGGAGTGGTGCTGAAAATTGACGTTATAGATTTTTGTGTGGTGTCGGTTACCATGGACGAATATCCGTCCACAGCTCAGTTTCTTCCATCCAAGGGATAGATATTCAGAACCTCGGTGACCACACAATACTTGCATCAACTATGGATGATAGATAGGTGCTGGTTTATTTCGCCGAAGAAATGACGGCGTGAGGTGCATGTGACTGCTTGAAAAGCAAAGTTTAATGAACATGTATCTAAATCAACAATCTCACAATCTAAGTATCTAGCTAGGTACTTTGCTGTGTGCTAAGCTTGGTGGAGGTTCAGAACATTATTGCTATTTTCGGGGGCCTTTAGATTTTGCGCAAGGTTCCGGAGCACCCTGTACGGAACAAATATCTTTGTCTTCATCATTTCTGACGGAGGGTGCTTATATGTGTTGTAAGAAATCCGGCAGCGGCGGTACTTGAGGATTTACAAAATCTACTGCCGATGAAGATTGCCGCGACCATATGATGGGTGGGAATGCAAAAAATAATTTGTGATTGCCTTACTGTGCGCGTTCTAGATGAGTACCGTAGGCGCTACATGAAGTGGACAGCTGCGGACTATAGTCGGCCTCGGGCTGGATCTGGGCGGCGAGCCCAGAAATGGATCTAAAAGGGGCAGAGAGTTGAAGTTAAGAGACAAGTATCAAAAGTAATGATCGAAAGTATCACAAGTAGCAGAATGGGTAAGCTAGTACTTAATTAATGCGGAATAATGCATGAATGCACACATTTTATGCATGTAAGCATTTTCGTTAATTCCCAATCAGAAAATTAAAACCTCAACCTACCTAGATTCCAACCCAGAAATATCCTCACTAAAAAAACCGTACAAAGGCAAAATTTAGATGATGCTGAACCGCTTTCCTGATGGGTATCGCGGAAAACCTCGGCAGATATCGAACACCATGGTTACAACAGCCAAAGACTAAGGCTTGCTTTTCAGAGCTCTCCCCGATATTGCTAGGGCGATCAATTTTGATATATTGGTATTAGTCCTCTATACAATAGTATCAAAACTTCTCCATTGCAAGACTCTGCAAGGTTTTGAAGAGGGGTTAGTAGGGACAGACAATTAGCGGGGGCGTCACTTACCAAACGCCAGCCCCGCCGCCCGCGTTGTGCATGGCGCATGGTTGAACAAGAAACATCATGCACAGGACCACACTAAACTACCAGCATCCTCTAGGATCTTGGTTCTATATCCTGAAAAAATACTTAATCTATGCAGCGATTCTCCACTCTGTTTTTGTTCTCGGTGGCGGGCCCAGAATCGATCAAATTGCTTTCCATGTGTCCATTTCAATGTTACAGCTTTCTGTTGGTCGAAACAGTGACAACAAATGCGAGTCATTTGCTTTTGGAAGTCGGCATTATTCGACAACTTATCGTGAGTGTAGGGTGCCTGCTTGCAACTTGAACAAGCACCCCGCCAATTTACTTAGCATATAGCGTTGGTCGGTCGCCCGAAACATGCTCCTGCTTCGCAAAGAGTTGTAATTTGGCCGATTTTTGGAGTACGGTTATATCTTCCGAACGAAGATAATAAATTGTCGTGGTGTGGGGTACCTAATATCTGAGTGAGAATTTATGTTTTGGTGGTATTCACCAAAAATCGATTATGATTTTCTCATCCCGGCAAAGGTAGGGCGGCGACACCATCGCACTAGCTCGCTAGCGCTTTCTCTTACCACCATCAGCGTAGCACCACGTACATCCTAGTCTGACGAATAGCAGTTTGAAGATAGAACTCAGCGAAATCATGCCATGCATGTTGATATGAAAACTTCATGATCTCTTATCTCCCCTGCCACACAAGATAACTTATGGCAAGCTAATCTAACAATGTCTAAAATAAAGGCTAAATGGTTGTTTCTAGTCCTTCAGTTAACGCAAAAAGTCTTGCCACACGAAATGCCCTTTCTCGTGCACAGCCTGACATTAAATTGTGCAAAAGCGTGCGAGGGCGGAGCTCAGGGGGAAAAGTTTGCCCACCAACCCTGTTCGTGCAGAATAATTTCTTTTTTATGGGCGGTCAGGCCACATCCAACCGACAGCATAGGGCATGGAGTAAATACACAGCCGCGCGCGTATACTCAGTGCTAGGCAGCGAATCGGTGTTTCCTTTCGTTAATCGCTTGGGAACATCGTTTAAAAGCATCGGAATGGTGCGACATCTCCAGCTTCCAAAGCAGCGCATATTTACTTAAACGCAGCAGATCCAGGCTTGTCTTCCGCGCGGTAGAACCATAAAGCTCTCACAAAGATGTTAGGTCCGGGTATTATTGGCGCTAGTGCACCGGCGACCCAGCAGTCGCCTACTCCGGACCGAAATCTGGCATCTAAGCAGTATATCCTCTCTCTCGGTAAGTTTGCTTCTGCTATTGAATTTGCAACGTGCTGATTCTACCGAGCGAAGATGGTGGTGGAATACGTGCTTATTCGAGCCTTCTGATTTTGAGGGCACTTATGAAAATGATTGCACAACTGGAAAACGCAACCCCACGTTCTGCTACACAACACAACAATGACGACACGTTAACGAATAGTATTGATGGTAATTTACCGTTACCATGTCATTACTTCGACTACATTTTTGGATCAAGTACAGGAGGGTATTATGCAAACCTTGGTGGAGTAATATAAGTTCGTATGCTGACAGGAGAGTATGATGGCGTCTCTAGCCTATCAGCTATAATGCTCGGACGTCTCCGCATGGACATTGATGCCTGTCTGGCGATGTACAGCAAATTGGGAAGCCGAATATTCGGTAATTCTCGACAAGCGCACATCTGTGGAAATCCCTTCAAAGGCAAACGCTTGTGGGCAAGAGAAAAGTATGATTCTAAGGCCTTCGAGAAGCTGTTACAAGAAATGATCGGGGAGATCGGCACGACGAAATCGAGCGATGGCCATTATGACTACTTTCCGTCGGACGAAAATCAATGCAAGACGTGAGAAGACAACCTGCCCCCGCGAGTATTTTCTGACCACTTTCTTCAATTAGTGTTGTTGTTTCTGTTGTGAATGGTCCGATGGATTACTACCCTTTTCTCTTCCGCAGCTATGCGAACCCGGGCAATTTAAGTAGTCGAAATATACGGAATCCGGGAAATGCATACATCGCTCGTACCTGGAAAATAGCAAGGGCGGCAATGGCAGAGCCAACCTTTTTCACTCCATTAAACATGGATGGTAAGAGAGTTCGAATGGCAATATGATAGCATTAACTAATTCTAGCTTTTTGCGAGCAGGAACAACATTTCTTGATGGAGGTCTTGGTCATAATAATCCAAGTAAGCTGGCCTACGACGAGGTTGAAGAGATTCACCGTGGTAGGGTCGCCGGCTTCCCTATCAAGGTCATGGTCAATATCGGGACAGGGCGCAAGGCAACGGAAGGCACCAACATTGTATACAGAAACGGGAGCCGGAAGACGGATGTCGGACATGATTATCAGAACCTCAGTGAAAGGGAGCGCGGTTGTTTCGACTACTATCGTCTCGATGTCCAGAGTGGTCTTCAGGATATGGATATGGATGAATGGAAGAAGGATGGATCAACATTGGTAACTATCGCGCAGCATACAATGACTTATTTGGCTTCCACAGTGGTTCAAAGCGACCTTGCAAGAGCGGCCAGGCAGCTTGTAGATGCCCGCATAGCAAGGGAGCGCCTATGGACGGCAGATAAGAAGACGGTAATTGCACAGATTTGGCTATCACTGTGGAGTTGTTCTGATGGGGCCAGGCATATTACGAAAACGTGCCGCGAAAGACGGGCAACTAATTAGTGGGACCCTAGTCATTAATAAATGTCACGGATGCTGACGACAGCAGATCTTGTGTGGATTGGGTTCAAGGACCTATTCGTTTGGTTGCGGCTCTATCATAATTATCGTGTTTTGATATTTGGGCGATGCGCAAGGGGACCGGTGATCAAATTGCAGGCAATCGGAGGAGGTGACAACAGACAGGCACAAGGTGTGGGGCGCAAATAGCTTCGCTATTGGTGGTTACGCTACATTAAAAGTTGTGTTATCTACCCATGAGTTCGAACCCCCTGTTCGCCGTTACCGTGAGGTACATACCAAGTGAAGAAAATACTGCATAATGATATATATTCCGACTGCATAAGTGCACAAATAAATACAATATCTCGCGATAGGAGGTCTATGCAAAAGATATACAAAATTTATGCACTAGAATACATAACTAACCCATGTTATTACATATATTCACTACCGCACAAGATTCAAACAGCCTAATAGAAAACATACACTTGAGATACTTGGACCATTCATAATACACAGAATATATACCTCAACGACAGTATAAAGATAAAAATGTATATCTTTACCTCAAAAATCGGTTTTATTCTTCAGGTGTTTGAATATAACCCCCCGCACAAAGTTCGACCGTATATTTTGTAAGTACATACTGTTCCGGTAATTGCGGATGATACACTATTTTTCTGACCTATAGTTTCAAGATACAGGTAATGACTGACACAATATAGATATGATACATATCCACATATGATGTCGATTTTTGGAACATTGTCTATATTGAGAGCCCAAATCCGCAGTAGCTTTGGAGCCCCCCGACTGAATTATCTTATTTTGGGTTCTGACAGCAAAACATCCCTAGTACAATGTGGTTTTAACCCTAACACATGTATTTGATCGGGAGATACAAGCATTCGTCCTGACAGCTGACGTATCATCCGCAATAGTACTTAGAATCCCTCCAAGTTTTCCCCCGCGGTGCTAGTGTTCCTAAGCGACTAGGCCCAGCCGGCCTGCATGAAGCCTGGCTTGGCCGCCGCCGCCGCCGCCAAGCCTCCAAAATCGTGGCCGCTAGAAAGCCGGGCGACCGGGAACACTGCCCCGCACTGCTGATCTGTGTTGTATAACCCAACCTAACCATCCACTAACGTTGATATGGGAACCGTGGCTGGTTGATAGTTGACAGAAACAAGAGGATTGCTTAGTACTGCACTGGATACCGCCTTAGAGATATTTAGTTACCCAGCATAAATCGTCATTGTGGGGATACAGATTGTATATGTATCCTTGGCCCACAGGGGTTAGTCATACACAAGTGAACACCCGCAGCAGCCCAGCGCTATGAAAAGTCGAAAAACGCTAACTCCACCCATGTGAAAGATAAAACCCGTTTGGTTCTGCGGGAGTGGCTTGGTGTTTCGGTTGTCTTAATATAACTATCCCCTGCACGCTTGGGCGGAGTAGTGGCAAGTTTGCCGCCGAAACCTAGCGTGCAGGGATAACGGTGGCCAATCAGTTTGAGTGCCAATCGGGCGGTAGGTTTCAGCCACTGACATATTTTTTTTGAACCTCTTGTCCCCATATAAACAGGCATAAGCCACCGTCATGAATCTTGGCCGGTGATATTGTAGGAAGGTACCCTAGAAGAACACATGCTGTTTTTACTCCAAACCCCTAGTATCGGGGCCATGCTGTGCAACTCCTACCTGCTCATCATTGGACCGTACAGGACCCGAAGCGCACACTAGAAAAAGAAAAAATACGCAAGATTTGGTCATACATATAACTGGCGTGGAAGCGTCGTCCGAGTCAACGACTCCCTCAAACTCTGGTTTTGACACTTTATTTCAGTTTTGATCCTACCAGATCACAATGCCTTCCTTGATTGCCCGAATATTAGCCTTTTTTAGTCGCAAGAAAAATCCAGCATCGGTTTGTTGCATAGCATTATTTTTGTTGCCGCTAGATACATTTCCTAACTTGATGCAGGACATGTTCGGACTGTACTCTCTATATCCTTCTAATCCCCAGCCTGAAAATTGGAGACCGGAAGTTGAGTATGTGCTACACCGGAAGAGACTTACTAATATATCTTGGCACTGATGTGGATCCGTTACTTCAGAATAGTTGCAATCCATGGTCTCGGCGGGCATCCGATTAGGACTTGGGGCCAAGAAGACAAGTTATGGCTGCGCGATTTACTTCCCGGGCATCTTCCTGCCCATAATCTGCGCATTTCAACCTTCGGGTACGACTCCGCTGTTTTTGGCCGCTCGCGCTCTCAGATTAGTCATTATGCCGAACAACTTTTGAATGATCTTCACCAGAAGCGACGCGAGGTAAGGGAAGTCCTGCGATACGAGCGGTTATTACGCTAACTGTGGTAGACGAAAACTACTGGAATCCCCATTGTCTTCGTGTGCCATTCATTAGGCGGCATTGTCTGCAAGAAGGTAGGCGTTGCGTTAATATTCCAGCCATTGAGTTTGGTTAACAGAGTACTGAAGGCACTCAACGTCGCCCATGAACATGCTCGGGTGCACCAGGACATCACACAATCAACGAAGGGCATTATTTTCATGGGAACCCCTCATCTTGGTGCGGATGTTGCAGCATGGGGCAATTTTCTTGGCAATATTGGCAACGTTGTCACCTTTGGATCCTTTAGAACGGACTTACTGAAAGATCTCAAATCAAAATCAAGGGAGTTTGGAGAGATTGCCAAGGCGTTTGTTGAACGGGCTGCGGATCTCCAGATTGTGTCTCTGTTCGAACGGAGACCTACAAAGGGAATTTTGGTACATTCCGGCAGAACCCCCGTCTTTTCCGATGCAGCTAATACTGGCTTAGATTGTGGATGAAGTATCAGCGACACTCCGTTCTTCTAACGAGCGCACCCTTCCGGTAGAGTGTAATCACGTCGAGATTTGTCGTCTTTCGGGAATGGAGGGATACTATTCCACAGTGTCCGGGGCTGTGGTGGAATTGATAGAATTGATTTGCCCGGTTTCAAGTATGTACGATCTATGTGTTACAGTGCACGTCAGATCTCATGGTTGGGCGTGAAATTCAAAGCCTGTGTTCCATTTACTTCTGAGGCAATCTGTGCAGAAGGCGAATAATGGCTAATATGTAGCGTCCAGACAGTGATACTGATGCACGTCTCCGCAAAGGTGCGCTTCTCCTACGGCCTATGAACCTACGATGCTGATTTTTTTCAGAGTGCCTCGACTCCCTATATTTCCCGGACTTCCATTCCCGAATAGCCAATATTTCCGAGAAGCACCGAGGCACGTTCGAGTGGATCTGGACCAATCCCGATTATGAAAAATGGGATGCAAGCGAAGTTTCAAGGCTCTTCTGGTTGCAAGGAAAGCCCGCAAGCGGAAAATCTACACTTACAAAGTCGGTACGTTTGGGCCTAGAACAGAGATCACGTCCGGGTTCATCTCCGCCGTTCAGCGTCGTGGATTTCTTCTACAGCGATCGTGGTGGTGATTTTCAGAGAGGTCATGACTATATGCTGCGGTCGATAATATATCAAGTTCTTTGTGTGATTCCGAGCAGCTGGGAGGGCTGCCGCACGGTATATTCGCAGTACAAGCGCCGACACGCCGTCACGAACTCCCCAGCTTCACTGAATCTGGATCTAGAGACGCTCAAATCGATGTTCATTCAGTCGATCAGCAATATCAAGGTTCAGTCAATCTTGTACATTATCATTGACGCAATGGATGAGTCAGTGGAGGCAAAACGAAAAGAGATTATGGAGATGCTGACGAACTTCTGCGGTTTTAAACAACAAAACTTGATCTTGAAGATCTTCGTCGCCAGTCGCCCAATTCCGGGAATCGAAGTTGCCTTCAAAAACCACATTTCACTCTGCCTCGAGGATCAGACAGCGGCAGACATAAAGCACTATGTGATATCCGAGACCAAAAGGATCAGCAATGCGATGGACATCGACCTGGGCTTGTTGGTCCAGGTTGTTGATGGCTTAATTGAACGTTCCAGAGGGGTTTTCTTATGGGTAAAGCTGGTTATCCTCGAGTTGGAAGAAAAGGCCAGCACCGATGGCTGTACCATCGCAGATATTGAGCAGCTGCTATGGTCGCTTCCGGAAAAACTGGAAGAGCTCTATGCCCGGATTTTGAACAAAATGGCGAAGTCCCAATATACTGCTGCGGTGCGACTTTTTCAATGGGTTGCTTACTACAAACGACCTTTAACTTTGTCCGAAATGCAGGAAGCCATGGCGCTAGATGCCTGCCCCGAGCTGTTTACCTCCACCGACCTGCAGAGAAATACAGTTATTAACCGAGTACACGCCGAACGCAGGCTGGCAAGTGTCTGCGGAGGTTTGATCGAGGTGAAGAATGACACTGTCCAATTTCTTCACCAGACTGTACGAGAATTCTTGATACAACTTCCCGATACATCGCCATTTCATATCACCCAGAAGTCAGGCGAGGAATATATAATGTCAACGTGCAATCGCTATATGGGGTTTATAAACCGCACAGTTCAAGCTACCACGGCAACAAAGAATCCCCCGAAATGGTCCAGAAACGAATTAGACTTGGTTATAAGTTTCATGGAGGGTCTCTACTTATTTGATTATTCTATGTTCGAAGTCAATCACCAACACGCTTTGGGCGAGGCTTTGATGCCTAAACTGCTCCACAATGCAGCACTAGTGGTTAAAATGTTGAGTGAAGCAATTCAAAAAGCCGCCAAAATACGAAATTGCGAGGCTGTAGCCCGGTTGCTGAGAATTGCGATCGGTGAACGATACGCAAAGAGGTCTGAACTGGATATATATGTTGAATTTGGATCTCGGAATGAGCTGTGGAGGATTATGGACGAAGACGGTCATTATCCTATCCACATCGCTGCGCAGAAGGGCTACACGCATGTTATCGCTCTATTAATTGACATGGGAGCGTTTGTGGATATGTATTCCACGCGCACTGCCAATGGCTTCACAGCGTTGCACCTGGCATCCATGAACGGGCACGAGGCTACGGTGGAACTACTACTCGAGAAGGGAGCTCAGAAAGAGCTTGAGGATGAGAATGGCTCGACTGCACTACAACTGGCAGGCAAGCACGGCCACTCGAGTATACTCCAGCTTTTGGGCGATCACTCCTTGCGCCTTCCCACCTACTCCCGTTGATCTTCGCCTAAGGTAAGAATATGTCCACAAAATTCCACATTAGATTCAAGCTCGAGGCGCTGATAGAGATAGCATATTGTGGCTGGCAAAATAGATAACCGCATACCTCTATCGAGGCTTCACAACAATATTGCAAGTTCGTACGGCAGCAGCCGTCAACCCAGAAACGGACTGCAGTGTCTGAAATCATAGTTGGTTTAATGTGATTTGGATGGATTGATAGCCAAGACCGCAGGGATCCAGGTACGGAACGGCGGTTACGGTCGTGTAGCTCATGATGGGTTAATGGTTAACGTGATGAGAGCAAACTATATCGTGATTATGTTTACCGTGTAATACTCACTTCATATGAAGTCCCCTTCATCCGCCGAACCAGGTTTTAGACCCATTTACTGCCCTACTTAGATAATATAGAGTGATCGAGATATGATCGCACCAGTAACGGGGTTTCACTTGTCCGAAGTAGTTCGTATGTGGCGGGAGTGGCCGATGCATCACTCGGTGGTGCCGAGCCCTCCCAGCATGCAGTAAATTAGCAGTGACAGGGTGACGGAACGACTACAGCAGCAACGTGGCCAATAACTAGGGGGCATGGAGGCAGACTTTGCAGCCTATATATGTTGACGGCTTGGATTGGATGTAGTTTGGATCAGTGTCAATCACTCGGTCATGAATCAATACTCGCTTCACGAACCAACAGACGTTCACCGAACCCGAACACTGCAGTCTCCGTACCTCGGCGTGAAAGGTTATACTCTACACTATAAACCCGTATCAGCTAGCACAACTCTAGCTCAAATCCATGATTCATCCTCGATCCGTCGATCCGTGACCTAATATCAATTGGTTCTTCCACGCGGTAATGGTGATTGCGTTTGTTACATGTATTTACTTCACCCAGTGTTCGGAAATATGCCATATGTTGAAGTTGATAGTTATAGGATTAGCTCGGCAGCGGGAACGCCGTTAAATATATAAGGCTAGCAGCACTACGAGTCGACGACTGCAATGTCGCGAGTACCTAAAACCCGACGAAAAGAAACTACAAAGCCAAGCCGTCACTTCACACTTACAGCAAGCGTATCGCAATGAAAAGTAACAAAAGCCTGAGATTTACGCTCTCTACCGATTGCTTTGTTGGTTTGTTTTAATCGTACTGCATTCATGATCACTGTATTTAGACTATGGTAGTACCCCCTTCCCCTCTTCCTCCGGGTGACTAGCTAGGTGGGCGAGTTCTCCTCTTTCTATCCTATTTTGTTTTATTCCATTGAGTTGGTGTCAGCGAATCAGCTGAATGATCGTGGCGAATTGTCGGGCAGATACGGAAGGGGTGGATAATGAAGGTGTCGTGCAGAGATCCTGCCTCGCGGCAAATAGAAGAAACAATCGTACAAAACCGATAAGGCAAAACCAAGTAAACAGGGGAGTCGAACACTGACGTCGACCACAGCCCTTCACCGGTTACGATGAGATGCGGCTTAAATAAGCTGGGATATAGATTAACACAAGCTACCAGTCGAAGCATTACCGACACGGCTGGCACATTGCAGGAAACGGTGTAAGTGCTGTGCATCATGATCCAGGCCGAAGTCGAACTCCCACATTCCATCTTCAAAGAATAGACGATAATCCATTCGAACCTCGACCACACAGGACCATAACGCACAGGACTTCGTCTCATTCTTTGCGCAACTCATACGCCTCCACAGCTTCAGCCCACCTTACACGCGCGAAGGTACAATGCATTAAGTAGCTAGAGACGCTTTAGCAGGAAACCAGAAGTTTTCATATCGCAATGTGGGCATATGACGTGAGTGGGACATCCGACGGATCTTATCGCGCCAATCGGGTAGAGAAGGAGCCGAAAACGGTAAGGCGTGCCTAAAAGGGCACCCCGAAACCTAAACACCCGAGTGGTTGTTGTGTTCCGTCCAGATAATCCGAACGATAAGGCAGCATTTTGTTCTAGCTCGAGAATCGTGACGATAAAATCAGATGTAAATGCGGTAGCTCTGCGGGGTTGACACATGGAAAGACAGCGCGGCAAGGCGGATAACGTGGCGTCCTACCTTGCTAGTGGGTTTCACGTGCAATCAAATTGAGTGCTGCGCCTAGTGCGCAGAAACGCAAACACCCTCCCAACAAGTTAGTGCCAGCCAATTAGATACGCGAAAGAACGATACAGCCTCGAGATTGCGCATTGACGCATTTTCAACACTGGTCACAACTACAGTTTGGGGATCTGCCTTGAAAGCGCCTAGAATGTAAGACTCGCTACTCTTTACGTTTCAGATCTGGGTACGTACATAAGCTATTCTACCACTGCTCTCTACTGAGCATCTCGCAAACCCAACCACGTGACTGCACCCATGATTTGTAGCATACCCTGGTACACTGCCACTACCCCATACCTTACGTGAGTCTCAGCAGGCCACCATTTGATCATATCGACATTGAGGATGCAGTCCAATCCTTTCCTGCCTCTGCAGTAAAATTCGCCCGAGGGAATCTAGACGCAGAGGGAGATTCTGTGGGAATGCGCATGAGGCCTACACACCAGGCACACCCGTTCGCAAGGCGCCGGTCACACTCAACATGACTACTCGGACAAATGTTGAGCATGGACTGAAAAGGCTGTTCACGGGATCACATTATGTAGGATCGCCTTCCTTCAGATTTATTTAGGTTATTAAACCATTTTGCTATCTACGGGTATCTACTTACAAGACACCGTGACCTTCACCCGATTCCTGCACTCGTCCATAGCTTTAGGGTCGGTGAGAAGCATCTGGTGTGGTAAGCCTTACATTGTAACGTTGCCTCGCCAATGCCTTAGGTCACACATCATGCTTGCGCGGGGCTGCAGAATAACTGGCTTTGTTGCGAGGGTATACCATGCCAGTAGGTACTGTATGGACTATTTGGCCGGTTCAATGGAGATATGGTCGTTTTCTTAGCAACACTAACGGCGGTGAAGCGGTTTGTTCATCATCGAAAAGCACTCGGATACAGTACTTCCCCCGCAATGACTACTCAATCTGTATGATGGCGGAACCAAAAAACCCAAGCGTGCGGTGGGGATAGCTCTGCTATTATTGTAGAGGTCCAATGTTAGGCTTGTATGGTGTAAATTAAACACCCTAAGCCCAACCGGGTGGGCCCTTTAGATGAATTCGGAATATAGTTTGAAATCTTACGCGAGCTGCGGTAGACTAAGCGACAACTTGCTAGAATTCTGTTGTGTGATGGAGTAACCCGGTGGTGACCTTTGCGATATAACTTATAGCCCACGATAGTGTTCTCCTTTAGTGGGTATTCGGATTGTTACCAGATACTAGATTGGTGGGAAGGGGTTGGCAAAGACATCATTGCTCAATAGAACGCTTTTTCTAACATGATATGTTCTTCTAGATTGGTTAAGTATAAAATGGAGAAAACGTACCTCAAGCTATAAAAAGTGAAATACGTAGCATCTCACATATGGTCTAACGTACTAATATGTATGGATCAAGATTGAAGTGACTAATGGTCAGCAGTGATGGCTGACAATATCGGTGCAGACATTTGCTCCATGATTGTAGTTCGGATGTACCGAAAAGCACCCAATTGCGAAAAAAAAAACGCAGAGGTTTTGCTATTGAAATACCAAGCAAGAACTGAAAACGGTCGGGAAGAGTATTTTCTACCTCCTTCCCTACGATTCTACGGTAGGGGTAGGATAAAAACTTAAGTGGTAGTTAATGGGATCGGATGATGTTGGCCTACTGCCAGGGTAGCAGAAGGACTAGCCCATACCCATAATGTTTTGTTTACCAACTTTAAGACTTCTCAAACCCCGTACAACGAGACTTTCAGTGATAGCGGCAGTATTCCGCAGTAGCCAGTCTAATCGTTAGCGGGAATATACCCGATCATCTCGCCGCGCGCGCGACGCAGCAAAATGCGACCACCTAAACTTGAGGTTACTACAACTATTCAATCACTTTTATTCTGGATTTTTGCCCTGGTTCCATTGGACAGTTCGAAAAACGTCTGCGCTGTTCTAAATTCTATCTTGTATGCGGGGGTGCGGTCATGTTGGTGCTTGGGTTTCTTGTTACTTTCATTCTTTGACACGGAAATGAGTTGTTTTGGTCGCTGGGATAGACTGACACTGGTATGTGCGACGACAACACTTCATGGAGTCAGAGATGACTGGTAAATCCCAAAATGCGGGATGGTGATGAACATGACAGAACTCTCACATTGCCATCTAGACGGACCCTGATCCTTTTGTGTGTTAGTCTGAACTTGTCGGTTACAGTTTATAGCATAAGTTTTCGTCGGTGATGTATTTCCTGGAGACTGCTAGTAACCAAAATATTTCAAAAGCAATAAGATTAAACGAATAATGTTATCAATAGAAAGCTATAGGAAGGAAGACTGTTTCACACTATAATTTGACCCCTTGCTCTAAATCTACCCCTGCGACCGATACAATATCGAACTACATAGCTCGATATTCTTTAATCCGGACAATTATCATCCATCACATTCAACTGTCCCAATACGGGTCACACCCCATTCACCCACCCGCAAGGTGCCACCACACGATGCATTCCTCGCTCAACCCGACGACTGGAACGCAAGCAAATGAAACACATGAGGTAATACTAAACATAATCAGTCGGAATAAAGACCCACTCATACACCCGGCCCATTCTTTCTTCACCGGAATTTGTGACCATAGCTTAATGTTCTTCCAGGCACGCCAAAGCCGATTGTCGACGTAATAGCTGTCGTTCCGTGGGAAATGGGTCGATCATTGAACGTCGTCTAGTAGAAATGAAGTCTGACAATAGTGCCCATAATTCGCCAAATTTTCGAGATACCTTCCAGCGACTGGGATCTCCTCGCAGTTAGTTACCTACCACTTCATGCAAAATTGGCGAATGGACGCTGTCAGGCTACTCACCTTGACGTCGCTAGCTATTGCTGAGGATTCAGAGTTTCTTTGCCCGGCTCTTCAATCCCATTTTTGCATCTGGAAAGACAACGTGCGGTCTCCTTGGTATTTGGGTGGTCCGGACCGAGAATCTTGTCGCGTCCAGCCAATGCTCGCTCGAACCATTCAATTGCTTCCTCATATCGTTCTTGCTTTTCAAATAACATCGCTATGTTGTTGACGGTACTCAGTGTCGATGGATGGTCTTTCCCAAGCACCTTCTCATAGCCAGCCAATGCTCGCTCGTACCACTCCAGCGCTTCATCATACCGCCCTTGATTCTGAAAAACGATAGCCATGTTGTTGACGGTACTCAGTGTCAATGGATGGTCTTTCCCAAGCACCTTCTCTTTGCCAGCCAATGCTCGCTCGCACCACTCCAGCGCTTCATCATTCCGCCCTTGATTCTTAAAAACGCTAGCCATGTTATTGACGGTATTCAGTGTCCATGGATGGTCTTTCCCAAACACCTTCTCAAAGCCAGCCAATGCTCGCTCGAACCATTCAATTGCTTCATCATACCGCCCTTGATTCTTAAAAACGAGAGCCATGTTGTTGACGGCAATCAGTGTCAATGGATGGTCTTTCCCAAGCACCTTCTCTTTGCCAGCCAATGCTCGCTCGCACCACTCCAGCGCTTCATCATACCGCCCTTGATTCTCAAAAACGAGAGCCATGTTGTTGACGGTATTCAGTGTCGATGGATGGTCTTTCCCAAGCACCTTCTCATAGCCAGCCAATGCTCGCTCGTACCACTCCAGCGCTTCATCATACTGCCCTTGATCCTTGAAAACGCTAGCCATGTTATTGACGGTATTCAGTATCGATGGATGGTCTTTCCGAAGCACCTTCTCATAGCCAGCCAATGCTCGCTCGTACCACTCCAGCGCTTCATCATACCGCCATTGATTCCAAAAAATGATAGCCATGTTGCTTACAACATTCAGCGTTTGCTGGTGCTCCGAACCGAGTAGTTTTCCATAACCATCCAACGAAGCGTTGTAAAATTTCAAGGCATCATCATATCTTGCTCTTTCTTTATAATAAAATGCTAGGTTATACTGAAGCTGATACATTTCCTCTATCTCCATCCCTTGCTTCTCAGCCTGCCGGAGAGACATCAAAACGTGTGTTGAGGTTTCTTCGCATGTCCCCCAGTTTTCGGGGGTTTCAACGTCGGAAGGGAAGAACAAATTGCAAAGCTTAACAGCTACATTCGAAAACAGGGATCGTTCAGGTACATCAATTAGGTTAAGAGAAATTTCATAGATAAGATCATGTAGCCATATATTGCCCCCTTGTTTTCTCCCGATGAGAGCAGATGTTGAAAGATTTGAGACTGCGTTTTCTAGTTCCTCAGAGCTCGAGAATAGCCGGTGCAGTAATTGGCGAGATTCAAGCGAATCGGCTTGTTTTGCAGATATACTGGTGTTACTGGGTTGCTGCATAGTATATCTTTTTTCGATGTGAAATCGGTGAAGTAGGCTTTTAACTCTCGGTTTGAGTCGTGTAAACGTGTGGCCATGTTTCCCTTCACTAGGTTGGCCAACCGGTGACGTTTCTACCACATCAAGAACGGAAAAATTCTCCCCAATTGCAGCCTCTAGGAGTTTCATGGGTATATTGTGATGGTCCAAATGCGCCATCAGCATCAATAGGGCCACTGCCACCGGATCAACGAGCTTCAGAGTAAGTGTGAACGTGTCATAAAAGTTAGAACTCTCTGCTAAGGGGTTTAGTTTAAGAGTTTCCACTTTCTCTCGCCGTAAGAGGTCCACATATTTCGATAATGACCAACGTCTGTGGGAAAGGCAAGTTGCGCTTTGGTCAAGAGCCAACGGCAAACCGCCGACCTCCTGACCTAACTCTGCAGCCCGTTCGCGATCATCGGGGCTGACTGTTGATAAATCCATGCCCGCGCTTTTGAGAATTAATTCTACGGATTCCTCTGTATTCATGGAAGCCAGTTCCAGTTTTCCGGACGTTCCAAGCATTCTCGCAGCAAGTTCGTCTCGCATGGTGAACAGTATGGTTCCGGAATCGCCTGCGGGAAGGAAGGGCTTCACCACATTTGATGAGAAAACGTTGTCGACTAGGAGAAGCCATCCACGGTTCTTGGTGAGCCAATCTTTGACTACTTCGATTATAATCTCCTGACGCGATTCTCGTGGCAACGAAAGCAAAGCATACATCACTTCAAAGCCTTGGAGTAGGGTCTCCCGCTCTGTAGCATCAACATGGAAAACGTTGCACTCGGGGTTGGCTGCTTTATGATCTTTTGCAAATTTCAACAAAAGTTGACTCTTGCCCGCCCCAGGCATCCCATAGACCGCGACACGTTTGGAATCGGAGGGCGAATTGGATTGGGAATCGGCGATCTTTGTGCGTATATCGTCTAGCTGTTGTGTCCTTTCCACCAATTTTAGCTATTTGGTAATAAAGTAATGCTTGAGCCATACCTGCCGGTAAACTTCGGGCTCAACAGATCAGGAACTTTGTAGATGCCGATTGGAGCTGGTAGAGGGTTGCCGCTTTGCTCTGGAGAAACGATGAATATACATCAGTGTTTTTACGTAGGTAGGATTCTTGATTCGCACTTACCAATTCGACCCAATCCTAAATATACGTTAGTCACAACGGAGAGGAAGATTCATAAGACATGCGTACCATCATCTATACCCCTTATCAATTGCATTGTGTTCGCTTGTGCCGCAAGGTCAATTTCGGTGGAATGTTTCCGAATTTTTTCCTCAATGTTGTCAAATGGCCCCCGTAACGACCTCCATAGAGAGGCGGCTATCGATCCTACCAATGGCACTCATCTTAGCCGGGGTCTCCAAGCATTCTTTAACACACTTACGCATCCTAGATCTGCCGTAGAATTTTGTGACTTCCAAACAAAATCCGATAACATCTTCGTAAAAACTATTGGCCAAGTCAATAATAGTCGACACTATGGTACTTAGCGATTAAAAACCTTACGAGCCTCCCTCGTAGAAGAGACGTAGCCCCATGTATATCGAAATAAACTGAGTATCTCTCAAGACATAACGTGATGTGCTCAACAAGTTCGCAAGCCTTCGCATACGCGTCGTGAAAGTCTCGTAGGATCTGACGTCGCAAAGTGTTAACGAGATCGAGCAGTCAAATTCCGCATTCCGGCAACAGTACGATAAGGATAAACTTAATAGAGCTCCAAACGAGGGCAGATACTTCAGGTTCTAGCATTCCCATCAGCACACACATCATATGGCAAATCAATCCAGTAACGATAAGGGAATGGGAATAACACACTAGACTGGATCGCCGTATCCACTACCCCCGAGAACCTCTCTATTTTGGTGACGATGTGCGGGGATACCCGATGAAAAAGCCGATCGATCGTATTCCTTTCGCCTTCATTCTCTGCTTCTGCTTCTCTGACGGTGGAGAGAACGCTATTGAGGTCAGTTTGTTGCTTGATGAGAGCAAGTTGCCAGTCTTTGATCTTCCCATTCCGATAAAGTTCCTCGTAGCACGCAAGTGCCTCGGAATAAATGGTTGTTAGGGTAGGACCTGAAGACATCGTTGCTTAGAAAGCGTCGATGGAAGATGCGGGGATTTGTGCGGGGTTGTGTGAGGCTGAAGCTTCGGCGCGTACAGTACCTCTTTTTGGATTTGTAACTCTGTGTTACTAATATTGTGTCTAATTCTAATTGGTTGAAATCGTATCTCGCGCTGGAATAGCCCAATTGCCAGTATTCCTGTTTTATCTTCACAAGAGATCACTCGGTACTAGATATGTTACGATATGGAAGTTGGGGAGAACCGTGTGTGTGTATTCTATAGTATAGAGAAGAGAGAAGGAGAAAGACTCGAGATATATACAGGAGGCATCAGCCCCTGCAGTAGCACCGTGTATTAGACCTGTAACATGTCTCCGGCACATGTACACCAGTAACACCAGATGTTCCTTTGGATGCTAGAAAGACTTGCTGATTGACTGATCCCTCAAGGCCAGAAGGCCCGTATATATACAGACTCGACTCCATATCCATATCCATATCCATATCTGCTTGCATATCCGCTTGCCCGCTCTCCTTGATCCTGATACAGACTATGCATATCCTCGAAACACTAATTGCTTATAAGCCAGCAAACGGAGGAGCTAAGGCTCACGATCCAAGCAAATGTACCTGAGACTCACGATGCAGGTACACATGCAACACCGGAGGTAGTGTAAGTATACCGATTATTCTCAGTAGAGCTGACGTTGCAGCAAATTTCATATGCATAAGGAATCTCTGTATGGTTGGTACTCGTCTTGTTTGGTGGTTTGGGTTCTCGAGTTTAGCGGCGTCTGCATTTCATGTTCTCTAGGTGTTGCCGTACGTCTCCTCTCATCTCGTTTGGGTTCTTATTAAATGTCAACTTAGCCGTGGCATCTGTCTGTCAAAAAGTCATATCTTGCTCCCTCGTGGTCTCGTTCCCAGATTTGCAGCCGCTAGAAATTTCATTTCGCAGGTTGGGAATAGGCGAGCTCTTCTGGTGCAACAGCAGAGCACAGCGAATGGAACGGACGAACAGCTCGAGTTCAAACTCGAGTTTTCGGTATCAGAACTCCTGTACATAAACAGGTGTATACTATCGAAGTAAATGGTATGCTAGCGGTGTTTATTCTCAACAACCCTCCTCCCCTTTTGCTTCAGCCTAGTACAAGGAGTTACAAAAGCTATTGATATTATTCTCATGCATGTTCGGGCTAAGGATTCTGTTGCGATAGTGAAGGGGAGAACCGTGTGTATTGGCTATCGAGCGATGACTGTCTAGGTACAGGTCTAAAGGTCCAAGATGCGTAGGGAACGGGAAAGAGTAAAGTGTGAAGTCTAAAAGAGCAGTCACGAACCATATCTATCAACAGATTCACTTCATATAGCCCACTTTTAGGCCCATCAACCAACCATTTGCGAAAGCCGGAGCAAAGTTTGTGCTGACACTTGAGCTCAAGGTTCATATATGACGAGTGTAGGGAGATGATATCTATTTTCCGATACTCTAGATATAAAACACGTAAAGTGTAGCTTCCCGGCAATCCAATCAATCTCATCATCTACCGCAGTCGGTTTCGTTCGACTCTAATCATGTCAAGAGCATCTAAACTACCGTCGTATGACACTAGTCCCGGTGACTCACAGGATTTAAACTCAGACTGACTTGGCTCACGCCCGTCAGTAACAACCGTTGCAAACCTCCGTTCGAGTAATAAATTATGAACTAATGCCAGTGACAACAAATTATTCGTTTCGGAGGGCACTATGATGAACAGGAAGTTAACTAATGCACTGCACTGGATAAAGACTTATGAAGGTCTCTGGCCAGACCACCGAGAGTTTCCATCTTTATAAACTGGACTCGTAGCACGAAACAAGCCCTTATAGGATGAACAGGTAGGGAGTTCCAGGTTATGTACCTGGTCGCAGAATGTGGGTGTTAGGTGTTCATATGCTACTGTCTCTGCATACACAGCGTAGCTTTTATCTCAAGGTCCATAGATCCGCGAGCCGTGGCTTCTACATGAGTCCTTTCAATAGGCCGCGAGCTATCAGAACTTCCGAGCGATTACCGCATCGCTTCCTAAGCTAAAGCTATAAGTACCGTTACCGGCATCTAATCGTCATGATTATTCTCGTTCCTCCATCCAACACGAATACAATTCTGACATTATCGAACCAGCATAAGCGCCCGAATCTATAACAGACCTTGAAACTAACGAACCACCGAGCGAGACAATCCACCAACAACAATCAGGGCAACAACATGCGTGGCGGCGTTATCCTTGACATTATGCGTGACGACCACCAACAATATCGACACCTGTCAATGCTCTTGCGCGGGTTGAACGCCATAACATTCCCGCCTCATGTCGCGTACGGGCTACATCGAAGCCTTATCTAGATCTAAAGTCTGGCTACAGGTCTGCGTTGGAAGGTAAACCCCGTGGTGTTGCAGAACCGCAGATAGCTGGCCATGACTTTGGGGTGGGAGATCTGGAACTACGAATGTGATGGTTGGTTAAGGGTATATCTAGTTTATTTGTGGCGTTGATCTGTTACTTCAATTTGTCTAGTGTTAATTCTACAGCTCTAGGACGAGGAAAAGACAGCTATCGGTGTTGGCGGCGCGTGGTGGGCTGTGGTGCGCACAGATGGTGTGGACGCGAGCGAATGTTGAGGTGTGCGCTGCATACAAAGAGCACATTAGTAAGACCTTGGGTTGGAGAAGGTAACGCCATTACAGGCCTACAGTGGAGTCATATTGATAAAGGAGACCCACACATTGCAGGGAGCAGTATCTAGGCCTCGGTATTCGTTATTATAGGACAGACTACGAATGCATACCTATCACTCCAGAACCCACCCACCGTTGCGAGTCCAAATCCTTTGATTTTGGAGATAAAGCACAATTATGCGATGGCACTGGCACACAACATTTCGATAGCTGTTACACAGCAAACCCGAACGTTGTTATAATTATAATAAATCCGGCTGTTACCGATAATGACAAGATACCCAACCTATGCGCACCCCTCCCCCCCAAGGAAATATCCCAGAGTCAAAGTTGTGACTTTCTCACCGTCTACCGCAACGTAAAGGAGGATACATTAGACATTTTCACATTGCCACCACGGCATCTACCTCCCCTACAATAAAACCCAACAGCCATCCAAACTCCACTAACCAGCTCTTCCACCTCGTCAACATTCAAATCACATCCCCTCCCTGTCAAGTGAGCTCCACGAGCACCCACTGTATCGTGTGACGCAGTTAAAGCTGTTATAATACTCCACATGTCCTAATCTCGACGTCCTATCAGACTACCATTTGCCATGTAACTGGAATAAAGCACCCGTTCTGGTCAAGACTACCGGCCTAGTCGTTACCGAGAGGTACCGGGTCGGTAAAGTCGTATCACTAGGTCGGGGTCAAACTTCCCCTCTAGTGAGGTCACAGCGCAAAGGGTTCACTGTGTCGTTGGTACACCCAGCCTATCTGTGGAGAGAACAGACACTACTAAACCGTCATGAAGCAAAGATATCGCCGTGGTTGGGCCTACACGAAGTCTTGGCATTCGAGATGTCGGATAAGAGCGTCGGGGGTTACCGAGGTTGATGCATCCACCGTCGGAGAATTCGTACAGCGGCCCCACAACCCGTATTGCGTACGTATGACCCTCGTTGCGCGATGGGGAAATTTTGCGCCGTTAGAGCAACTCCATTCCCCATCGCGCAACGTGGGTCCCATGTATGTGCGCAATCCCGGTAGTGGGGGCGTACGAATTCTCCGACGGTGCGCCTCGGAAGTCCCCGACGCATGTTCGGCCTGCTGTGTAACGCGCGTACGGCAAGTTAGAAACTGTTGTGGAGACTTAGTCTACAGTATGCACCACCACCATTTTGTTTCTTTCGACAGACTTTGCGGTGGATAATTTGGCGAGACAATAATTTCTTCCTACAGTGTCGGGATTCGAGCTGAACACGTGTGATACCAGGGAATAACGAGCTCCGGAGCTGGCTAGGTAATGACGGTGTAAAGTTCTGGGAACACCGAGTCCAGATGTCAGAACCCTTGCACGCGACATCGGGGCATTGCATTGAAGATCGAGATATGGGCGGTATATGTTTGTGTCGTCTTGATTTAGTTGGTAGTCATCGTCGGGAGGGAAGGATAGGACCGCACCGCAATTCAGTCTCTGCGTCTGAGATACTTATTATTCCATCCACGCCTGAATGAATAATCATTTCCCATGTTAGGAGAATCCACAGAGGGCTCTGTTACCCAAGGGGTATTGACTGTTTGCTGAGTACTATAGGGTCGGTGTTTTGCACCATAACCCCTGAGCCTCTAGGTCATCCGATCACGGTTTATAACTCAGAGCGCCCAATAAAACTACCCGCGTCCATTTCTGCGGTTCAACGGTGGTCCTTGTTGATTTCGCATCCCAACTCCCCACCTACGCTCTAAGGGAGCTTCATTAACGGCACCTGTAAACGCATCGAAAATGCCTTCACTAAGACCAAAGTAAAATGCATTGAAGTTCAAAGACTTGGTTAGGGGTTCGTTTGAATGGGAGTAAAGGCACTGTAGAAATGGCGCTGATACTCACTCGACTGCTCTTCCGTGTGAAGTATGTATGTGCTCAACCCAACCCTAGTTTAGTTTTTTGCTATCGCAGTTGTAAAGTATCAAACCATGTTCTCGTACACATGCTAGATTGCCATTGTAATAGTCTCTGCCCGTAACGGGAATGACGTATGTGCAGAGGAGTTCAACACCCCGTCTAATCAGCCAACGAAGACAGTTCAGCTCAGATGTGGCCGAATCCTGCTGCATCGGTAACCCCCGGAAATAGCGATAACATTAAAGACGAGTGTCCGCTCCTCGATACGTTGCGCTGTTAGGTTCGGCTAACGGCTAGAATCGGCCTCAAGGTTATACAAATGCTTGTACAGAACCTGTATATCTTGTTTACACACTTTATATGTACATATGAAGCTATAACTTACGCACATATTTATACATGTCAATTATACGTACGTCAGGGCCTGTGCTGTTGATGGTCACGAGGTTGTGATGGTGAAGGTTAGTGACGGTAATGGAACAAAGTGGCTAAGTTCTATCTGTGCCGCACATCCGGTCTACTAGCCCATCCAATGAGCATTACAACGTTTTAGCTTAGAATGAAAGGAAGATATGGTGTATATACACGAAACATCGTGAGATAATGGTTTACATACACTACTACCTTACGATAACCATATAACCTTCCACCATCACTTCCGCTGGAGCGTCTACAAATAACTCACGATAGCCCCACGAAGATCTCAATGATGGAACATTCACGAAAAATACCTACCACAACGCCGTGCCATTGGCCACGACCTCGAATGTCCCATAGGGGAACCCCACACCGGAATTATTCGCTGCGCCATACAGCTCTGCTGTACAGCCCCAAACGCTTAACCACCAGTTTGGATATTATATGTAGCTATAGAACTCATATCAAGCGCCTCGCAACATATAAGCAGGACTTCGTCCAACATCTTGACCCGCATGGGCCCCGCATGCAGATATGTCCTCGTAGCTCGAACGGGATGGTACGCACCAGTCACTGGCTGAGGCCGAGTTCATTGTTCCATAAGATGTAGCAGCTTCCCCACTACGTTGTTTCCCTCCCCACTGCGGCTGAACACAGCTTTTTCCAGGCCATTCCAGCACCAGAGTTTCAGCAAGTCGTTTAACTTTGGGCGTGGGATAATGCATGCCGAGCGTCGCCTACAGAAATAAACATGATCAAGCGCAGAACTACAGCCCCGCACCCCACACCATTATATATTCCCAAATATCCTTAGCCTTCAAATCCCCCCGCTAGCCTCCAACCATGTCGTTTCTAGCGGTATTAGCAACTCTTAGCTTCCTCCTCACCTTAGCCGTCCCACAAACCACCGACACTGCTCTCTGCCTCCTCTGTGTCCCCACAGACCCCTCCTCTGTCGCACCCCTATCCTCCTTCTACAGCAGATACTCGACGCTCTCAGGCTTCCCCGACTTCTCGGCTCACCTCCAGTCAAAGCTCTTCAACTTCGTGCTGACGCAAACGTACCTCACCGACACCGCGAGCGCTACCGCCCCCGCCACGGATGGAGGCGTATCGGCATTCAACAGGGCCCTTGTCTCTGTGGTGACGGATTTTGTCGCAACGGAAACGTACCTGCCGCTTGATGACAGGGATGAGGTCGCGAGGGATGTCGGGAGTTTCTTGGGTATCGAGGGTGTTGTTACGGGTGTGAGCACGCGTACGACGGAAACGACGAAAATTGCGTCGGTCACACAGACTGTGCACGAGACTGCTAGCGCGTCGTCGACGAGGAATATAGCGACCCGTGAGGGTATGGTGTCGATTTCGGGGGTGGTGAGTGGGGTTGTGGTGACGGTGCTGGTAGCGGTGGTGGTGGCGCTGTGAATTGACTGGGAGGGTGTTTGTTCGTGGGTGTTGTGAATTCGGGTGGTGGAACATGGAGTTGGAGGTATTCGGCAATGTCGAAAGGATTCATAAATGTATTCGTGCTTGTATCGGGAATTCGGGCATGCGGAGTAGAAGCTGGAAACCGCAATCATGGTGTTAGTTAGGGAACGATTTGGGTTTTCAGAACGGATTGCCGCCACTCTTAGCGCCTGTTGAACGCCGTATAAGTGCTCCATATACTTATTTGTCGATGTTGGAAGTTTGCTAAAAGTGTCAGGTCTTAACAATAACTGTGAAGAGAGAGCTCCAATCTTATCTGGTAATTGAGTATGCAGAAAGAATTCGTTGGGCTAAATACTAATCTAGATGGGACCCCCTCGCGCGTATCACCAGGGTCACGCTTAACCATGATGGTGCTTCTAATTTTGTGCCGTATGAGGGGCAGCTCAACTGTCACAGCCTCCGCACGTAACTAAAGTGAAAGCATAACATAACATGTGGGAGCTTCAAACTTCTCTGTATATTGCGGTGGTAACTTACTGAAATTTAAAGTTTTCGCCAAGTGCTATTTACTCTCTGTCTTCTGATGCATCGCAGCTTTTCTCGTCCGGAACAAAGAATTCAATGTCGACTGCGCTGGATCATGATGCATCACTCGAGGAGGGTTCGTGAACAATGTTACAGATGTACATGATGTTACAGGTCTGATACACGGTCACGGCTGCAGGGGCTGATGCCTCCTGTATATATCTCGAGTCTTTCTCCTTCTCTCTTCTCTGTACCATAGGATACACACACGGTTCTCCCCAACTTCCATATCGTAACAAACAACGTGCTGCATGAATAGTCTCAGTCTTCGTATGGCCTTGCGGCCCTCTTAGATAATACACAATCAAGCTTCTCTATCATCTTTACTATCTCTACTTTGAACATGATGTGTGGCATTGGATGCTTGAAAGACTTGTGGGTTGACTGATCTCTCGAGGCCAAAAGGCTCAAATATATGCCGACTCGACTCCTATATCCAGATCCATATCAGTATCCATATCCATATCAGTATCCATATCCATATCCGTTTGCATATTCGTTTGCAATATCTTGATATGAGCCGCTCTCCCTGATTCTGATACAGACTGTGTATATCCTCATACGAAACACTAACTACATACGAGCCACCAAACAGACCTCAGACTACAGACAGAGCTGAGACTCACGATGTAGGTACTCATGCAACACGATGTGTTGCTGCATGTATACTTAGCGAAGCGTGCTCGTATTGTGTAGAGAGAAGAATCTGGAGAATGTATCGAAGCGAGCAGTACACTATGTAATATAGGAAGGTTATAGCCCTGTTTTTGGGCTTGTTGTGCCCACTCATCAGAACGATCACATAAGCAAACGAACTAGCTCAAATGTCAGCGAGGCTAATTCTAATCGCAACTACTCCCATTGATGGATATTGATAAGTACATTAACAAGTAGTACTGCAAACTCCGCAAACTCCGCTCGATTCACCATGCTCCAGGCGAAAAAGATTTGACTTATTCGCCTACCCACCCTCCTAAGGGAGCCGGAAATGTGCAATTTTAAAGGTACCGGAATGTCTCCTTTTGTACTGCAAACAAAGCATATAACTGCAAGAATTGTGGTTAGGGGTTCTTTTGCATGGGAGTAAACGGCATCCTGGAAATAGCACTGGAGGTGGGACTATACAGTGCTTTCATAACTCCTTTCTTGAGCTTTGAACCATGCCTTTCCACTGTATCATTCCGCTTTCTTCAGTACTCGTTGCTATACGTTTCCCCGTGTCCTTTCCGTTAAGCCTGTTGCCTTTCTCTCCGTTCCTCTTCTTCCCATGAATTTCCTCCCCGTGCCATTCCTCCGTGTGCCACTTTAGTGACAATTTTTTTATGCCCTGCGTTTTCTCTCAGTGCCTTCCTATACCTGTTACCGTGGAAGGTGTTGTGCCCGGTGTGCTGCTCCATACTGTTCTATTAGCCTCGCGTCTCCTGAGTTACTCATTTCTGCAGCATACATCCTTTTGCTATCACCTTGTCTTTGCTTCTTGGAACTTGTTGGTGTTAGTGTAATTAGATTGTGGCGATGATGAAAGATGTAGTAAGAATAGAGTGAGTAGCCGAAAGAACTACCTTTCTATCTATATACCGTTCCTTAGCATCAAGTTGTACCTCGCTGGTAATTGAAATACGGTTTGATAGTACCCGGACAAACATAGTATCACGCATAAAGGCACCGTCTGAAAAGCACCGTAGTAGAAAGTAGTCGAATAAAAGGACCGTCGATAGGATGTTGATCTCCAAGAAGCACCATTGTAAAAGTGCTGTAGTAAGTAGCAGATTAACGGCACCTCGGGTGGAGTACAACATTGCTAAAAAGTCACAGGCTGAAAGTGCACGTAAACCAGGGCATTCTAGCTTTCAAACACACTCTAGCTTTTACAAAGACAAGAAAAGGTATTTTAGTATCTTCTGGTGCCTTTATTGCCATGCAACTGGTGTCTTTTCATTTTTCAATTGTATGAGGAAAGGCACGAAAGCATATCTCCGACTCCGTTAGAGAATATGGCAGTGAAGATTGGATCAGAGGTTTCTTCTGTTCATTAGTTCTTACGAAGGATCAAGGCATTTCATTATTTTCACTACCTCCGGCGCTGATACCGAGTGATGGATGGTGATGGCAGCCACGTCCTAGAAGCGTCACGAGTGCCGGGTTTATTCTCATTCTCAGTTTGGCTAGCCACATACTCGCAACCTCGCACACGGCTAGCATTACTGAACTCAAGGCACATGGCTAGCATTTATTCGCCACCACTGAACTCGAGAGAATCGGGCTTAGCGGGAGGACTTCAAAACTCATCGAGGTAGCCATGGAGACCTCAGTCGTTCCATAAACGCGGGAACGAATCAAACCATAACACTATTTCGTTGAGTGGGACGAGTTAGGCCCGGATGTGATGCTCCGCCACTGCACACATTGCAGCGCCACAAGCCAGGCTTGTAGCAAACAGCCATGCTAGAGAAGATGCCATTTCGGACTGAGAATGAATTTCGGCTAGCTACAGTCAAAATGGGATATTTAATGTCAGATGCGGAATGAATAAATCGCATTCAGATACTGAAACAGTCATGTAACAAGTCTTTGTGATGGCCGCGGAAAGAGCCGCAACTTACGTATACTATCCCATCACACGTAACGGTAACTATCATCACCGTCAGACCATGATCCTGGAGGCCACGTTTTGACATATGGTCAAAACGTGGCCTGCGCGCTGATCGCCGACATGTTCGGCAAATCCTGGTGGATGTGTTGCAGGGATGACCCACCTTTCTGACTAGTGCCATTATAATTGATTAGGTTCATTGTTTGTGATATTAACCGGTTCGCAATATGTCCAACCTCGTGAGCGGCGTCGGTTTGTGACGGCTCGCTAAGATCGCGAACAGACAGCGTATCTTCAGTTGTACTTGGCATCGCTGGTGTGACGCTATACTATATCGACAAATGAAACACGAACGTTTAGGTTATCGACTACTGTACCGAGCGTCGAGGTTCGTACGAGATTTGGAGCGCGACGATATTTTTCAATACCTAATGCCTACCTAATGCCCAAAAGTGGGCTAAATCGTAATCAAATCTCTTCGGACGAGTCCTCCGTGATGCGTGATGTACGAACCTTGACGCTCGGTACAGTACTCTGGTACGCATAAAATGACATTTGAGGTTGGCTCAGGTGCGGTCATTTATCATTCGAGTGGAGTAAATAATTACGCACCTAGCTGGTACATTTTTTAGAGCCTGGGTTCTTTTGAAGCTCTCCCCTTCACTTCCTCAGCGATAACCTCTAGTTCCTTCACGGTTGCTTCTCAAATTTATTCCTCACCATCCACTCTCGTCTTTTACTCTTCGTGCTAGATATAGATATCACTCACCGTTCGCACCATATCACAGTCGCCTCAGTACGTTACAAATGTCGTCGTTTGCATTTGTTAGTAGCAAAATCAATCATTTTAGACTGCCATTCGTTAATGATTTGTCAGTACAGTATGTTTAGGTGCGGAGGTTACAGTTTACCGAGTAGGATTCAGTACGGATAAAGTAGCTGGTGTAAAACTTGGACACATGAAAATTGTGAAGATATCTTAAACACTCATCCCATCATCATCGTCTACCGGATTTTCTAGAGTCTAACAAAACCCACCTGACGGACTGGAGGGCTTGTTAATTTTTCCCGCTCTTTCCACAGTAATGGAGGTGTATAAACGGCGGAAGCAAACACTGTCGGGCGTTGATAGTCCGGGTACAACGGACTCAATATTAATTCTCCATTAGCTACGGCGCACAGCAGCATGCAGAGTTCGTTTTTTGATGTGTTCGGGATACACATTGGTTCCGCATTGCGGTTCCGATCGTTTTGCTGGTCTGGTGACTGCAATATATATTACCGATGATTAGATTGGATTTTTAGTATCGAGGATAATTGATATTCTCATACTGGAAGTATACATCATTACAGTATCCTCTGTAACATCGCCGTCTCACGCAGTTTCAATGTCGTCCTTGTTGTGTCGTGTCCGCTGTGCTGAATCTCTCTATTGACCTAAAACTCACTGACTGTCTCTCTAAGTCTAATTGACACGTACACAAGAACTAAAGTGCATGCGGCTCCGCCGCGCACAACCCTAAACCAACCCACGTGATGACCGCACTCAAATCCGTCCCCACAGTCCTCTCGTATCTATCTGAATGGTCATTGACGCAAGTCATATCATCATCTCAACAGCTGCCCAAACACCTACGCCCCTTGAGTTTGATCCCAGTTCCAAGGAATCCAGCTGCCACCCTACCCACCTCACACTTTAAAATTGTAGACTAGGCCTGACGGCCCCTGGTTGCTGCCGCTTCTACCGCTTACGGTGGCCATTAAGGCAGAGCCGCTTTTTACCTCTAAACCAACCGACGTCCCGCGCAAGCCTTCTATACAATCTTGATCCAGTTTCTGAGCATGGGACTGTTGCCTTTTTGGTGGCCACTACCATCAATGTAGGCCTCTCGAAAGACACCGCGCATTTGCTAGTGCAAATGCCACTAGAGGGGTACCGGGATGATATCACCCTGATGGAGACAAGGGTTCACAACTGTCCGTCCCGTCCGGGTAGAGACATGCCCGATCCCGGACTGCGATTTTCCAGGTTGAGGATTCACGCTCGCTTTAGCCCTAGGGCTTCGAGGTTCAGGACTGTAACCCTGCAGGGCCTTACAGCCTTGTAAAAATCGAGCTTCAAGCTCGATGGTCTCCGGGCGATGGAAAAACAACCCACCTATACTCAGCCATCGATGCGAAGTGGAACAATAGTGTGGGAAATGATGACCGGATCAGAAGATGCCAAACTATCCCTTGCTAGACAGTCGGAATTTTCGTTAGCCGGCCGGAATTCCTTCTTGCGAGCCGCAATCATTCACACTCCAGCACTGGCAACATCCGCTAGGGCCCTTCGGCCACCCTGAAGAGGCCCTTAGGATTCTAGCCTCATCCCAGGAGGCCCTAGGCCAAACATAAGTACACCCGCCCTGGACGGCAGTGCCGGGCCCCGAAAGACGCCAGTCCGGACGGACGGTTGCGAACCCTGATGGAGACGACATAATCCCTATTTCAACAAGAGCAGCAATATCCGGAGCTTCCTCCGAACAGGGCATAGGCTGTACGGCGCTAATGCAACTGTATTTGACTCCGCCATTGATGATAATGGGTTTCACCTTTGCAATGTGCGTGAAAGCTTGTGTCGACGTATGCTAAGATACATTACAGTTGTATATTTTAGTTCGAATATACACTTCCTTCAGCGCTAATCTTGTCATCATAAAGCATTATTTTTGATTGGCCAGTGGTACTCTAGGAAAGTAGAAGGAATTGCCCCATGCAAAATAAATTGCAACATAATCGAAAGCGGTTCCGGAAAGTTCCCAGAATCTGAAAAACCCTTGCCTGTACAGTTTGGGCTTGATATAGTCCCGTGTGGGCTCATCTCTAGATTTATGTCAGAGTTAGTTGATAGTTGCATCCAAATAGACTGAAGGGACACAAGTCGCGTGTATATATAGATATTGCACTATATAATGGAGGGCTTCCAATGGGTCTCTATCGCATATTGCAGCTCGGTAGAACTTATTTTCTACTTTGCCATGCCGGTGTTCCTCCACAGAACATAGTTAGCCATTCCCACATGCTATCCCCTGGTTCGTACCAGATCGTGGTTGGAATTGACACCAGAAAATGGCACTTTCCACCGACCATTATAGGACAACCACTGAGAAATAAAGTCGCAATCTTGATTTTCTGGTGTCATTATTCATATACGACATGTGTCTTTTTCGATTCTGATTGGTCGTAATTCTGTGGCTCAGTGGCTGATTGTGGCAAGTACTTAAACTCAGACCCCAAATGACCTGCCCTTTTAATTCCAATGATTGTTTGGCTCTGATTACAAAGTGTCCTACACACAAAATGTGGACTATGTCCTCTTTCACCTCCCAGTGTTAGATTTATGATATCTCTTATATTGAGTCAGAAATTGTGAATCAACAGCATTTTGGAGCATTTTTTTACTGCTGCACTATGAATATTAGTGATATAGTAAATTGGAGACCAGGAAGTGAAAGAGG